>Ga0247742_10003017_pt1 | contig 10846 bp, 12 predicted proteins | sample UWRJL208509C2_FD_180944 | JGI IMG/M metagenome (GOLD analysis project Ga0247742, IMG submission 180944) | Plant litter microbial communities from Arlington Agricultural Research Station in Wisconsin, United States - UWRJ-L208-509C-2 | ecosystem: Environmental > Terrestrial > Plant litter >... | reverse complement strand
TCCCTCCGGCACCGAGGGTTTCACCGACGAGATGCTGATGGACCTGGTGACCACAGAAGCCATGATCGGCGTCGCATTGGCAGGGCCGGCGTCATGATGTTGCACGAGACCTGCACCACCGACCAGGCGGCGCCGCAGTTCGACCACGAATGGCAGCGCCGGGCCTTCGGGCTGGCGCTCGCGCTCTCGGAGTTCCGGCACTACGACTGGAGCGAGTTCCAGGAGGGCCTGATCGCGAGAATCGGGGAGTGGGAGGGTGCAGCCGAATCCGAACGGGGGCAATGGGAGTACTACGACCACTGGGTCGCGACGCTCGGCACTCTGGTCGAGCGTCACGAACTGCTGACCGCCCCTGTGCTCACAGACGCCAATGACCACGCCGTCGCCCACGACCACGACCACGACCACTAGGAACTACACATGAGCCCCGCTGCTACCCCCGCCCTTCCCAGCCCCCGGGTCGATTCGCGTGCGATCGCCGCCGCCGCCACGCCCGCGTGGCTCACCGCGATGACGATGCTCGCGCTGATCGCCTATTACTTCATCGGCATCGACCAGGGTGCGGTATCGGTGTTCGGTTCCGACACTCACATTCACGAGTTCGTGCACGACGCCCGTCACCTCCTGGGGTTCCCGTGCCACTGAGCAGCGACGCCCGCACGGCGATCGGCTATCTCGCTCCGGGTGCGGCCGCTGGAGTCGTCGCCTTTGCCTTCAGCCGGATCACGATCGAGCCGCTGATCAGTGCCGCGGTGGACTACGAGGATGCGCGTGAGCACGCCGAGGCCCAACTCGTCGGGGGCGGTAACCATGACCACGGCCATGAACTGTTCACCCGCGCCGTGCAGGAGAACGTCGGTGCCGCCGTGGGCGTCGTCGCGTTTGGCATCGCGATGGGCGTGCTGTTCGCGGTCGCCCACACCGTGTTTCGTAATGTGCTGGAGCGCCGCGGCTTCCGCCCCGACGCGGCTGCGTTGGCACTACTGGTCGCGGCGGGGATGTTCGTCGCCTTCGCGCTGGCACCCGGACTGAAGTATCCGGCCAACCCGCCGACGGTCGGACTGGAGGACACCATCGGTGCGCGAAGTGCGGCGTTCCTGACGATGACGGTCGTCTCGGTCTTGGCTGCAGCGGTGGCCCTTGCCGCCGGACTGGCCTGGGCGCGGCGGTGGGGTAGCTGGCGGGCCACCGCGGCGGCGGTCACCGGATACGCCGTGGTGATCTCCCTCGCGATGGCGCTGCTGCCCAGCTTTCACGAGGTGCCCGGCCCGATCACCGGCCCAAATGGACTGCTGCTCGGCGGCTTCCCGGCCGAAGTGCTCGGCGAGTTCCGCGTGTACTCGTTGGGCAACCAGGCGTTGATGTGGCTGGTGATCGGCGCGACCTCGGCGGCCCTCGGTGCCCGCAGTCAAGCCGTCCGGCGCCACAGGAACGGATCGGTCAGCGCCTAATCGCGGCTGGCTTCGCGCGCCAGGCGACGTTGTGCGAAGGCGGGCCCGGCGTCGCCGCGGGCCAGCCGGGATTTCAAACACAGTGCCCACCAGGCCAACCCGACGACCATGACCACCGCGAAGGCAATGGCGTTGGCCCGGTAGTCGGGGAGCAGCAGCATCGCCAAGGCGATGACCACGAAGCACAGCATCCCGACGGCGTGCACGGTGCGCCGGCGTGATCCCAGGTCGAACGTGTCGGGGGTCGGCTCGGGGAAGGTTCCTCGGCGGTCGGCGACCATGAGTCCCGCCGTCGTGAGGATGTACACCGCGAAGTACCCCAGGGTGCACATGCCGATGATGTAGGCGAATGCGGTGGGGCTCAACAGTGAGGTGAGCAAGAAGATCAGGGCAATGCCGCCGGTCGCCCAGACCGCGGACGACGGGGTCTTGTGTCGCTCGGACACGGTGCTCAGGATTCCGGCGAACGGCGTCATGTTGTCGCGCGCCATGGCGTAGAGCAGTCGGGTGGCGACCAGCATGTTCGCCAGCACGCACACCAGGATGTTCGTCAGGGCCACCGCGACCACGATCTTGGAGAAGATCGGGGAGACCTGCTCACTCATGATGGTCTCGATCGGGGCGTCGCTTGCCATCACGGACTGCGGGTCCTTGATGCACAACAGGAACACCACGTACATGACGAACTCGACTGCCGCCGACGCGCCGAGAGCGTAGAACATGGTGCGGGGGATGATCTTTCGAGCGTCCTTGGTCTCTTCGGCCACGTCTGCCGCGGCTTCGACGCCGAGCAAACCGAAGATGCACCCGAGGCTGGAGGCCAGCCACGCCCAGACGAAGGGGGAGGAGGTGACGTCCCCGGTACTCGCCAAGTAGGACACGGGTCGCAGGTCGCCGGAGAAGTAGACGATGCCGGCCACCAGAAGGGTGGCGCCGATGGTGACGGTGAATTCGAGCGTGACGCCGATGTTGTTGAGCATCGTCGCGAAGCGCACGCCAAACACGTTGATCAGCACGCACAGCAGGATGACGCCGGCGGTGACGGCGAGTTGCTGGTAGAGCGTGAACGACACCCCGAGCAGACCTGACAGGTAGGCGGCCAGCGTGTAGGCGATGCCCGTGAACCCCGAGATGAAGCCGATCAATCCGGCGTAACCGGTGAACCATCCCAGCGTCGGCCCGACCAGTCTGCTGGTCCACTGGTAGGCGTAGCCCGACAGAGGGATCTTGGAGGCGAGGTCACCGGCGATCAGCGCCCAGATGAAGAAGACGACGACGGCAATGGGGAAGGTCCACACGAACGCGGGCCCGGCCTTCAGCAGCCCCAGGCCGAACCCCGAGTACACCGCGGTGGTCGCACTGATGACGGAGAACCCGATGCAAAACGACGCGAACCGGCCGATGGATCTGTCGAGTCGTTGATCGTAACCGTAGGCCTCAAGGGCCTCGTCCTCTGACCTACTCGGTGTCGTCATGCCTCGTCCCGTCTGATGATTTGAGTTATGTGGTTGTCGAGCTTGATGATTCGATGCCCTTGTCAGGTCATCAGGGGATGAGCAACTGGCGCAGGGTGGCGCCAGCGGCGAGGTCGTCGAGACTCTGGCCGGCGTCGTCGAGCGGGCGTCTAGCACTGATGAGCTCGTCGAGGAACAGGTCCCCACTCATGTAGAGGTCGACCAACTGCGGGATGTCGCGGTGGGGATCGATGCCGCCGTAGTTGGAGCCGACGATTCGCTGGTCGAAGTCGACGAGGGTCTGCGGTTCGAACGTGACCTGCGTACCGGCTCGCGGGATGCCCACCACGACGACGGTTCCCCCGACCCCGATCATGTCGATGCATTGGCGGGTCGTCGCCGCGCCGCCGATGGCGTCGAAGGCAAAGTCGGCCCCGTCTGGCAGCAGCGCCTTGAGGGATTCCACGACGTCGCCAGCGGACCCGTCGATTTCGTCGGTGGCGCCCAGTTTAGCTGCAAGCGCGGTCTTTTCAGGCCGCAGATCGACGGCGATGATGCGCTCTGCACCCGCAAGGCGGGCGCCCTGCACGATCGACAGGCCGACGCCGCCACAACCGACGACCACGACATGTGCTCCGGGCGGGACCGCGGCCGAATTTCGCACCGCGCCAACGCCGGTGGCGACGGCACAGCCCACTAGCGCCAGGGGTTCCAATGGTGCGTCGGCGCGAACCTTGATGGCTCCGGATGCCGGGACCACCGCCTCTTCGGCATACGAGGACACCCCCAGGTAGTGGTAGGCGCGCTGGCCGTCGATCGTCAAGCGGCTGGTTCCGTCGTTGAGGACGCCACCCGGGGCGACGATCGTCGCCGCGGTCAGACAGCGCACGGGCTGCCCGAGGGTGCATGGCCGGCAGGTGCCGCATGGCGCCACCCAGGACAGCACCACGTGGTCGCCCACGGCGAGGTCGTCGACGCCGGCCCCCGTTTCGAGGATCACCCCGCTGCCTTCATGGCCGAGGATGAGCGGAGCGGGCAGTTGCCAATCCCCCTGGCGGACGTGAAGATCGGAGTGACACACCCCGGCCGCCACGATGCGGACCCGAACTTCTCCTGGGCCGGGAGCGGCCAGTTGAACCTCCTCGATTGTGACCGGTGACGATGATCCCCGAAAGACTGCAGCGCGCATGATGGCTCCTCGAAAGTGTTGTCAGACGGTCGGATCAACGCTGGGTGGGGCTGGGTACCGAGTCGACGAGGGGGGAAGACGCCGCGAAGCGGTGGATGCGCATGGTGGCGGTTGCCTCGTGGGCGGACATCCCCTCGCTGGCCGAGATCACCTCGACCGCGCCGGCGAGGTTCGGCGTCGCCGACTCGGTGACGTGTTGGAACGTCAACGGTTTGAGGAACCGGGACACCGACAGGCCGGCGCTGTGCTTCGCGCCGCCCGCGGTGGGAAGTGTGTGGTTGGTGCCTGCCATGCCCTTGTCGGAGTAGGCGACCGTGCTCCACGGACCAAGGAAGACCGAACCGTAGTTGGTGAGGTGGTCGTGGTACCACTGGTCGTGCCGGGTCTGCACTTCCAGGTGTTCGGGGGCCAGCTCGTCCATGACGGCCACGGCGCCTTCTCGGTCGTCGACCAGAATCACCGCGCCATGGTTCCGCCACGCCGGTCCACAGATGTCCCGGGTGGACAGACCGGGGAGCTGCCGGTCGACGGCGGCGATGACCGCGTCCCCGAGCGCTCGAGACGTCGTCACCAGCGCAGCCGGAGAGGTTGGGCCGTGCTCTGCTTGGCCGAGCAGATCTGCGGCCACGATCTCCGGATCTGCGCTGTCGTCGGCGATTACGGCGACCTCCGACGGGCCCGCCAGCAGGTCGATCGCGACCGTGCCGAAGAGCTGACGCTTTGCCTCGGCGACGAATGCGTTGCCGGCACCGACGATCATGTCGACCGGTGGCACGCCGAGTAGACCGAAGGCCATGGCGGCGAGCGCCTGTACGCCGCCGACCACGAACAGCCGGTCGACGCCGGAGACGAATGCCGCGTATGCAACCGCCGCGTTGGCGCCGCCGCCGGGCTGCGGCGGCGTGCACGCGATGACGTTGGGGACGCCGGCCACCTTGGCGACGCCGACGCTCATGAAGGCGCTTGCGGTGAGCGGGAACCGGCCTGCGGGCAGATAGGCGCCGACGTTGCCGATCGGGACGTAGCGGTGCCCGACGGTCAGGCCGGGGATCAGTTCTGCGGTGAAGTCCGTCAAGTGCTGCCGTTGCAGCCTCGCGAACGCCTGGGTCCGTTCGGCGCCGAGTTCGATGGCCTCGCGCAGCGAGGTGGGGAGCTGATCACCCGTTCTCGCGAGTTCGGCAGCGTCCAGCTCCGTCACGTCGGCCCCGTCGAGTTCGCGGCTGAGCCGTCGGACGGCAGCCACTCCGTCACGCTCGATCTCGGCCAGCATCGCCGAGACGCGTTCGGCCACTACTGGATCATGCTGAGCTGCTGGTACGTCAGCAGGTGCTTTGAGGTAGGTGAACCGATGGGCGTGGTTCGTTGCGAAGTGGGTGCCAAGTTTCACACGGATGACCCTGCCGGGGCTCACGCCACAGGGCAAGGGCGAACTATCCACGGCATCCAATAGGGTTTGCCTATGACACTGAGTCAGTTGCGGGTGTTCCTGATGGTCGCGTCGTCGGGGTCGTTCACCGCGGCGGCGCGTGAACTGGGCATGGCCCAGCCGTCGGTGTCGGAGCTGATCAAGCGCATGGAGACGGCGTACGGCGTGGTGCTCTTCCACCGGAGCAGCCGCGGCCTTCGGCTCAGCGCAGCGGGCGAAGCGCTGATGCCGCACGCCCAACAAGCCGTCGAATCCGCCGACGCCGCCGACCACGCTCTGCGTGACGTGACCAGCCTGCGAGGCGGTGTCGCGACCTTCGGCCTGCTCCGCAACGCGAATTACTACTATCTGTCACGGCTTCTCGAACGTTTCCACTCGCAGTATCCCGACGTGCGTCTGCGCGTGATCGGCCTCAACTCCGTGGAGGTCGCCGACGCCGTCGCCGCGGGTGAGCTCGAAGCGGGGCTGGTCGTCCTTCCCATCGACGGCAACGATCTACAGGTGACACCCCTTCGCCGCGACGAGGTCCTCTACGCGTCGGCCAACCCCGAACACACCCAGCACCCCGTCACCATCGAAGAGGTCGCGGCGGCACGGCTCATCCTCTACGACGCGCACTACGGCTGGCGCGATCCCACCCGTCGCCAACTCGCTGAGCGCGCGCAACTTGCGGGTGTGGTGCTCACCGCCCGCATCGAGGTCGAACACGTCGACTCGGCACTGGACCTGGTGGCGAGAGGCGCGGGCGACACCATCGTGTCCACCGCCGTTGCGTCCGGCCCGTCCTTTCCCGCGGGCATTCACACGACGTCATTCGCCGACCCGCTCTACGACACGATCGCGCTGGTTCATCGCAGAGGCGCGCCGCTGTCGCCGGCCACCAGGGAGCTCGCCCGTCTCGCCCGTCGCATGCTGCTCGAGCAAGACGCCACTCGCGCGCCTCGAGCCGGTTCGTTGTGAGTTCCGTCGCGATTGACGTGCGGCATTGGCACGCCCGCATATAACAGTGCCAGCATGGAAACATGGTCGTAACAAACGGTCAGCCGCCGCCGGGGGTGTGGACGTGGCGCTGATCGAATCCGCCCCTGGGCTCCGAGTCCGCTGGCTGGTGCACGCGTTGAGTCGCAACCGCCTCGTTCGCGGGAGCGACCGCCTAGAGGCATGTGCGGTGCTGATGGTCCTCGCAGTAGCGCTTCTCGTGATCCCGGTTGCCCAGCGAGTGGGCGACGAGACCTACGCAGATCGCATGCAGCAGATCAGCAGGCAGCACCAGTCTCGGCACTCCGTCGAAGCGATTGCCACGGCGGACAGCGGAAGTCCAGCGCCTCGTCGTTTTGGGGCACCCGTGACGGTTCGCGTCGAGTGGCGGGAAGGAGTGCACCTTCGTTCGGAGGTCGTCGAGAGTCCGTCGTTCGTCAAAGCCAAGATGCCGGTGACCGTTTGGCTCGACGACGCGGGTGCGGTGGTGTCCGCCCCAGACCGAGAGGCGGACGCGCAGACGGTCGCGACGAACCGCGCATGGGCTTCATGGTTTGGCATCGTTGGACTTTGCGCGCTGTTGGCCTTCGCGATCCGTCGCTGCCTTGACCTCTACCGTGCGGCCTCCTGGCAGCGCGAACTGCGCCTGATGGCCTACAACGACGACGGCTGGGCCAGCCACGACCGTTGATCAGTTGCCATGGTGAGCCGCACCCGTTGCAAGGCAACGCTTGTCAGCCCTTTTTGCTGGGCGGGCAGGCAGCGGGCAGCAGACCTAGCGATGTACTCATCGCACTTTGGTTTTGACAGGCGGTGATTCCGGAGTCTGGTGGGTTGTTGGCGCCCTGGGTTGTCCGGCACGTGATGGGTTGCAGACCTAGCGAGGTGCTCATCGCATTTTGGTTTTGACAGGCGGTGACTCCGGAGTCCGGCGGGGTGTTTGCGCCCTGGGTTGTCCGGCATGTGGTGGGTTGCAGGCCGATGGCGACGGCCATGGCGCTTTGGTTTTGGCAGGCGGTGATTCCGGAGTCTGGCGGAGTGTTTGCGCCTTGAGTTGTCCGGCACGTGATGGGTTGCAGACCTAGCGAGGTGCTCATCGCATTTTGGTTTTGACAGGCGGTGACTCCAGAGTCAGGAGGGGGGTCCGCGCCCTGACCGTCGTCGGCCACCGGAGCGGATGTAGTGCACGGCGGGGGGTTGTAGCCCCCTTTCTGAAAGCACCCGGGACTCGCGCTACCGGTCGGGGAGACGCCGCCGACGATGCCGGACGCGACCGCGAACGGGACGAGTGTCCGCGCGACTACCCGTCGGAGCCAATTGCGCTGGGACGTCACGGGGTTGGCTTACGAAGAATCGTGACTCCCAGGGGCGGCAGGGTAGGTGTCGGTGTTCAAGATTTGTAGCAGATCGTCGGCTGCCGGTGGAGTCGTCGGCGCGATCTCCCATTCCACGTGACGTCTTGCAGCAAGAAAACCGTTTGCCGGCCGGGCGTTCGAGGACCACGATGGCGGAGCCACCGAACAGTTCGGCGGTTCGACACAGAGCAGGGAGGCGTCGTGAAACTGGCTGAGGCGCTGTCGCTTCGGGCCAATGTGCATCGTCACATCGAGCAGCTGCGAACCCGGATCGCGAACAACGCGCGGTATCAGGAGGGTGAGGAGCCGTCCGAGGACGCCGGTGCCCTGTTGGTCGAGGCCGACGAAGCGCTGCGCGAATTCGAGGAGCTGATCCGGCGGATCAACCGCACCAATTCGGCCACCGCCATGGAGGTCGACGGCACGCTGACCGACGCCCTGGCGCGCCGTGACGTGCTGCGGTTGCGTCACCACGTTCTGACGACGGCGGCCGACGCGGCGGCGGGCTCCAATCAGCACGGCTACTCGCGGCAGCTGCGTTCGGAATTGAAGATGTTCTCGGCCCTGCCGGTTGCCGATCTGCGGGCCCGGGCCGACCAGGTGGCGCGTGAACTGCGTGAGCTCGACGTCCGTATCCAGCGCACCAACTGGGAGGTCGACCTTCTGGACTGAGGTGAAGCAGGTAGTCGTCGTGGAGGCGTGTACGAGCCCGCGACCGGCGGGTCAATTCCGGTCACTTGCTGGTGCACGGAGGGCAGTGCAGAGGGTTCGACTCCCTCAATGACGATGCAGCCCAGCAAGGTGCACAGGTGACTGGGCATCGCGCACGACACACCACCATGTGCAGATCCGCGACGACGAGGGCGGGCACGGGGCGTTCACCTCAACGCGTTTGCGGTCTCGAATCAGTTCACTAGCGGTTGACGCTAGCGAGCACCTCGTCGCGGACGGCGTCGTAAGGCCGGTGGAAGTCGCCCGGGGCCGCGGGTGGCTCGGTATGCACGACGAAGCCCTGGACGTCCATGCTCATGAAGCCCCCGAGGATGGCGAAGAACGGCCCGAGGACGAAGTCGCTCCGCGGGTCCTCGCCGGTTGGCGTGGAGCGGGCGGATATCACTGTCACCGGCTTGGACCGCAGGGGGTCGATGCCCTCGCCGACCGGTGAATTGGCGCCAATGACGTGCACGTAGTCGAGCCACGCCTTGAGCGTCGACGGCATTGAGAAGTTGTACATCGGCGAGCCGATCAGCACGACGGCGGCGCCCGCCAGCTCGTCGAGCAGCTCGTCTTGCAACCGTTGAATCTCCGGCGACGGCGCGACGGCATCCGCCGGTCGACGAGACGTGATGAAGTGCAGCGCGTTGGTGGGCAGGTGCGGCAGCGGGTCGACGTGCAGATCGCGCCGACGAATCTCGCGGTCCGCGCCTCCCGAAACCCACCCCTCTGCGGCCTCGGCAGTCAGTCGCCGCGATGCCGACGAGTTGAGGTTGGCAGAGGAGTCCAGCTGCAGGAGGTAGGCCATGAATCGAGAAGTCTAGTCAAGCCGTCGTCGTCAATTGGCGGAGTGATCGCGCGGGGTAAAGCGAACACGGTTTCGCGCTTGACCCAGAGCCGCCGGGCTTGGGCCGCGATCACCTAAACATCGCACGACGCGCGATGGATACGAGAGTCACTGCTTGCCAACATATTGGAACGGTTGAGTCATCAAGAGAAGGGACGATGAATGAGCGCATTCAACCGTCCGTTGAATCTCACGAAGGCGGCACGCGTGGGAGTCTTGGTGTCAGACCTGGAACTGCGCTACGCGACCTTCAATCTCGACAACATCGGTATCGATGTCATCGAGTTCCTGGAGCCGAGGGGCGAGCGGACAAACGGTGCCGCAAACCGGCCCGGATCCATGCACTCGTGCTTCGAGGTAGCAGAATTCGACGCCATGTTGTCGCGGATGAGGACGCGGGATACGCATTCCTCGGCCCGGACTACACCTTTCGGGCAGGCGAAGTAACCCCGGATGCCGCCCTCGGCACGCGCGTTGCCTACTTCAACGATCCTGACGGCACCAATCTGGAGATCATCAAACCCCGCGGCGGCTTCTCGAATTAGCGCTGCCGGCCGATGACGTCGACCGAAGATTCGAGTCTGGCGGTGTTGCGAGCGTGGTGTGACGGGTGTCATAGGGCGACTGGTCGCCCATCAAAACATTCCGATGGTATGTTTCTTGCAGGCCGCAGCCGAGGCTGGCCTACCAAGTTCGCTCCAGTTTCGACGAGGAGCGGAGTCGTGCCGGATGCCCATTGGGGGCATGGCGGTATCCCCGTCGCGACGACAGCCTCGCCTGCGCCCAATCCCAGTCTGCAGCTCACCGACCGTCGCCGTACCGAGATGTCCTATGCGGGAATCAGTTTGACCGCCCGCGAACCGCGCCTACGGCACCTCGTCCGACGAGAGTGCTGATCGAAACGTCGAGAACCTCCACTTTTGCGAGCTGTACCGAGAAGCCTGTAGTGAAAAACTGAATCGGGCTGCCTACGGTGAGGCCATCCGCATTCGACGGTCTTGCGTTCCGTCGCTGTAGACGATTGACGCGGGACCGGCCCGATGACATCGAAATACATTTTGCCGGTGGGGATTTGACTTGTCCTTCGTCGAGCGGCGAGACATCGAGATCGGGCGCGAGAGCTTGAACGATCACGGGGTAGTGCTGGCCGCCATCAGTGCGGGCTGTGAGGGACTTCATCATTGCCGATGATCTCACTTCCCCGGTTCCGAATCTCTTGGCCGACGGAGGGTGAGCGGTCCAAGATCCGTCGTCGACACGTCGACCGTTCAGTACGGCGTCTTCGGCTCAGGGCGAAACCCCTGTGTGACCTGGAATGGAGCCGATAGCGTTCCTGCATGGTCGTTGTGCGGCAAGCTGTCTACGACGTTGACGGCCTGAAGATGGTCGGACACTTGGCGCGTCCCGACGGAAAGGGTCCGTGGCCGGCGGT
>Ga0247742_10003016_pt1 | contig 10846 bp, 14 predicted proteins | sample UWRJL208509C2_FD_180944 | JGI IMG/M metagenome (GOLD analysis project Ga0247742, IMG submission 180944) | Plant litter microbial communities from Arlington Agricultural Research Station in Wisconsin, United States - UWRJ-L208-509C-2 | ecosystem: Environmental > Terrestrial > Plant litter >... | reverse complement strand
CACAATCCTGCCAGTCTTGAAGTTGGAAACTCTGTACTCCCAAATTTAGACCATGTCGAGCAAAAAGCTCGTGGGTCTGTAGAAACGTTTGACGATACAAATAACTTAGTCGACATAGTAGGACACGTATGATATCTCTAAGCAAACAGTCTCGAGGCACTGCGCAGAATCATCTTAGTAACAATCATCAAGCAGTGAAACGAAGGACATACGCCAAGGTCCAGAGATTTTGAGGGTTATTGTATGTGTCTATCGTATATGGGAATCGATCTGAGAGACAGGGTAGGTATATCAGCAATGAATTAATATTCGAAGACGAATGATTGTACATTTTGCAGGCTCTGAGGCATATGCTTGTTGGGATGAAGGTAAGCATGAATCGGCCGAAGCAGAGGGATTTACCGATTGCACCCAGAAAGTGTGTTCTTGACGAGCAGCTTATACACTTTTCTATCGTTCGCAAAGGCTTGTGGGTTTGTCTTTTGTGTTTCAGTGTGGCATGAGGTCCTACCGAATGTACCGATTAAAATCATTTATTTGCAACTCTTGCAACATCCACCTTCAATCTCCAATGCCTGTACCATCCCGTTTCCCCCATATGTCTTCTAACTATCTCGACGCATCGATATGCTGCATATTCAAGCGAGACTAGTCGACAGCGCGTCAACTATCTGTACCGTCTGGCCTCCATCTATGTATTGACCATGCGTAAGCCTCTAGTCACCCCTTCGTTTGTATTATTTACCATTTCTTTCTTCAGTCAGTCGTCCGTCCTAAATAAGCTTAACTGGATGCAGGAGCATTGGTCCAATTACACTCAAGGTTGAGAACGCGGAAGAATGAATGGTCAGTCTTTGCCCACCAACGAGTCTTTGGTCTAACTAATGAGTTCATCAAAAAGTTGTTGGTGCTCTCATTGTGCCCCAGGCATGTGCTTACTGTGATTATGACAATGTAAGCGATGGGCAATGCCATACGCGTCTCCTTGCTTGAACTGCCGCGCCCTTTTCGTAGTATTCACCCAAACTCTTGTATACATTATTTTCTTAAATATTCTCCAACTCGACCTATCAAAAGACTTGCCAGTGGCAACTGCTGACCTGGAAAGATCTATTGAGGAATTATAGCAGTGATCCGAGCCAATGAGAAAAATAGATTTCCCCATCGAGCGTATTTATTCAGAAGTATTCAATCCTCCAACTTTGCACTCAGGCTTATTTTCCGTGGGCAGGGACAAACAACGGCTGGCTCGTGTTCTGACCCTTGCACTTATTCTCCCATTTATCTAATTCTCACCTCTTTTACGACTCTAACGACATCCTTTCCCTCTCGGAGGATGACTGCTACGACTATCCATGCCCCTCTGATCACCATGAGTCTTACGGAACCCCCACAGCCTGGAACGCAGGAGGTCAGCGAGCGCACTGAAGGTGGGCGGTCAAAAACAAGAGAAGATCGTCATGGACCCCGAGCACGATCTGTCTCGCTTTCTACACCCACAACAGCTAGCAGGCAGAGCCCAGGACGTGGCCCCCACTTGCATATAGATGTTGGCGCGGCCACGCAGTCGACACGGTCTGCTCCTCGCCGTGTGGCTCGTCCATTGCCCAGGGTACCCTCCGCTCCTCATCCAAGCCCATCCGACTCAAACCCGCCAACGCCCTTGACACCCGGGCCCGCAACCGCCCCTGTCCATGGGAGTATACTGCATTGCCTTACACAGTCATCTTACCGCGTACCTCGTCCACTCCCATGTCCACCTTTCACGGGAAACAACTCATCTACCTCGCCCCCGTCAACACCGCTGCGTAAAGCCATGTCAACTTCTGCACCGACAAGTCCTCCAGTAACACCTCCCACAGAACGTCCAACCAGGGTATCGAAGCCGCTTCCCATCCCAGTACTCAAGGTTGTGCCTGCGCGCCAAAGTGGAGATACCCCCAGGCTGTCCCTTGAGGCTCGCACATCGCTCTTTCCTGAAGCCTTCACTGGTCTGGATACGCCGCCCCAGTCTGCGATATCTGCGACACCGTCCGACCTCGTCTTCGCCTCCGTGACGCCCATATCCGACACCTTCGGATCGAGGTTATCTAACGGGGACGAAGATAAAAATGACCTCGACAATTTGCCACTCCAAAACCGCATCTTCCATACTCGCGGCCAACCCTTGATGCTTAGACACGACTCTGACTTGACAAGTGAAGATGACGACGACGATGCCTTCGCAGAGCATACGACAACGAGCCTAATGCCGTCACCATCAAAGACGGAGAGACCAAAGTCCGAGTATGAAGATACTGTGGACTACGCCTGGGTGTTGTCAAATCGGTTGCTACACAAAGGCAAGCCTCGCGAAAATGGTCTGGCGAGCAAATGGGTTCGGGAAAAGAAGGGGAAGAGAATAACAGAAGACGATTACGCCAATATCTTAGATGCTTTGAGATCACTTTAGGTGCATTCTCGTTCTTTCTCCCTCGTCTATCAACTTTGGCATTTCAATATTTACCCAATATCACGCACAATCACTCAGCATAGTTTTCGACACCCACACGCATTCCTGACCCTTGTAATCATAATTATTTCATCTTTGCATAACGTTGGATCCTTGCAATGCGACTAGTGACCATTGTCATGAATCAATCGAGATGCCTGTCATATTTCTTGAAGACCAGTATGCATATGTATTGGAATACTGTGAAAGGTTGCGTCCACTTCGAAGGCCGGTCGACGTATGTCAAACTCTCTGAATGTGCAGGTTCGTGAATAAAATCGAATGTGAAGGTACCCTATCTCTATAAATTTCTCAGACGTCGCTGCATCCGCAGCTAATGCCCTCTCACCAACGGTCTTGTTGATGCTGCCAATTTTATTACCGGATTTGGGAATGTGGCGTCGATCACGGCCCTCAAAGATCGTTGCTTCGACTTCTTCCAATCTTCTGCGTTCTTGCATCGTTCTAGGGACGAGAACCATCATATTTTGATTCAGAACAGCTAGATATTTCATTTCGCTGGAGCGACACACTTTCTATGTTTTTTTTTATCAACTCGAGTTCCTCACCAGAGTCTGTTCATTTGTTCAGGTGGTTCAAGGATCCAAAGACAGGCTAGTCTAGACTCTCAGATCTCAATTTCAATCAAGGGGTCATCAATATCATCGAACCGGAAGCATCAATTGAAATTTATGTCGACAGTTGGAGAGATAAGCAAGTTGACCCAAGGATAGTCAAAAATGCTCCACGACCGGCACAGATGAATATTTGATGAGGTCGTCTGCGATACCTGAGCGTGATGTCTATGGAGAACCCAACGAAAGATTCCACAGAGTGGGTTGGACGGACTACCGATTGAATGATCTTGGTGCATTCGCCATCCCGATGGCTGTTGCGGTGAAGGACCAAACCCGGCGACTGCGGTTTGGTATCCAAGCGATCATCGAGCTGCAGTGTCGGTGAGCGCCATAGTACCACGGATGGACCTGGAAATGGGTCAACCAGCCACTGCAAGGAAGGTAAATTCGTCGTTACTAACTCGGACAGTCTCCTCCGGTCCCGTTCAGCGCAGAATCGGAGAGGATGTTGGTGATCTGGATGAAAGTTCTCCCATAGTGCATTTCACTCATAGAGTGTGGATCTCGTTAGCTTGGATGCGTGCCCTGACCATGGACGGAAATGTGAGGCTCTTGGGATGGGATTGCGGTGAAGAGGGTATATCCCTCTGGAGGAGCTGGGTGTTGCATCGAACCGACTAAACGTACCTCAGAGCTTGTGTACATGTCATGCACGAGATTCTGGGAACGACGCCGTACGACCAAAATCTGCGAATCACACCTATAGATACACTCTGCGTGTAGAAGTCAAGAGAGAAACATACTGCCAAATATCGTCAAAGCTGGTCTAGACTATTGATCATCGGAGTTTATTGTGAATGGATAGACGTATCAAAAAATCCGGGACTATACATACATGAACCTCCCTTCAGTTGCCTGCGCATCCCATGCCACGTGGACGGTGTAAACGGGAATCCGTCCTCAGATCGCGCTCGGACCACCTAAGCAAGACTATTCTGGGGTTGCATATTCAATGACAAAAGCCTCCTGTGATGGACGACCAGAATGAGTGAGTTGCCCCGAAAGACTACTGCAGAAGAGGTGTGAGTGCCACGAGGCGTGCCTCGGTGCTCGAAATGCGTCAAGGACGGGGTGTAAATCCGGAGAGCTGCTACAAGACGATCAGCGAAATATTCTTCGCGGAAACATGAGAAAGGGTTGTAGAGGAAAGTGGTCGTGGTCGTTGTGAGAAGAGTTTGGTGGTCGTTGTTTGGCATGTGCCACGCGCGTCAAAGTGGTCTTCCCTCAGCTCTTCATCTTCATCCTCCAGGGTCTCTTCTGCATTTCGTCTCGTAGGCGTGGTGTATGTCGGGCAAGGCGCCTCCAACAGGCCCGAGAGCCTTGCGGGTAACCGACCAAGGCTCATCATCAGGGTCTGCCTCGTCGTCTTCACCAGCAATAGCGCCTCCCCTTACTTCACCAAAACAACCACAACTTCATCCACAACCTCCAAAAGTGCAAAGTAGCTCAACGTCAGCTCATTCTGGGAGTAGAATCGGTGCAGCGCCGCCGACGGGTCCACGTAGTCTTCAGGCCAATAATCATGCAAGGCAGCCTCCAGGCTCAAAACATCTTTTTAATGGCCATTCAAACCCCTTGAACTCGGGAGGTGCAAATGGTCTCGCGTCTCATGCTTTGCAGATGAATCGACATCCAATATCGATTAAGGGCAAAAAACGAGATCTAGGTCTAAATGCAGGGGTATGCCATTTCGTTGCTGTGCACAACATACCTCATTTAGCGCTCACTCTTTCTAGGGGACTCAGAACTGGCAACCGTCTCACTCCCAATCTAATGGTTGGCAAGAAACACCTCAATTCAATGGCACGAACAATGGTAGCCTGTCTAGCAGCAGTAGCGACGTTCAGAAGGCATCGGTGTCTCCTCCAGCTTCTCCTGTTAGCCTACGGTCCGGAGAGTTGAAGCAAGATCGACCTGCGGTGCACATATCTATGCAGAATAGAAATGCTCCTCGTGATCGTTTACCATCGAATGGCTCAGAACAACCTCCGCCTCCGCCACCTCCGAACTATGATCCCCCGCCACCTCCTCCCCCGAGTCAACCTCCGCCTCCTGCACCTCCTCCGCCCTCCATCGAACCCGATGTGCAACCACCACCACCGCCGCCACCGCCAGATGAATCATGTCCATCACCACCGCCGCCACCTCCATCCTCGCGGCCTCCTTCACCTCCCCCATTACCTCCTCCTTCAGACCCTCCCCCATTGCCATTGCCATCGCCATCGCCGGTATTGGCCTCAACGCCCCCGCCTCCGCCTCCACCGCCTTCGGAGCCACGGCAACCCTCTCCGCCACCACCACCACCACCACCACCACCTTCCCCACCGCAATTACCCGAAATACCAGAACCTCCACCTCCACCCCCACCTAAACCTTCTCTAGAATTACCTCCGCCACCACGGCCTGTACATCTTGAACCAATAAGAGTTCCTTCGCCACTGCCCCAACTACCGCCTCCCCCTCCAAGTCTGCCACCACCACCTATAGAACCTTCAAGACCATCCCTCCCGCGACGGCCACAGTCACCGTGGAGTGCTCGAAGTTACACCAGGGAGATCCGAACCCGTCCATCAGAGCCAGAGCCGCCAAAGCTCTACTCTTTACCTCCTCCTCGAGAATGGCCAACATCACCGTCCGAGTTTTCATCTGAACGAACTTTCAAGATTCTATATGACCCTGTGTTTGAACCTACCACGAACTCGTCGTCAAGCCATGCCCCACGGTATCCTCCTCTCCGACTTTACGCGCATTTCCGCCCACAGATCGAGTATATCCGAAACCACGCGCCGAAAGATCTGCAAAAGCGGATACACAATTTTGGGAAAGGCAAAGCCAAGGAAATTTTTGTTAGATATGAAGGTGAAGTCCTGGGTTTGGTAGATGGTCTTGTGAAGGAGGACGAAGTTGTAGTCAGCGATCCAAGGAAGTCGAAGACTATCCGACCGCCTCACTCCCTACGATCATCTCCGACCCACTATGAATTGCTCAAATACGAGGTGAACATTTTCTTCTATGTTCCAGCCATAACACGAGCTGACAACGTCTTGCTCGCTAGTGGGATACCGACTCGACTGGACCGCCGCCACCTAAGAGTGTTCTTCTCACCAATGTCTCACCACTCACATCTAAAGAAAACCTTCGCCGTCACCTCTCGCAGTACGGAAATGTGACTGGTCTCGATTCAAATATTGACCAAGAGAATGGTCAGGCACTAGGTATATACTTTGTCAAGTTCAATCTGCACGAAGAAGCCAAGAGATGTGTGGAGAAGGAGAACGGACGGAGAGGTGGCATTCCTGGTGGCATTCAACGAGCAGGGGAGGTCGAGGAATGGCGTGTGGTGTACGATGGGGAAGGTCTGAAGCTGAAGTCGGTTCTGAAGGAGCTTGAGGAGCGGAAGCGGAGGGAAAAGGACGAAAAGAAGAAAGGTTTCCATCATTTAAACGGGGCGACACCTAGTGCAAGTGGAAGCAACACTGCTGGTAACGCAGGTACGCCAATGTCGGGTTTCTCGAGTCCAGCGCCTGGACGCAAACCAGGATACCCTTCGAGTCTACCCCGCCGACCGAATGGCAACCCCGAGCTTCTACCTTCGCGGCCTGCTGTCACGATGGTAGACTCTGGCCCCAAGTTCGACCAGAAGGAGGTCCCTGCCGCCGCACCTACAGACAACTTTTTCGATAGACTCCGTCAGGCTCGAGAAGAGGCTGAAAAGAAGGTCCAACAGGCAGCAACGGGGTCATCATCGACTGGAGCGCCGACTTCCACCTCTACCACCTCTCGGGGGAAGAATGTGCTACAAACCACCAAATACGCTCCTGTAGACGCGTACGTTTCACGATCACCTTCACCTTCGCCCGATGCGTCTGATAGTCGGAACGCGCTGCCTGCACCACCAAAGTCGGCTGCTGATCGTGAGAAGGCGAGATTGGAAGTGACGAAGGAGCTGGCGAGGAACGGGCACGATCATGTCAAGGTTCAAGGTGGAGTGCAGCTGGTTGCGACCGCTCGGGAAGAGGATGTGAGGGACTTTTTCGTGGGGTTTGCCGTTGATAAGGTAAGTTCTCTTCCTCGTTATTCGGCATTCGTTGCTTTTGCTTCTAGTTCTTTGTCAATGTTAAAATAATCGTCTTTTACCTCGGCATTTAGATTCTACGCGACCACACTGGAATCTATGTCACTTTTCCAAATTCAGGATTGGCATATCGTGCCACTACGCTACTTGGGTCAAAGCAGCTAGGCTTTCAATCCGTCACTCTGAGTGTCCATCAAGCCCCAGCATACGAGGAGATGGAAGAGAAGACCTCATGGTCTGACAAGGAGCTCGTAGAAGAAGCCCGCCAGATGATATTTGACCAACTTAAAGTTCTCTTGGAAAAGGACATCTCAGAGCAACTCGTCGGACAGGATCTTAAGAGGATCATGCTGGAGGAGAAGAGCAAGGGTCCTACTCATGGAGACGATAAGTTTGCTGAGAAGAAGGGACTAAAGGGACTTTCGTTCAGGAAGAAGCCACCAAAGGTGACGGAAGTGGTGGCAGAGGTGGAAGCAGAGGAGAAGCAAGGTCTGGGCGAGGACCAGGCAGAGGATGAAGAGGAAGCTGAGGAATTGCAGAGGCCAAAGAAGAAGCGGAAGACCGAGGTCGTGGTCAAGAAGTCGAGGAAGGTTATTGACGACGATGATATCGAGTCTGAGGATGAAGACGAAGCTGGTACCGCCACTTTTACCGTCACGGACGCTGAGAGTGCCCGCAAGCGTGCAGCATCAGAGGATCGCGACGAGGAAGAGGAGCCAGTCAAGAAGAAGCCAAAAGTCAGGGAGGTCGAGGTCAAAAACAAGAAACCGTCGAAGAAGTCAAAGAAAGATCTTCGTGCGGACAAGGTGGACCAAGTCACCCGTGCCGATTCAGAGGGGTTCCACTCTCCGCTCCTTGTTCAGCTTCGTCTAGACTCCGCTCTCGACTCTTCAGTCTCGCCCTCGCGTTCGCCCTCTCCCTCACGCGACTCGAAACGTCGGAAACGTGCCATCACACCGCCTCCTACTCCACCTCCAGACCCTGTTGGCCTTGGGCTCTGTGATGACGACGAAGACCTCTACTTTGCTAGGCTTGCCCTGTCTGGTGACACCGATGTGGAAGGAAAGGTCGAGCTGCCACCGCCACCCTCGTCGTCTGACATACCCACTTTTCGCAAACATCTCACTGGAAGTGCACGTACAGAGGGATACTACAAGATCACCCACGCAGAGAAGGCAGCCTATGTCGCGCAATATCAAGCACGTACCGCAAACACAGGAGCCGATCCACCTGTCGACGAGCCGCAGCCTCAGCATGTCACCTCATCTCGCTCCAATCGTGCCAATGCGCGACGCCGTGCGCAAGGCCTCGAGGAGATCAACCAGGTCCAACGAGCAGTAGCACTCTCCAAGGGCGAGACTGCCGCGAGCGAGCTGACCTTCAAGTTTAACCAATTGCAAACACGGAAAAAGCACCTTCGCTTTGCTCGTTCGCCAATTCATGACTGGGGTTTGTATGCGATGGAGAAGATTTCTAGGGGTGAGATGGTCATCGAGTATGTGGGAGAGGTTATTCGTGCTCAGGTGGCAGATAAGCGCGAGAAGGCGTACGAGCGGCAAGGAATTGGTAGCAGTTATCTTTTCCGTATAGACGAAGACCTGGTGGTGGATGCTACGAAAAAGGGCAACCTTGGGTGAGTGGTTTCCCAACGCATGATATTCTGAGGGTTATTTCTGATCTGGCTTGTATAGGCGCCTCATCAATCACTCTTGTGATCCCAACTGCACTGCAAAAATTATCACGATCAGTGGCGAGAAGAAAATCGTTATTTACGCTAAGCAGGATATCGAACTGGGTGACGAGATTACCTATGGTGAGTTACCACTTTCCTGTTGGCACCCCCTTCCTGACTTTACGTTTCCCCGCAGACTATCACTTCCCCTTCGAGCAAGATAAGATTCCTTGCCTGTGTGGCTCTGCCAAGTGCCGTGGATTCTTGAACTAGTAAACTCTTTATAATCCAACCAACACCACCTACATCCGCCTGTGCATCTATATTCGCGTTCCCTTATACCCTGTTAGTTCAACATCCTTGTTTCGCACACTGCAGCATATCAAATATGTATCGTCTTCATAAACTGTCCTCTCAATGGTATTTTCTGGCATTTCTTGTTTGTTGAAACATCATGTAGCTTTTGCCGATTAGTAGACCATTTCAAATCTCTCACAGTACAACTCAAATTTGCTCTCCTTAGAGCTTTGAGGGATGTTATGATTGCGTAACGGGCGCCAAATGACGACTGCCTGCCTATCATCCTGAAGCAAAATCTAAGTCTCTGATGCCCACATGGTGCAAGTCTTCCCATTTAAATTTTATGTCTCTTCTTGAACACGATCAAAGGATAACAGATCGGATATATATGCCATCCTGTCCACACAAGACAAAAGGACGAGCTAAAGCACCCCAAGGATGCAATATAAAAACTGTCCCAGAGAGGATCGAACTCTCGATCTCCCGATATGCTTGACCAAGGGATCTAACAGTCGGACGCCTTAACCAGCTGGGCCATGGGACATTGATAGTTTGAAAGACAGCTGCCCGCTATATGCCAACATAATATTCTCACCATCAAAAGTACATAATCGTGTTCTTCAAAAGATGAAAATCCAAAGCACAGATCTTATCTAAGGTATTGATATTCTCTACTGCTAAATTATCGGGGTGATTTTGAACATGGTGGAGACTTATATGAGCAGTTTCCCATCGATTATTTGCCTGATACTGGTGCGCATTTTTCCACAATTATGTACAGTTTTATCCATAGGAAAAATATTAGGACTCTCCTAATTGAAGAGTTTAATATTCGTTGTAGCCGAATCGAATCCTCTTTATTCTCGTCTCCAGACCTACGGAGCCGCAAAGCAATTTCCAATGTCCTGGCTCAAAGCTGAAACGGCAGACTTATGTTGCTTTCGAGGACCGCTGTAACAAGCGCCGTGTGGAGAGCAATGCAGCTTGATTTTTTCCGCTGGGGCATATTCCCATGGACTTGGCATTACCTTTTGAATTGGACGAGGGTCATCCGTCGAGGCGCCAAAAACTTTAACCGACAACAAGCTTGAATGAGGGACCTACTCCGGTTGTCCACGGGGCAGACACATACAGTAAGTAAATCCCACACCGAGATCCGAGGCCATGCACCAGGTCAGTAATCCGCAGATAATCCCTTCAAGAGCGGTAGCATGCTTCTGCTCAGTGAGCAGGAACCCAGATTTCTCTCAGACTGCTTATTCGTGCAGAGGCTGATTCCCCTGTATAGAACATCATGAAAGATCTAATTTTAGAATCCTCCCTCCCGAGCACGGCATCCACTGTATATATATTTGGAGATTAGTCCCTACTTCCACTGCAGTGTACCTTTTGATCATACTAACAAGCAAGAAAGAGATCGCCGACTTTAAACTTTTGAATTGATCGACCTTCCCTGATTTGGAATTGGGCGCTTGTCAGGAGAGTTTGTGTGTCCGCGTTTGGCGCTAGCTGTCAGATGATCCTCAGTAAAAAGCGAAAGTCGACCTGTGGTCAGTGAGCAGTCAGTCAATGGTCGGCCTGGACCAGAGACCGACTATGGAACTACCAATTTGTCGGTTTTGTGACATTTGACCGACTGGCTTTAGTCAGTCAATTGTTGTCTTTAGTCG
>Ga0247742_10003015_pt1 | contig 10847 bp, 5 predicted proteins | sample UWRJL208509C2_FD_180944 | JGI IMG/M metagenome (GOLD analysis project Ga0247742, IMG submission 180944) | Plant litter microbial communities from Arlington Agricultural Research Station in Wisconsin, United States - UWRJ-L208-509C-2 | ecosystem: Environmental > Terrestrial > Plant litter >... | reverse complement strand
CATCCGCGCCCAGTCGAGGGACGACGTTGCCGTTTGCATTGGCTTTATCGGTGAAGAACGTCGACGCGGAGGTGAGTGAGTACTCGGAGTACTGGCCCCAGGTGTCGGCCGATTGCACGGAGAACGAGCTGGTCCGCGCATCCCTTGCGCCGGTCAGCGTATCGGTAAAATAGCCCGACACGATGTGGCTGCCATCGGGCGCTGTCGTCGCCGCACCCGGTACGGGATCCTTCACGCCGGTGTTCTGTACGACGCGATAGGCGCCCGGCAGCGTCGCGTAGCGGGCGGGAAGCAGCGTGTAAACGCCATCCGGCAGTCCTGGCACGCCGGAGAGGTAAACCGCCTGGCCGACGCCGGGTGCGGCACCCTGACCCATCTCGAGAGCGATGTCGTGAGCGGAAAGCGGCGACTGGGCGCCGGGGATGATCGCGTAGATCGGGCGGTCGTCCGCGTACTGGGACTTCTGCACACCGGCCTGCGAATTGGTGTAATCGGTGTAGGTCTGGGCGAGCACATCGCGCGAGCCACCCGTGCCGGGTACCCATTCCACCGCCTGGAGATCACCGCCACCCGAGATATCGACGTTCGCGCCGGCATCCAGCGACACAGCGGCACCGGCGATCGACACCGATTTCTCGGGCGGGCGATCCACCAACAGCTGGGCCGTGCCGGCATTCTCGTAGTGCCAGTCCTTGCCGTCCTGGGTCGTACCGTAAGGAACGATCGCGTTGTCGAGCGACACCGAGGTGACGCTTCCGGATGCCAGATGCACGTCGCGCGTGGAGACCATGGGAAGCGAGGCATCCAGTCCGAGCGCCGTCTTCGTATCCGAAGGATGGTCGGTACCGAGAACGATCGAGCCGGACGGTACCCAGAGCGTGCCGCCCTGCTCGATGTGATCGGCAGTGACGGCGAGCGTTCCACCGGCGCTCAACGGTGTCGAATCGTCGCTGCTGGCGGCACGGTGAAAGCTGACCGTCGTTTCCGACGTCGGATTGGCCGCGTCGATCAGGAACGCATAGTGCGTCATCGGGTACAGCCGGCTGCCCGTGAACTCGAGGTTGCCGGTGCTGTACAGCCAGCCCGTCTGCGTGCTGCCGACATCACCCGTGGGCAGGGTGAAGCGTATGTCGCCGGTGGAGTCGAACGATGCCTGGCTGAAGCCGGCGAGATTGACGCGGCCACCCAGATCGATGAAATCGGCATCGATCTGAAGCGTGCCGCTGCCCGACGCCGTCGGCGTCGGAACCGCGGCGGCATACTGCGAGCCCATGAGGGAAACGTAGGGCGCCTGCAGCTCGACATGGCCCTCGATCCCGCCCGTCGCGTCACCGGGCGTCCGTGCATCGGCCGCCATCGCCGAAACGTCGGTGGTCTGGATCTGGATGCTGCGGCCCAGATGCAGGGAAACATCACCCGCGAACGCCACCGAAAGCGGCTGCAGCTGCGTGGGGTCGGTACCGTTGATCGATGTGCCTATATAGAGGTCTTCGACGCCCGATCCATCGAGACGATCGAGCGCAAAGCGCAGATCGCCGCCGTCGAGTTTGTCCAGCCGGGTGGACGAGAAGGGATCGCTCCCCTCCGGCACGCGCCACCCGTCCTGCGTCAGGACAAGGAGGCCCTGGCCGAGAAGGCTATCGTCCCCGCCTCCCGACGTATCCGAAATGGCTACCTGACCACCACGCGCCTGGGCTCCGCCACCGTGGGCGTCAAGGCTCCCGTCGAAATACAATCCCGTGTTCGAGCGGATGTCGAGTGTTCCGCCGTCACTCCACACGGGCGTCGCCAGATAGGACACACCGGCGATCCCGCCGCGACGGCCCGACGTCGGCAGGTCATAGGTATCGCTCGCCCCCGACAGCAGGATGCGAGATCCTTGCTCTGCGACGACGTCGTGGTCTGAATACAGTTGAATGGAGCCGCCGGGAAGCACGACACCTGACGCACGGGGGACGTCCGCTGCCCCGTCACGGGGCAACACGCCGGCTGCAGGGTCCCTCAGGGAGATGCCGCTGGCGTCCAGCACGCTGTCCGCGCCCAACCAGACGCTTCGATTGACGGCGGTCTGCTTGAACGGCTGGATCAGGAGATCGTGCAACGCGATCGTGCCTCCGCGCGCGACGAGGGCACCATCCACGACGACGCTGCCGGGCGTGGTCAGAGCGATCGTGTCGCCTGCATCGACATCGATGCGCGCCCCCTCACCCACCACCACACTGCCGGTAACGCCGGGCAGTTCATCGCCTTTCCAGCCGCGATATATACCTGCCTGAATCGTCAGACCATCGCCCGCCTTTCGTTGCGTGTAACGAACGTAGGGATCCAGCACCCCCGACGTGGCCAGATCACCCTGCCCATTCGTCCCTAGCAGGTTGGTGCGACTCGCCGTGCCCAGTAGTGTCGTGCGATCGGCCACCATCGCCCGCGCCTGCACGGTGACTTGCGCCCCTGGCATCACCGAAGCATCGGTGTCCGCGATGAGGTTGTAACGGGAAAAACCCAGCGAGGAGAACATCGCGGGGTCGAGATAAAGCAGTGATACGTCCGGCGTCGGTGATGCCTCGCCGCCTATCTGGATCTGCGGCGCATGGAGAGTCAACGTTCCACCACCGGTAAATCCTTCGGCAAGGATGGTGGCGCCGAGGTCGATCGCGCCGCCAAGCAGGTCGGACGGCTGCGGGGCGGTGAAGTAATTGAGTATGGGTCCATCGACATGGGTCTGGATCGCCACGTCGCCACCGCGACCATCCGGCACGTCGCCGTTCATGGACAGCAACGCATCGGTGCCAACATAGCCACCGCCGGAGACATCGATCACCGCCCCCTTCGCCAGGACGATATCCGCAGTCGTATCGGCGACGCCCTCCCGGCCGCTTGTCAGGCCGGTCAGCGTGACGCTGCCGCCGTTGATCCAGCGGCTACCCTGCAATTCGTCGGCCGTGCGTCCCGCGTCGTTCACCCAAAGCCCACTGGCGTCGAGTCGGGACGAATCGCCCATGGTGACCGACGAGGTAACGGCGTTCTCGTAGTCGCTCTGCGCATTGCGGGCGGAAAGATCGATAGCACCGCCGTGAGCCGTGATCGCGCCCGCGACGTCGACGTTGGTCGCCGTGATGTCCACCTCTCCACCGTCGGCGACGTGCAGGTCGGCACCGTCCTTAACCAACACGGTGCCGGCTGTGCTGATACGTACCTTGCGCAAACCCGCGTTGTCGATCATGGCGGTGGAGAGGCTATGCCACCACAGCGGGTTATTCGGGTCCGCCGGGTCGCCCTTTCGCGCGGGCCAGGGGTCAGCGGCGGTGAAATCGGGCGCGTAGGTCTCCAGGGGAATACGGTCGGGCTGGATCACGAAATTGACCCCAAAGCCCGAGGGGGTCCTGGTCGTCGAATCGTAATAGGGGATGTCGACGACATTGATGTCGAGCGTGCCACCTAGCGGCTCGTTGCCACTACGAACCTGTTCACGGCCTGCGTACGCGTGTGCGCTGACGTCACCATCCAGGATGACATCGTCGACCAGCGACGTATTGCCAGTCTGACCGAACGACAAGGTGCCGGCGTTGCCGCCATTGATGAACCCTGGATCCCAGCGACCCATGTTCGCCAGCAAAGGGCTGGTATAGGTCTCGGTCACGCCCCAACGGGCATGGTCCTGGCTGAAGACACCGGCAAAACCGGTGTAGTCGACGTTCGGATCGGCCGAGGCGATGTCGTAGACCAAACCATTCGCCGCCTGCAGGCGGGGCGTGGTGATGTATCCGGGCAGGTAGTTGAGGAAACCGCCTTCGAGCCGCAATTGCGCGCCCGTACGAACGATTCCGCCGAGCTGGAAGGCGATGTTGCCCGAGTTGATCATCAACTGGTCGACGGTACGCGGCATGTTGTTCACATAGCCGGCGGCGTTGAGCACAGGACTGCCGACCCAGTCGAGACCGTCGCTACGCGTGCCGGACCGGGTACTGTCGATGGCGACGTTCTTGGCCGAAAACAGGAAGCTGTCGCGTAGCAGAGGCGAGTTGGCCAACTCGTTCAGGCCGATCCGGGGGATGATGACCAGGAGCGCGGACATCGGAAGGGTCACGTTGGCCAGACCGGAAACGTCGATCGTGGCGCCGCTATCGACGTAGGCCTCACGGTGGAAGGTGACGTTGCCAGCCGGCACCTCGACCAGCGCACCGGGATTCAACACGGCCTTCATGTTGAAGTCGACCTTGCTCGTCACGAACGCCGCGTCGGCGTCGGCTGTCGAGGTGGTCGTCTGTCCGTCCTTTTCCGGAAGAACAGTCGTGACTGACCCTTGCCCAAGGGTCACCACCGTCGATACGTTCTGTGCATTGCCCAGATCGAACGTGATGCTGCCAGGGTGGCTCAGGCTCGTCGACGATACAAGCACGCCATCCTGATGCAGGTCTTCGCCGATCCACTGGATCTGACCTTGCCTGGCCTGGACCAGACCCGTGTTCACGATGTATCCCACAAAGCCCGGGGTAGCCCTGAACGGCACCACGTTCAGGCCAGCCCCAGGCTTGTTCGTCGCGGACGTGAGATCTCGAACAGCAGCAAGGATCACCTGCCCGTTATCGGCGACGACCTCGCCCGCCTGGGTGATCGACGGAGCCGCTATCAAGGCAAAGCCATCCTTCGATGCGGTAATCGACGCGCCCTGCTCGACCGTGAGCGCACCTCGTTGCGCGTTCGGCCGGCCTGCGTCGCCGCTGTCCGTAAGGATCGGGACCGGGTTGTTGCCATTACCGAGGATGTTGTCTGTATCGGTCGCGCTACCAATACCGTACTTCAGGAAGAATGCGTTGCTCCTGGTCACATCGCCAGAGAACATGTCCAGCGAACTGGCGATCAACGAACGCGTATTGACCTGCGCTCCTCCGCCGAAAATCATGCCATTGCGATTGAGCAGGTAGACCGTACCCTCCGCCTTGATCTGCCCCAGGATCGTGCTCGGATTCCCGGAAGGATCGTTGATCCGGTTCAGAGCGATCCACTGATTCCCACCGTCCGTTTGCGTGCCACCCGTCTGGTCGAAATGCACCGTCGTATGACGACCGACGTTGAACGATTCCCAGGTCAGGATCGCCTTGGAGGCGTTCTGCTTGATCTCGACCGTGGTCTGACCGTTGGCGACCGACTGCGTCGGCGCATTGGCGTTCTGCCACAAGGTCGGGTCGCTGAGCACGTTGCGGTCGACCTTCAACCCGCCCGCTGCGATACCGTCCGGCACGTTCGACGCCAGCTGCTGCGCTGCTTTCTGCGCGCTGCTCTGCGCGGCCATCTGCGCCGCGACGGCCTGTGCGGCGGCGTCGAGATTGGCGATGGACTGCTGCACCCGCTGCTGCAACATCACGTTGCCGGGCGTGAACACGTTCCCGCCGTTGTTGCCTGCGCCGTTACCGGTCGTGGGCGTGGTCGGCTGCGGCGCACCCGCCTGCTTGGCCGCCAGCCAGGCCTGGCTGAAGGGCGGCGGCGTCGCGGCGTGGGCCGCGCCACCGAACAGCGCCATGGCGATGAACTGGCACAGAGCGTTACGGCGGAAAATCGGGCGCGGCTTGTTCATGAGAAATCACCAGTCATCGATGCCACTTCATCATTGAGTTCAGGTAATGCGGCGAGCTCCCTGAGCTCGTCGTCGCACAGTTCGCGAAGCACCGCGCGGATCGCCAGGCGGCGTCCGTCGTGCAGCCACGCATTGAGCACGCTGGCGATCGCGCGGATCGTCGGCAGCGTCGTTTCTTCCTGTCCCGCCTTACGGTGTTTCAGCCGGTCGTCGACCGCGTAGCGCACGCGACCGCCGAGAAAGGCTGACGATTCGCCGAGCAACTGCTCGAGCGTTTCGCGTGAGCAACGGTCCAGCAGTGCCTCGGCCAGCTTGTTCTGCCGCGCTGCGTAAAGCTGGCGCAGCATCTCGGCCAGGGCATGCAGGCAGCTCATGCGGCCCACCCGTGCGTCCACTTCGGCGCGCGCACGCGATGCGCGCGGCCGCGGAGCGCGGTATTCGGGCAAGCTGGTCGAATCATGGTCGGGATACATGCACTGCCTCGCTGACCTGATGCATAAAAAAGAGACGTCCCTGTCCGTTGCGATGTCCTAAGCATTCCTTTGCGCCCCACCGCCGGGCTGACGGGTCCTGGTTCATTGCGTCGCGTTCATTTCGTGGCGGAAACCTGACCGGCACGGGGATCGAAGCGCTGGTCGTAAAGCTTGTCGCCGAACGACTGCGCTGCGTTTTCGAGCTTCACCCGCGACTTCGCCGCGAACGGCTGCCGTGAGCTGACGATGTCCGTCGTGTCGATGTTTTCGTAGGCCGTGATCACCTCCTGCCCTACCCGGTACATCTGCACGTTGCGCGCGGTGCAGGCATCCACTTGGGCGTGCGACACGTCGAGCTCCTTGGCTAGGCGTGAACGCTCGGCCTCTGCCGTACGCAAAGCCACACCAGCAGACTCCGCGTCGGACTTGCCACGCTGCAGGCTGGCCTCGGCGGCCTCACGGCGCTGGCGTTCGGTCGCCAGCTGCCGCGTGGTCTCCGGCGACACCGCCGGCGACGCCTTGGCTGAGGCGCGCGCGGTCTCGGCTTCCTGCTTCGCCGCGTCCCGCTCCTTTTCCAGCGCCGCCTTTTCGGCAGCCCAGGTCGACTGCTGCGCCTGGAGTTCCTGCAACTGCGTACGCGTTTCGCGCAGCTGGTCGCGCATGCGGCTTTCCAGGCTGGCGGTTTGTGCCTGCGCCACCGGGAAGACGGCGAGCAGAATCAGCGCGATGAGGGTGCGTTTCATATCGCCTCCTTAGAACCGGGCATTCATTTCAAGCTGGAACACGTCGATCGAGAGCGGCGGGCCGAACACTTCCCTGGCGTTGAAGTAGCGCAGGCTGAGCCACGAGTACTTCGAGATGCCGTAGCTGCCGCCGAGGATGAAGCCCTTGGCATTGGTGCCACCGAGGTGGAAGTCGGTGTCGGTCAGGCCATCGAGCGTGGCGTCGGGCTGCAGGTACTTGTAGGCCAGGCTCACGTTCCAGTCGCCGGCCGCATGCGGGTTCACGTCGCCGAGCGTGGCGCGCAGCATCCAGCCCACCGGGCCGCTCTTGTAGGTGGATTCGGCGATATCGCCGGCACCGAAGTTGTTGACCAGGCGATTCAGGCCGACGTCGGGACGGAAGGCATCCGCGCGGTGGTAAGCCATGTTGCGGATGTAGTCGGCTTCGATGCGCAGCGGCGTATCGGCCACCTTGGTGTCGAACTGGGCGTTGGCATCGGCGACGTGGTAGTCGTAGACCAGGCCCACGAACTGCGGCTGCGCGTAGTTGGTCGGCGAGTTCGGGTCCGGCACGATGTCGCGGATCAGGAACAGCGAGTTGCCCTTCTGCATGAAGGCCGAGCGGCTGGTGTCCGTATCGCAGGCGGTCACGCCCAGGTAGATCGAGCACGGCGAGGACAGCTGGCCCTGCATGTGATCGAAGCGGTAGTACGCCAGGGCGGCCTTGAGCTGGGTGTCTTCGTTGAACTTCCACGTGGCACCGAGCTGCGCGCCGGTCATCCACTTGTCGCGGCTGGCCTGCTTGACGCCCTGCTGCGACGGGAAGTCGTCGGCCTGGTATTCGATCGGGAACATGCCGATGTTGGCGAAGGTGCTGAGCTGGTCGGTCATCGGCACGTTGAACTTGCCGACGATGCCGTCGAAGTTCAGGTCGTTCGAGTAGACCAGGTCCGTGCTCATGAACGGGTTCGGCATGCGACCGCCGATGACCTGCGCCCAGTCGGTCGGCTTCCAGGCCAACCAGGCCTGGTCGAGCCAGACGTCCTTCTTGGCGAAGCCGCCGCCGAGGGTCTGGGTGGTCGAGACCGGGTTGTTGTCGTTGCCGGTGCCGATGCGGATGCCGGCGGTGACGCCCTCACCCAGGTCGACGTTCACGCCGAGACGCGCACGGATACGCAGCGAGTTCGTGCGGTTCTCCAGCGTGTTGAGCAGCGGCGGCGGGTTGTTGCCGTTGAGGTCGTAGGGACCGGTCCTGTTGAGCTGAGCGAAGTCCACGACGGGCGAAGCATTGCCCTTGTCGTAATAGTGGAATTCGTCGCGCACACGCATGTCGCCGGTCCAGCTGATCCGGTCGAGCCATTCGGGCAGCTTGCCCGGCTCGGCCCAATGCTCCGTCCTGGCCTGGGCGACCACTTCCTGGCGCAGTTCGTCCTTGATCTGGTTGCGCACCACTTCGGGCACATAGGTGACGCGCACCTGGCCCGGCGTGGCGGGCGCCGCATTGGCGGTGCCGGCGAGCTTCTGCGCCTGCGCGGCCTCGGCGTTGGCCTGGGCGATGAGGCCATCGGCGTCCGACTGGGTGAGCACGCCGCGCTTCACCAGCAGGCGCACGAGGTTGATCGTGGCGTTGTCCGACGCGGCACTCTGCGCCTGGGCAGCGCCCGCGCAGAGCGACAGCCCGATAGCGAGGGCCAGCACGGCTCGCGCGGGTCGATGGCGGGCCTTTCCGATGGTCATGCGAACTCTCCGGGGTTCCAAAGCGTGTGTTTCAAAGGGGATTGGCGTGGTGGGCGTCATACGGGGCGCTTCCCGCGGATGGCCACGCGCACGGGGAAGTGCAGCGCGGCGGGCGGCGTCACGTCGATGCGAGGCATCGCACGCAGGGCGTCCAGCAAGGCTTCGTCGGTCTTCGCGTTGCCGGTGCCACCGACCAGTTCGGCGCGGGCGAGCTTGCCGTCGGCATCCAGCCACACGTCGGCGCGCACATCGAAGGCCAGGCGGTTGACCCGGTCGTCGCGCTGCACCGCCTGCTGGATCGCATAACCGAGGTACTGGCTGTAGCTGCCGGTGCCCGTGCCGTTGCCGCCACCGGAACCGACCATGCCGCCGCCGTCGCCAGCGCCGATGTTGAAGTTGTCGCTACCGGCCTGGGCATCGCCGTTGATCGTGACATTCTTGGCCACGTCGTTACTCGGCTTCGGCGCGTCGGTCGGCTTCTGCGGGATGTCCTGCGGCTTGTCGATCGGCTTGATGTCTTCCTCGACCTTCGTCGGCTCCGGCGGCTTTTCCTTCGGCGGCGGAGGCGGCGGGGGCAAGGGGGTGATGGTGGCGATGCGCGGTGCCTCGCGACGCACGCCGACGCTGCTGCCGGCGAAGTGCCAGATCAACACACCGAGCAAGACGAGCACGGCGACACCGACCGCCGGCCCGAGCCAGCGTTTAGGTTTTCCGCGACGGGATGTGGGCAAGGTCACGCGCTCATCCCTTCGGCGACTTGCCGGTGACCAGGCCGACCTGCGGCAGGTCCACACGACGCAGCAGATCCAGGATGTCCATGACCTTCTGGTACTGGACCGTCGAATCGCCCTTCACCACCACCGGGAAATCCGGATTGAGCGCCTTCAGCGAGCGAAGACGCTCCTCCAGTTCGCCGATCGTCACCGGATAGGCATCGAGGAAGATCTGCCCCGATACGGAGATCGTGATCGCCTTGGTCTGCGGCTTGGCCATGCTCACCGCCGCGCTGGCCTTTGGCAGGTTCACCTTGATGCCCTGCACCGACGCGGTGGTCATGATGATGAAGATCACCAGCAACACGTACGCCAGGTCGAGCATCGGCGTGATGTTGATGTCGTCGTACGGTTTCTCTTCGTCTTGCGCGCGCATGATCCGTTCCTCAGGCCGCGACGGCCGACGGGTGGGTGGCGCGCTGCTGTTCCGCCAGGCGAGTCACGAACTCGTCGACGAACACCTGCATGTTCGCGGTGACGTTCTTGTTGCGGATCAGCAGGTAGTTGTAGCCAAACAGCGCCGGGATCGCGACGAACAGACCGGCGACCGTGGCGAGCAGCGCCGCGGCGATACCCGGCGCGATCGCGTTGACGTTCACGTCGCCCGCCGCGGCGATCGCGGCGAAGGTGATCATCACGCCGACCACGGTGCCGAGCAGGCCGAGGAAGGGGCCGCCGGAGATGGCGATGGTCAGCAGCACCATCGACTTGGACAGGCGCTGGTTCTCGCGCACCAGCACCGAATCCATGGTGGCGCGAATCGCTTCGATGGACTCCGCCGCAATATGGTCATGTCCGTCGGCATCGCGGCGATTCCACACTTCGCCGGCGCCCACCTTGTACAAGCGATACAGCGAGGCGTCTTCCAGGCGCGAGGCCGTCGGATCGCGCGACAGTGCCAGGATGTTGCGACCCTGCTGGCGGAACGCGTCGAGGAAGTCCTCGTTCGCGTTCGTCACGCGGTTGACGTACGCGGCGCGCTGCCACATCACCACCCAGGACAACGCGGCCATGACCAGCAGGATGCCGATGATGACCCAGGCATCCGCGGTGACCGACTTGACGATGATGCCGAAGTAACCGAAGCCCACGCCCGACTGCTTTTCGTCGGCGCCGTAGTTGAGCAGCTTGGATTCCGCACCCTGCGTCTGCGCATCCACCGCGATCAGCGTGGCCGGGCGGGCGATACGCGACAGGCGCACTTCGTCCATCAGGCCAGTAAAGGGAACGAAGGTCTCGGTCTGGCCGGCGATATCGCCGCCAAGCGTGGCCTGGCTGGTCATCGCCGGGAGTTTCGCGGCGAGCTTGGCGTAGGGCTTGCCATCGACATAGAGCGCGATGTCGTCGCCCGCACCGGTGACGGCCAGGTGCGTCCAGGCACCGGCCTTGATCGGCTCGCCGGCCGTGCTGGTGGCGTCGCCGGTCTGCACGAAAGGCACACCGCGATCGAGGCCGATCAGCAGCTTCTGCTCGCCCTGGCGACGGGCATAGACCAGTGCGCGACCGTCGGCGACGGCATCGAGCTTGATCCAGGTGCTGAAGGTGAAGGTGCCACCTTCGGCGACAT
>Ga0247742_10003013_pt1 | contig 10853 bp, 8 predicted proteins | sample UWRJL208509C2_FD_180944 | JGI IMG/M metagenome (GOLD analysis project Ga0247742, IMG submission 180944) | Plant litter microbial communities from Arlington Agricultural Research Station in Wisconsin, United States - UWRJ-L208-509C-2 | ecosystem: Environmental > Terrestrial > Plant litter >... | reverse complement strand
ACCTCCTCGCGATGGAGCACATGATCCTGAGCGGCCCGGTGGGCCCGAGCGAACTCGCCCGCCGGCTCGGGATCACCCCGCCCGCAGCCACCGCCGTGGTCGACCGCCTGGAGGCCGCCGGTCACGTCTCCCGGGCGATCAATCCCACGGACCGCCGCGGTATCGTCGTGACCCCCAACCCGGAATCGGTGACCCGCGCCATGGCGGTGCTCCTGCCCATGATCGGGGCCGTCGATTCCGCTCTCGACGAATTCACTCCCGAGGAGCAGGCGATCGTGACGGCATACCTCGACCGCGTGGTGGCGACCTACCGAGAGCACGCGCGCGCATGATCTCGCGCCACGAAGCCGCCCAGCGCCTCGACATCCCCCTGGAGATGGCGCGTCGCCACGACCTGCCCGCCCGCATGACAGAAGCGCAGCTCGATGCCATGCTCGCCGACCCGCCGGCATGGCTGGCTCAGTCCTGGGCCAACCGCACGGGCCGCAAGCCGGTTTGGGTGCAGTTCACCTGCGACGTCTGCGGATACACCGAGGCGGTGCGACCGAAGAAGTGGTGGCCGGCGTTCACGCTCGTCACCTGCGCCGAGCATCACCCCGACGAACTCCGCCCACCGCCGGACGGCTGGTCGCGAGCGGAGGTCGACGGCATTGGCACGAGGTTCGTGGGAATCGTGGATCAGGCGCCCTGAGCCCGGGTGCTACCGTGATGCCATGAGCGACGACGCCCGCTTCGACCCGCGTTTCGACCCCGCCTTCCAGCCCGGTTACGAGGGGCCGCTCGTGCCCGCCCGGCCGTCACCCGTCTCGACCCGGGTGGCGGCCCCCGCGCCCATCGGTAGCCCACCGGCAGCGGTGGTCCCGCGCTCGGTCGCCCCGACCCGGGCCGCGGAGCAGGTGCCCGCGATCCCGTCTCGGGGTGTTGACGACAGGCTGGCCGACGAGGAGCTGGATGACCCGGCGCCGCTCTACCGCAATCCGTTCGTCATCGCGCTCATCGCGATCGCTGTCGCGCTGATCAGCGTGGCGCTGTGGCTGACCACCCAGCTTCGGGACATGTACGAGAACGCGCAGGGCGATGCGTTCGATTTCGTCAGGGCACAGGTGCTGATCGCACTGACGCCGCTGCTGCTCGTTCTGGGTGGTGCGACCGCGATCGCCGTGCTGGTGCTGTTCGCGATCCGGTGGCGACGGAACTAGTCCGGCGGCTCAGGTCTGGCAGTGCGGGCACCAGTAGGTGTCGCGCAGCTGCAATTCGGTGTTGCCGAGCTCACCGCGCATGATGCGGGTCCCGCACCGCAGGCAGGGCTTTCCTTCACGCCCATAGACCCAGTCGGTCGCGCCCCGCAGTTTTCCGGTCGTGGTTCGCTCCACCCGGTTCTTGTTGGCCTCGATCAGTTTCTTTCCCAGGGCGACCATGCGCTCGAGGTCGTTGACCTCTCCCACCGGGCGGGTCGGCAGCACACCGCGGAGGAAGCACAGCTCGCACCGATACACATTGCCGAGACCCGCGAGGTTGCGCTGGTCGAGCAGGGCGAGCCCGATCTCGCGCTCCGGCTGGCTGCGCAGGTTCGCGAGCGCGACATCCGCATCCCAATCGGCCCCGAGCAGGTCGGGACCCAGATAGCCGACCACCTCGTCTTCATCGGCGGTGCGGATCACCTCGAACAACCCCAACTCGAACCCCACGGCGGTCACCTGGTCGTTGGCGACGATCGCCCTGGCTTGGTACGCCGGTCGGCGCCACCGGCCGCCGTCGCGGTAGATGTGCCAGGAGCCCTCCATCTTGAGATGGCTGTGCAGGGTGTAGTCCCCGACCCGCATCAGCAGGTGCTTGCCGCGGCTGACCACCTCGTGCACCGTTTCGCCGGTGAGGTCGACGGTGGCGAACTTCGGCACCCTGATGTCGCAGCGGGTGAGCACCGTGCCGTCGAGCACCTCGGCGAGGTTCTTCGCGGCGCGATAGACGGTGTCGCCCTCAGGCACGAAGCCGCAACCCCTGCGGCGTCGCCGAGAACCCCGCTTCGACGAGCATCGTGCCGAGGGTGGTTCCCACCGAGAACTCCCCGTCGATCCGTTCGATGCGCAGCTTGCCGAGGCGGGTCTTGACGGTTGTTGCGAGGGATGCGGCCGCCGCCGCCAGCGAGTCGCCCTCGACGAAGGTCAGCACGGTCTTGCCGCCGCGCTCAACGTAGAGGGCGAGCGCGCCGTCGACGATCACCACGAGGGCGCCCGCCTTTCGTCCGGGGCGATGACCGCGCTTATCCCCGGCCTCCAACTCGACCGCAGGCCCCGGCCACGGCAGGGCGGCGCCGTAGGGGTTGGCCGGGTCGGTCGCGGCCAGCGTGATCGCCTCCAGCTTCGGGACGCTCTCGGGCTCCACCGTGAACCCCCGAAGCCGGTCGACCGTCGCGCTCGTCGCGAATTGAGCAGCGCCCAGCCCCTCGACGAAGTAGCCGCGCCGCGCGCGTCCCGAATCCTCGAACCCGCTCAGCACCTTGTAGGCCAGCGCGAAACCGCCCCGGATGCCCTCGCTCACGACCGCGCCGCGCGTGACCACCCCGTGCCGCTCGAGCAGCGACTCCGCCATCGCTTTAGCGCGCACGGTGGTGTCGCCCTCCGCCAATGGCAACAGCGACCAGCGGCCGCCGCCGGTCGGGGGCCCGGACTGGGCCACGCGCGTCGAACTCGAGCGCCCGCGGTACGACCGGGTGCGTTTCGGGGCCGCCGGGCCGCCGAGGTAGGCGCGCAAGGGGGAGAACGTGTCGTTGGTGACCAGGCCCGCCCACACCAGATCCCACAGCGCGGCGTTGAGGGCCTTGTCGTCGGTGCTGCCCACCGCCTGGCCCAACTGCCGGAAGAAAAACGCCCCGCCGCCCGCCAGCGCCTCGAGGATCGAGCGCTGCAGCTCGGTGGTCTCGGCGCCGCTTGGGTCGGGCAGGGTCAGCCGCGCGGTGTCGGCGAGGTGAAGGCTCACCCATCCGTCACCGCCGGGCAGGACTCCGTTACCCGACCAGATCACCTCGCCGGTGACCGTCAGCTCGTCGAGCCACGCTTGCGAGTAGTTCGGCAGGCGGGTCGGCAGCACCACCGTCTCCCACGCGGAGGCTGGGAGCGAGACACCCGCCAGCTGGTCGATGACCTGCGCGAGGCCGTCGACTCCGCGCAGCGGACCGCCCACGTTCTGCCACACCGGGAGGAAGCGGCCGAGCGCGGCCGGCTCGACCGGCTCGACCTCCTGTCGGAGCGCGGCGAGCGAACGGACGCGGAGTCGGCGCAGCACCTCGACGGAGCACCATTCCGTGCCCGTGGCACCGGGCCGGAATTCGCCGTCGACGACGCGGCGGTCGGCCGCCAGGCGGCGAAGGGTGTCGGTGATCACGGCGGTGCCGAGGCCGAACCGGGCGGCCGGATCGTCGATTGTGAACGGGCCGTGGGTGCGGGCGTAGCGGCTGACCAGGTCGCCAACAGGGTCGGGTACCGGTTCGATGAAGGCCGCCGGAACTCCGATCGGTAACGGGACGCCGAGCGCGTCGCGGAGGCGCGCCGCATCCTCCACCACCGCCCACTGGGCGACGCCGGCAATCGTGACGGGCAGCACACGGTTGGCGCGCTGCATCGTCGTCAGTGCGCCGGTGATCTCATCGAGAGTCGCTGTGGTGGGGGTGTCGACGAGCTCGACCACCGGCTCGACCTCCCCAGCCTCGATCGCGGCGTCGATCGCGGTGTCGAGCGCGACGTCGACCCCCGAAGCCCCAACCGCCGCGGGCTGGTACCGCGCCGCGATCTCATCGAGGGTGAGCGGTCCGAGCATCCGGAGCAGGTCGACCACGCCCTCAGGGCCGCGGGCGCGACGATCGGGTGCGAGGCGCTGCAGCTCGAGCTCGACCTGCTCGATCACGGCCGGATCGAGCAGCTCGCGCAGCTCGGCCCGACCGAGCAGTTCCGCGAGCAGGGTCGGGTCCAGCGACAGCGCGGCGGCGCGACGCTCGGCCAGTGGCGAGTCGCCCTCGTACATGAACGCAGCGACATATCCGAAGAGCAGAGACCGCGCGAACGGCGACGGGATCTCGGTCTCGGTCTCGACCATGCGCACCGCCCGGGTCGCGAGCTGCGTGGTCAGGGCGCTGAGCGCGGGCAGGTCGTAGACGTCTTGCAGCACCTCGCGCACCGTCTCCAGCACGATGGGGAAGCTCGGGTACTTGCGCGCGACATCCAGCAGTTGGGATGCTCGCTGCCGCTGTTGCCACAACGGAGAGCGCCGTCCCGGGTCGCGGCGCGGCAGCAGCAGGGCCCGCGCCGCGCATTCCCGGAATCGCGCCGCGAACAGCGCGCTCCCGCCCACCTCCTCGGTGACCATCGCCTCGAGTTCTTCACGGTCGAAGAGGAACAGGTCGGCACCGGGCGGCTCGGCATCGGTCTCCGGGATGCGCACGACGATGCCGTCGTCCGCCGCCATCGCTGACCCCTCGACGCCGAGCCGGTCACGCAACCGGGCGCTCACGGCGAGCGCCCACGGTGCATGGACTGGCATGCCGTACGGGGAATGTAAGACGACGCGCCAGTCGCCCAGCTCGTCGCGGAACCGCTCGACCACCAGGGTCGTGTCGGTCGGGACCTGACCGGTGGAGGCCTTCTGCTCGGCGACGAGCGCGATGAGGTTGTTCACGGCGAGCGGATCGAGCCCGATGCGGGCAACCCGCTCCCGGGCATCCGGCTCCGACCCGTTCGCGATCTCGCGAGTGAACGCACCGATGGCGGCGCCGAGCTCGGCGGGCCGGCCGAGGCCATCGCCCTTCCAGAACGGCACCTTGCCGGGCAATCCGAATGCGGGGGACACCAGCACCTGGTCGTGGGTGATCTCCTCGATGCGCCAGCTCGTGGTGCCGAGGGCGAAGACATCGCCGACGCGCGACTCGTAGACCATCTCCTCGTCGAGTTCACCGACGCGGCGGCCGGGACCGCCGGGTTCCCCACCGACCATGAAGACGCCGAACAGGCCGCGGTCGGGGATGGTGCCTCCGGAGGTCACGGCGAGCCGCTGCGACCCGGGTCGGCCTTCGATGGTTCCGGCGACGCGATCCCACACCACGCGGGGGCGCAACTCGGCGAACTCGTCGCTCGGGTACAACCCGCTCAGCAGGTCGAGCGTGGCGTCGAACGCGCTGCGCGGGAGGGTCGCGAACGGGGCGCTGCGCCGCACGGTCTCGAACCACTCCTCCACGTCGATGGCATCGAGCGCCGCGGCGGCGACGGTGTGTTGGGCGAGCACGTCGAGCGGGTTCGTCGGCACGGCGATCGACTCGATGAGACCCGAGCGCATCCGCTCCACCGCGACCGTGGTGTGGATGAGGTCGGTGCGGTGCTTCGGGAACAGCACTCCCTTGGAGATCTCGCCAACCTGGTGACCGGCGCGGCCGATGCGTTGCAGGCCCGACGCGACCGACGGCGGGGACTCCACCTGGATCACCAGGTCGACCGCCCCCATGTCGATGCCGAGTTCGAGCGAGCTGGTGGCGACCACGCAGCGCAGGCGTCCGCTCTTCAGGTCGTCTTCGATGGTGGCCCGTTGCTCCTTGGAGACCGAGCCGTGATGCGCCCGAGCCAGCAGCGGAGCGGCGCCCGTCGTGGCGCCCGCCTGCGCCATCATCGCGGCCGGCGGGTGCTGATCGATGGTTCCGGCTGCCCGGGCCCCGGTCTCCACCAACTCCGCCACGGGCAGTTCGACCTGCAGTCGCTCTTCGAAGATCTCGTTCAGGCGGCTGGTGAGACGCTCGGCGAGGCGCCGGGAGTTCGCGAATACGATGGTCGACCGATGCTCGAGGATCTCGTCGACGATCCGCTCCTCCACATGCGGCCAGATCGACCCGGTCGCCTCGGCGGAGACTCCGGTCGCGGATGATCCCTCCCGCGGCTGCACCATGCCGGGCTCGGTCATGTCTTCGACCGGCACGACCACCGACAGGTCGAAGGTCTTTGCGGCGGGCGGCTGCACGATGGTGACCGGCGCGCGCCCGCCGAGAAAGCGGGCGACTTCCTCAAGTGGACGCACCGTCGCCGACAGCCCGATGCGCTGCACTGGCTTCGGCAGCAGCTGGTCAAGGCGTTCGAGGGAGACGGCGAGATGAGCGCCGCGCTTGGTGGCGGCAACCGCGTGCACCTCGTCGACGATGACCGTCTCGACGCCCATGAGCGTTTCGCGAGCGGCACTCGTGAGCATCAGGTACAACGACTCGGGGGTGGTGATCAGGATGTCGGGCGGCGTGCGCGCGAGCAATCTCCGGTCGCCGGGAGTGGTGTCGCCCGAGCGCACCCCGACCGTGACGTCCGGTGCCGGGAGCCCGAGCCGCCGTGCCGTCTGCGTCACACCGACGAGCGGGGCGCGCAGGTTGCGCTCGACGTCGACACCCAGAGCCTTGAGCGGGGAGATGTACAGCACGCGAGTCCGTCGACGCGGATCATCCGGAACAGCACTCGACGCCAACTGGTCGATCGCCCACAGGAATGCCGCCAGGGTCTTTCCCGAACCGGTCGGGGCGACGACGAGAGCGTGCGACCCCGACGAGACCGCCTCCCAGGCGCCGAGCTGTGCCGGGGTGGGAGCCGCGAAGGCGCCCGCGAACCACTCCCGCGTGGCGGGGGAGAAGCGGTCGAGCACCATCTACCTATCCTGCCCCGTACCGCCGACGCTGGGCGGGGGTTGCGCTGAGGGCGCACGTCTCCAGAACCGACTATATGAAAAGCACCCAGCTCTCGGTACTCTCGGCGCATCGCCTTTTCCGTAGCCCAATGGAGGACTCCGTGACACCCCGCCGCTCACTCGCGATTCCCGCAACGGTGGCGGCGTGCGCCGCCATCATCCTTGTTCCGAGCCTGCCCGCATACGCGGTCGTCGATACGCAGACGTGGGTGAACGGCAGCGACGCATTCTGGAGCACCACGACCGCCTGGACCACGGGGGAGGCGCCGGAGGCCGGGGACACCCTTGTGTTCAGCGCGCCAACCGCCAGTGCTCGCTCGACGAAGAACGGGGCGTACTCGGTCGCCGGGATCAACTTCGTCCGCTCGCATGAGGTGGCGAACGGCGGCGGCGATCTGGGCATCGGCACCGGGGGGCTCACGACGGCGCCCGACTCGGTCGTCAGCATTGATGCCAACATCCAGACCACCGGCGCACAGCTGTGGAGCATCGGGACCGGCTCGACGGCGACCTTCCCGGGCGTCATCCGTACCGACGGTGCGTCGACCCTCACTCTCGACGTCGACGGCACGATGGAGGTCAACGGCAACCTCGACGCGCAGGCCACCGGTTCGGTGGTGAAGACGGGCATCGGCACGATCGTGCGACGCGGCGGTGCTGGCGGCGGAATCGGCAATGGCGGTCTCAGCGTTCAGGAGGGCACCTTCTTCCTCGACGGCGCCGATATCGGCGGCACCGCGTTCACGGTTGCGGGCGGTTCGCTCACCGGCACGGGAACGGCGAATTCACTCAACATGACGTCGGGCACGATCAGCCCCGGGACGAGCGACGGGAGTGGGGTCGCCGATCTGGTCGCCTGGGGCCCGACGGCCTGGTCGGGTGGGCGCTACTCCGTGACGATCAACGCCACCGACAGCGACTCCTTCCTGGCCGATAACCAGACTCTCGCGCTGTCAGGCACGGAGCTCGTCATCGTCGCGGAGGCGGTGCCCGCGGCCGGCACCACCTTCCTCGTGGCGTCCGCGGACGCTGGCCTCACCGGCCAGTTCACGGCGGGCGGCGTCGCCCTGGCTGAGGGCGCCGAGTTCGCCTCGAACGGCTCGCGCTACAGCGTCAGCTACGCCGCCCAACCGAACTCGGTGGTCGTCACCTACCTCGGCGCCGTCCCCGTCGTAACGAACCCCGCGGCGCCCTTGCCCGTGCCGGTCCCCGAACTCGCCGCCACCGCGGCCCCGATCCCCGGGCTGCTCGCCGGGGCAGCCGCTCTGCTCCTGGGAGCGGGGAGCGTGCTGCTCGTCACCCGCCGGCGCACCCGGGTGCTCTAACCCAGCTGCGTCCGGATGAACGCTGCCGCGTCGAGGATCTCGGCGGGGTCCACCGAGTGACCCAGCTGCGGGTACACCTTCTCCGTGAGGGCGGTGTGCTCCCGCAACCAGCGGGCCGTGTCGGTGGCGCGCGCGGCCGGGATCACCGTGTCGAGCCCGCCGTGGGCTGAGAACACGGGCGGATGGATGGCCGCGAGCCGGGCATCCGAAGTCGTGTCGATGGCGAACCCGCTCAGTTGCAGCGCGTACGCGAACCGGGTCGGCGCGGCCCGGAGCAGCGCGAGCGCCATGGCCGCGCCCTGCGACAGGCCGAGCACCCCGTACGACGAGTACCCGGTCTGCCGGTCGACCCAGGCGAGCAGTTCCGTGGCGACGGCGGCTGCGGCGTCCCGACCGCTCTCGTCGAGGTCGAACCAGGACCACCCGTAATCGGTGCGGAACGGTGCGCGGGCGGTGACGATCACGAGCTCGGGCGGGAGCAGTTCGGCGGCGATCGCCAGCTGGTGCTCATCGCCGTTGTGGCCGTGCAGCGCCAGCAGCAGGGGGCGACCGGCACGCTCGGCCGGCGGGGCCGACCAGACCATGGCCGATTCGTCGAGCAGGGGCCGCGCGGGCATCAGGCGTGCTCCCGCAGGAAGCTGACTAGGTCGCCAAGCTCTGGCGTCGAGATCGAGTGCCCGAGCCCCTCGTAGATGCGGATCGTCGCGTCGGCATGCTCGGGAAGCCACCGCGCGGTGCGATCGACAGCCTCGTTCGGGATGACCGGGTCGTCGGTACCCCGCCCCCAGAAGACCGGCGGTCTCACGCGCGCGAGCTCCGCGTCGCCGGGGTGCTCGCCAGCCACGACGAAGCCCGACAACGACACCGTGGCCGCGAAGCGGGCGGGCGCATGCCGGATCAGCTGCAGCGCCATCGCGGCGCCCTGCGAGAAGCCGAGCAGCGACACCGAGGAGTACTCGAGTGTGTCGAGCCAGCTGATCACGGCGCTCGCGGCGTCATCCACTCGCTCCGCTGGCGGGTTGCCGGGCGGGCTGTCGATGCGCGAGAACCACGCCCAGCCGCCGCTTTCTGCGATCGGCGCGCGCACCGAGGCGATGACGGGCTCGAGCGGGAGGCCGGGCGACATGGCAAACAGGTCGCCCTCGTGCGACCCGTACCCGTGCAGCAGCACCAGCAGCGGGCGACCCGCGCGTTCCCGCTCGGGAGCCGACCAGAGGATCGCGGATTCGTCGAGGCGCATCATCCCACCATACGAGGCGCGGCGGCGGGTCAGCGTGGGTAAGAATGGAGCATGAGCTCAGTAGGCACGCCCGACCCCGACCCGAACCCCGGCTGGCTCTCCGACGACGAGCTGGCCGAGACGCGCAAGCGCCTGCCGCTGCTGTACGTCGAGGCGGTGCCCGTGCGCGTCGACGGACTCGGGCGAGTCATCGAGGTCGGGATGCTGCTGCGCGCGAACGACGGGGAGATCACCCGAACGCTCGTCTCCGGGCGCGTGATGTACGGCGAAACCCTGCGCGACGCGCTATTCCGTCACCTCGAGAAAGACCTCGGGCCGATGGCATTCCCCTTGCTGCCGGCGAACCCGGTGCCGTTCTCGGTGGCCGAGTACTTCCCGTGGCCAGACTCCAGCCAGTTCATGGACTCCCGCCAGCATGCCGTCTCCCTGGCCTACGTCGTACCGATCACTGGGACCTGCGAGCCGCGGCAGGACGCGCTCGAGGTGACGTGGCTGCGTCCCTCCGAGGCGGCGTCAGAGTCGATCACCTCCGACATGGAGGGCGGGCGCGGCGCACTGCTGCGCGCGGCCCTCGCGTCGGTGGGCGTGCTGCCCTAGCCGGATATGCCCCCTTCCGCTTTATGCAATCCTCGCTTACGCTTCACTAAACCGGTTCAGAACTGGAATCTCGACGAGGAGGCGGAATGGCGCTCGTGGCAAAGCCGACGATCGCCGACGTCGCGCGCCGCGCCGGAGTGAGCAAGGGCCTGGTGTCATTCGCCCTCAACGACCGGCCCGGGGTCTCGGCCGAAACTCGGCTGCGCATCCTCGAGGTGGCCGACGAGATGGGCTGGCGCCCGAGTGTCAGGGCACGGGCACTGAGCTCAGACCGGGCGTACGCGCTCGGGCTCGTGCTCGCCCGTGATCCCGACATCATCGCGGGCGACCCCTTCTTCCCGGCCTTCATCTCGGGCATCGAGTCGGTGCTCGCCCCCGCCGGGCAAGCGCTCGTGCTGAGCATGGTCGAGAGCGAGGAGGCGGAGTCGCTCAGTTACCGCCAGCTCGCCGACCATGGTCGCGTCGACGGCGTGATCATCTCCGACCTGCGCGCGGGCGACACCCGCATCGCGCTCGTTGCCGAGCTGGGCCTGCGCGCCGTGACCCTCGGCACACCGGACGCCCCGTCACCGTTTCCCGCCATCACGGTTGACGATGCCGCGGGCATCCGCGCATCCGTCTCTCATCTCGTGAGCCTCGGCCACTCCCGCATCGCGCACGTCGGCGGGCCGGCGACCATGCTGCACGGCAGTCGACGACGCGACTCGTTCCGGCTCGCGATGCGCGAGTTCGGGCTCGCCGACGACGCCACGATCGAGACCGACTTCAGCGCGGCAGCGGGAGCCGAGGCAACTCGGCGCCTGCTGGACCGCGCCGAGCGACCCACGGCGATCGTGTATGCGAACGACCCGATGGCCATCGCCGGCCTCGGCATCGCGCGCCGGGCCGGGCTCGACGTGCCGGGCGACCTGTCGATCACGGGCTTCGATGGCAGCGATATCGGCCGGTACGTGCATCCCACCCTCACCACCGTCAGCACAACGGCTCGACAG
>Ga0247742_10003010_pt1 | contig 10858 bp, 9 predicted proteins | sample UWRJL208509C2_FD_180944 | JGI IMG/M metagenome (GOLD analysis project Ga0247742, IMG submission 180944) | Plant litter microbial communities from Arlington Agricultural Research Station in Wisconsin, United States - UWRJ-L208-509C-2 | ecosystem: Environmental > Terrestrial > Plant litter >... | reverse complement strand
AGGCATCTTTGCCAATCTACATAGAGAACTAGAGCGTCCTTTGTTTCTTGCCAGCTTTTCGCCAGCCATTAACGACGTAGACAACTCTCCAAACATATCTGCAACCAAGGTGCGATCCTCTACTGCATGCTCTCTCGATGGATCCTCATAGATTATTTCAGATATCGGACATGCCCGCTGCCACCGCCTCTGCCACTGCTATTCCTTCTCCTGCATCGCTTAAAGCCGCCGCCGCCCCAGTTGAAGGCCAAATGACCATCTCTGCTCTTTTCGTCGCTGACAAGGCCGCCCGTCAAACGGCCGCCAAGTCTCTGGCTGCAACTGCTCAAAAAGACGGCCCCTCTGCCCTCCAATCCGTTGGATTTGGCGATGCCATCATCAAGGCTCTTGCCGACAAAAAATCCCCTGCCGCTCGTGAGGGCGCTGCAGATGCCATCACCGCGCTCGTCAACAACGGCGCAACCAAGTCTTTGGAGCCCATCTTCATTGACTCCGGTATCTACAATGCCCTTCTTGAGGCCTTTGCCGACAAGATGCCTGCTGTCAGGACAGCAGCAATCGAGGCTGTGCGCGTATACGTCGCTAACATGAACCCCTGGGCCACGCCCCTCATCCTTCCCGCTCTTCTTCACGAGATCAAAACCGCCGGTAAATGGCAGATCAAGACCGGCTCTCTCGAGATCCTCAACCAGATCGTCAAGAGTGCCCCTGTCCAGACCGCGCGCCTTACTCCCGACATCGTCCCCGTCCTTGCAGAGGCGATTTGGGATACTAAGGCCGACGTGAAGAAGGCTGCTCGCGATTCGCTGACGAAGACCACCGCCCTGGTGTCAAACAAGGACATTGAACGCTTTATTCCTGCTTTAATCAAGGCTCTTATTAATCCCGTTGAGGAGGTGCCTAATACCATCGCTCTCCTATCGGCCACCACATTCGTTTCCGAAGTAGATTCGCCTACCCTTTCCCTCATGGTTCCTCTTCTCGCTCGTGGTCTTGGTGAGAAGCTTACTGCCACGAAGCGTAAAGTTGCCGTGTAAGTTCCTATTTTTACATTGACATTGAGTCGAGTTAATTAACGATATTCATAGCATTGTCGACAACATGTCCAAGCTCGTCGATTCCCACGTCACTGTCCGGCCTTTCATTCCCAAGCTCCTTCCCGGCCTTATCAAGGTCGAGAGCACCATCGGAGACCCCGAGGCTCGTTCCGTTGTTGGCAAGGCCATCGCTACTCTCCGCCAAGTTGGCCAAGTCCCCGCCGAAAGCGATGGCACCGACCTCCCTGCTCTCCACCACGCCGATGAGAAGCAACTCTCTCACTCCCTTGTTGCCATTTACAAGAAACTGGGCGCCACCGTCTCTCCCGGAAACGTCGATACCATGTACGCTTCCAACCTGGCTGCCAACTTGGTCAACATGAAGAACTTCGACGTTCCCGAGTGGGATAGTCTTGCCCCTTACCTCACATTCGTCGCCTCTAATCCTGAGCCGGTCACCGTCACTCGTGAGTGGGTTGTTCGGTCCGCTACTGAGGGTTCGGATGAGCACGATGTACCCGAAGATGAGGAGGAGGGAGAGGACCTTTGCAACTGCCAATTCTCTCTCGCCTATGGTGCCAAGATCCTGCTTAACACTGCTACTCTTCGCCTCAAGCGTGGCCACCGCTACGGTCTCTGCGGCAAAAACGGTACTGGAAAGTCAACCCTGATGCGTGCTATCACCAACGGCCAGGTCGAGGGCTTCCCATCCCCCGACGAAGTCCGCACTTTCTACGTTGAGCACGATATCGATGGTAGCGAAGAGTCCACTTCCGTTCTTCAATTCATCCTCGACGACAAGCGTGTGGAGGGCACCAAGGAGGAGACCATCGAAACTCTTGCGTCTGTTGGCTTCTCCGACGAGCGTCAAGCTCAGGCTATCGGCAGCCTTTCAGGTGGTTGGAAGATGAAGCTTGCTCTTGCTAGGGCCATGCTCTTCAAGGCCGACATTCTTCTGCTCGACGAGCCGACTAACCACTTGGACGTTGTCAACGTTGCATGGCTTGAGAACTACCTCACCGGGCTCAAGACTTGCACATCGATCATCGTATCTCACGACTCCGGCTTCCTCAATAACACCATCACGGACGTCCTCCACCTCAACCGCTTCAAGCTTCGCAGATATCGCGGCAACCTCGAGAAGTTCGTCCAGCAAGTTCCTGAGGCGAAGTCTTACTACACCCTTGAAGCGGCTGAGGACTACAGGTTCAAGCTCCCCGATCCCCCTCTCCTCGAGGGTGTCAAGACCAAGGAGAAGAGTTTGCTCAAGATGCGTAAGGTCGGCTTCCAATACCCGACTCAGCCCGTCCAGCAACTCTACGACATCACCCTCCAAGTCTCACTCTCATCCCGTGTTGCCATTCTCGGACCTAACGGTTCCGGCAAGTCGACCCTCGTCAAACTCCTCATCGGTGACATGGAACCTAACAAAGGAGGCGAGATCTGGAAGCACCCTAACTTGGTCATTGGATACGTCGCTCAGCACGCTTTCCATCACATCGATAACCACCTCGACAAGACCCCTCTCGAGTACATGTTGTGGCGCTACCAGACTGGTGAGGATCTTGAGGAACTGTCTAAGGCCAACCGCCAGATATCTGAGGAGGAGGCTAAGAAGATGAAGGATGGCTCTCACATCGTCATCGAAGGACAGAAGCGCATCATAGACGAGATCCTTGCCAGAAAGAAGCTTAAGCAATCCTACGAGTACGAGGTCTCTCTCAAAGGCATGAGCTCTTCCGAGAACATCTGGCTTCCTCGTGACGACCTCATCAAGCGTGGTTTCGAAAAGGTCAGCCTACTCTTACAATCGTGATAATTGTTACTCATTCATTTCTTGCTTTACAGAAAGTTCTCGAGGTTGATACTCGCGAGGCTCAGCGCCTCGGTCTTCTTCGCCCTCTCGTCCGTCGTGAGATCGAGAAGCACTTCGCCGACTTCGGTCTCGAGCCAGAGTTCGTCTCTCACAACACCATGAGGGGTCTCTCAGGTGGTCAAAAGGTCAAGATCGTGCTAGGTGCCGCCACCTGGCGTCGTCCTCACGTCATCTGCCTCGACGAGCCTACCAGTGAGTATTCCAAAGATTTCGTCTTATCATCCTGTTATTCACGATGATTCTCTAGACTACCTCGATCGTGAATCGCTCGCTGCCCTCATTGAGGCGCTCAAGGTGTTTGAGGGAGGTGTTCTCATCATTACCCACAACCGCGACTTCTCCGAGTCCCTGTGCAAGGAAGTCTGGGCTATGCGCGATGGTCGTCTCGAGGCCTCTGGTCACAACTGGGTTGAGGGACAAGGATCCGGTCCTCGTATCGACAAGGCTGCTGGTGACGAGGATGATGTTTACGACGCGATGGGTAACAAGATTGACGTCAAGAAGCAGAAGAAGTTGACTGCCTCTGAGGCTCGCAAGGCCAAGAAGGAGCGCATGGCAAGGAAAAAGAGGGGCGAGGAGGTGTCTGACGATGAGCTCTAAGCGTATTCATCTCGCATTGTTTATTCGGATTCCTTTTCCTATTCTTCTCCCCTTTTTATGTTCACGGATACGACCTCGCCATATGACCCACTTGTGCCACTACTGTTTTTTCTAGATGTTATACCTCTCATGATGACCCTCTATGTTGTGCTGTCTGTAATACTCCTCATACCGTAATTCCTACCATATGGCAATCTACTTCATTCGTATATTTTGTGTGATCCGACGAACGCCTTCGCGTAAAAGATGTGTTGCAAAGTTGAGGCACCGTGAACGGCTAGTTACTCAGGGGACTCTGCATGTAGCTCATACTGTTTCCCACCATACCAACTCTCATCTTAACGGCCACCTCTTGACACGAGCAACCACACCTAAGTACGCTTGGCTTGAGTCCCGCTTCTCTACGACGCAACAATCCAGAACAGCTAGAGTGTGAGAGGGGTAGAGCGATGTACATTACAAAATTCTACAAGGCTCGATGAAGGACTGTTTCGCTACACCACTGGCATGCATGGCATCGGAAGACGCCGCCCTCCGCGACAAATGTGCACTCGACAGTATCCGTGAGTAATGCATCACTGTGTTTCTTGGTTCTAGTTTGGTATCATCGAACTCTCTGGAAGATCCGCACTGCACTGAGCGTCCGAAGAGTGTCGTCCATGGCACAAGTTGCACCACAAATTGGTTTAACTTTGCCTCGTTGCTGTCTTTTGACTCTGTGAGTCATTGATCATGTACATAACATCCATTGAACTTTTCTAGATAGACAACGCTGGCCTTGGAAGTAGTGGTGCCTCCAATTTGGTGCCTCTCGTCAGTTACAGTAGCCGAGACGCAATACTGCCAAAGCATCTGTCTAGGTTGGACAGCGGAGAACTTTCTATGTTATCTGTTTCCTTGGATATTAATCAGATAAATCAGAACAACGGCGTTCTGATTCGACTTGTGAACGCCGTGATTCACTGCAATGTTATGTCGGGAATGAGGTGCGCCTTTGTTAGTCTGGCTGAAATCACCCCTCACTGACTTTCCTGCAGGTGCTTATGTTACTTTGAATTCATGATGAATGGCCATTATTTTCCAGCCCTCTGCACACAGACGGTTTTTTACAGTTTGATGTTCAACAATCATGTTCTAAGGATGCCGTCGATTCAAGTCGGCGACTCGCAAAATCCCTGGCAACCAATGTCGAAACCGGACTCTATCGTGAGGCAATACAAAAGCTTATTCGAGGCGTTCCAGGATTAGCAATGGTTCAACTTAAACAAAGGTATTTTCTTGGTCGCCGATGATGTGACCGGTGAGGTGCTTCTCAACACGTTTTATATTTTCTGCGCTTTCAAGGCTGAGACCCCATACACCGTGTTCTACGATATATTAGTACGCGATGCAAGAAACAATGGAAACCTGACCCTTGTCACTTGAATCGCGTAGTAAGAGATCTTTTTGGACGGATTTCAGCTTTTAGGATCGAGATTGTTTAATCAGAACATTACGTAACACGCGTTCAAGCGCTGCTCTTATAGTGTTCGCCAAACTCTCACCCGCCCTTCAACCACTATCAACAACCCACCTTTCTCACCGCTCTTTCAACACATTCACTCACTGCTTGGGATATGTCGGCCGTCAGGGTGGTCAGATTGGAGACGAATTCCGTCCCAATTATACGGCTTCCACAGCATGCATATCATCAGTACGATGGTAAGTTCACTGGTAATCGGACCTGATTCATGGACACTGACCAAGCGCGATTTAGTTGGTTAGTAAAAATCTGTATGTTATACGGGCATTCCCTCTCAAATTCACGCTTTCAGAGATCATTGGGCAAGGGGACCGCGGGGGGTCAATACCGAGCAAGAAGAAGATACAACTGATGCACCACCTGCAGAACACATGCGCCCCCGCAGTCTTCAACCCCAGACTAATTTACGATGGCCAAAAGCTCGCGTACTGCCCGCGTTTATTGCAGTTCGCTGCTGGTAACACCTCCGGCACGGTGTGTTCCCCTTGCTATGCGTTTCTAGGATGATGTTTATACGTCCGTGTTCTAGTTCCACATTCATCTGAATTCCCCCCAGCCGGTAGCCCCAAACTCGAAAGGATCGTATAAGATCATGCTGACACCGACTATCAGCGAGTTGGTGCGGATGTCGTGAGTCCTTGGGTCATAGTCATAGTCGAGTTCTCACGTTGACTTCGAAACTTTAGTGACCTTGAAGACATGTCCGGGAAGGGCAAGAAAATCACACCTCGATCCCTCGTAGCTACCAATCTTATTCAGCTCATTGTCCGCCAAGGGCCGAACCAGTAAGCTATATGATATCGTATTAGACGCCACACAGACTTATTCTAATTAGGCATCACCATACGAACAACGGGCGGGCATATTTTGCAGGGAACGAAGGTGGCAGACGAGGAGACGTCCAGCTTACCCGACGCGGAATTGAGCTTTGGAGGGGTATCTTCCTGTGCGTACTGACTTTCAAACAGTCGAAGCCATCTTCAACTAACTATTCTCAGCTCTGTTCGTCCGACTCCAGATAGTAAGATGATTTTGACCGTGGATACCTGCGCGGCGGCAATGTAAGCGCAATTAGATGATATCACGAGGAATTAATGATCCTCATCCATTGCAGTTTCTCGGCAGGCGCCCTGATTGATGTTTGCCTCGCCGTTCTTGGAGTTCGCGACGTGAGTGGGCTGAACCTCACGGAAGGCTCAGCTGCGTTCAAGAAACTGGAAAAGTTTTTGACGGGTGTCCGTGTAACTATCGAAAACGGTAATAGGCGATCACGTCCCAAGATTATTCGAGGCCTGTGTGTTAGAGGCGGCGAATTTTCGTTCACCAAAGACGGTGAACCTACGAATGTTGCGGTAAGTTTTGAAAAATAGTTATGTGTAATTGACGATTCACTTAACCTTCCCTAGAATTATTTCTATTCGACGTACAACCGCCGGATACAGTTCCCTCGTATTATTGGAGTGTATTTGGCGCCCAAAAGATCAGAGAGGCAGAATGTGGCTCCCGCAGAAGTATGCCAAATTGAGAGGGGGCAAATATGCAAGAGGATCCCCGACGAATTACGCGCTGACATGGTAAAGTTCTCCGCAATAAGGCCAGAAGAACGCAAGAAAAAGATCTTGGACGAAGTGAGCACCTATCTCAGAACTTTGTTATTTTCCCTCATTTTATCGATACCTAGATCCGGGACTACCACTCGCGCTCAGAGTATCTGCAAGAGTCTGGGATGGCGATAGAGCCAAGGCTGATCACTCTCGACGCAAAACAGCTGCAGCCGCCACCCGTTGAGTTTGGCAGAGGAGTCAGAGTGGTGAGTTACTTCACATTATCCTGGATCTCCGTGTAAAAGTATTCATTCGATGTAGAACCCCAGCGATGGTAAATGGAATGTACTCAATCAGAAGTTGTACACCGCGGGTGCACTTACAAGCTGGGCTGTGGTAAACTTTTGTGTTGGTAGTTTTACCCCAGATCGGTATGGCAAATGGATGAAAGACCTTGCTAGCTGCTGCGGTAACCTTGGTTCGTTCATCTCATTCCCTTCTGCAATCCTAAACGTTGAATTTAATCATCATTCTTAGGGATGGGTAAGCCTCAAATGACCTCACTGTTCAGTCTTCTGTACTGATCCCTTCTAGCTGTTGCTCAGCCCCATGCCATGATTGATGGTAACGCCCCCAACGCAGAAAGAGTGAGAGATCGTATTTTTACTCTCGAAGTTGTTCTAATGTTCGATCGCAGACATTGAATGGGGTTATGGCCGAGATCCAGGGCAGAATCCAGGGTTTCAATAAATCCCGGTTCATTATGATCATTCTTTTGCCCCAAGAGGCGGGGCCATTGAGGACTCGTGTCAAGCATTGGGGCGACGTGGTCACAGGTGAGGCACCCCTCCGGTCTCTTGAATTCGTGGGACTGACTTCATAAAGGTGTCGCAACACAATGCCTTCGAGAGAAGAAGTTGGAAAAGGCCAACAACCAATATTGGAACAACATTGCCTTAAAGTTCGTCTCTGCCCTTATCATGAAGTCCCTTTCTAATCACAATCGCATAGGCTCAATGCTCGTCTCGGAAACTGCAATATGCATGCAAGCACCACTCCCTTTATGATGGATGTCGGCAAGAAATTGGGTCCATATATGATTATGGGTATGTCCGTGGATGTTTGTATAAAATTTTCACTCCAACATGTTTCTTCAAGGCGCTGATGTGGGACATCCTGGTCCGGGCGTGCAAAAGCCCTCTGTAGTCTCTGTGGTCTACTCTCACGATATGTATGCCTCGCAGTATGTTGCACTCACTGGTATCCAGCCTCCTCGCCAAGAGTATATTTCGGATTTCGGACGATACGCTGAGGATGCCATTTTATCGTTCGGGAAGAAGAACCCTCCCCCCAAAAACATTATCGTCTTCCGAGATGGAGTCTCTGAGGGTGAATATGAGAATGTTGCCGCCCAAGAATACAATGAACTTGAAGGTATTGTTTTAGTCAAAATTTTAGGAGATTTATGTCTGCTAGACACAGCTTCGTTTATAGCTGCAATTGAACGCATCTGGACGACAAAGGGGCTCCCTAAGGATAGTAGACCAAATGTGACATTCATTGTCGTCACAAAACGGTCTGGCATTCTTTTTCCATCTGTTAGCACTCCTCAACTGATACTGTTGCAGACACCACGCGGTATTCTTTCCGAACGAACCTCAGTAAGCCTCGATTTCATCTTTTTATTTATTCACTAAACCTGTGCCACAGGATTAGTGATAGGGGTGGCAATTGCCATCCCGGTATTGTCGTCGACAAGGTGATCACACACCCAGTGGTCCGAGATTTTTATTTGCAGAGTCATGCCGCCATTCAAGGCAGTAAGTGCATCGTTATTCATTCACTTCTAGCACCAATACTTCAATTTAGCATCACGTTCAAGCCACTACATTGTGGTGAGGGACAACGTATTCAACGGCGATCTGGTTGCGTATGTAAATCCCCGTTCTCTAATCATTCATACCTCTGAGAAATTCTTGCGGCCATAGCATTCAGCAATTGGCCTTCACGTTGTGCCATGTATATGCCAAGGCTACTCGATCCGTTTCAATACCAGCCCCTGTATATTGTAAGTCTCAGTCATTGTGATTTGATTATTGGTCGCTAATTCACTATGCCCCGCAGACGCCGATGTACGTTGTGCCCTCTTTTACTCTCAAGGGCATGGACTGACACCTGTCCTGCCTAGCTTGTTTGCCAACGGGGAATGTTCCATCTTGACCCTCAAGCGAATCTGCAGTTTGATGACAATGCGTCCACCAGCTCGGGCTCCAGTACCTTCCATCTCGACGCCTGGCAGGATGCCTTTAGAAATGTCAACCCCAGCCTTTCGAAGGCTATGTATTTCTTGTAGACTTAGTCAGCCTCAAGGTCTGCTGCGAGATGGCCTCTGCCCCGCCCCGTAACTATTAGGTGTGTAATTCTACTACAAGCTCCTATCTGATGCCTTACGATACGTCTTAGCCTCAGTGTCACATTGGCGTGGCTATTTTTCCTCTTGCACTCATCGATATCCCGCATCTCGTTTGTACGACCTTGTTACATCTTGTCCCTCGTCAATCAGCCATGTATCATTCATGAACTACTTATTCTGTATACCTACTAGCACTGGACTCTATCTTGTAGAGGACACTTCGAGAATGACAGACTCTTGTTGTATGCTGTGTCCATCTTTTCGGAGTGCATTGCGTATTCTTGGTACGGGACATCCCCAACTTCATTCAGGGTCAATTCTCGATTACTTAAATCTCTGCGGTAGGCATCAGCTCCTCTTTCTTCACAATGCCCCCGCCCTCAGACAAAAAGGATTATTTATCATACGAGGGCCTCGACGTCTGGCTTCAAGATGCATATGGGGACCCAATAACTCACAGCGAAGAGATCGCCATCGACACGGACTCGCGCAAAATCTCCTCGATTGTTTACATTGACGAAAAGACTGTATGACACCAAACCAACTTCTACCGATAACGCCTCTCTGAATTCTCTTGGTAGTCATACACTCTTCGTTGGCGGGTCTCAGACAACCGCCCGAAACTATCAGCAGTCTGCCACGTCTTCGTGAAGGATGGCCACCATAAAACTACCCCAGACGAAGTTTGTGTGGCCAATGTTGTGATGGACAAAAAGAAATCTTCGACTCAGAAACGGCGGACGAATGGGTGGTTGAATCCACCATATAGTCGCACTGGCGCTCTTCGCATTCGATCGAGGAATTCCGTGGATTATACTACTAGTCAAGGTGCGTCACTGTATCAACATCTTCCCGGCAGCTAAGTTGCTGTAGGTTCACGAGACTCCTACTGTTTCGGGCATGTGCGACTTGTTATACAGCAGGTGCGAGGGTGTGTGGTGGAACCGAAGTGGCTAGCAAGCCCCGATGAAGATCGAGAAAAATGTGTTCTCAATCTGGAAGACATGGACATTGTTGAAGACGATGCTATGGAATTTCAGTTCACCTTTCGCGATTGCAGAGAACTTGTTCATCTCCAGAAAGCAAAGGTTGGAAAGTCATCCCCCAATGGGGTAGGAAAAAGTCAGGTCTCTGGAGCATGGACCATATGGGTACTCGTTTAGACAGCTTACAATCAACTTGTCTCTATTTTCAGGTAGTGAGTCTGACTCGGAGGCTAGACGGGAAGAGCAAACATCAGTGGCCTCAAGCTCTCTCACCAATACTAGTACTGGTGTGCCAAAGTCGCATTCTAAGAAGAGAGAACTAGAGGACAACGATGCCTTACCCGAGTCGTCGGTGCGTTTCTTTTCCTATACGGTTCCTGCCATGTTGCTCGAATACTATCTTTGTTGACTGACCTTCCATTCTCAGAGTCATGCGTCTTCATCCTCACCAGTAGTACCAGACCTGAAACGCATCAAGAGACAATCAGTTGAGGTTGAACTTTCGTCTATACAAGTGAGGCATGAATCTGGGAACTTTGTAGCTTTAAAGGTGCGCCTTCTGCCATTATTGAGTGACAGCTCAGGCCACTGGAATTCGCTATTGACTCTGGTGTGGGGAACTCTTAGGCAGAATACGATGCACTCGATGCTGAGAGCAAGGACCTGCAAATGAAGCTTCGGGATAAAATCAAGGTAATTAATTCAATTGGAGGCAATTTGTCCATAAATCCTCACTGTAATCCCCTTTCGCAGATTATGAAAGCCCAAAATGAACAAACCCGTCGCCTTCTGGAGACTTGATGAGTGTCAGTGGGCGCTTATCCAATAATGCTACTGCGCTATCAAATTATAGATAAAATTTCTTGTCCAACACCAGTGT
>Ga0247742_10003009_pt1 | contig 10861 bp, 12 predicted proteins | sample UWRJL208509C2_FD_180944 | JGI IMG/M metagenome (GOLD analysis project Ga0247742, IMG submission 180944) | Plant litter microbial communities from Arlington Agricultural Research Station in Wisconsin, United States - UWRJ-L208-509C-2 | ecosystem: Environmental > Terrestrial > Plant litter >... | reverse complement strand
ATTCAATGAGCCGTCCACTTTCCAGGGCGAGGGGCCGATGGCATGCAGGCGGATGAACCCCCAAGCCATCGGTCCCTCTCTACCGACAGTTTGTTGATAAACTATGTTCCTAGAATGCGTAAAAGGTGTGGGTGGGTGGGAAATATTTTGAGGAGACCGAGACCGAATCGTCTACCGAGATTGTACCGCGACGAGGGAGACACGAGGTGGAGGTACGAGGTAAAGGTACTTAGTGGCTGTGTCGCACTTGTCACACAAGCAGGCGCACCCGCGTCTCCTGCGGGTGCTTTCATTCTTGCCAAACCCCGTGAAATTTCCTAAATATGTGTGAGGGTGGTACCCCCTACGAGGTACTAGATCGGTGGATCTGACACCTCTTGATATTCCTCGTTGATCGCATCTGCAATGCTCTCCAATCCTCCCGATCGAAGGCATTCAACACTCCCGAGGGCCTCAATGAATGTTCGGGCTCTCTATGCTACTCAATATTCGTCTTATTCTATGAATAGAACAAGCTTCTTCTATCTGTAATGTATTTAAATTTGACCTTCAGGTGAAAAATCAAAGTTGGAGGTTATACGGCCATAGGAGATGTGAATACACATACAGATTGGGTTTGGTATGCAAACCTACACCTGAGATCATCTGATGAGTACGCGTCCTGAGAAATATATCCACGTCATGTACTATGATAGGGTGGGGCGCTGACGGATAGATAGTACTTGGGTCTCCAATGATACGGGCCTCATAAATAGTAGTTTCCTGTTATAGTAACATCGTATAAATAAGTTCTACCTCGTGTTAATTTACCCATTGCATTGGTATATTTACACTCAGCTCTCTGCATAGCAGGAACGAGATTCAACATATCCTAACTGTACTTTGTATCCAACCATAAAAATCTATAGTAAGAGTTAGAACCATGATTATGGTAATGCAACCTCCTACACTAATTTCGTCTCGGTTCAAATTGTCTGGTGTTGCCGCATGTAAATTCCTGTTATTGTGAAGAAATTAACTGTGAGTGTGAGAATAATGCATTTATAAGCTGATACACATACCTTCCTTGCGTCTGTCAAGCGCTAAGATGTCAACATGACAACCGATACAAGAGAATTCAAATGTTTGATACGACAACGATGGGCACCGAAATCTTGGGCTTTCGTGTATTTCCCCATATGCGACGGGGAGAGAAAATAAGTGCGTCCTCTCTTTCGGCTTTGTAGCCCATGTGAGTGTCTTGAAGTTCAGTCTCTTCGTAATTGTCAAGAACGAGTAGATATCGATGAACAATGGTGCCAATGTGTTGGAGGATACCAGAGCAGTTGTCTTGTTCCTCTCTGGAATTGACACCACAACAGAACATTCCTCCATTCCATAGTCCAAGACGGGGAACTGCGCAAATGTCGACATCTATGTTCCAAGTTCTGCATGGGACATGCAAGGGCAATTGTTGGGTTAAACACTTACCGTTGAATTCACAATTAAATGCTGACCATATCTGGGCAACAAACCAACTTGTGAAAATCGCAGATCTGCCCAAACATCAATGACTTTGTCTCTCTCTCCGTCCTTGCTGGATACTTGATAAAATTCCTTTGCGTGGTTGACTATTGGCTGAAATTTTCCCCGAGGGAAGCTTGAGTTCCGGTAAATTTTGTCGAAGTTCAGGTAGGTGCTACGTAATGGAACGTCGTCAATTGACTTCCAGGCCATTGGGGGAAGATATGCCATGAAATGGATGGTGCAGAGTGTGGCAAGAAGAAAAAAATCGACAATAGTGCACACGAGGATGAGAGTTGGCATGGAGTCTGCCAAAGAGTCCAAAAAAGTTCGAGGGATTTTGTGCTTGAGGAAAGGAGGGCTTGTAGCAATTTCGATTTGGTCTGAGCCGCATTCGTCATCGTCGAGCAGACCGCAAACCTCGATCTCGTTGGGCAATGGATGTTTCTGCATAGCTAATTTTTGCCACCTGATAACAGATGTAATGAGTCGACGTAGGAAATCAAGGTACAAGCAGGACTTACTAATGAGGGCGTTGGTAAGAGTCAAAAGCTTTCAAGACACGGGCCTGCTTATAAAATTGCGTCAATATCCTCTGCGTTAGAAAAATAAATTTTAACTGTATAAATTTTCTCAGTGTACGCAGTTGATGTACCGAAACCACATAGCTGATACATGAATTCGGGGCGCTTGTGGTGATCAAGGGAGAGATTTCGATCTGCAAATCACACTTTACATTTGGTGCATAACCCACAGCCATTTCAACACACGTGCGACGACGAGGGAGTGCCAGCAACCTCACAATTCTATATCAGATCCACGGCCCAAAGATTCCTATTCGGTACTCTACTATTCAGTTTTCTGGATGCTGCGATACTCGGCACTTCTAGGCAACATATAGAATACTGCCTGTGTCTTGTAGGAAGAACTCTGGATATTTTTATCAAGGCATGCTATGCCCACTCCTCAAGTCCAGTATGAACTCCAATAATAACTTGTTCGTTCCCGAGATCAGCATGGTGCACCATTTGTATTCGAATCAGCCTGTACATGTTCAGCGCTGCCCGTTACAGTGCTGTGATATGGTTGATCATGGTAAAGGTCCAATGGTAAGTCGCGGAAGTTTTATGCAAGAGGGAGGGGTAAGACACGATGCTCCTTACGGGATGGGCCAAACCGGGTCCCTAGGGTCCTATTTCGCAACTTTTAGGCGTCTTGAACTTAACTTTTGAATAACTTCTAAACGGCGCACTCTGCCCTTGCGCATCAATATAATATACACATAGCTTGTAATTGTGATCTGTCCAAAAAGAGTTGGCAAAAGTGAGACTGACACGTTTCCAGTACTTCGTCGAGTTGGGAAAGATGCTCTACTCATGTGATCAGATGAACGTCGATTGTGGGACGCCCCCTATTCTTTGTGGGATTTATAGTAAACATTAGAAAGATGCAGACCGCGGCTTGGAGTATGCCGGTAAATTTTATTCAAAGTGTCTCGCTGACGGAAAATGCTTATAGATATCTGCTTGTCACCCGAGAGGAAGAGCTCAACTTGAAGATGAGAATTTAGAGGACTGCTAGCCTATTCCGGTTATGTAGGAAGCTTCACGTAGGGTGAATCACTCTGTTTTTACCGTTCATTGCGTCTGAGCTGTCTCTCACAAACCAGTGTTGTACGCACATCGCGCATCTCAACGTGTTAACACGCAGTGCACCGAGGAAGTACACCAATAAAACTACTACGTCTCGAGACCAGGCAGTTTATGTGCTAGGAGGCTTTTTTAAAAATGCTTTCTGGACGTCTCAATTTCACATCTTTCCTTCTCAAAAGCCATTAGTTGCTCGCAATGGAGCATGCCATCACTTTCCTTGATTATATAGCTCAAACATACTCGAATGTTGCATACTAGTAGCCACCAATATTGGTTCATACAAACTTGACGTCTCAGCTAATTTCTTTTATAGAGTCGTAGGTGGCGACGTCTACTAGTCTCACATCCTAACTAATTCCATACATGTCATATATAAAGTCGCGTCAAGCTTAAGCATGAGATGAGACCTTGTTAATGGGCCCAGTCTCCAACTGGTTCCCAGTGCTGTCATTTTTTGACGTTGGTTCGAAAAATAAACCTAAATAGAAAGTCATCAGTAACTTTGCAATTTAGATTCTTGGTTTCCCACAGTTTTCGACAGTTTTCGCCAGTTTCGGGGTTCCGGAATCCTGGAAACTCGGAAACTCGAAGATTTCATTACATTTTTAGTTACAAATGATGGCCAAAGATAAACCAAGATTACGTGGTTTCCTGGGACATAAGTTTCCAGGACTCCGGGTTTCGTTAGTTTTCGGCTGTTTTCGGCTGTTTTCAGGGTTGCGCAACCTCTGGAAACCTTTTTGCAAAGTTACTGATGAAGGGTGGGTGGGTCCTCGACACTTTTGAGCATGATGTCAAAAACTTTTTATTCCCCCTCTATTGGTTTATGTGGCAAATTATTCACGTGCAATGGCCGACCTTCGCCTTTGGGACAATGTTGAAGCGAGATGATGTACTCCAGTTTTAGCCCGACTCCCATACTCAAAATCACTATGATTTAAAAACGAAGAATGTCCCACTACAAATAGTTCAAGCAGTTTTCATCACTAGATATACCAGATTTCTACGCTCTCCGAAAGAATCTCTGAACAAGATGAACTACCTTGTGCTTGCTTTGGCAATCCTTTTCAAAGTCTTTGCTCTCCACTTTCTCCGGGGTCTATTCGTGGCACCTATTCGTTCAGAGTACAGTGAGTTCTCTCAATTTCGATAGTTTCCTGTGACCTAACTCCGCATCCAAAGCATACCTGGACAATGACTACCCACATTCATGGCCAATATCGACATACCCTCCAATTTCCATGCAGTTGGAGGATTCAAGGCGCTTTGCCTTTGTAGACTCTGAAGAAGTGAATGCGCTATGGGCTGCGCAGTACCCAAATAACGGAATATTGTATCTTGGAACCGAGGACCAGCAACCCTTCACAATCTCCATGTTTCATGAAATACGATGTATCGACATTATCAGATCCGAAATTTTGCAGGCGCAAAAGCTCAACAACACGGTGTTACCTGGAAGATTGGTCTTACACTGCTTGAATTATATCAGGCAGATGGTACTGTGCCGTGCTGATATGAATGCAGACGCAGTTTACCAACTGCCTGTAGGCCTTCTAAGCGGTACCTCCATTTGTAATGACTGGACAAAGGTGTATGATGCAACCCAGAAGAATCACGAGAGGTATAAAGAGTTGCAAGGATGAGGGTTAAGTATAACTCTATCACGCTCTGAATTTCTGATAGCTAGACTTTTGAAACAGCGAATATTGTTTCCACAATTATAGTCGTCATTTCATTTTTTACTCTTCTACTTGAACCCTTTTCAGAATGTTATATAGGATTCTTTTCTGGGTTGTACATTTGTACTATTGTGAAATTGATGCACACACTCTTTCGTCATCATTCTTCACACACAGAATTATCATCAGGTTATTGGGCTTCATCCAATATAATCGATTTTAGTTGTGTGAGTAACGGCCCAGTGGTTTCCCACCTGGAAGTGCCTTTATTTGGCTAGGAATTACATATAAGATTCATTTATGCAATAAATTTTGATCGCTAATATGAAGTAGATACCGACGCTCACCCGTTTCTTCATCATCCCTCCCACACAGATGATCATATTTGTTGATCAGGCTGTTTTCTACCTCCAACTAGTAGTAGTCCACCCGGCTAGTATTGCCTTCAGGAGAACCTGATTCCATAGGATAATATGATATCCGAGTGCAAAAGCCTGAGGGATCTCTCCATGGTGGTTATTGAAGTGCTCAAAAAAAAATTCGCTTTTTGGTCACAGGGCCCAAGAAGCCATCAAAGGGAACATCCAATTTTGTGAAACTCTCTTTGATATCACGGAAAGAGAATGGACATGGGTCATATATAAGAAAGTGGTGTAGTAGGACTCAAGAAAAAACCATCGCTCATTCAGAAACTATTCCACAATGAAACTTCTTGCCATCGCAGTCATACTCGCAAGTGCTGTCGCCTCTTGCGCCATGGTCACGAATGACCCAACTAAATGTCAGTTTAGCTCACATAACAAACTAAACAACACTGAAGAAATATGTTCACATTCTACAGCTCACCTATTTTCCAAGTTACCACAGGCAACAGGGATGATTTTACCAAAGCCAGACGGTGAATGGCTCTATGGGTCGGACAATTAGGCATTGGAGTCTCAACTAAAGGTCAGTTTACCTACTATATCGATCTGAACACTACTAAAAATATTTGTATTATATAGTTTGCCTTCTGCCCGAGTTACTAGAGGCAAAAAGGTAAGTTTTTTCAAAGCCAGAGGATCTATTTTACCTCACTAGGGTTTAGGCATGGGAAGATCCTCAAATGCGGGTATCGCCAGCACCAAGCGTTAGCATACATCGACCAAATCACGAAGGGGGAAATTAAATTGTATATATACTCTAAAACGGTAGTTGTAAATTTAGGGTGCCCTACAGAATTTGGTAAACTGACTGCTGAAATTTGGAACCACTACAACTCTCCCTTGAGCAGCTACATGCTGAAGCTCCCGTCATGCACATACTTGGCCGAGATGAGGCTGAGAGCTTATCATTTTAACACTGTGTGGACATTCAGTGTCAAATATTATAGTACCAGCACTGCGGACAAGTGTAAGCGCTGAGCCACTGCCAGGTTGTCCATGAGAGGTGCCATGGCGTTTGAATATGCGACTCCGTCGCGTTGTTGCTAGCTACTTGAGAGTTGCGCTAGCTTTGGCAATCTTCGTGGGATGCATACGACGAATATTCTTCAGAGCTTTTGTGGTACGAAGAGTCGCAAAGACGGGACAGATCTCCCGACAGGTGAGAGCTTTTTTTGGAGAAGGTCAGCTGCTCTATAAGGCAGAAAATTTTCTTGCACCCGCAAAGACATCGTCGTTCCAACTTCTTGTGATAATATCTACTCTAGGAATAGACCATCCAATTTTCATGTCCAGTAGAATTACTCCCGGATTAGTCGAAGCTTCTTGTACGTATTCATAATCCGTTCAAATTCCGCATTACAAGTACGAGGGTTCTTAAGGCCATTTATAGTCTGCCCTACAAACCAGTGCACTCTGGATCTTCTATATGTACTTGAGATGCACCCCGGGGTAATTTCGCGCATATCACATTCTAAATGTAAGTACTGTGGGCGATGCCAGAAGCTCAGAAAACTTGGGCACAAGTTGACTAATTTTAGTGTGTGCGCTGAGACTGCATGGAGGGCATGAACATGGGAAGAACTTTCAAAAGACCGCACGACCAACATAGTCAAAGAAACGAGACATTATACATAATTGACCAAAGAAAAATAAAAGTCCGCCTTATCTCGAATAATTTGCGTACTGCTAGGGTTCAGTACCAGGTTAACCCCCAAGAGCACGAGTCCGTGCAAGTATCGAGATCTAGACTCGAGGTCGAATGGGGGCTTCACCTACGTACCTTAAGTGCACGACCATGTCAGTTATATCTCCAGAAAAAGAAAGATATCCGCTGACCGTTCTATGTGATTCTCCAACCAAAATGCCACCCATTGTTTCCAGTTTCTTTCATATTCGGCATAGAGCTGAGACCAGTCTCGACACACATGAAGAGCTCCCTTCCTGTCCCATTCGAAGTCTTTTTCCGCAAAATCACCCGGCTCAAGGGTTAAATCTGCTCTGCACAAGGCGCCCTGGCGAAGATAGTTTGCGCAGTGCTGGACATGACCCAACGTCAACCCCGGCTTATTGAGGAGCGCATCCCGGAGAGAGTGGACACAATGTAACTGGTGGTAGAACGGGGTAAGAACAACGTGCTGATCCTCGTCAAATCTGATAGTGCCTCGGCCGGTCATGTCCATGGCAAGCCATTCACCCTCTGATTCAGTGTTGTTAAGATTGTAATGGACAGACTCTTCTATCTGTAACAAAGCTCTACCAACGTCCCATGGCAAAATGTTAGGCAGGTCGTCGCCGTGGAAGGCTGTAACAAAGCAATGAGCAAATTGGAAAAGTATCGATTATGAAGTCTCACTATATTTATGAGTGATATTTGGGTAATGAAAAAAGTATACGTTCTCTTCTCGTTCAAAGCCAGCATTTAACCAATTTAAGGTGAGCTGAACAAGCGTAGTCATAATCAGGATTGAAAGACAGGTAGAAGCAAGAGAGAGAATGCGGAATGCTCTGGTTGGCTGATGTGGTGGCTCACGATGGCTCATGATTGCGATAATGAAGAGTACAGACACGTATGGGCATTTAATATGGGTCGGCGGAATTGCGACAACCGATACGTACGTAATATTGCAGCAGTGATGAAGATGGAAGCTCGGTTTGCACGATCATCTGGAAGCATTCATTGGACTTCCGAATACAAGTACCTGATGCAATACTCGAAGCATAGTTTATGTAGAAGACCCACAGAGAATGGAACATTGATTCGTTGATCACCGCCCGTCGAACAAGGCTGTACAATACGAATCCAGTCGTATTCTTTATCCCAACCTACAGTCAGACGCATATAAGAGGAGTGAGCCGAACGCCTTTTTCGAACATTCACTCACCGAAGATGTCACAAGGGAAGGTTCGCCGCATCTACAAGTTAAATGGTAGGAGTTAAAATTTCGTTCCATTCTCATGCCGATTATCTTTGTAGACGAGGAAACAAGCAAGTTGTCCGACACCGGCGCTCGCGCATTCAAAGATGGTATGTAAAGGATTTTAAACTTTACATCTTCAGCTCACCGCCGAGGCCCTCGTAGTCATAGCTGCTCGGGCTATGGTAGGTGGAAATGATGACCTACTGCTTCCACATTTTCGTGCGCTTGTTCGAGCCGCGGGATTGGAAGGAGAAATATATGTGGTGGAGAACAACATCAACGAAATTGTCTCGTACTCTGTCTGGTTTCCACCCGGGAGAATGCTGTTTGGCTCGTGAGTCAAAGTTGAAACTGGCGTGTTTGTTTAATTCTATTCTGACCGGCCTCTACAGCGAAGAACAGAGGAAGCTAGGCTTCAACGAGTTACAGGAGAAAATCGATGCTGAAACTCAGCGATGGTGGAAAGACACAGTATGTATTGGTGTTTATGCCGCCTGCGTGTGAGCTGGTCATGACCATTGGCCCTAGTACATCCCGAGCACCACTAAATGGGGTAACAGGTGGTTACCAAAGGTCAAGAACTCTTAGTCATTAAAACGATTATAATAACAGTCTCACAGTCCCCCTTGGATTGTTGGTGGCTGGCCGCATTGGCCACAGACCCAGCATACCAGCGAAGAGGATATGGATCGCTTCTAATGAAACATGCTATTGATAAGGTATTTCCTGGCGCTGTTGATGTTCTTCGATCTGGACTGAAGAATCCATTAGATCCCTGCACCCAACATAATTGCCCTCGTTTCAACGAGTGAGGAGACGGTGTGTATCTTCTACCGCTTTCCGAGTATGGCCCAAAACATCCTATTCAATGTTGTCCTTGTACTACAGGCGGATTTCTATCAGAACATTGGATTCCCGATTCGGGATCGTATGGTTCCAGATATGCCAAGCAAAGTCGGTGACATCCCTGTTATTGGGCATTACCGCGAAGCGAAGTAGACATCTTATGCTCGCATACAGTAGAGATGGGGCAGAAACAGTAGTAACACCAAGAATTGAGCGTTTACGTAGTGTATAAAGTTATGTCACAGGGGCGACCCATATGGTTCAACTGAAAGAAAGGCCTCAGGCCAATTGCAGTCGCACGCGAACGCCTATTTACTTGCACGGAGCTCAGTAAAACTGCAGCAAAGCAGTCAGGAAAAGAAGGAGATCGATTTGCATACTTGTAAAGATGAACTTGCGTTCGCTTCAGTCATCATTAACCAGGGTACGCGACAAATTCGATGGTTCAACGTCAAGGCTCAGAACGGCCCAAAAAACTCCTAGTCGGATATATCATCGATTTTATGTCTTAGAACGTACCTCAATCAAGGCTTCGACGCCCCAGACCTTAGAGTACAATTCTTTTGTCTACCAATCGCACTTTTATTGTTGGCCACGATAGCACAGAAAATTCTGTATAAAAATGCTTTATGTGACTCTATGACCTTCGTTAGATATAACTGCGCTTTTGTACAAGTTTAGAGTACCAGGCTAGGTGCTCGGGTAATGTCGACAGCCCAGCGCCTCGTCATCGTAGGCGGTATTCTCTCAGGTGTGATTATCTACCCCCTAAGTTATATATTTCTTGGCAGTTCTGTGTATGTTTTTGAGGGTTTCAGATACTTTTTATACCCCAAATGCCATCCCCGCTGATACGGTGATCGCTTACTATTCGATTTCTACATAGTACCTGCTGGTATCCCTGGCTGCTTCCTGTTTCATACACAAGTATTGTGCTTTGAAGTTTTAAATAACCATCTATATACAAAAATAAATCCCCGAGGCTGCTTGAAACATGTTTAGATAAGTCAATTCGTATATTCGCACCCTGAATCCCACATATACTGGGATATCTTGTGTATTTTCCAGCACAAATTAAGCAGACAGATCTTCCGGTATGTTTTAACTCTAATATACAGTACACATGGTGTGTTAAAATTGGATTCCCCAAGTACGGTCATGCCAAAGTTGACTTAGACTGGTCAACTCACCCGCTCAAACGTGCTGATTTCAGGCTACAAATAAGGTTTATGTTATTCGGTGCTCCCCTTGCTGAGAACAAAGTGAAATCGAGTTCTGTCCCCTAGATAGGTTGAATTCTATTAATTCATTCTGGATGTATTGCCGTTCAGAAGGTACATCGAACGTGATGCTCGGGCTGCCACCCAGTAGCTGTAAACCGAAAGCGAAAGTCAGAATTGTATCTACGGGAAGCGCTGAAGACCAGTTAAGTGGGCAGATAGTTAGTGTTCATGAGTTTGAAAAATAGGCAGTTTCTTCAATTCCTCAATCTGAATAATGCCGCGTATCGTTCAAGAAAAGTCACAAGTGGAGAACCTTTGTATGGAAGTTACTGTAATATTAGAGGAAATATTAGCCTCAGATGTGTTGGCAAGTTCAGAGATACACATAAATTTGGGATATTCTTATTGTATGTTAAGGGAAAATAAGAGAGAGATCGTCTTCCGGATGGTTTTTGTCGCTGATCATGTTGACTGGCAATCTGCAGTTGTGGATCTGTAGATCCATGACAAAAGCGATGAGTGAAGTACCCGGAGGCGCAGCCGACGGGTACGTTTTCTCGTGGGAAGGAGTTGCCGCATAGGCAGCCATCACACGACGTCTAAGTCGTTCCGTAC
>Ga0247742_10003008_pt1 | contig 10863 bp, 9 predicted proteins | sample UWRJL208509C2_FD_180944 | JGI IMG/M metagenome (GOLD analysis project Ga0247742, IMG submission 180944) | Plant litter microbial communities from Arlington Agricultural Research Station in Wisconsin, United States - UWRJ-L208-509C-2 | ecosystem: Environmental > Terrestrial > Plant litter >... | reverse complement strand
AATATGACCAACTTAAAGAACTCCAGAAATTAGGTGAAGCCAATTTAAAACTCACTATCGTCACTAAAATCAGTGATGTTACTTCGACTTATTATGATTTGGTACAGCAGCAGCAGCAGCTTGCTGCTTTGGATACAACTATAGTCATCTCAAACCAAAGGCTGACACTCGCACAAAACAGATTCACTATTGGTAAAGCTTCCAAACTTGAAGTCCTTAACGCACAGGTCGATCTGAATACCGATACTACGAATTTTTTGAGACAAAAAGAATTGTATGCAAATACAAAAATATTGCTAAATCAAATCCTGGCACGTGATGCTAAAATAGATTTCCGGGTTATAGATGAAATTGCTGTTAACAGGGCTCTGTTGCTACCTGAGTTGGCCACTTTGGCAGAACAACAAAATCCGCAGCTACAGGCACAGATCATCAATAAACGGGTTACAGAACTACAGTTAAAACAAATTAAGGCAGGAAGATATCCTACGATTGCTGTCAATACAGGATATAATTTTGCAGAATCAAAATCCAGTCTTGGTTTTACTACACAATCTTCTGCAAGAGGTCTTACTTATGGTTTCACTGCTTCCCTGAATCTATTTGACGGTTTTTCACAAAACCGAAATGAAAAAGTAGCAAAAATACAGATTGAAAACTCTAAAATGCTTATCCAGCAACAGTCTGAAGCTCTAAATGCACAATTATCCACAGCCTATCAAACTTACCTTACCAATATTCAATTAATTGATCTCGAACAAAGGAATGAAGAGATAGCCAAGCAAAATCTCGATATCACCTTAGATAAATTCCGTATTGGGACCATAACAACCTTTGAATTCCGTACGGCACAATTAAATTATGTAAATGCAAAGGTGCGCTATAGTAATGCGCAGTTTCAGGCAAAATTGTCTGAAATAGGGCTTAAAGAATTAGCAGGAAATCTTACTTTTTAACTAAATTTGAGCAAATTCTTTTATTAGATGATCTCATACAATACCAAAGAGTGGTTTACATTCATTTTTCGTTTCCATAAAGCCGATACGTTCAGGCAATTGCTACCAATAATGATCGCTATTGGGGCTTATTCAGCAGTTATCGGTTATATAGAAGTTGAATTCTGGAAATTGGCCGAAAACAGTTATGTTAAAAATATTACCATCATGCATGGTATGTTAGGTTTTGTCATCTCTTTGTTACTTGTATTTCGTACGAATACCGCTTATGACCGTTGGTGGGAAGGACGCAAATTATGGGGTGGACTTGTAAATAACAGCCGTAATTTTGCAATGAAACTGGCTGTTATACTTCAGGATGATAAAGATCGGGGTTATTTCCGTAAAATGATTCCTGCCTATGCCTCAATACTCCAGAAACACTTAAATAATGAGGATACATCAAAACAGTTGTTTGATAACCTTGATCTTGAAATTGACCATCATAACCACAAGCCCAATCAGGTGGCTAAGATTATTTTCCATAAAATCAATGACCTGTATACTTCTAAAAAAATAACCGGAGACCAACTGATCATATTAAACGCAGAATTCCAGTCCTTTACAGACATATGTGGAGCATGTGAAAGGATAAAAAACACCCCTATACCCTATTCCTATAGCGCTTTCATTAAAAAGTTTATTTTCTTTTATGTAATGACCCTACCATTCGGATATTCATTCAATCTTGGCTATTATGTAGCACCCGTTGTCGTATTTATTTTCTATGTACTTGCCAGTCTTGAACTGATAGCCGAAGAAATTGAAGATCCTTTTGGATCTGATGAAAATGATTTACCGCTAAAGAAGATGGCAGAGAACATCAAAAAACATGTTGAAGAACTGATTTAATCTTTTAACTAAAACGTTTTCATAAAAAGCATTTCCTTACAATTATTTTTCATTAAATTTAAACTTCCTATTAAGTTTATAAACCATGATCAATAACCGTGCTTTCATAACCCCACCTCATTTATCAAATGAGAAATCCTTAAAAACTTTAGTAGAAAACAGAACTGTATATTCATTAAACAACTGTGAATTAAACATCTTTGAGACTTACGAATCTTCATTATTAGTTCCTCTAAAGTTTAATGATCTTGTAGTAACGAGTATGTTACGCGGAAAGAAAATAATGCATCTTTTTGATGATCCCGGATTTGTATACCTTCCTGGAGAAACAGTAGTAATACCTTCAAATGTGGAAATGAGAATAGATTTCCCAGAAGCTTCCTCAACCAATCCAACCCAATGTCTGGCACTTGCAATTGATCAGGTAAAGATTACCGATACACTACATTTTCTTAACGAGCATTATCCAAAAGAAGGCGATGGCCAGTTGTGGAAACTAGACTATCAGAATTATTTCTTTTATAATAATCTGGAACTGGCTTCTGCGGTAAATAAACTGATAAAAGAATGCATGAGTACTTCAATTACCAAAGATGTTCTTGTGGATCTTACCTTACAGGAATTATTAATCAGGATTATACAAACACAAACCGCCAAATCAATAGATGATGGTTTGTACATTGATCCCAAAAACCCTATTACACAGGTAGCGGAATTTATACGATTGAATCTAAAAGAAAACATATCCCTTAAAGCTCTAAGTGAGAAAGCCTGTATGAGTACAACATCTTTCTATAGATTTTTTAAAAAAGAACTTGGGATGAGTCCTATTGAATTTATATTAAATGAAAAAGTAAAATGTGCAAAGAAGCTGCTCAAGAACCCGGGAATACAAATTAATGAAGTTTGTCATATGTCTGGCTTTGATGATTGCAATTACTTTATACGCTTATTTAAAAAACATGAAGGAATTACTCCAAAACAATACCAGCAGTTACTCCATGTAAACTGAGAGCAGGCTATTCGATATATTTAACTGGTTCTAGGGTTTCTTCTTCCTCAGGTGTAAATACCCTGTATTCAATCCTGAATGTCTTTTTTAGTGGTGTTTCAAGAGAAAATCCACCTACACCAAACGCATCAATTACATCCAAAGTGAAATGGGCATGCTTCCAATATTCAAATAAATCTTTATCTACCCAGAATTCAGTATCTTCAACAGTACCTATACATACATCACCCATGCGCTGATAGAACCCACCTTTTTCGAAACATTGGGGCTGTGAACCTTCACAACATCCCCCTGCCTGATAAAACATCAGGTCACCGTGCTTTTCTTTAAGTATTGCTATTAATTTTTTAGCCTTATCAGTTGCGTCTATTCTCCTATTAGTATTAGCCATAATCAGTTCTATTTTATAAGAAAAGGGTAAGACTACTATGCTTACCCTTTTGATTTTTGTTCTAAAAGAATCCCAGTTTCTTTTTATCGTAAGAAATTAGCATATTTTTTGTCTGGCGATAATGACCTAACATCATTTTATGATTCTCGCGTCCGATACCCGATTGTTTGTATCCTCCAAATGGAGCACCAGCAGGATAAGAGTGGTATTGGTTAATCCATACACGGCCAGCCTGTATAGCACGTGGTACCTGATAGATTTCGTGTGCATCACGTGTCCATACTCCTGCCCCTAATCCATACATAGAGTCGTTTGCTATTTCTATTGCTTCTTCTGTAGTCTTAAACGTTGTCACAGCAAGTACTGGTCCAAATATTTCTTCCTGGAAGATCCGCATCTTGTTATTTCCTTTGAATAATGTTGGCTTGATATAGTAACCACCATCAAGATCCCCTCCAAGTTTATTCTCGTCACCACCTATCAGTAATTCGGCTCCTTCTTCTTTACCCAATTTGATATAGCTAAGTATTTTTTCTTTCTGTACAAGTGATGCCTGTGCGCCTATCATAGTAGTCTTATCCAGTGGATTCCCTGCCTTAATTGCAGCAGTCCTTTCTAAAACTTTGGCTATAAATTTGTCATAAATATCCTCATGTACTAATAATCTTGATGGGGCTGTACAGATTTCTCCCTGGTTCAGAGCAAACATAACCGCTCCTTCGATAGCCTTATCGAAGAAATCGTCATCAGCATCAGCTACAGATGGGAAGAAAATATTAGGAGATTTACCTCCCAGTTCAAGTGTTACAGGAATAATATTTTCAGTAGCATATTGCATTACAAGACGGCCAGTTGTAGTCGAACCCGTAAATGCTGCTTTGGATACTTTTTTGTTGGTTACCAATGCCCTTCCAAGCTCTGCACCAAAACCGTTTACTATATTAACAACTCCAGCCGGAAGAAGATCGCCTATAAGTTCCATTAAAACCAGGATAGAAATTGGCGTACTCTCTGCAGGTTTCAAAACTACCGTATTACCTGCTGCTAATGCTGGTGCAAGTTTCCATACCGCCATTAATATTGGGAAATTCCAAGGAATAATCTGTGCTATTACACCCAATGGCTCGCTTAAAGCGATAGATACAGTCATTGAATCGAGTTCAGCAATCGAACTTTCCTCTGCACGTATCACGCTTGCAAAATACCGGAAGTGGTCTACCGCCAGTGGCATATCGGCAGCAAGTGTCTCCCGTATGGGTTTACCATTATCTACCGTCTCTACTGCAGCCAGATATTCCAGATTATCTTCTATAACCTGTGCAATTTTGTTTAGAAGTATGCTGCGTTCTGTCACAGATGTCTTTCCCCAGGTTTTAAATGCTTCATGAGCAGCGTTAACAGCCTGTTCCAGATCTTCTTTCCCGGAATGAGCTGCCTGTGTGAATACTTTACCATCTATAGGTGATACTACATCAAAATATTCACCTTTGACTGGAGCTACAAATTTCCCGTTTATATAATTATCATATTTCGCCTTAAAATCAGGTCTTTGGACTATATTACTCATACCTTATCATTTTTGATTTACCCAAAGTTACCTGACTATTACTAATTCTGATAGCACAAATCGGTCAACTGATAGCATTAATTTTTCATACTTATTTTTTAACGCATTTTTATTAGTCATTTTTATTAGTCATTTTTAAATTATCCCATTCAATCATCAATTCATCAATTACACTTAAAATAGATATTCTAAAAACAGTTTTAAAAATTGAAAAAATAGTTTCTTACTCCAATCGGCAATCCTTATATTTGCAGCCTTATTCAAGAACAAAATACATAAAATGAAAATATCCTATAACTGGCTAAAACAATTTATCAAAATCGATTGGAAATCTGATGAAACTGCTGCATTGCTTACTGATCTGGGTCTTGAAGTAGAGGCAGTAGAAAAATACCAATCTATTAAAGGAGGTCTTGAAGGAATTGTAGTAGGCCATGTTTTAACCTGTGTCCAACATCCAAATGCCGACAGGCTAAAAGTAACTACAGTAGATCTGGGTAATGGAATTCCGGTTCAGATTGTATGTGGTGCCAGTAATGTAGAAGCGGGGCAAAAAGTGGCTGTAGCAACTATAGGAACCATATTATACGATAAAGATGGTAATACTTTCCAAATAAAAAAAGGAAAGATCAGGGATCAGGAAAGTCACGGTATGATTTGTGCTGAAGATGAACTTGGCCTTGGAGATAGTCATGAAGGAATTATGGTACTTGACCAAGGGCTAAAAGCAGGTACTCCCGCTGCCACTGTATTCAACATTGAAGATGATGAAGTATTTGAAATTGGACTGACTCCAAACCGTGCTGATGCTATGAGTCATATGGGTGTGGCACGTGATTTAAGGGCCGGATTATTACAGAAAAATATTTCAACTGAATTGAAGACGCCTTCTGTAAGCAATTTCAGAATTGATAAAAGAACCCTTAAGATAGATGTAAAGATAGAGGATCAGAAACTGGCTCCCCGATATTGTGGTGTTTCACTTTCCGGAATTACTGTAAAACCTTCTCCTGAATGGTTGCAAAACAGACTGAAAGCGATAGGTATTACCCCAAAGAACAATATCGTTGATGTTACCAATTATGTTCTACATGAACTTGGGCAGCCTTTGCATGCATTTGATGCTTCAAAAATAAGCGGTAACAAGATTATTGTAAAAAATGTTGAGGCTGGAACAAAGTTTATTACACTTGACGGCGTAGAACGTACTCTTCATGAAGATGACCTTATGATTTGTGATGAGAAAGGCCCCATAGCTTTTGCAGGAGTTCTTGGAGGAAAAAGTTCGGGGGTTAAAGAAAACACAAGTAACATTTTTTTAGAAAGTGCTTACTTCAATCCTATCAGTATTCGTAAAACAGCAAAAAGACATACCCTTAGCACAGATGCTTCATTCCGTTACGAGAGAGGTATTGATCCGACAATAACCGAATATGCACTGAAAAGAGCTGCAATATTGATACAGGAAGTAGCAGGCGGCGAGATTACTTCTGACATAGTAGATATTTATCAAAAGAAAATTGAAGATTTCCCTGTATTCTTAAACTTTGCTAAAGCGGCAAAAATCATCGGGCAGGATTTATCCAAAGAAACAATAAAAAAAATATTAGTATCCCTGGACATTAAAGTAAACAGTGTTTCTGATGCCGGACTGGGATTAATTATTCCAGCTTACAGAGTTGATGTTCAAAGAGAAATAGATGTAATAGAAGAAATCCTTAGGGTTTATGGCTATAACAATATCAATTTCACTAAAAAGCTAAACGCAACTATTTCCAATTCGCCCCGAACAGAAGAATATAAAGTACAGAATATAATTGCAAATCAACTGACTTCATTAGGTTTTAATGAAATGATGGCAAATTCACTGACTACACCGGATTATATCGCTTTATCAGAGATGCTAAGAGAAGAATATAATATACTTATATTAAACCCATTGAGTAAGGATCTGTCTGCTATGAGACAATCATTGTTATTCTCAGGACTTGAAGCAGTATCTTATAATATCAACCGACGTAATTCTGATTTAAAATTATTTGAATTTGGTAAAAGCTATCATAAATTTCCTTCCGGGTATGAAGAACACAAACACCTGACCTTATTTGTGAGCGGTAACAGATTACAGGAAAACTGGACAAGTGAACGTAAAGTTTCTGATTTCTTTTTATTCAAAGGATATGTAAACACTATATTATCACGTCTTGGTATTCAGAAAACTAAATCACAACCTTTAGAATCTGATGTATTTGCAGAAGGAATTGCAATTGTAAATGGCACTGATATTTTGGTGGAATTGGGTACGGTTAAAAAATCTGTTACAAAACATTTTGACATTAAACAGGAAGTACTTTTTGCTGATTTCAATTGGGAAATGATATTAAAGCTTATTAATAATAAAATCAAATTTACAGATATCCCTAAATACCCTGAAGTACGAAGGGATTTAGCTTTACTCGTGGATGAATCCATACAGTTCGATACTATTTACAATTTGGCAAGACAATCTGAAAAAACATTACTTAAAGAGATTGACCTGTTTGATGTTTATACCGGAAATAACCTGCCAGAAGGCAAAAAGTCTTATGCTATAAGCTTTGTCATACAGGACAATACAAAAACCCTTACTGATGTACAGATTGATAAGATCATGGGCAAACTCCAAAAAAGTTTTGAAACAGAACTCGGAGCAATACTTAGATAAAAAATAGTTTGTTAAATTAAAAACCCGGCTCTTAATTGAGCCGGGTTTTTAATTTAACAAACACTTCCATAATTAAAACAAAAAATCCCGGTTGCCCGGGATCCAAATAATTAAGTTGAATAAATTATTATTTGTTATTTGTGCATTACTACCGCATCTACTACGTGTATTACACCATTAGATTGATAAACATCAGCTATAGTAACTGTAGATTTATTTCCTTTTTCATCTGTTAGCACTAACTTTTTCCCATCCATCATAGCCGTAAGTTTACCGCCCTGAACTGTAGTCAATACAGCTTTTCCTTTACCTGCTTTAATTGCTGCAGCTATCGCTTTGCTATCCATTTTACCTGCTACTACATGATAAGTGAGGATTCCCTGTAACATTTTTTTATTCTCTGGTTTTAATAAAGTTTCAACCGTTCCTTTCGGTAATTTATTAAAAGCTTCATTTGTAGGAGCAAAAACAGTAAAAGGTCCTTTTCCTGATAATGTCTCTACTAAGCCAGCGGCTTTTACAGCAGCAACCAAGGTCGTGTGGTCTTTCGAATTTACTGCATTCTCAATAATGTTCTTTGTAGGATACATCGCTGCTCCTCCAACCATTGGATCTTTCTGTGAAAATGATGCTGTTCCGAATATTAATGCAAAGGTTAACGCTGCTGCTGATAAAAATTGATTTGGTTTCATAAATTATATTTTTTTTTAATGGTTATAGTATCAGTTACGCGACATTTCCAATTACGGTTTTATACAATTCAAATTTTAACAGTACTTTACGAAATCGAAAACATAATAAACACATTTAAAAACCAATATCACACTAACAAACAGCCTTTACAAAAGTAAACACCAATCTGTTATAAATATAAAAAGCCCCACATTTCTGTGAGGCTTTGTTATAAAGAATTAGAAGATTAGTTACCTCCTTTTTCCATTTTAGCTTTTAATTCAGCAAGAATATCATTGTTATCTCCTAAAGTAGATGCAGAAGCATTATTGTTAGAAGAAGAGTTATTATTGTTGTTCTCAGAAGACGCTTTCACGTTTTTCTCTTCTTCCTCACGGAAGATAGCTGTATGAGAAGCAACTACTCTTTTGAATTCTTTGTTAAATTCGATTACTTTGAAATCAGCTGATTCGCCTTTTTTCAATTTCTTTCCGTCTTCTTTTTCAAGGTGACGTGTAGGAATGAAAGCAACGATATCATCACCAAATTCTACAGTAGCTCCTTTGTCAACAATTTCAGAGATCTCACCTGTGTGGACAGTTCCAACAGCAAATGAATCCTCATATTTATCCCAAGGATTAGCAGTAGTTTGTTTGTGACCTAAAGATAATTTACGTCCGTCAACATCTAATTCTAATACTACTACGTCAAGTTTTTCACCAACGTTTACGAATTCAGATGGATGTTTGATTTTCTTAGTCCATGACAAGTCAGAGATGTAGATTAAACCATCGATACCTTCTTCAAGTTCAACGAAAATTCCGAAGTTTGTGAAGTTTCTAACGATACCAGTGTGTTTAGAACCTACAGGATATTTAGAAGTGATATCAGTCCAAGGATCCTGAGATAATTGTTTGATACCTAAAGACATTTTACGGTCTTCTCTGTCAAGTGTTAAGATAACAGCTTCAACAGTATCCCCCACTTTTACGAAGTCCTGAGCAGAACGCAAGTGCGTAGACCATGACATTTCAGAAACGTGGATTAAACCTTCAACACCTTCAGCTACTTCGATAAATGCACCGTAATCAGCGATTACAACTACTTTACCTTTTACTTTATCACCAACTTTAAGGTTAGCATCTAAAGCATCCCATGGATGAGCGTTTAATTGTTTTAAACCTAACTGGATTCTTGTTTTCTCATCATCGAAATCAAGGATAACAACATTCAGTTTTTGGTCTAATTCAAGTACTTCACTTGGGTGGTTAATTCTTGACCAAGAAAGGTCAGTAATGTGGATTAATCCATCAACACCACCTAAGTCAATAAATACACCGTAAGAAGTAATGTTTTTAACAACACCTTCTAATACCTGTCCTTTTTGTAATTGACCGATAATTTCTTTTTTCTGTACTTCGATATCAGCTTCAATAAGAGCTTTGTGAGATACAACTACGTTTTTGAATTCATGGTTAATTTTCACTACTTTGAACTCCATCATTTTGTTTACATACTGATCGTAATCCCTGATAGGTTTTACATCAATTTGAGATCCTGGCAAGAATGCCTCGATACCAAAAACATCAACGATCATACCACCTTTAGTTCTGCATTTTACAAAACCATTAACGATTTCTCCTGTTTCATTAGCATTGATAACTCTGTCCCAAGCTTTGATAGTACGGGCTTTTCTGTGAGACAATACCAATTGACCTGTTTTATCCTCACGGATATCAATTAATACTTCTACTTTGTCACCTACTTTTAAGTTTGGATTGTAACGGAATTCATTTAAAGAAATAACACCTTCCGATTTTGCATTGATGTCAACGATAGCATCTCTGTCAGTAATTCTCACTACTACACCTTCTACTACTTCTTCCTGGTCAGTTGAGATAAAAGTTTTGTCAACTAAATCTTCAAATTCCTGTAGGTTTTTTTGGTCAACAGCATCAATACCTTCTTGGAAATTGTGCCAGTTAAAGTTCTCTAAAAACTCCGCTTGTGATTGTGTTTGTTCAGACATTTGTTCTGATAAAAATTTGTATTCTGTTTTCCTCGAGTTTCTTGATGTGATAGAAATAACAGAAGTGTTTTACATAAATAGTTGATACCTAAAGGAAACTCTTCTCTACCAAAAGGTGTGCAAAAGTAAGAATATTTTTTGAATCCGCAAAATATTTTGAAGAGAAGACAGGAGCAAGAGACAAGAAACGAGATGATAAAGAGCTGAGTGGCAGAAAAAACAAACCCGGGAGTCAAAACTACCGGGTCATTTATACTTTGTGAAATATTAATCTTAATGAGACACCTCCCCGAATTCATCGGGATTATGTTTATGTTTAAACATAAAACCAAACAAAACTGCAATTACAAAAGCATATCCGGCAAAAGAAAGCCAGATGTCGTGCCAGTCTTTAGTAGCGCCATCAGTAAAATAGGCATCAATAATACCTCCGCTTACTTTACTGCCAATAAATGCCCCAAAGCCATTGGTCATCATCATGAATAATCCCTGTGCGCTGGAGCGTATTTTAGAATCTGTCGTTGTTTCAACAAATAAAGAACCTGAAATATTAAAGAAATCAAATGCCATTCCGTAAACAATGCATGAAAGCACTATCATCCATAATCCACCGGCAGGATCGCCATATGCAAATAATCCAA
>Ga0247742_10003007_pt1 | contig 10863 bp, 8 predicted proteins | sample UWRJL208509C2_FD_180944 | JGI IMG/M metagenome (GOLD analysis project Ga0247742, IMG submission 180944) | Plant litter microbial communities from Arlington Agricultural Research Station in Wisconsin, United States - UWRJ-L208-509C-2 | ecosystem: Environmental > Terrestrial > Plant litter >... | reverse complement strand
CTTCGATATCAAGGGCATTGGCGCGGCGACGTTCGTGATTTTCATCTGCGGCGCGCTGGGCTCGTTGACCGGCGGCTTTCTCTGCGACGGCCTGATCCGCAAGGGCGTGCGCCGTGGCGTGGCGGTCAAGGGCCTGCTGGCGTTTTCCGGCCTGGTGGCGCTCGGCGCGTTCCTGTTGCTGCCGACCCTGAGCAACCCTTTTGCCGCCGTGGCGCTGTTGGCGATGACCGCGTTTTTCCTGATGTGGGGCAGCCTCTACTGGAGCTTCCCGGCGCTGCTCGCGGCACCGGCGCGGGTCGGCCTGATTGGCGGGGTGATGAACATGGCCGGCAGCACCGGCGGGATTGCGGTGCCGATCCTGGTCGGGGTGATCCTGCAAATGGCCGGTGGGTTCGCCCCGGTGCTGGGGTTCTTTGCGCTGTGCTCGGCGGTGTTTGTGCTGGCAACGCTGTTCATCAGTCTGGACGAGGTGCGCCATGGCTAAGCTGTACGACGGACCGATCATCGACGCCCATCATCATTTCTGGGACCCGACGCTCAACCCGCATCCCTGGCTCGCGCCCGAGGCCAACATTCCGTTTCGCTACGGCGACTACAGCGCGATCAAGCGGCGCTATTTTCCCGACGATTACTTCGCCGATGCCGGCCCGCACAACGTCGTGCAAACGGTGTACATCGAGACCGAATGGGACCCACGGGACCCGATTGGAGAAACCCGTTTCATCGAGCAACTGGCCGCGCGCTACGGGGTGCCGAATGCGGTGGTGGCGCAGGCCTGGCTCGATCACCCGGACGCACTCGCGGTGCTCGCCGAGCAAGCGGCGTTCAAGTGTGTGCGCAGCGTGCGCCACAAGCCTGGCGGGCCGACAACCCCGGCGCAGGTGGGCCATGTGCGCAGCCTCATGAGCGACGAACACTGGCGCCGCAGTTATGCGGCCCTGCAGGGGCTGGGGCTGCACTTCGACTTGCAGACGCCCTGGTGGAATCTGCACGAAGCCGAACGGTTGGCCCGGGACTTTCCCGGCACCACGCTGATCCTCAATCACGCCGGTTTGCCCAGTGATCGCAGCGCCGAAGGCCTTGCCGGCTGGCGCCGGGCGATGGCGCGGCTGGCCGAATGGCCGAACGTCCGGGTGAAGGTTTCCGGCCTGGGCCTCAAGGGCCGGGCGTGGCGCGCCAAGGACAACGCGTGGATCGTGCGCGAAGTGATCGCCATGTTCGGCGCCGGGCGTGTGATGTTCGCCAGCAACTTTCCGGTGGACAGCCTGTGCGGCTCGTTCGACGACATTTACAGCGGTTTCAAATCCATCGTTGCTGACCTGCCGCCGGCGGATCAGGAGCGACTGTTCTACAGCAACGCGCAGCGGGTGTACCGCTGCGAACCTTGCGCCATTGACCGGACACGGCCTGAATCCCTGAGGAGTGAAGCATGAACAAGACAACCATCGCCATGGTCCTGGGCGACCCCGCCGGCATTGGCCCGGAGCTGATCGCACGGTTGCTCGGCGAGCCCGAAGTACGCCGCCAGGCCAACGTGATCCTGATTGCCGACGAGGCGGAGATGCGTCGTGGCATGCGCATCGCCGGGGTTGAGTTTCCCTACCGTCGCGTGGAATCGCTGGAGCAGTTGTCGTTCACCGACGACACGCCGCTGTTCTATGACTTCCGGGGCGACACGCTGGGGGAATTTGCCCGCAGCGAAGCCAGTGTCATGGGTGGGCGCTACAGCCTCGACACCCTCGAAAAAGCCCTGCGCCTGACCGAGGCCGGCACCACCGATGCGGTGCTGTTCGGGCCGTTGAACAAGACCTCGCTGCACATGGCCGGCATGGCGCACAACGATGAACTGCACTGGTTTGCCGAGCTGCTGGATTTCCACGGCCCCTTCTGCGAGTTCAATGTGCTCGACAACCTCTGGACGTCCCGGGTGACTTCCCATGTGGCGTTGGCACAGGTGCCGGGGATGCTCAGCCAGGAGCGGGTGGTGGAAGCGATCCAGTTGATCGACACCGCACTGAAACGCAGCGGCCTGGAAAAACCGCGCATCGGTGTCTGTGGCTTGAACCCGCACAACGGCGATAACGGCTCGTTTGGCCGCGAAGAACTGGACATCATCGGCCCGGCGGTCCGCACCGCGCAGGCCGCCGGCATCGCGGCGGAAGGACCGTATCCGGGCGACACGATCTTCCTCAAGGTTCAGGGCGACGCCAGTGCCTTCGACGCGGTGGTGACCATGTATCACGACCAGGGACAGATCGCGATCAAGCTGATGGGCTTCTCCCGTGGCGTGACCGTCCAGGGCGGCCTGCCAATCCCGATCACCACCCCGGCCCACGGCACCGCCTTCGATATCGCCGGGCAAGGCAAGGCCAACCCCGGCGCGATCCGCCAGGCCTTCGAAATCGCCTGCCGGATGGGTGGCAACCGCTACTGATGATCAACGCGTAACCCTGTGGGCGCTGTGTGCACCCACACATACTGTGAACGACTGAAATCAACCTGTGGGAGCGAGCCTGCTCGCGATGACGGCGGTACAGACACTGCGAGGGTGACTGTCCGCCCGCTGTCGCGAGCAGGCTTGCTCCCACAGTGGTTTTGGGGGCGGCAACGTTGTTTGGCAGCCTGATAACCCAATTTGTGCAATTACTGCTCGAACCTATCACCCCAGGTTATCGATGGATGCGCATAAGTGATTATCCGCACCTCCCTGCGCTGGCTACAGTCGCTCCATCGAATGAGCCCCGCCGGCCACACAGGCCGCTTCGGTCCATCCGACGACAACTACAAAAAGCCTGCCTTGTCACTTCCGCAAGGCCCATACCGGCAGTACAGGAAACTTCACATGACCCGTCCAGATTCCGCCCTGGCTCTGTCCAGTGCCATCTCCAAAAGCCGGCTGCGTTTGCTGCCGTTTCTGATCCTGATGTACATCCTCGCGTTCATCGATCGCTCCAACGTCGGCTTCGCCAAAGCGGCGCTGCAAGCGGACACCGGGCTGGGCGATGCGGCGTTTGCGTTTGGCGCGAGCATCTTCTTCATCGGTTATGCGTTTTTCGAAGTGCCGAGCAACTACATGCTGCACCGCCTCGGTGCGAAGGTCTGGCTGTGCCGGATCATGGTGACCTGGGGGCTGGTGTCGGCGGCGATGATGTTCGCCCACAACGCCGAAACCTTTTACGTCCTGCGTTTCCTGCTGGGTGTGGCCGAAGCCGGTTTCTTCCCGGGGATCATTCTCTACCTCACTTACTGGTTCCCGGCGCAGAGCCGTGGCCAGGCGCTCGGCCTGTTCTATTTCGGCTTGCCGCTGGCGCTGGTCCTGGGCAGTCCGCTGTCGGGCTGGCTGCTGGATTTCCACGGCGTGTTCGGCCTGACCAACTGGCAGTGGCTGTTCGTCGTGGAAGGCTTGATGGCATCGGTGGTCGGCATCGCCGCGTACTTCTATCTGGTCGACCGTCCGGCTCAGGCCACCTGGCTCAGCGCGGAAGAAAAGCAGGCGCTGGAAACCGCGCTCAGCGAAGAAGACGCGAAGAAAAAGGACAGCAGCCCCCATGGTTTCTTCAGTGCCCTGCGCAACGGGCGGGTGCTGCAATTCTGCCTGGCGTATTTCACCATTCAGATGAGTGTCTACGGCGTGGTGTTCTACCTGCCGACCCGCATTGCCGGTCTACTCGACGGGCATGTCGGCCTCAACGTCGGCCTGATCACCGCGATCCCGTGGGTCTGCGCCCTGGTGGTGACCCGCCTTGTGACCCGCTATGCCGACCGCACCGGCCAACACCGTCGCCTCGCCGTGTGCATGCTGACCATGGCAGCCCTCGGTATCGCCGCTTCGGCGCTGGGCACCAGCATGGTGCCGGTGGTGATCGCCTTCTGTTTCGCGGCCGCCGGTTTCGTCTCGGTACAGCCGCTGTTCTGGACCATTCCCACCAGCTACCTCAGCGGTGCGGCGGCGGCGGGCGGGATTGCGCTGATCAACTCCATCGGCAACCTCGGCGGCTTCGTCGCGCCGAACCTGAAAACCGTGATGGAAAGCAGTTTCGCCGACCCGCGTGCCGGCATGTTCGCCCTGGCCCTGGTGGGCATTCTCGGCGCCGTCCTGCTGTCCCGACTTCGCACCACCCACACCCCCGAAACCCCCTCGCAGCTCACACCGGCTCAGGTTGGCTGATCACTACCCAAGCGTTAGCAAGGAACTGAATTCATGAAAATCAAAGCAATCCGTACCCGCGTTTTCGAGTGGAAAGGTAAAGTCGTCCCACCGCAGGCGCACTTCTGCACCAATGCCAGCGACATCCTGTTCGAGCGCGGCGATGCCATGGGCTCGTTCCGGTTCCACGGCTGGCTGGTGGTGGAAGTCGAGACCGACACCGGTCTCGTCGGCATCGGCAACTGCGCCCTGGCGCCGCGTGTGGCCAAGGAAATCATCGACACTTACCTGGCACCGATCGCGATTGGCGAAGACCCGTTCGACAACGAATACATCTGGCAGAAAATGTACCGCCAGAGCCACGCCTGGGGCCGCAAAGGCATTGGCATGGCGGCGATCTCGGCGATCGATATCGCGATCTGGGACATCATGGGCAAAGCGGTCAACAAACCGGTGTTCAAGCTGCTGGGCGGGCGCACCAAAGAGAAGATCTGGACCTACGCCTCCAAGCTCTACGCCAATGACAACCTCGACCTGTTCCTCGAAGAAGCCCAGGGCTACCTGAATCAGGGATTCACCGCGCTGAAGATGCGCTTCGGCTACGGTCCGAAAGACGGCCCCGCCGGCATGCGTCGCAACATCGAACAAGTGCGTGCCCTGCGCGAGCTGGCCGGCCCTGACGTCGACATCATGCTCGAGTGCTACATGGGCTGGACCCTGGAATATGCGCGCCGCATGCTGCCCAAGCTTGCCGAGTTCGAACCGCGCTGGCTGGAAGAGCCGGTGATCGCCGACGACATCGAGGGTTACATCGAGCTGAAAAAAATGGGGATCATGCCGATCTCCGGTGGCGAGCACGAATTCACCTCCTACGGTTTCAAGGACCTGCTGGAACGTCGCGCCGTCGACGTGATCCAGTACGACACCAACCGCGTCGGCGGCATCACCGCCGCGCGCAAGATCAACGCCATGGCCGAGGCCTGGTCGGTGCCGGTCATCCCGCACGCCGGGCAGATGCACAACTACCACCTGACCATGTCCACCACGGCCTCGCCGATGGCCGAGTTCTTCCCGGTGTTCGACGTCGAGGTCGGCAACGAGCTGTTCTACTACGTGTTCAAGGGCGAGCCGCAGCCGGTCAACGGCTACATCCAGCTCGATGACAACAAACCGGGCCTGGGCCTGGAAATCTCCGATGAATACCTGAGCGACTTCAACATCATCGAGTGACCTTGAGGCGCCGTCCCGGACGGCGCCATCGCGACTCAGTGGAGGAAAACATGCGCCTGATTCAATTTGAAAATACCGCTGGAGAACGCCAGGTCGGCGTGGTCGAGGGTTCCCTCGTGCAGGTGTTGAACAACACCGGTAGCACCCGTGAACTGGCCCTCGCGGCCATCCGTGCGCAACGCAGCCTGCAGGATGAAGTGGCCCTGCGCGGCACCCGGCCAGGCCCGGATTACGCGCAGCTGTTGCAGCAGGGCAAGGTCCTGCCGCCGCTGGACCACGAAGACCCGGCGCACTGCCTGATCAGCGGCACCGGCCTGACTCACCTGGGCAGTGCCTCGGCGCGGGACAAGATGCACCAGCATGACGGTGCGGTCGAAGCCGGCATGACCGACACCATGCGCATGTTCAAGTGGGGCCTGGACGGCGGCAAACCGGCGGACGGTCAGGTCGGTGCGCAACCTGAGTGGTTCTACAAGGGCGACGGCAGCATCGTCGTGCGCCCCGGCGCGGACTTCCCGGTGCCCCCGTTCGCCGAGGATGCCGGTGAGGAACCGGAGCTGACCGGTCTCTACGTGATCGGCGACGACGGCCTGCCGTATCGCGTCGGTTTTGCCTTGGGCAACGAGTTCTCCGACCATGTGATGGAGCGGCGCAATTACCTGTACCTGGCGCACTCGAAACTGCGCAGTTGCGCCTACGGTCCCGAGTTGCGCGTCGGCGAATTGCCCCGGCATCTGGTCGGCACCAGCCGCATCGTGCGCAACGGCGAAACCCTCTGGGAAAAGGAATTCCTCAGCGGTGAAGACAACATGTGCCACAGCCTCGCCAACCTGGAATTTCACCACTTCAAATACGCACAGTTCCTGCGTCCCGGCGATGTTCACGTGCACTACTTCGGCACCGCGACGCTGTCGTTCGCCGACGGGGTGAAGACCCAGCCGGGGGATCGGTTCCAGATCAGCCTCGACGAGTTCGGCGCGCCGTTGGTCAACGGTATCGGCGAAAGCGCGCAGCCACTGCCCATCGGCCAGGTGCGTGCGCTTTAACTCTTCACTTGTCAGCTGCTCAAGGAAACCTCATGACCACGTTACTGGGCCACAACTACATTGGCGGGCGACGCAGTGCCAACGGCACCGTGCAACTGCAAAGTCTCGATGCCACCACCGGTGAACCCTTGCCGGTGCGGTTTTTCCAGGCCAGCGAAGCCGAGGTGGATGCCGCCGCCAAGGCCGCCGCTGCGGCCTGTCCGATCTACCGCAACCTGAGCGCGGAAAAACGCGCCACGTTCCTCGACGCCATCGCCGATGAAATCGATGCGCTGGGCGATGAGTTCGTCGCCACCGTGTGCCGCGAAACCGCCTTGCCGGCCGCTCGTATCCAGGGTGAACGGGGTCGCACCAGCGGCCAGATGCGTCTGTTCGCCAAGGTCCTGCGCCGCGGTGACTTCTATGGCGCGCGGATTGACCGGGCGCTGCCGGACCGGCAGCCGCTGCCGCGTCCCGACCTGCGTCAGTACCGCATCGCCATCGGCCCGGTGGCGGTGTTCGGTGCGAGCAACTTTCCACTGGCCTTTTCCACGGCCGGTGGCGATACCGCGTCGGCCCTGGCCGCCGGCTGCCCGGTGGTGTTCAAGGCGCACAGCGGGCATATGGCGACGGCCGAGTGGGTCGCTGACGCGATCATCCGCGCGGCCGAACGCACGGGCATGCCGGCGGGTGTGTTCAACATGATCTACGGCGCGGGCGTGGGCGAGTGGCTGGTCAAGCACCCGGCGATCCAGGCGGTCGGGTTTACCGGTTCGCTCAAGGGCGGCAATGCCTTGAGCCACATGGCCGCGAACCGAGCGCAGCCGATCCCGGTGTTCGCCGAAATGTCGAGCATCAACCCGGTGTTCCTGTTGCCCGAAGCGCTCCAGGTGCGTGGTGAGCAGATCGCGGCGCAACTGGCCGGTTCGGTGACGTTGGGGTGTGGCCAGTTCTGCACCAACCCGGGCCTGGTCATCGGCCTGCGCTCGCCGCAATTCAGCGCATTTTTGCAGGCGTTCTGCACCTCCATGAACGAGCAACCGGCGCAGACCATGCTCAACGCCGGTGCGCTGGCCAGCTACAGCCATGGGCTGGTCGAGCTGCACGAACATCCCGGGCTGACGCACCTGGCGGGCAAACCGCAGCAAGGCCGGCAGGCGCAACCGCAGGTGTTCAAGGCCGACGTCAGCCTGTTGCTCAAAGGCGACGAACTGCTTCAGGAGGAAGTCTTCGGACCGACCACCATCGTCATCGAAGTCGAGGATCGGGCGCAGCTCGCGGCAGCGCTGCACGGCTTGCGCGGGCAATTGACCGCGACACTGATTGGCGAGGCCGATGAGTTGCTGGAGCACCGCTGGCTGACCGACGTGCTGCAGGAAAAGGTCGGTCGGATCTTGCTCAACGGTTATCCGACCGGCGTCGAAGTCTGTGACGCCATGGTCCATGGCGGGCCGTATCCGGCGACGTCGGATGCCAGGGGGACGTCGGTGGGGACACTGGCGATCGACCGCTTCCTGCGGCCGGTGTGCTTCCAGAATTATCCGGATGCGTTGCTGCCCGAGGCGTTGCAGGACAGCAATCCGCTGGGGATTCGGCGGTTGGTGGATGGGGAGGTGAGTCAGGCAGCTTTGTAGTGGCTGAACGAATCGCGAGCAGGCTCGCTCCCACAGTGATGAGGGTGTACACAGATTCCTGTTTTACCCGAGATCCTGTGGGAGCGAGCCTGCTCGCGATGCTTTTACCGACCCACCTGCCGGGCCGGCTTCAACACCAACCACAACGCCGCCGCAATCAACACCCCGCCGTAAAGGTGCGCAATCGACAGCGGTTCATCCAGCAACAGCGCGCCCCACAACACGCCAAACGGTGGAATGAGGAAGGTTGTCGTCATCGATTTCACCGGGCCGATCGAGCTCAGCAGGCGGAAGTAGATGATGTAGGCGAACGCCGTGCACACCAGCCCCAACCCCAGCAACGACAGCCAGACATTCCAGCCGCCCCAGCTCGCCGGTGGCTGGCTGAGCACGCTGTAGCCGAACAGCGGCAGCAGGAACAGGGTGGCCCCGAGCATGCTGCCCAGCGCCGACAGGCGACTGTCGAGCCCTCCGGCCTGATCGAGCCAGCGGCGGGCGAGAAACCCGGCAAAACCATAGCAAGTGGTGGCCAGCAGGCAGGCGAGGGCGCCCATCAACAGTTGCAGGTCGAACGCCACCGGACCGGCGCGGGTCAGCACACCCACGCCGAACAGGCCGAGAAACACCCCGCCGAGTTTGGCGGCGGTGAGCCGTTCACTGAAAAACAGCCCGCCGATCAACACGCCCATCAACGGCGTCGTCGCGTTGAAAATCGCCGAGTAGCCGGCAGGCAGTACCTGGGCCGCCACCGAATAGAGCGTCGCCGGAATACCCGAGTTGATCACCCCGAGCAGCATCACGGTTTTCAGCTTGCCCTTGAAATCCCAGCGCACGCGCAGCAGCCCGAGAATCGCCAGCAACCCGACGGCGGCTATCGAGACACGGAAAAACGCGGTGGGAATGGGGCCGATCACCGGGGCAATGACGCGCATGAACAGAAAGCTCGCACCCCAGATGGCCGCCAGCGACAGCAGACGCACAGAATCGACAGGGCTCACGGTGCACTCCTTCCTTTGATGGGGGCGAGAGTGTTGCCGAGCGCCCGGTCGATGGCAACCGAAAAACCGGCATCAAATTACAAAGCGCGTCACCAGGCCGTTGAGGTCAACCGCCAGCCGCGACAGTTCATGGCTGGCGGCCGAGGTCTGGGTGGCGCCTGCGGCGGTCTGGGTCGAAAGATCGCGGATGTTCACCAGGTTCTGATCGACTTCCCGGGCCACCAATGCCTGCTGTTCGGCGGCGCTGGCGATCACCAGGTTGCGTTCGTTGATCTGCGAGATCGACGCGGTGATTTTCTCCAGCGCATTGCCCGCACTGTTGGCCCGGCGCAAGGTCTGGTTGGCATGCTCGGCGCTGCTTTGCAAAGCGCCGACCGTGGCCCCGGTGCCTTGCTGGATGTTGGTGATCATCAGCTCGATTTCTTCGGTGGAGTTCTGCGTGCGTTGCGCCAGCGAGCGCACTTCATCGGCCACCACGGCGAACCCGCGTCCGGCTTCACCGGCGCGCGCCGCTTCAATGGCGGCATTGAGTGCCAGCAGGTTGGTCTGGCCGGCGATGCCGCGGATCACCTCCAGCACCTTGCTGATGTCCTGCGCCTGGACGGCCAGGCCCTGGGCCTGTTCCGAGGCGCCCAGCACTTCACTGACCAGGCCCTGGATCGAGGTGATGGTTTCGCTGACCTGAAGGTGCCCGTGCTTGCTGTCCTCGTTCGACGCCTGGGACGCTTCGGCGCTGGACACGGCATTGCTGGCCACTTCATCCACCGCCGTGCTCATTTCGGTGACGGCGGTGGCGGCCATTTCGATCTGGTCGTTCTGTTGTTGCAGGCTACGGGTGCTTTCCTCCATCACCGAACTCATCTCTTCGGCGGCGGAAGCCAGTTGTCGGGCCGACTCACTGATGCCGTGGATGGTCGAACGCAGGTTGCCCTGCATGTCGGCCAGGGCATCGAGCAACTGCGCAGCTTCATCCTTGCCATCGCTGACGACTTTGCCGCTGAGGTCACCCGAGGCAATCCGGCGGGCGACGTCCAGGGCCTGATTGATGGGCGTGGTGATGCTGCGGGTCAGCGCCCAGGCCAGGAGCAGGGTGGCCAGCAAGGCAACGACGATGATCGAGCCGACGATCCATTGCGCGCGCTGATACAACGCCGTGGCGGCGTCGGCGGCGGCGTCGGCACCTTGCTGGTTGAAGCTGATCATCGACTCCAGGATTTTGTCCAGCTGGGTGCCCTGCGCGTTGGATTCGACGTTGAGGTGCTCGTAGGCCTGGCTGTCATGGCCGGCGTCAATGTGGGCACTGACCTGGTCGACGAGCGACAGGTACTTGGCGACGGCTGACTTCAGGCTGTCGAGCATGGCCCGTTCCTGATCGCTCGACAGCAGGGCCGCGTGATCCTCGAGACGCTGGAGCAACTCCTGGCGTTGGGCGCTGATGATGCCCTTGCTCTTCTGCCTGACCTCACTGTGGCTGCTGGTCCTGAGGCGCAACGACTCCAGGCGGATGGTCGCGATGTTGGCCGCGCTGTCGTGGATGCGCTCGCTGCTTGGCATCCATGATTCTTCAATGATTCTGGCGCTTTCGCGCAAGGTCGCCATCTGACCGAGACCAAACAGTCCGACCAGTACCAGAAGACTGGCGAGAACGGCGAAACTCAAACTGGCACGCAAACCGATGCGCAGGTTCCTTAACGGCATGAAAATGCTCCTTGGGCATATGAGAGAGGTAGTCCTCGTTGACCGAAGATCTTGTTATTAGGCGGGTAACGGCGGCGTGTATATCAAAGTGCCACTACTTTGGTAAGGCCACCTTGGGAGGCGTTCAGGGG
>Ga0247742_10003006_pt1 | contig 10865 bp, 4 predicted proteins | sample UWRJL208509C2_FD_180944 | JGI IMG/M metagenome (GOLD analysis project Ga0247742, IMG submission 180944) | Plant litter microbial communities from Arlington Agricultural Research Station in Wisconsin, United States - UWRJ-L208-509C-2 | ecosystem: Environmental > Terrestrial > Plant litter >... | reverse complement strand
TGTGAGAAACGGCACGTGGATAACGTAATCTAGTCACGAAAGGTTTGCTTGGACCTCAGCTTGTCGTCAGCATCTACAGGCATCAATATTGAATCTGAAGTGAAATGTCTCTCTTGGTTCTTTCGCATGATGAAGTGGACCGTATTTTATTTAAAATGCGTCCAGAAGATCACTTACTCCTGATGGCTGGTGTCTTTTCTCGATTTTCTATGTCAACAAAGCTTGGAGCAGACTCGACGCTGAAGGCGGGCATATCTATGCCGCCTCGCCTCAGTATAACAACCGAAGCCCATACCGCTCTCTTTATGCCTGCCCGGATTGGTTTTCCTTACAGGACCGGCATGAAATCTGGTGGTGACACAGCCATAAAAGTGGTCTGCGTACCCGAACGCAGCGGTCCCCAGGGTCTACCATCTACAACGTTGGTGCTCGATGAAGTGACTGGAGCAGTCAAAGCCGTCGTCAACTCTCGGAAGCTCACTGCTGTGCGAAATGCCGCTGGTACTTGCTCTCATTCAGACATTCGCTGCTACTTTACTGACCATTTTGTCTATAGGCTCTCTTTTATCTTACATCCTCCTTACTCCTTTTGTTCCGAGGCGCATAACGGCCTTTGGGTCTGGGAAGCAGATAGAAGCTCACTTGGATCTCTTCTTGCGACAATTTCCATCCATTGCGGATGTTACAATCATCAACCGCACGATCAACGACCGCACTGCATCCCTTAAGCAAGTGATCAGTTCTATGAATCACCCGTCCTCCGTTCACTTTCTTGCATCACAAGCACCAGGCTCTGAGGCCGACATCCAATCCGCTGTTCGCCAGGCGGACGTAATCATCTGTGCTACGCCATCCACCCAACCTCTATTCCCTTCCTCGTGGGTTAGAACCGCCACTCACGTCGTGCTCATCGGGAGCTACAAGCCAGAGATGAAAGAAGTCGACAGAGAACTCATACTCCGTGCTCTTCTGGGCAAAATGGTCGTGGATTCTCGAGAGGCCTGTCTGCAAGAAGCGGGGGAGCTTATTGATGCCAAAATACATGCGGACCAATTAATGGAAATTGGGGAGCTCGTTCCAATTGAAAATCTTGATGTTGCAGCGAAAAAGACGCTGATCGCAGGTGCTAGAACAGAGAATACGGAGACAGGATTCGACGGCCCGGTGACGCTGTTCAAGTCGGTTGGACTTGGGATACAGGACGTGGCTATGGCTAGTGCTATTGTCGAGAAAGCTCTGGCCTGGGAGGGTGAAAAGATAGGAACGGTGGTCAGCGACTACGATGCATGATATCTCCCTTACAAAGAGATACTAACTCCCTTGGACCCACGAGCCGAATGAAACGTATCCGATTGTATCATGTATATGTTAAAGTCTAAGTATGCAGAATCCCATTCAAAACCCATGGCACAGATTACTCCCCTTTGTCATACCAGTCAAGAACCTTTTCCGCCCAATCTTCGCCTTCTCCCGAGCTCAGCGCCCAATTGAGACTGACATGATTGTGTCCCTTCCCAATAATCCTCTTCAAATTCTCACCAGTCCTCTCGCGCACCTCCATTTGAAACGCATCTCCAGCTTTCATCAACCAGTGGGGCTCATTTTCTGCCTCAACCATCAGGATCCTTGGCAACCTTTCGATTACAGCGTCCGAAAGACGCCTAAATAAGTGTAGGGGATCATTCTCTTTAGCTTCTTCCAGTGATCCCCAATAACGCGCATGGATCGGCCCAGACTCCCAACTCATCGTCATGGCGGAGAGATCGTAAGGCGGGGACTCGAGAATTATGGCCTTGACCTTCTCATGAAGGAGATCTTCTGGTGCGAGGACGGTGGGGTGGAAAAACATCGTCGCAATGTGAGCCGCACCTGCCGAGTGGCCCATCATCAAGATTGTGTCCGTGTCGGGGTTGGGCGAGCCCTCAGAAACGAGGTGTTCCTTGTTTTCGATGACCCAGTGGACGGCATCGCGCAAGTCCTCTGCTGGTTCGGGGAACTGAATGTGAGGGACTAAGCGATAGTCAGGGATGACGACGATGTATCCACGGCGTGCAAAGTATGCGCCAACGCAAGCGTAAACGAGACCGAAAGACTTAGGTGATATGCTCTTCTCGCCCGTGTTGAATCCACCGCCGTAGACGAAGAAGAGAATAGGGCTCTTCGCTGACGTTTCAGCCGTAGGATAATATATGTCAAGCTGGAGGATGCAGATTCTTTGGTCAACCACCACACTGAAAGTAGTGCCGCCGAACGACTTACCTCGCCTCTATCTCCCAAGGCGTATCTAAAAGTCTTCACAGGGATCTCGCGTATAAACGCCTTTCTTCTCTTCAATATCGGTGCAAAAGCAGCGACGGCTGTTCATTTCCATATATGCAAAGAGGCGTCAATCAATGCGAAGAACAATACCACCGTCAGCTTCCGAATAACATCCAGAGGGGACCTATCGAGACAAATAACCACCCACTTGGATCAATAACGCGAGCGATTTCCCGATCTAAGCAAGTAGCAATGACGTTCATGCTGGGCGTGTATTGCGGAGGGGTGGGATGGTGGTATAAGTGAAAGAGACGGCGAATTGACTTCGATCGTGGAGGCACTTAGGAGGGCAGCTATTATAATAATCGTGATAGGGCCGTCGAGCGGCAATGCCCACTACCGTGTGGGAATATCCGTATATCCAAACTGGACACCGTATTCCGAGTCAGAGCAGAGGTTTTGAGATGGTGAGATACACAGGGCGTAACGCTCACCTCTCGAGCTTTTATCGATTTCAACGATAAATGATATTTTCAAATTCGAAAGACATATTGTACAAGTGTAGTGTAATTACCCAGAAAACGTTAATCAGTGCTATAAGTACAATTTCAGTGTTGTATTTCAGCGAAATTAGTCAAATTTCGACGTCCATTCGTTCGACTCTTGCTTTCGCAGCAGCGCGAGTGCTGTGATGTTTGCCCGTGTCAGTGGCATTCACGGATGATTTCCTTCCCTCCTCCCTTTTCTTCGTGGTAAAGTTATTGAATTCGTCAACTGCCGCCGAGTTTGTCGTATTGTTGGACACAGACGGAGCATCGGTCGAACTGGAGATATTTGGCAGCGTGGGGGGATCGTAAGTCTCAAGAGACTCTGCCATGACCTGAACTTTTCGCGCATTTATCTGATAATACTAATCTTTATTAGTGAATCAGAGTTCAATTTTGTAGTTGGAGAAAGCGACTCACGCGACGAAAGCCCCGTTTCGGATCTGTTCGCTCGATCATTATATTATAGATATCGAGACTTGCCAGAACCATGACAACTGTGCCGGGACGGAGACATTCCGCATTCCTCCAGCATGGTATGAGTTCTTTGGAAATGTCGCGTATATCATGTTGGACGAGCATGTCGTTTACGAGGTTGAATTGGTCGGGACAATAATCGGGCATAAGGTTTGGGTTGTAGAGTTCTCCAAGGATAGGAGTAACCTGAGGCACTGGTTGAGCACCTGCATATACATGACCGTGAGTGCAGGGTGGCCAACAAGAAAGTAGTTACTCACTTGAAGAAGAGGTACCAGCAACCTGTGATGCTTGTACCGGAGGAGCGGTCACTGCAACTCGTCTTGTTGAACGTGCGAGTAATGACGGTGGGCTGTGGTCAGAGCCAGTGGTCGATGTCCCAGACTAATGAATTGTCAGCTATATTTGATTACGAAGATATGAGAAGCGTACGCCAAATTTTTTAGGAAGGGTGATCGTGATGAGGTCAACGACGCGTCGGTCAGCATCAGGTGCCGCAGTGCAATCTACCCATTCAGAAACTGACAAGGGCGCCTAAAGGGGTCGTCAATGAAGTGCGGGGGAGAGGGATAGCGATTAGAGTTACCTTGCGATTTCGGCGGTCCTCCTCCTGATTGTACTCGTAAACCTGGTTGAGAGGTGCCAGCTGGTTGTTGAAAACGAGGGTAGCATTGACGTTAGAATGGCGAGGGACCTTCAATTTCAAGATGTCCTTTGTATTGCTCTTGTCGGTAATCGGGGCAAAAGGCTATGGCATGGGGAAGGGTATAAACAGACAGTGGTTATATTATATAAAGTGTGCGTACCTCGCCGGGCTTGCCGCGGTAGTGGTTTCCAATGGCACCTAGCTTAGTGCCATGGAGGTAGGGAGCTACTTCGCCGAAGAGCACGACCAGCTGTACATCGTCGCTTCTAGCCTCGCGGAACGCATAGTTACTGGTGCGGTCAGCTTGGTACTGGCGAAAGTTGTCGGGGAAATCAAGATTTCCCAGAAATGATGTCATAGGCAGAATTTGGGGAATAATGCTGTCTGTGATGAGGGTCTCACGATCGGTGGAAAATTCGTCAGACATGGCTAGAAAAATTAATGTTTGTCTTCTCATAAGTTCGCAGCGCAGTTTATAACACATAAAATACATTTTTACAGTTGCACTCGTAAATATATGATATCATATTTATTCCACCTGATCGCAATGCGCATCCACAAAATTGAACGGAACTCGAATGTGGTATGTTCCTTGGTTGTCGACTTCGACCACAATGCCGACTATGGACAAAATTTGATCATCGGGTTTATGGCAGAGTGTTGCGTTCCACTTGAAGTTGTAAGTTCTAAGGTATCTATGATCACATAAATAAAGCACACCGTTATCTCAAACTGAGTTCCATGTTGCGAGATGTGGTATACAACGTTATATGTTGCAGTATGAGCGTGTGGCAATCTCGAGAAGGTTTCTGGCATAATTTTTGGCATGGTTGAGATTAGGAGAGTCAGAGACGATGCAAGTGGTTTTTACCTCAATATACGACGCTCTGGAACAGGGGTTCTGAGGCATATAATACAATATCAGGGTTTGCTCGGTTGAGTTTGAGTCGTGCGTCATTTGTGCAGGGCTCGTAAGGTCTTCAGCTGACACTAATTTGCAGTATCATTCAGTCGTCTCCTCTTGTTTGGCCGAATGAGGTCGTATTGAATAGAATCGCCTGACCTTTTTGCAAGCTGGTCATTATCTGGTGTCATACTTTTGTTCATCGTTATGTCATGACTTGGCAACTGGCTTTGAGGTTGAGTTTGCGGTGCACTGCCCACCATTCCCCTAAAATGGTTCTGCAGTCGGTCTAATTCATGTTGTCCACCTGATGCAAAATTTACGACAGGTGCCGAAGGGGATGACGACTGCGATAGATGATGTAGACGCTTGAACTCATTGCGAAGGTCTTCGGAGAGTCTAGATGTGATTTTGCTCCTTTGAAATGGACGTAAAATGCGGATTTTATCAGATGATTTTACTCTTGAAAGCATGACGTACACTGCCTCCATCGAATGGCAGCTTTCAATATCTAAAATTGCGCTCTCTAGAGTGTTACCTTGTGACTTGTGCGCAGTGATGGCAAATGCGGGCATTATTGGAAGCTGTGTTCGTTTAATTGAGCATCTCTTGTGAGAGTGCGGGTGAGTAAATGTCATTGTCACTTCGTCCTCTAATGCCACAATTTCCAGTTCCTGTAGATGGGGGAGTGCAGGACCGTCTATGGTTCTAGATTCAATCACGCAAGAGCGAGCATGGCGCTGTCCTTTTTCGTCTACTGAGTATCTAATTTTTCTTAGGGTACCAGTACATCCATTTACTATACCATGTTCAACATCGTAATTCTGACATATCATTACTGGCATGCCTTCTACTAAAGGTAACACACCTAATCGCTGTTCTGTCTTTCCTGAATGGTATGAACGCAAAGCCGCCTTTAGATCTTCATCTTCTATAACCTTTCCCATTCGCTTATCCGTTGCATAGTAAAAGTGCAAGTTACCATTGACTTTTGAAGCAAAGTCTTGAGAAGAGCGTTCATTTAGAGCATCTTTGGTGTCGTTATTCGAGACAATTATAGGCGCTGAAGACCATATGGGGCTATTCCAATCAGTGTCACTACGTGAGAGAATCTTCGAGTTTAAGAGTTCAAAGTCATCGTCGTTACAATTGCCATATCTTAATCGTTCCAGCAGGTCTGTAAATTTTTTATCTGATGTTGAGTTTTGGCGTACCACTTGATGGAGCATGACAACTGTATCAATCGAGAGCCACAAGAGTTTACCGAATACATTTCGTTGTCCCTTTCCAACTCCTACTGTATTGGTATTGATGTGAGAGTACAACCGAGTATCGCCGACTGGAGGAAGCTGTGCAAAGTCTCCCGCAAATATAATGTTAATGCCACCAAATGGTTGGACACTTTCCTTGGCTTCACACAGCGCTTCGTGGATTTCTAACATTAGATTGCAGCCAATCATTGATACTTCATCAATGAATAGATAATCTACATCACGCCACATGGAAATTAGCTCAGTGAGACCCTTGTCGTTACGCTTTTTACGTTTATTGAGAGATAGTGCAGAGTGTAGTGTCATCCCTCGAATATTTTTTGCTGCAACACCTGTGAAGGATGCCAGTCTAAATCGGTGACTTTCGTTTCGGGACTTGAAATATTCACGAAGTGCATCAAGTACCCGAGATTTACCTGTCCCTCCAGGTCCTCCTATAAACATACGCAGTTGCTCAGGCTTGTCTTTCAAGCTATGTGAAGAAATAATTTGGAAGGCCCTTCGTTGCTCTGTATTGAGGGTAAACTGTCGACTAACATGTTCTATGTCGTATTCTGAGTGATCTGACATTGACACATCAGCATCACTATTGGCTATTACCGGTGTAAAATCTGATGGGCGAGAGCTCTGTCCAGGTAATATATTAATGTGCGGGAACCCAGTTTCATCAGGCGAATGGTCCTGAATGCCTGAGTTGCGGTCAGATAATAGTTTGTCTTTCCAAGCCTGACGGCGTGTATCGTACACATGCTTCCACTCTGTTTCATAGGCATCGGTTTCTGGTGTTATTAAAATACTGGTACTCTCTAATGTATTGTGTGAACTATTTTCAGTGGTGAAATTTCGATTGAAAAGTCCCCCATTTTCTGCATGTGCTATGCAATCCATCACAGCAGCCTGACTCGCATCTCCTTGCCGACTTCGACAGTCATCCAGTGATACAAGGTGATCTAGTATCTCAAGGCTTATGTCTTCTGAAATTCCATTGCCAAAGTCATCGCTTTCGACACGACGTGCGCACACTGTTTCATCAGTCACATGAGTCTGTCGAGCTTGAGAGCGGGTTTCAAAGTGATCATCACGGCTGTCACGACACTCGTGAAGAACTTGCATGTTATTCATTATCTTAGACCAGCGGCCGTCCACTGGGAAAAAATCTTGGAACGCTGCAGCATAATCTTGATAATTTCCCTTTAAATCATGTGGTGTCATCCATGGTTTGAAAAACATAAGCATTAAACGGTGGTATCTCTCTAGCTTTTCTGGCCGGTCTCGTCGAATAATAGATGGACCTATGACTGTGGTGACTGGTCGCTGAAAAGGGTGTCTCATCTGCTGGATATGTGTTGCAAATTGTGGATGAGACGACAGAAATGGTAGCTTGGGGCGCGAATGAGAAGTGTCATCTATCAGTATCTCCAATTCCTCAGAGTCAGGATTTTCAGAATCATAATAACCAATTTCGGAGCTTTCATCTCCAACATCAGTATTTTCAGAGTGATAATGACGTCTAATAACTGTTTTTTCTATACATGTTGTGTATTCCCATAAAGAAAGGTTTCTCAAAGCTGGACCTCTTTGTATATAGTCAACTATTTGAGAAGTTCGGGGTATTAGGTCTCCATTTGGTAAAGTTTCTACGACAACCTCATCGTCTTCAGTAGATTCTGCATCTTCAGTAGATTCTCCAGTGTTACTTTCTGTTATGGTGATATGGGTTTCTGGGGTGGGATCACCATTTTCATCATTGCCAATACTTTCGTCGCCTGAATTCGTCAAGGGAACAATTTTTTCAATATAACGCTCAAAGTTTACCCAAAATAATTTCTGAAACTTATGGCTCGTAAAGTGGTCCTCTAAATCTAGTAAATATGATGCAACCTGAGGTGCAGAGAGCTCTTGCTGAGAGATCATGCTATAAGCACATTTCTGAAGTAATTTTTTCGCCCTGATTGTTGTCTCATCATCGGATGCTTCAATTGATTCCAATTTCTTCACAGCGAGTTCAAGGGCAGCATACGCAACATGAGCTTTCAGCTGTGCTTTTGTGATATAGTCAGTGATGTAGTAAATCACGGCTTTAGTCGATGGTCCAGAACCCATGAATTTAACGTCCATATTACATCTAATAGCCTCAAGAATCGTTTGGTTGAAATTGTTGACTAGACCATCCAAGCATCGCATATGTAGGTCACCTGTTTCCACGTCAAACTCTGTATGAGCTCGGTATCTATGAAGTCCAAGGTCAAATCTACACTCCTTTGGCTCTGGAGGTCCTCGCCAGTACTTAAAGCAAGTCGCAGAATGTCGGTGAGACTGGCAACTCTTTATAAGATTGCACAAATCTTTTCGGCGTGCAGCATCCTGAATGGGGTATGTATTTCCATTTAATCCACGGACAGAACATGGGTGGAAGGTGTCTGACGGTATTTCTTCACAAGTAGGTATTTCAGGAATTTCATTCGAAATGCTATCATCAATGAAGTGGATTAGTCTCTCTTGGAAATCTTGATCGTTCGCAAGTACTCGGTCACGAATTTCATCGCAGTTTAATGACCCATCTAACCATATGACCATATGACAATGCAAGGTGCCTCTTCCCTGGGCTTCAACACATCCATAGTATGCACTGGTGTTACCAAAGATACCTCCTGCTTTATCAGTCCTAGATGGATCCGAATCATATCGGAGAATTGAACGTATAAATGCTTTCATGTAAATGTTGAAGAATTTCGCAGCCACAAACGGGTTTTTGGCAACGAGAATTGATTGGTCCATGAACTTTGGAACTTCGTCTGGAAGTAGTTTGTCAATATCAATATCTCTGCCTGCCAGAAATTTTACCAATGGATTATAAACGTCTGCAAAATTCAGAGTAATGTAAAAACTTGGTAGTCCCTTTTCTATGATTAGACTGCGAATCTCATTTCTCATTGCTACTCGTGATGCGGAGGATCCGGCGACGTTGGAAGTAACGATGTTAACCTCTTTCATCAGCTTTACTATCCGTTGCTCTTCACGAGACATCTGCTGGATATTGAGTTGATTCCCCATGGCTAAGCGTTCACACACAGCATGGATGGATTGTGACGAAACACCATTGAATTCTGCAGCAAAGCGGTCAAAGGAATTTCCCTTTACTTTCAGACTCGTGTGGAGGAGAATAGACCGACGCTGAAGAATGTTGAACACCGAGAAAAGGAAGGAATAGTGCTCTTGAAAACGTTTGTCAGCTAACGAAAGATAGTGCTTAATCTGCCTTTTGAAGGAGACTGTACATCTACGTTCCAGGCTTTCAAATCCACCAGTTCCATATGGAAATAGAGTAGGATATGTCATGGGAAATAATTCAGGATTGTGGAATTCATTTACTGGCTTCTCGGAGTGCGGAATTTGCAAATAAGCTCCGGATTTACTCTTCATATGTCTCATTGCCGCTGCTCGCATCTGGTTTGAGGTAGCATCTCTGTCGACATCGGTCACTACAATACTATCAAATATTGACTTATCTGTGTTCTCTCCTGAGTATTGGTCAATCTGGGTGGTATCAACAGTGCCAAGATCATATCGAGAAGTCAGAGTGTCGAGCTCTTGTGTACTATTCACCATTTCGACATGGACAGGTAAAATATCGTTGTCAGGGAAGGTAGCCAGTACGTCCAAGTTAATTTGAACCTCACGGTACAATGGATTATGGGTCTTTAACCACATCAGTGCTGCACGAACTCTTTCTCGACGAACAATCAAAGGTTTGGCCTGTGATCGCAACCAATCTTGAGATGGTTTATGAGATCCAACGAAAACAACACATATAGGTGTACAAACATTGTCAACTGTTGGTGGAAGTACGGACAAGAGCTGTTCCGGACGTTGAGGATAAATAATGACATGACCTTTCAAGCCCCTCTGTGCATTTGGAATGGAAATATCTTGGTTCTCTGTAGCCTTCAACTGAAGAACCCAGCATTTTGACCGACATCGAGCAATCATAGATTCTTCAACAATGGTGAGATCACGAAGTTCATCTGGAACATCTCCTACCACCATATCGTTGGCTATAGAAAGTGGAGGTATTTTTCCTCGATTCAAGTGCGAGTAACAATCTTTACAAAGCATCAGTGAATTTGAAGACACTGTTATACCGCGAGCATCTACTAAGATACCTTGCGATTTCAGCACAGGGTCAAGATGTGTCATAGAGTCAATTGCCGCTTGGTGGCCAGAGGAAGTTCGAAGCACGGACAAATCAAGCTCTGATTGACTAATTTCCATTTTGTTAAAAATGAAATCCGATTCAGAGCAACTAGCACATACATATGTCGCCAAGTGGTCAGATGACGTTTCTTCACGAAAATTATTGATTAACAGATCCTTCAAAGCTTGTGGAATTAATGTTGGCCACTGAGCGGCAATAGATTCCTCATGACGGCGATTAGCACGACTGAGAAAAGCTGCATCTCGATTACTCTTTCTCAACCTATTAATGTATTTTTTCAGGGCAGACCGTAAACCTTTGAGATTTGCGTTAGGACTATGTTCAATCTGCTGGTCTTTGAGAAGACGAAGTAATGGCTTACGAGCAAATTTTTCGAGCATATAAGTCAGGCTTTGGATACGTGTATCGATGTCACAGATGTTGGGGCTCATCCCCAAGTAACGTACGAAATCCTCACATGACGGTATTGCTGAAATATCAATTTCTGGAGAGACATTTTGGACAACCTTTTGTGTGCCTATAAGGTGCGCCATTCGAGTCTGAGGGG
>Ga0247742_10003005_pt1 | contig 10866 bp, 8 predicted proteins | sample UWRJL208509C2_FD_180944 | JGI IMG/M metagenome (GOLD analysis project Ga0247742, IMG submission 180944) | Plant litter microbial communities from Arlington Agricultural Research Station in Wisconsin, United States - UWRJ-L208-509C-2 | ecosystem: Environmental > Terrestrial > Plant litter >... | reverse complement strand
TCTTTCGTCGATCGTGCACGACGTAGGCTTGTGCGCGATGACCGACGAGTTCCATAAGCCGACGCAATATTCCGGCGACAAGTTCGACACCTTCGTGGGCGGAGAAGATCCGGCCCAGATCAGCAGGGTCGCGCACGATACGGCGCTCGCCCTGCTCAGCCGGGTGCGCGACAACCCGGAGTCGGCGATCGTCGAGCGGCTCGTCGCCTTCACCGACCAGCACGGCATCGACGCGGTAGCCGAACTGTGGTCTCGGGCCAACCCGCGCAGTCTGCCCGGCGCGCTGTGGCGCATCTACCTGGTGCGAGCTCTCGTGCGACAGGACCCCACCGGCACGAGCTTCCTCTACCAGCGCGGGGTCGAGGTCGCGACATCCATCGATCCGGTCGTCGCCGGCGCCACGGCACCCACCGGTCCCGACGAGATCACCACGTTGGCCGACCAGATTCTGCGCGGGCTGTTCCAGGGCGATTTCGCCGTCGCTCTCGATCGCGCTGCCGCATTCTGTCGCATCATGGCGCTCGGCTGCAGCAGCGTCGCGGATGACTCCGACTCGACCTCCCCGGAACGCGCGAGCGAGCTCACCACCCGTGCTCTCCGCTTCTCGACCACCGCGAACGAGTTCGTGTCGTGCGCTCGCTTGTGGCGAACGGATTCGCTCGACTGAGCTTCGACCACCCACCGTCTCACGCGTACAATGGTTGACGGCTCGCAAGGGCCACCGCCGGGCCGCAGTAACCCCGGGCTCCACTATTAGCCGCTTCGAGCGGCCATGCGCCGAGAGGCGTTCTGCGGCTCGGCACCCCTCCTCTTCAACGGGGCCGTGTAGACCAATCTGTTTGTGATCGCGCGCCGAACCCCCACCGTGACCAAAGAATGCGGTAACCCGAGGCGCGCATCCCTCTGGCAGGTTTGCGGCTTTCTGCACCTTCGTGTGGAGAGTACGACATGCTAGAACTCGTGCCCCGAGAGACCGACAGCAGCAGAGACCACGAGTCGACGCAGCTTCCGCCGTCCAAAGAGGAACTTCTGGGCCGTGTGGCCCAGGGGGACCAGAAGGCGTTCGCAGCGCTCTACGACGAGATCGCCCCGAGAGTTTTCGGGCTGATCCGCCGCCTGTTGGTCGACCACTCGCAGTCTGAGGAGGTCACCCAGGAGGTTTTCCTGGAGATCTGGCAGAACGCGACCAGGTATGAACCGACCAAGGGTGGTGCGTCGACGTGGATCCTCACGATGGCACACCGCAGGGCCGTGGACAGGATCCGTTCCTCCCAGGCCGGACGAGACCGGGACCTCAAGATCGGGGTTCGGGATTTCGTCGCCGAGTACGACAACGTGTCGGACGCGGTGGAGATCACGATCGAGCACGAAAGGGTGAAGGTAGCCATGGCACAGCTGACGGAATTGCAGCGCCAGGCAGTCACTCTGGCGTACTACGGCGGGTTCAGCCACAGCGAGGTGTCCGCCATGCTCAAGGTGCCGATCGGCACCGTGAAGACCAGACTGCGCGACGGCATGATCCGTCTGCGCGACGAACTAGGGGTGGCATCGTGACCGAACACGACGACCTTCACCTGTTGGCCGGCGCCTATGCGCTCGGCGCGCTCGACGAATCCGAGCGTGAAGACTTCGAGAACTACCTGGCTACGTCGGAGGAGGCGAGAGCTGAATTGGCTGCTTTCACCGACACCGCCGTGATGCTCGGCATGTCCACCACACCGGTCGCCCCGCCGCCCTCGCTCAAGGGCGACATCATGGCGCGCATCGCCCAGACTCCGCAGCTGCCGGCGCTCGATCACGACGCTGCACAGCCTGAGAAGACACAGATGAAGGCGGATGCCGCCTCCGCGACCGTGACCTCGATGTTCGCCGAGCGCGGCACCGGTCCGGGTGCGTCCGGCAGCACTGCGGAGCGCAAGGCCGCACGTCGCTGGTACGCGCGCCCCGCCAACATCCTGATCGCCGCCGCAGCCGCAGCCGTCATCTTCGTCGGTGGCACCGCGCTCGGCACGGCCCTCAACCCGCCGACCTCGCAGCAGCCCTCGCCGCAGGCGGTCGGGCTCACCGAGATCTCTGCCGCCGCCGATGCTCAGCGTGCCGAGGCCGCGGTCGCCGGCGGTGGCAATGCCACGGTGATCTGGTCGGGACAGCTCGGTCGTTCTGCGGTCGTCATCTCCGACCTGCCTGCCCTGCCCGCGGGAAAGACGTACGAACTCTGGTACATCGACAGCGCCGGGGTCACCTCGGCCGGAACCTTCGACGCGGCCGAGACGGGTAAGACGGTCCGGGTGCTCGACGGCAAGATGTCTGAGGGCGACACCATCGGCATCACCGTCGAGCCGGCGGGCGGCTCGAAGAAGCCGACCACCGAACCGGTGGTTGCGATCCCGACCGCCTGACAGCGACACAAACGACAGAAGCGGACCGGGCAATGGCGCCCGATCCGCTTCTGTTGGTTAAGCCCGGTTGGGGGTTAGACCTGGCTGGTGATCATCCGAATTTGCCGGAGACGTAGTCTTCGGTCGCCTGCACGCTGGGCTTGGAGAAGATCGTGGTCGTGTCGCTGTACTCGATGAGCTTGCCCGGCTTGCCGGTGCCGGCGATGTTGAAGAACGCCGTCTTGTCGCTCACGCGCGAGGCCTGCTGCATGTTGTGGGTCACGATCACGATCGTGTACTCCTGCTTGAGCTCCTCGATGAGGTCTTCGATCGCAAGGGTGGAGATCGGGTCGAGGGCCGAACACGGCTCGTCCATCAGCACGACGTCGGGGGAGACCGCGATGGCGCGGGCGATGCACAGTCGCTGCTGCTGACCACCGGAGAGGCCCATGCCCGGCTTGTCCAGGCGGTCCTTCACCTCGTTCCAGAGGTTCGCGCCCTGGAGCGAGCGCTCCACGAGCGAGTCTGCGTCGGACTTCGACAGCTTGCGGTTGTTCAGCGTGACGCCGGCCAGCACGTTGTCTCTGATCGACATCGTCGGGAACGGGTTCGCGCGCTGGAAGACCATGCCCACCTGGCGGCGCACGAGAACCGGGTCGACGCCGGGGCCATAGAGATTGTTGCCGTCGATGAGCACCTCGCCGTCGACGTGGGCGCCCGGGATGACCTCGTGCATGCGGTTGAGCGTGCGCAGGAAGGTGGACTTTCCGCAACCGCTCGGCCCGATCAGGGCGGTGACGGTGCGGGGCTCGATGGTGATCGACACGTCTTCGACGGCGAGGAAGTCACCGTAGAACACGTCGAGGTTGTTGACTTCGATGCGCTTGGACACGTTTTCCTTAACTTTCGGGTTAGCGAGCGCCCTTGGGCGCGAAGACACGAGCGACGACACGGGCGATGATGTTGAGGATGACGACGAGGATCACGAGCAGCAGCGCCGCGCCCCACGCCGACGCGTTCGATGCCGCGATGTCCTGACCCGGGAACTTGATTCCCGTGTAGGCCAGCACCGGCAGCGTCTGCATCGGCCCGCTGAACGGGTTCGCGTTGAAGTTGTCGGTGAAGCTCGCCGCGATGAAGATCGGCGCGGTCTCACCGATCACCCGGGCGACGGCGAGGGTGATTCCGGTGATGATGCCGACGATGGCCGTCGGCAGAACGACCTTGACGATGGTCGCGAACCGCGACACACCCAGGGCGAAGGATGCCTCGCGCAGATCGCCGGGGACCAGCCGCAGCATCTCCTCACACGACCGCACCACGATGGGGATCATCAGTACCGACAGGGCGACCGAGGCGGAGAAGCCGCTGAACGCCTTCGGCCCCACCAGCAGGGTGAACAGCGAGAAGGCGAAGAGACCGGCGACGATGGACGGGATGCCGGTCATCACGTCGACCAGGAAGGTCACGGTGCGCGCGATCGGCTGGCCCGGCCGCGCGTACTCCACCAGGTAGATCGAGGTGAGCAGTCCGATCGGGATCGACATGAGAGCCGCGATGCCGGTGATCTCCAGGGTTCCGACGATCGCCTGCAGCGCGCCGGTGGTGATGTCGACCTTCAGCGTGTCCGGGTTGAAGACAGCGCCACCGGTCTGCGAGATGAACGACCAGTTGAGCTGGCCGATGCCGTTGGCAGTGACCGTCCACAGCGTCGAGATGAGCGGTGCGATCGCCAGCAGGAAGGCGATGGTCACCAGGCTGCGCACGATGCGGTCTACTGCACGGCGGCGGTTCTCGGCCACGGCCGAGAGCACACCGAGAGCCACGAGGTAGAGGATCGCCGAGAGGAAGATCCAACCGCCGAGGTTGAAGCCGAGGAGCATCATCACGCCGCCCACGACGACGAGGGAACCCGCCAGCACGTAGAACTCCACGAACTTCGGCAGTTGGCCGGTCGTCAGGGAGTTGACGATGGGGCCGGGGCCATTCGAGGCGCTCTTGCGGGCGGCGCCTGAGCTGATCGCGGTCACGCGGGGGTTCCTTCCGGCTTGTCAGTCCCGAGGCGCGCACCGACGGGGGAGTCGCTGGCGGAGAGGGCGGGACCGTTCAGTGCGGGCGCCGACTCGACGATCGCTCGGGGGCGACGCTTCTTGCGGCTGCCCTTGTCGGCGTTCGAGCGGGAGATGATCCAGCGCGCCAGGAAGTTGACCGCTAGAGAGATGACGAACAGCATGAGGCCGGTGCCGATGAGGGCCTCGCGCTGCAGCACGTTCGAGATGGGGAAGTTGAGCGCCAGGTTCGCAGCGATGGTCTGCGAGTTGCTGCCCTCGGTGAGGATGCGCAGCGAGAATCCGATGGACGGCGAGATGATCAGGGCGATTGCCATGGTCTCACCGAGCGCGCGCCCGAGGCCGAGCAGGATCGCGCTCACGACACCGGACTTCGCGTAAGGGAAGACGGCCATGCGGATCATCTCCCACTTGGTCGCTCCGAGTGCAAGCGCCGCCTCTTCATGCAGGCGCGGGGTCTGCAGGAAGATCTCGCGGGAGATGGAGCTGATGATCGGCAGGATCATCACGGCCAGCACGACACCACCGGCGAGGATCGTCGAGCCGGTGGTCGATGCCTGACCGGCGAAGATCGGGATGAAGCCGAGGTTGTGGTTGAGCCAGTCGGTGAGCGGCAGCAGGAGGGGGCGGATGACGATGATGCCCCAGAGGCCGAACACGATCGACGGCACGGCGGCCAGCAGGTCGATGAGGTAGCCCAGGATGCCGGTGATCTTGCGCGGCGCGTAGTGCGAGATGAACAGCGCGATGCCGATGGCGACCGGTGCGCCGAGCACCAGCGCGATGAAGGACACCCATAGGGTTCCCCAGATCAGCGGCAGCACGTAGTTCCAGAAGGTGCCGAACCCGCCGGTGGGACCGCTATTGAGGTCGGGGTTGCTCGCCCAGTTGGCGGCGATGGCCGGCGCGGCCTGCACGATCAGGAAGATCGCGACGGCGGCCAGGATGACCATGATGAGCAGTGCGGAGCCGAAGCTCAGGCCGAAGAAGATCCGGTCGGCGGGCCGGGATTTGACGCGGGCGGACCCCGCTCCCCCCTGGGGGGAACGGGGTCCTGACGCGGAGGCGGAGCCGGGTGCATCGACAGAGCTCTTGCGGGAGCGAACAGCGGGATTTGTAGTCACTGATGTCTTTTCTCGGGAGGTGTCGTGCTGGGGCGCTACCGGGTCTGCAGCAGGCGGATGCCTACTACTTGATGAGCTCGAGGCTCTTCGAGATCTTCGCGAGGGTAGCAGCCGGGATCGGAGCCGAACCAGCGTTCTTCGCGGCGATCTTCTGGCCGAGGTCGCTGGCGACGAAGCCGACGAAGGCCTTGGTCAGCTTGGCCTGCTCTGCCGACTTGAAGGTCTTGCAGAGGATCTGGTACGAGATCAGCGGGATCGGGTACGCGGACTTGTCGGTCAGCTTCGTGTAGTCGAGCTTCTGCGGGAGGTCACCCTCGACGTCGGAAGGAACGGCGACAGCAGCCTTGGTGAAGGCAGCCGAGGCGCCCTCCTGGCTGAAGGAGACGAAGTCCTTGCCGGTACCGGCCTGGATCGACGCGGAGGTGAGGTCACCGATCGCGCTGTGGTCGGCGTAACCGATGGTGCCGGCACCCGCCTTGACGGTGTTCACGACACCGGAGCCACCCTGCTGGGCGCTCGAGCCGGCGACGGGCCACGCGTTGCTGGGCGCGTAGGTCCAGATCGAGGGCTGCGTCTGGCTGAGGTAGTTGGTGAAGTTGGTGGTCGTGCCGGATCCGTCGGAACGGGTCACGGTCGTGATCGCGGTCGCGGGCAGCTTGGCCTTCGGGTTGAGCGCGACGATCGCCGCGTCGTTCCAGGTGGTGATCTTCAGGCTGAAGATCTTGGCGATGACCTCGGAGGACAGGTTGAGCTTGTCGACACCCGGGAGGTTGTAGATGACCGCGACACCGTCGAGGTAGACCGGCAGGTTGACGGCGCCGTCTGCACCACAGGTGGTGGCGGACGAAGCGACCTGGGTCGGGTTGAGGGGCGAGTCGGAACCCGCGAAGTCATAGCTGCCGGCGAGCCAGTTGGTGACACCGCCACCGGAACCCTGCGACTTGTCGTAGTTGATGGTGACGCCCGAAGCCTGTGCGGTGAACGCTGCTGCCCACGCTGCCTCGGCGTTGGCCTGTGCGCTCGATCCACCGGCGGTGATCGTGCCGCTCAGCGAGGGGTCGACCTTGTAGGTGTCCGCGCTCGCGCTCGGCTTGGTGCTCGGGGTGCCGCTGTCGCCGCTGGAGCTGGCGCAACCGGCGAGGGCGATCGTAGCGGTCAGCGCGAAAGCGCCGACGACTGCCACATTCTTGAACTTCACTGTGTTCCCTTCGGGGGTGGTGACCACGGCGAGCTGACGTCTAGGGCTCTGCTGGCCGGGCAGACCGGTGCTGGTCCGAAGAAGACGCTATGGGCAGAGGTTAACTACCGTCGCGCCGGAAGGTGAACGGAGGGTTAACAGGGCGGGAACACCACCCTAAACGCGCCGAAGTCGGGCCCTGTAGCCCTGCACCGGTCATCCAAGATAGGGAGTGTGTGTCTCGAACGCGACCAGCCCGTCGTGCGGGTGGTCGAGCGAGACATGCAGCACGATGTAGTCGCCGGTCGCGAGTTCTGCGGCGCGACGGAGGCGGTGGTTGTCCGGCTCGCCGGTGGCCTTCGCCACCTCGTTCACGATGTGCGGGATGACGGGGCCGTGGCTGCAGAGCACCACCGGCTTGCGCTTCGCGACCCGCTTCCGCACCAGGGCCACCATGTCGCTCTCGTCTTCGGCGAAAGCGTCTTGGCTGATGCCCTCCTTGAGCGAGATCGGCAGGCTAGTCACCGCGGCGGTCGGCTCGATGGTGCTGATGCAGCGCAGTGAGGTGCTGCTGATCAGCTTGCGCGGCGACCAGGCCGCGATCGCTGTGGCGACGCTCACCGCCTGCTCCCGCCCGCGGTGCAGCAGCGGGCGGGTCTTGTCGGGGCCGTCCCAGCTCGGCCGGGGGATGGTCTTGCCGTGGCGGAGCGCGATGATCGGGAACGTGCGCACGAGTCCGGCCTTCACCCGAGACTCGAACAGGTCGAGTACCTCGCGGTCGCGACCGTAGGAGAGCGCGGCCCGGGCCTTGGCGATCGGGAGCCACTGGACCGAGGCGATCTCCGCGTTCGGGACGAAGGTGGATGCCGCTACCGCCGCATCCGAGACCTCCGCCGCCCAGTAGTGCACGACCTTCGCCTTGCCGCCCGGCATCGTGTACTCGATGGTCTTGAGCGGTGCCCCCAGGGTGACGGTGAGCCCGGTCTCTTCCTTGAGCTCACGAACTGCGGTCTGCGGGGGAGTCTCACCCGGGTCGACCTTGCCCTTGGGCAGCCCGACGTCCGCGCGGTCGCCCCGGTGCACGATCAGCACCTGGGTCTTGCCGCCGACGATCCGCCAGCACACGGCTCCCGCGGCGACGACAGCGCTGGAATCCGCCGCGCTCACCGCGCAACACCGCGCTTACGGCCGGAGATCGTCTTCTGCAGCGTGTTCTGCATGTCTCGGAGCGGTCGGCCCTCGGCGTCGTGATTGTGTCTGGTCCAGTTGCCCTCGCCGTCGAGCATCCAGGAGGAGGTCTCGTCTGACATGGCGAGATCGAACAGGTCGGAGATCTCGCGCAGGTGCTCGGGCGCGGTGAGCCGCACGAGCGCCTCGACGCGGCGGTCGAGGTTGCGGTGCATCATGTCGGCGCTGCCGATGTAGACCTGCGGGTCGCCGTTGTTGACGAAGGAGAAGATGCGCGAGTGCTCGAGGTAGCGCCCGAGCACCGAGCGGATGACGATGTTCTCGCTCATCCCCGGCAGCCCCGGCTTCATCACGCAGATGCCGCGCACCAACAGCTCGATCGGCACGCCCGCCTCGCTCGCACGGTACAGCGCATCGATGATGGCCTCGTCGACGATCGAGTTGAGCTTGATGCGGATGCCGGACGGCAGGCCGTTTCTCGCGTTCTCCGCTTCGATCTGGATGCGCTTGATCAGGCCCTTGCGCAGCAGTCGGGGAGCTACCAGCAGCCGCTTGAACTTCTTCTCGATCGCGTAGCCCGAGAGCTCGTTGAACAGGCGGGTGAGGTCTTTGCCCACGGTGTCGCTCGCGGTGAGGAGACCGAGGTCTTCGTAGATGCGACTGGTCTTCGGGTTGTAGTTGCCGGTGCCGATGTGGCTGTAGTGGCGCAGGCGGCCACCCTCGCTGCGAACCACCAGGGCGAGCTTGCAGTGGGTCTTGAGACCGACGAGGCCGTAGACGACGTGCACGCCGGCCTTCTCGAGCTTGCGGGCCCAGACGATGTTGGCCGATTCGTCGAAGCGCGCCTTGATCTCGACCAGAGCCAGCACCTGCTTGCCCGCCTCGGCCGCGGCGATCAGGGCCTCGACGATGGGGCTGTCACCGCTGGTGCGGTAGAGCGTCTGCTTGATGGCGAGCACATTGGGGTCGGCGGCGGCCTGCTCGAGGAAGGCCTGCACGCTGGTCGCGAAGGATTCGTAGGGGTGGTGCAGCAGGATGTCCTGGCGCGCGATGGAGCGGAAGATGTCGGGTGTCGCGTTCGGCTCCGCCGGCAGCAGCTGCACCGCGGTGGTCGGCACGTGCTTGCGGTACTTGAGCTCGGGGCGGTCGATCCTGGTCAGTTCGAACAGTCCGCCGAGATCCAGCGGAGCCGGCAGCCGGTAGACCTCCGACTCGGTGATGTCGAGTTCCCGCACCAGGAGCGAGAGGGTGAGGTCATCCATGTCGTCGGTGATCTCGAGGCGGATCGGCGGACCGAAGCGGCGGCGCAGCAGCTCGCGCTCGAGGGTCTGGATGAGGTTCTCCGACTCGTCTTCCTCGACCTCGACATCCTCGTTGCGCGTCACCCGGAACTCGTGGTGGTCGAGCACCTGCATGCCCGGGAACAGGTCGCCGAGGTGGTTGGAGATGAGGTCTTCGAGCGGGATGAAACGCATGATGCCCGTGCCGTCGTTCGGCAGCTTCACGAACCGGGGCAGCATCGGCGGCACCTTGAGGCGAGCGAACTCCTCTTTACCGGTCTTCGGGTTGCGCACCCGCACCGAGAGATTGAGCGAGAGCCCGGAGATGTAGGGGAACGGATGCGCGGGATCGACGGCCAGCGGCATCAGCACCGGGAAGATCTGGTTCGCGAACGTCACATCGAGCGCTTCACGGTCGGACTGTTCGAGGTCGGCCCAGGTCTCGATGTGGATGCCGGCGTTGTCGAGGTCGGGCTTCACCAGATCGCGGAACGCGGCGGCGTGCCGCAACTGCAGTTCATGCGCACGAGCCTGAATCTCGGAGAGCACGACCGTCGGAGCCGTACCGACGTTCGTCGGCACCGCGAGGCCGGTGAGGATGCGGCGCTTCAGCCCGGCGATGCGCACCATGAAGAACTCGTCGAGGTTGCTCGCGAAGATGGCGAGGAAGTTGGCGCGTTCGAGCAGCGGCTGCTCGGGATCCTCCGCCAGTTCGAGCACGCGGGTGTTGAAGGCGAGCCAGCTCAGCTCACGATCGAGATAGCGGTCGGGCGGCAGCGTGCCGTCGTCGACCCACTCGGCTTCGTAGTCGTCGTCGAGGCTGTCGGCCCCGAGCCCCGCGTCGGCCAGGTAGGTCTCGTTGTCCATTGCACCATCCAACCACTCGCCGGGAACCGTTGCTGGTGAACGCCGGGTGAACCGGTCAGCCTGTGCGGTGCCGATACTGGATGTCGATCGAGTGCGTCTCGAAGCCCAAGGAGCGGTAGAGACCGACGGCGGCGACATTGTCGGCGTCGACATACAGGGCGGCAGTGCGGATGCCTCGTGCCGCCAGCCGCGCGAATCCGGCACTCATCAGGGCTCGCCCCGCCCCACCGCCCTGTCTCGTGGGGTCCACACCGACCACGTAGAACTCGCCGATCCCGTCTTCCACCTTGAGCCAGCAGTAACCGATCATGGTGGTGTCGACAGGGTCGGTCTCGGCAGAATCCGTCTCGGCCCACAGCACCAGGAAGTCGTCAGCCTCGAACCAGGGTTCGCTCTCGAGCTGTTCGAGGTCGGCGCGGGTGACGGAACCCTGCTCCGGGTGATGGGCGAAGGCTCTGGCGTTGAGTGCCACCCACTCGTCTTCGTCGATCCCCACTCGAAACGGCCGTACCGCCCCTTCGCTGGATACGGCTGGGGGAACCGCCATGCGCAGCTGCAGAAGCTCGCGGATCGGCTCCAGCCCGTGACTGGCGGCGAGGGCGCGAGCGGCGGGGTGGTCGCCGTGTGCCCAGATCAAGAGGCCGCCGGTGCCGTCGCCGGTGCTCATGTCGGCGAGCAGCCGCTCGAGCATCGCCGTGCCGAGACCGCGGCCCCGGGCATCCGGATCCACGACGAATTCGGCCTCGCCGCCGCCCACGATCGCGTATGCCTGATCGAGCTGCA
>Ga0247742_10003004_pt1 | contig 10870 bp, 13 predicted proteins | sample UWRJL208509C2_FD_180944 | JGI IMG/M metagenome (GOLD analysis project Ga0247742, IMG submission 180944) | Plant litter microbial communities from Arlington Agricultural Research Station in Wisconsin, United States - UWRJ-L208-509C-2 | ecosystem: Environmental > Terrestrial > Plant litter >... | reverse complement strand
GTTCACCATAATGGGAAACCCTAGGCCCCGGTCCCGGCACGCTAACTTCATAACCGGATCTACGCAAACCCGTTTGGTCTCTGATATGTTTTCTTGCAAATAACCTACTGTTACTGTTACCCATCAACCCTGGAAATTATGTTAGAATTTAAATTACCTTGATCACTGAGCGATTATTTCTGTCCTCGCGCACTGACCAAATGATTAGACAGGCCTCATGCTTAAGCGCTTCAGAGCTTCAGCACTTACAGGACCCCATGGTGCTTTTTTTGCAGTACAAAATCCGATATTGACACCTCTTCTAGCTTTTCCTATGACACACGGATATTTTATTGTCGACGTGAAACGTGTTTACGAAGCTGCTTTTGAACTATCACCTGCGACAGGGTTGTTAGGATGTGGGTCTGGAAGATAGACAAGCACCTGGAGAACTCCAAAGCCCGCATCGGTCGATGTCGAAATCATGTGGTCGATTTTTCGGAATAATATCCCATGGAGCCCTTAAATCACGAAAGCTATCACCCCTGCCAGAAAAGATAACGATTGGGTCTGTCGGCGTCGAGTCGGGAAACATCCAACGCTTATCTAAAAAAATCCATTTGAACTCTTTTGAACTCCCAAGCCGACTCGGAGCCGTCACCCACAAAAATACGCTTCTGAGCTGATTTAATGATTTAATATGAGTGAATTTCATTCTGGAAAATGCTGGGGAAATGTACATGTCACCTATGCCAATGCGGCCAAGCGATCGTGGAGTCCCGAACACCCAGCAAACCAAACTCTCGTTTACTTTTGTGAGAAGAGAATTCAAGTACCCAACACCCCGCGGTATAGAGACCGAGGAAAAGCACACAGCAGTGTCCCGCGCTGACCTCGAATCGCCAGAAATTTAATATGTGGACCTCAACCGACATCGAGCGCTGATGCGCAAGCGAGGCGCATGACGCTCATAGGATACAATTAGGCGTTCTCCGCATGGGACGATTTTGGTTTTGGATGGCTATCTACCCAAGGAGGTTTTTTGAAAGGGAAGCTTTTGACAGGTGTTCATATGAGCGCCACTATCACATTTCATCTTACGAGAACACCCACACAGGTGATAAAATGGTCAAAGACAATTGATGTTTGTGTAGGGAGTTTTACGGTAGGATTGTATTCTATATGCTAATACAGTTGTACAAGGGACTAGTGGCTGATGAAGGGTATGTACATATGCGTGAGAGTGAGGTTGAGTGCAAGAAACCATGCTAGAAGAACAGTGGTCAATAGACCGAACGTCATCAAGAATACATACATGATGATGGTTAATGAAATGAGCGGCTAGTGTGATGACAATAATAATGACAAGCATGCGGTGAGTTTGAGGGAAGAACATCCTGGTAACCAAGAAGTAGTAGTAAATTAGGAAAGATGTCGGCGGACCAATGAACCAATGAAGGTGGGATGCGAACATAAATGAGCTGTGTCGTGAGGGATGCGGAGATAAAGGAGCTACACGAGGAGGGGCGTCAATGAAATGCAACATCGTGTTCAGGAACCAAATGGACATACAACCAAGATTATCATGATCTCTGTGGTCTCACAAAAGACAGGCTGGAGCAAAACGAGGCAATACGTCGTGTAACGCCTTTTGGTTGAACAACCGGGACGGGAAACGACCCGACGGATTCCTTGCGTTCAGGAGAGGTGAAATGTTCAAAATGAACGAACGATGAGGCTAGATGATCTTGATCCGAGAAGAGAGCTTTCTCGTGAACCTGTGAAGGTAGGATCAGTTTCTGGATGTCCGTCCGAACACGACTCGAGATGGGAAGAGAAGACGTGCAACGAGGATGATTATAACGATACTCACGTATGAGGAAAATTCTCTCGCTTCCTGAACACACACCAAGTCGTAATCGGCGCCATGCACAGTGGGATTGGAGACTGTATCATCGTCTTCTTCTCTAAAAGTCCTGCATTCGTCCGAGTCTGAGTCGGTTTCTTCGGAAGAAGAGTAGATGGTATCCAACGGCGCCACTCTGTGTGTTCTTCGCTTCCGCTGGGTAATAGCGGGTTTTGACCGAGGGGTGGTTGGTTCCATGAATGGATTAGGTTCGTCATGCTTCGGTGAAGGGGGTGCGGGGGAACCGACGACGCCTTCTGACCAGCAGAGCTCAGCGAACGCCACTCGTGGCGTAAAGATGAGAGTGTCATCTAGCCCATCAAAGCAAGAGAAGTCGAAACCAATCTCGAGAGTTGTAGGGTCAAAGATACGAGATATTGAAAGATCATCGCGAGAGCTGAGGAGGGTGTCGATATCAGATCCTTTAGCGATATCCGAGGGAACTTCTTGAGAGAGCGGTGAAGACTGCGCTGCTTCCACCATTGCAGACCATGCGAGCAGCTCGGGAAATAAGTCGCTGTTCATCCTCCCCACACTGAAGCGACTGTTTTCTAACTGTGATCGAAAAGTGGTCAGCTATGACTACAGATATAGAAAGATATACTCACTGTGATCGTCGCCACTGCATCAAACGACTTCTGACCCTTGGGTGTAAGTGGCATAGACGTAAGCCACGATTCAGAGAGGGGAGTCCGGGAGACATTCATCATGGTGAAGGGAGAGAAGAGTGGCAATCCACTTCGGAGGAGGGGAAGGACAGGAAGAGCAGTTGGCCTGTCACTTCATCTTATAACAAACAGGAAATCGTCCCTTTTGTTGGAGTTGCCCAATTGTCCCGGGCAGGGCCATGACATCGGCAGCTTAGATTGAGTTTGCCATTCTCAATGAGGCCGGTTGGCATCACGGCGAACAAAAGGGGTCACGCTAATCCGCGATTCTGGGTGGCAAAAATATTCATAAAGCGCGAGCACCCTGCATCGAGGCAGCCTCGACTGGAATATCCCGCAACCACGATGAGCCCAAGCGTATGGATGAAACGATGACCCACTCCATGGACAAAAATGAGTTAGTAGCGATGAGATTGCTATAGCGAACAATTGGTGGTCATTCAACATGGTTATCAGATTGAAGCAGAATTCAAAAACCCCGAGCTTCGTTAGGATCCGAGCTGGGTGCTTCAATAATTGGCATAAATTAGATGACCATAAACGGTCCAAAGATGGCGCTTGCACACGCTCACGTCGGGCCGACGTCCCCACATCTCACGAACTTTGGTGACCCGCACTGGGCATGATCCACAGATGGATTCACTGGGAATCTTAGGAGTTATTTCGCTCGGGAAATCGCTATATCGCCGGTAGCGCGCTCAAGCGCCGAGTCAGGTACGCACTAGCACGAAGAGATGGACGCTGGTGTACCTCCTGGCAAGAACTTCAGAGTTATTTCTGGGCGGCGGCTGTTATGTCAAAATCTAATTTAAGATCACCATGGCCAAGGCCCCTGAAAGTCTATTTAATTCGTCCTAAGAGCGCCTAATGCCGTTGTGAAAGTCTCGATATAAGAACGAAGTGAGGATATAAAGACCGCCAGAGCCATGGCATATAAGTAGAGTTCAGCGTAGATTCAGACTCTGGAAGGTAGAATACAAATTGCCCAGGATGAAGAAATCACCCGTCGTAAGTTGCTACCACCCCTCCTACAATTAACTCCGCCCGTTGTCCCACCTCCCAACTGAGTAAAAATATAGATATAGACATCCAGCTATCCCTTCGCATATCATCAATTCGCTTCTGAAAGGCTACATTCAAGGTTAGACGCCGTTGAAACCCCTCCCGAAATTCATAGCAAGTGATGGCCCCCGATTAGGAAGAGAGACGCCCAGCCGATGCTTGAAAGTGGCTTCTTCCAGGGAGATGTATCTCGTAGTCGTTGGTGGTAGAGCGTTGTCTGCACACCCAAGTGGTGTAGTAACCTCAGCGCCGAGACGTTCCTCGTAGAATGCTGCAACCTCCTTCGCATTTCGAGCATCTGGCCATTGGATCTTCTGCGTGGAATAAAGTAATCATAAATTTTGAGTGTCATGACGAGGAACTAATATTACTCACCGTGAATGAACGTGGCCGAGACACCTTCTTGGCGACTGGCTTGCGAGGCTTGGGTGCCACAAATCGGATAGGCCTCTTCGGATATAGAACACCGGCGCATAGGGTGCCATAACCCGAGTGTAAGTATGCCTCTTCCTCGTACGAATCCTCCACGGTATTGTACGGCAGTATTTCCAGGGCGGTGAAGGTGTTTAGAGTGAAGAAGGCGGACTGTAGGGGTAATCGACTGCGAGTCAGTATAAGGAACGCGCGATTAGGAAGAAGGGGTCGCGTACATGAGATGACTTGGTTAGTAGCTTGGAGTTGAGTGACATAGTGTGAAGCGGATGCTTGCTTTTACCTTGATTGTACCGAAGTCTTGATATGCAGATAACAGATGTTGAAAGTCAAGAGAAGAACACGACTAGGGAATGGCCACCACTTATGAAGGCTGGACGCGCTTTGTTTGCCGACGTTGATTGAGGAGTTACCGAATATGGAAGTTACTGACATTTCGAGGGTGGCACCCGGGCCACCGATAATCGATGAACAATGGTACGAATCATTTTATCAAAGCACTTTCAGAGAGTAAGCCGAGCCCGAAATTTTTCCATGGCTTCGCTTCTATTCTTAAGTTATGAAAAGGGATTTCGCTAACTTCGAGGGATTAGGAAAATACCAAATTGATGAATGTGGCGCAGTAATCTGTACACTTGACGTAGATCGATGGGACATACTCGAGTATGAAGGATTTTTTAGTTTGAAGTACGGTACTTAAAGCTGAAGCAATGATATTCCATCTGCAGACTCTTCGTCGAGGTATGATTCCCAAGATCATACTGCCAGTGACGTGTGAAGTTATTTTTCCTTCTTTTTCTTCTTCTTTCCAACTGAGAGGATTGGACCTATTTTTGCGTCGCCTGGGATTACTCTCTGCGTTAGCGTCAATCACAAATCGGTAGAATCCAAAGATCCACGTACATGGAAGTGGCGGATCGACTTGACTCGGATTAGACTGCTTTTTCATCCATTCGAGTTCTTCGCCAAATATCTCGTCCAGCGTTGAGGAAGACGAGGTAGATGTAGGAAAGCAATTACTGCAAATGGATCCTGAACTAAATGAATTGCCGCAATTGGGACAGTAGTAATAGCTGCGTCCTGGAAGCAGATTCGGCCTCAGGGTCTGCCTGAGAAAAAATATCTTGGCGGTAGTCTCCCAATCCAAAGGCTCTGGCCCTGTTAGGTCCGGAATACTCAAAGAAGGCTGCTGAACGAGTTTCTGGTATGCTGTGCGTAACCAGTCGACAACATGGTATTTTTTAGCGAGCAGGATTGTGTTTTTGGGAGTTTGATTGCTGACATATGAGCTGAGAGCGGTAATGGCTCTCTCGCGAACCTGCGAATATTTCAGTAAACGCACAAATACTTAGCTTGAGTAGATATTCTAAACCTGATGAAACTCCCACATCGTTGCTAAGTGCAGAGCCCCGATCCAATCTTGATCAGTCATGTCATGCCCGATACTGATACATGTGTTAAACTGGACAACGTCGTTAAGCCACATAGGAAGCATATACTAGACTCACAAGGGGTACAATACGCCAAGAAAACCTCGAAAATGATCTTCGTCGATTCCCTCCAGGATAATCGGATTATCGTCCGTCGATCCTTCGATCTTCTTCGAGTCGTCAGCGTCGGGGGGCAACGCGAACATTGCTTCGAAAATGGTTCCAGGGACCTCAAACCCGTTCCTTGGTACAGCAAACAGGGCCCCACCGACCTTGAAGTCCGTCAAATTCTGGTATAATCTGGTCGAATTTGGTTGAAACTCGCCTGAAAAACTACAATCTTGAAATAGTAGCGCATATCGCGGTACCGGGCAGCAGATTGCTGTGCCATGCGACTACTCTCCCCGGGCTCCGTGTTATGCTCAGAGTCGGATCCCTGTGCGATGGGACCATAGTCTTGAGTATCGTTAGACATCTGTGGAGGTGATTGTGGATTCACTTTGGAGGTGGTGTGGAATGGAGGGGTTGATATCCGTCCAGGCAAGGGCTTAGTACTTATCGATGGCACGGGCGCTTATTCTAGTCTTGGCATCTGAAGTCAGACCCGTGCCGTCCGTGAGTGGAGCACGTTTATCAGAATTCTTCTCGAATAGAAAACTTATACTTCAGTTCCGGAAGCATCAGCTCACTCGACCAGCTGACTCCGCCTCATGTATGTAGCGGTAAGGGCGATGACGTGAATGGAACAACACGGCTACATGCGTCGAAACAGCGCAAGTTATATCTTATTTACATGTTCTCAAGTGCCATTATCCGAAAGAAAGAGAATTGCTATATGTGTAGTCTACTATCTAATTCACTGGGACGGCAATGTCAGTTTCGTTCTCGATATCAGCCTCGGCGAATTCCTGCTGAAAGATACGATCTACATGAGTGCTAATTGTTGCAAGGTCGATTTGGTTGGTGTTGGTGTTCTGTACGCTTTGGTCGGACTGGAAATTTTGGCAGTTGTATAGGCAGGTGCCCCAGCCGCTCGCGCAGTTTTCGCAATATGTTCGTGGCGGTGGTGGCGGTTGCCAGTACTTTATGAGAGATTGGACGGCAAAAATGCGAGAGATTGTCTCCCAATCCAGCGTTCGAGGGCTGAGCATGTCATCTATTTTAAGCTCCTTTTGTTGAACAATTGCGAGGTACGATTCTCGCAGCCAGGCTTTTATGCGGTACTTCTTGGCCAGCAGGATGATCTCGATAACATCCTTCTGTGTATTCAGAGCTGATAGATGGACGATCGCTTTTTGACGAATCTGCGTAAAGGTTTAGAGTTGCTAAGCCCGGAGTGAACATATATATCATATGAGAAAACGAACAGACTGGAAACGCCACATCGTGGCCAAGTCCAATGCTCCTAGCCATTCTTCGTAGGTAGTCGCGGCTCCATTACTATAAATATGAAATAAAGTGAGCCGTGTGAGGTTAGATAATGGAAAATAGCTGTAACCCACAATGGATACATGACCAACAGGAAGCCGTGAAAGTAACTCTCAGTGACCCCCTCCAGGTAGATGGGCTTGTCGTCGCTGCAACCTTCAATCATCTCGCCGTCTGCAACAGGAAGGCTAAACATATCCGCGAAGGTACTTCCTGGAGCGAGGAAACCACTCTTTGGCACTCGAAAAAGTACGTCTTCGACCTAGGAGACGCATTCATCAGTAATCATTAATCAATAAGAACATTTCAAATCCAGAATACCCGAAAGACGATATATTCAAAGTAGTAGCTTGTATGGTGCTTCACTTTTTCGACATTTGCTGTTTCCTGAGAATTTTTTGCCATTGAAGCGGTTAATTGATACTCTTGCGGTGAATTGAAAGAGGACTAGATGAGTCAAAGGGAGTACTCACACACTTTTATCGTGAGGCATTGCTCAAGGACAATGTGGATTATCATGACACATGGGCGCCTATCGATTATCTCTTATCGATAGTCCCTCTAGAGGCACCCCCTGCTGTCTTATTAGTGTATTTATAGCCCTGAATTCAAGACTTCACAAAGAATCACAATCATCGTCGTCTGACCCCGATAATTCCTGGGACTGTCTCATCTGGCAGGACGCGCGCATATGGTCCCGTGATCGACCCCACAGGCCCTCCGGCTTCCCGGTTATCTTGGAAGCCGCTCGCGCTGTAAGCTCTTTTTGCCAAAAGCCACGAACGGCGTCGGCACAGACGAGTTGCAGACAACCTTACAACATAAGATGCTTTTGAAGAAAGAATGACGGTCAGATGGTGCCACTCGGTGAAATCTAGTCAGCATGGCTGATGCGGGCCAACTCAAGACTGATAACTTTTGTGGATTTGTGTTGTATCCGAAAGCCAAGGCGAGCCTTTTGCGGCGATCGAACCATGCTACCATTTCTAATCACCATTTTCACGGAAATGATACCAGCTCTCGCCTCCTCGTCTCCTATGACTCCGAAAGCCTAAAGGACTTGGATTGTGACTTGTTCGCAGGCGACGAACCGATAAATTCAAGGCGGATCTACAACATACTCGTCTCCACATCTTCCGCCAATCGATCATGTCCTCGATTTTTGTTCGCCGAGGCCAATCACACGACCTTCTCCATGCAAAAAACTACCTGCGGCGGTGGATGAGCGTCCGACCACCATTGAAGGATCCGGCGACACCTCCACCGCGGAAGAAGGTTACCATCCAAACTCTTCATGCTCTCCGACAAGCCAAGACACCAATCTCCATGCTCACAGCATATGACTATCCGACTGCATTGGCATGTTCATCCTCTCAGCTGACGGACATCACATTAGTGGGCGACTCATTGGCGCAGGTATGCCTAGGATACCCATCGACGACGCAGCTTACGCTGTCCGAGATGATTCATCATGCTCGGGCAGCAGCACGGGGTACGACGCATCCATTTCTCATCGCAGACATGCCGTTCGGGTCGTACCACACGTCAGTAAGCGACGCCGTTGCCAATGCTGTCCGGCTTGTCCAGGAGGGACGGGTGGAAGGTGTGAAGCTCGAAGGTGGACGCGAGATCGTGGACGTCGTTCGGCGGTTGACGGAGGTGGGGATACCGGTAATGGCGCATGTGGGGCTCATGCCTCAAAGGCACAGCTCGATGTCTGGGTATAAGGTGCAGGGCAGGAGTGTCGACGGGGCGAAGAAGGTGCTCATGGACGCACTAGCCCTCGAGGAGGCGGGTGCATTTTCAATGGTCGTGGAGGCGGTCCCACAAGAGCTTGGAAAGTATATCACGGATCGCCTAAAGGTGCCAACCATCGGAATTGGCGCGGGTCCCCATACCAGTGGACAGGTATGTCTCTAGCATAGGAACTATAGAGTCGGCTAAACCTTCGGTTTCAGGTCCTCGTCTACGACGATGCCATGGGCACTTGGTCGGGGCACAAAGCCAAATTTGTGCGAAGGTTTGCAAACTTGAAAGAAGTACGCGATAACGCCGTTCAAAGTTATGGCGAGGCTGTGAAGAATGGATCCTTCCCCAACCCAGAGACAGAGAGCTATACCATTGATAAAATCGAATGGGCGCGGTTCATGGAGGCTGAGATCCTCGAGGGTAGCAACGGCAGGTAACCCCACTGTAGGAGAGCGAATTGGAGTATGTCAAGGATATCTATCGTTATCATTATCGCTCAATCTATGAGGTGACTCCCTACCTCTGCAAGAGAATGCTTTGTCAAATTGGCCCAGGAAGCAAAGTCATGGATGTGGATGAGGAAATATTGGTAGATTCAGACAGGTGGGAAGTGGAAGAACAGCTGGAGTGAACACCTGTCCCTGCGTATCTTGATAGGTCACGTTTTGCCTGCTCAATGCTTCTCATCAGGAGCAGGGACATAAGCGCCGAGGCTATTATGTCTACTTATAGACTCTGTGAAGTGACTCATAATTAGTCAACGTCTTCAGTAGAGCAAAACCTCACTTCAGGCAAAGAGACCGCCGAGACGCAGACGCAATAGAATCACATCCGGACCTGATTATATCCTCGCAGCGGATTATGTGATTGTATAATTTTATCTTGTAAAAGCTTTATCTACATTTAAATACAGAAACTTGAAGTTCAAAGGTATGGTGAAAGTCGAACTTCATGCGTTACATTGCAGACAGCCCCTGACGAAGGTGGTAGAACTTGACACGTGACTAAATTGATCGCCAAGTCGCCGGCCTCAAAACAACAAACACTCCCTCCAAAACCAATCATGCTAGTCAGGCCTCTGCTACCACCTCAGTGTCAATCTCACTGGGTTTTCAAGAAATTTTTATGGGAGCAATTTTGAAACAGTGCCCACAAATGACGAGTATTTGGACGCCCATATCCGGCAACGGATCAAGTCCGTGTATCGTGTCGCACTCAACTTCTATTAACAACGGTCACCGCTCACATTCTTTTGCTGCTACTCGTAACCGTTACTACTGGTAGACCTTGGCGGGCGCAAGGGAAACATCTTTTCTGCATTTCGTCGTCGAGCCGGCGCTATGGGAGACCTCTACGTGGCTCGGGTTGCATGTTGCAGAAAGTTGTCAGGCATAAGGTATACTACCAGACGCTCCATCACCTTCAGGTCACACAACATCGGACCTCTACATGCTTGGAAGGGGATCATAAATAACTTATTCAAAAAGCCTTTGCTCACTGGCTTGCTTTGTTCTTTGAAACCAAAGACACAAGCCGCCTCGTTTGGAACATTTGCACCTGGCGAAGGGCCTGTCCATCTCGAGCTCTCGACGCCGAATAAATAGCGCTTGGCTTTAGCAAAAAGACTCATTCTTTTCTTCCTACCCCATCGGCGTTGATTTTAACACGTCACTTCACCTCTCAGAGTCATGTCGTCCGCTATCGATTCTGATTGTGACCACTCCGAAGCGGACCTAAACTATTTCAACGATGGGAATGCAGGATGTTACAAATGTTCTAAAAATGCGGGGGGCCCACCCTTTCCCGGAGGGCCATGGATAGTTAATAGGGATGGAGTTGGACAGGATGTACGCCCGTTGTGCTTCAGTATTGACTGAACTAGTGCCCCGCTCTTCAAGCGCGGTTACCAGACACCAACCTACCAATACTCGAGTATAAGGAACTTGGACACCCGTTCACTGGCTTGTCATGGTTTTAAGTCCAGCCGAGAATCAAGATGTCCAAACTCGTTGAAGTATGATCTGTGTGTATGGCAAGTGATACTTGTCGCCGAAACAACAGACTGATGGACGACAAAAATAGGCCCCACGAATATTACAGGTATCTGAAAGTCTCGGAGGTGGTGCAAGCGTTTTTGAAGTCGGCACTCCGCTGCTTGCTGGTCTTCTCTCCGATAATAAACTAGTACTGTTCCCTTTTTTTAGACCGTGTCGAGA
>Ga0247742_10003002_pt1 | contig 10873 bp, 9 predicted proteins | sample UWRJL208509C2_FD_180944 | JGI IMG/M metagenome (GOLD analysis project Ga0247742, IMG submission 180944) | Plant litter microbial communities from Arlington Agricultural Research Station in Wisconsin, United States - UWRJ-L208-509C-2 | ecosystem: Environmental > Terrestrial > Plant litter >... | reverse complement strand
TGAGCTTGTGCACGGCGCCGTCCAGGTACCAACTGTCTTCCGTGCCCACGACGATGTGGATCTTGCCGTCGAGATCGGGCTGGAGCGCCGGCCAGTTCAGGCGGATGTAGCGAGAGATGTCGTAGTGCTCGATCCAGTACGTCTGCACCTGCGGATCGATTTGGCCCGAGTAGCGATCGAACAGGAGCATCGGCGTGCCGTCGAGATTGCGTGGCGAGAACACCCACTCGTATGACGATACCTGTCCGCCGTACGGGCCAAGCACACGTTCCAGACGCGCCGCATCCTCGAAGGTGCCTTCACCGTGGAAATGCACGCGGCTGATCGGCCAGGGCTGGCCGTCCGGACGCCGATAGAAATTGGCGTTGTGCGCGTAGATATCCACGCCGGAGAAGTCGTGGAAGTCCACCGGGTCCGGTGATGTCGACCACGTGCCACCGAAGATCGTCGGGTACTTCGTCTGCAGCCACAGCGTCGCCCAGCCCCCGGACGAGTGCCCGGTGAGCAGGCGACCGGAAGGCGTGGCATCCATGCGGTACTTCGCTTCGAGCTGCGGAATGAGTTCCTGCGTGAACGCGTCGCCCCAGGGGCCGTTGTTCACCGAGTTGGCGAACTCGTTCGTTCCGGTCGCGCCGGACTGGTCCAGGAAGACCCAGATCATCGGCGGCATCTCACCCTTGCTCGTCGCCAGGTGCACGATGACGAGATCGTCGACGAGGCTGTCCTTGTCGCCACCATAGGCATGCGTGTAATACACCGTCGGGTAACGCGCGACGTCGCCCTTGTCGTAGCCAGGCGGCAGCAACACCCAGCCGCGCAGGTGAATGCTCCGGCCGGTGAAGCTCGACAGGAGGGGACTGATGATGTCGATCGACTGCGTGCTTCGGCGCGCGGCCGGTGCATCGGCCTGGATGTCCGGCGTTTCCCAATCCAGTACCCAGGGATCGGGGTTGGCGCGCATCTGCACCAGCGGCAACGTCGGCGGAATGATCAAGGGCAGCCGTACGCTCACCACGGGACTGACCAGGTCACCCGCATCGCGGCCGTAGTAGTTGTAGTCGTGATCCTTGTCGAGCACGGCCTGCAGCAGGTACTCACCCGGTGGCAGATCCGAGAAGCCCGTCGGAAAGGCGATGGCATCCGTGTCGATCTCGGTGATCTGCCCGGGTGCCAGCCGGAAGATTTCCCGCGCCGCGACGGCAGTGCGTTTCGGATGCCACGGATCCGCATCCACCTGGGTGACCTTGCCGCCCTTCGCCTGCGCCCGTGCCGCCTTGGCTGGCGTGGCGAAGACCAGCAGGCGGCCCGACACGGGCCGGGTCGCGGCGCCGTCGAGCTTCACCAGGACGATCGGTGGCGTCCGGCTGGCACGCCAGCGCAAAGCGACGCCGCTGCCGATCAACGCCACCGCGATCAGGGCGGCGATCCAGATGGCATTGCGCGACTTCATGCGTTGGCGTGTTCCTTAACTAGTGGGTCCCTTGGCCGGAGGGAAGATCGTTATGCCGAAGCGTGGCGCATGCCCAAGCAGCTTGTCGATATCGTTCTTCGACGGCGGTGCGGGTGGCCACGCACCGTCATCGTCCGTGACGCAAGAAGCTACGAACTCCTCGAAGCCCGCCGGCGCGCAGACGACGATGTAGCGGGCATCTTCGCTTTCACCCGTGACGAGGCGGTGAGGCCGGTTCGGTTGCAACACCATGGAGTCACCCGGCGAGAGATGAAAGGTCTCTTCGCCAACAGTCACCGCGAGTTCGCCGGAAAGAAGATGGACCGATTCGGTCTCCCGCTCGTGCATGTGCGTGGCTGTGCCGCGCCCCGCGGGGCTGGTGAACTCGAGCATGCAGAACCGGCCACCGGTTTCGCGTCCGGAGATCAGCTCGCGCACGCGCGAGCCGGTGAAGATCACGGTACCGGCAGGGAGCAGGGACATAGGGGCGCTTCCGTGGGGAGGGGAATCCCAAGGATGGGGTGACGGGTCGGGCCGGATAAGTATCGTCGGCGCCACGTTACTCGTGGCATCATGGCGTCAATGACGGTCAATCTGACTCAATTCGTGGCATTTGCGGCTGTTGCCCGGTGCCTCAGCTTCGCCCGGGCCTCACGCGAGCTTGGGGTCGCTCCCTCGAGTGTCGCGAAAAGCGTGGCCCGGCTCGAAACCCGTATGGGTGTCCGCCTGTTCGTCCGCACCACGCGCTCGGTCCAGCTCACCGCGGATGGCGAAGAGCTGTTCCGCCGATGCAGCGATGTGCTGGCGCAGGTGACCGAGCTCGAGGAGATGACGGACGTACGCTCCAGCGAACCGACCGGCATCCTGCGCATCAGCGCACCCATCGGTTACGGCGGCAAGGTGGTGATACCGGTGATCGGGCAGTTGCTCGCGCGGCATCCGAAACTTCGCGCGGACCGTCGCCTGAGCGACGAGCGTGTCGATCTTGCGAGGGACGGTCTCGATGGCACGCTGCGCTTCGGCAAGCTGCCCGACTCGAGCCTCATCGCCAGGGAGATCGATCGCCAGCCCCTCGTGCTTTGCGCGAGCCCGGGTTACCTCGCGCAGCGCGGTACACCGACGACACCCGCCGAGGTCGCGGGCCACGACGTCATCGCCTTTCGCATGCCGGGAAGCGGAAGGGATCGCCCGCTCGAGTTTCGTGTGGACGGCGAAACCGTCACACCGACGTTCACGCCACGCATGTGGCTGAGCCATGGCGAGTCCCTGGTCGATGCCATGCTCGCCGACTGCGGGCTGGCGCAGGTGCCGCAGTTTATGGCGCAGGACGCACTGGCCGCCGGGCGCCTGGTCGAACTCATGCCGACGCTCAGGCCCGATCCCCTCGAGGTCAACCTGGTGACATCGGGCGGCCGGACGTTGATGCCCCGGGTGAGGGTGCTGCTGGACGCGCTTCGCCTGCGCACCGGTTACGCAAACGCCAACGGTGTGCCCCAGTAGTTTTGCGGGCCGGGTACTCAGGGATCTACCGTTTCCGAACACCGTGCTCGGTTCCAGGCTGAAGGCCTGACTCCTTCCTGCGGCCGTCGCCATGGCAACCCAAAGCACCGAGTACCTGTCGCAATCCTTGATGCCTGCCCATCCGGGTCTGAGTAACGGCGCCGGCATCGCCGCGGGGCTCGCAGCGGAAAGCTATATCGAGTCCCTCGCGCGTATCGTTTATTACTGGGGCTACCCGGCGGTCAACACCTTCGGGCGGACCAGCGTATGGGAGACCATGAAGAACGGCGCGGGGGCGACGATGGGTCTGTTTCCCGGCGGACCGAAGAACCACATGGGCTATCTCGACGATGTCATGGCGTCGAGCCAGCGACGGGTGGTCACCCCGAACAGGGACACGATCTATGGCTCGAGCATCATCGACCTGTCCGAGGATTCGGTGGTCATTCAAACGCCGGACAAGGTTCCCGAAGGTCATTACTGGACCATCCAGATTGTCGACCTGTTCACCACGGTGATCCATCAGTTGGGTTCGGCCTCCCATACGCCGGGCGGTAAGTACCTGCTGGTCGGACCCGATTGGGAGGGGCGAACACCCGACGGCTTCATCGAGGTACTGCACTCGCCCACCTCGATCGCGGCCGCGTTCGGTCGGAGCTTCGCCGGTCATACCCAGGACGACATGGCGCTCGCTCGCCGCATCCTCAATCAGATCGGTGTTGTCCCGCTGCGAGACGATCGTCCCGGTCCGCTCGTCTTCGATTGCGAGGCGAGCGCGCGCAACGCGGTCTTTCCGCCCGGGCTGACGCGCGAGATGGTGACGGCCGACCCGGACCTTCTCCGCGTTCGACCAGTGAATGCCGCAACGTTCTGGGACGACCTCGAGAAGGCGCTGGACGCGAGCCCGAAGGTGAGTGCCGATGACACGCCGATGGCCACCCAGGCGCGTGCCTTGCTAGCGTTGCGTCGAGCCAGCAGCGAACTGAAAAGCTTCATCGATCACGTGGCGCTGGCTGCGGACGCGGAACTCCAGGAGGGTGCGCGTTACTACCAGACCGGCGTCGACACGGGAAACGGGTGGCAACGCCAACGTAATGCAGGAGCGTGGGGCGCCGACTGGTACGGCCGTGCCCAGGCGGCGGTCATCTACATCTACGTCAACGACTTTCACGAAGCGATTTACTTCATTCGTGGCACCGATGCGAAAGGGCAGCTGCTCGAGGGTCGCTACCACTACACACTGACGTTTCCCAAGGATGGGTTGCCCGCTGTCGATCGATCGCGCGGAGGCTTCTGGTCGTTGACGATGTACGACGAGGATTACTACATGCTTGCCCATCCGGACGGCGGCCGGACCAACATCGGTACGGCGGCGCTGGACGCGAAGGAAGTCGACTTCGCACCGGACGGATCGCTCACGTTGCACCTGTCGTTCGCTCCGCCGGAAGACCCTGTCGCGCGGAAGAACTGGCTACCTGCGCCGGATGGGAAGTTTGCGTTGCTCATTCGTGCGTATGTGCCAACGGACGAAATCGCCAGCGGTGCGTACGTCCTGCCGGATGTCGTGCGCGCAGTCAGTTGACGTATGCTGTGCCGCAGTCATATCGATGGCTCTAACGCGATCAGGGAAGGGTTCGTGATGACGTATCAGAAGACGGCGGCTTTCATCCTTCGGTTGGTGGGAACCCTCTGGATTGCCTTCATCGCCTTCGCGTGGGGCCTATACGCTGTGGAGTTCGCCCTTGGTATCGACGTGCAGCGCCGCCCGGCGAGCATGACAGGCGCGAGCATCGGCTACATCGTTCTGGGCGTCCTCATCGTGGCGCTGTCGAAGCCGCTCGGTCGTCTTATCGGACGAGGGCTCGACGACTGAGTGACTGATCCGCCTTGGATGGTTTGGTCCTATCGGCCGCTGGCCAGGTTCGCTATGCTGAATTAACGCGGGAAAACGTCGGAAGCGTAGTGAGCCAGGTGAGCCGTACCACGAGCGAAAGGATTTGCGACCGCCATGGATGAGCGGAGCCCAGGGTCCCGTCGAGTGGTCGGCGGTTTCGTTGCGCTTATCTGCCTGTTGACCGTGGTGGCGCTTTACGCGCCGCGTTACGTGCAAACCAAGGCAGCGGCCGCAAAAGCCGCTCCTCCAGTGCGCCAGATCATGCCTTCCGTCGCGGTCTGGCTCAGCACGACCGATCACCGCGCGAAGCTGGCGCCGCAGCCCGATATCGCGGTGAGCGCCAGTGGTTCGGTGCCGGCCGATATTGTCATCGACCCGGCTACCCGGTACCAGACCATCACCGGTTTCGGCGCGGCGATGACCGATTCCTCGGCGTGGCTGCTCCATACGAAGATGAGTGCGTCCGAGCGCCAGGCATTGCTGCGCGAGTTGTATGGGCCCCCGCCCAACCTCAACTTCAACATGATGCGGCTGACGATCGGTTCGTCGGACTTCTCGTTGAATGTCTACACCCTCGACGACATCCCGTTCGGGCAGACCGATCCGCAGTTGAAGCATTTCAACATCGCGTCGAACCTCCAGGACGTGGTGCCGATGATGCGTGAAGTCCTCGCCATCAATCCCGGCATGCTCACGATCGCTTCGCCTTGGGGCGCACCGGCGTGGATGCGGACCACGCAGAACCTGCTTGGTGGCGAACTGCTTGAGCAGTACGAGGGCGTCTACGCGGACTACCTCGTCAAGTATCTCGACGCTTACCGCAGTCACGGCATTCCCATCTTCGCCCTGACCCTGCAGAACGAGCCTGCGTACGCACCGATCAGCTACCCCGGCATGACGATGGGAGCCGAGACCCGGGCGCGTGTGGTCTCGAAGTACCTTGGACCGAAACTCGCCGACCGCAAACCCAGAACAGCCATCCTCGAGTGGGATCACAACTGGACGCCCGTCGAAGAACCGCTGGCCGTACTGGCCGACCCCGATGCCGCGCGCTACATCGACGGCGTGGCATGGCATTGCTATGGCGGCAGCCAGCATGAGCAGGGCCGCGTCCATCGTGCCCACCCGGATAAAGATGCTTACATCACGGAATGCACCGGCGGTGATTGGCCGCTGTCGGTCAACGGCGAACTGCTGTGGTTCTCACGAAACCTGCTGGTCACCGGCATCCGTCAGTGGGCTCGTGGCGTGGTCTACTGGAACCTTGCGCTTGACGAGAACCACGGTCCGCATTTCGGTGGGTGCTCGCGTTGCCGCGGTGTTGTCACCATCGATTCGGAAACGGGCGAGGTGACCCGGAACGACGAGTACTACGCGCTCGCGCACTTCAGTCGTTTCGTCGAGCCAGGCGCGTTCCGGGTGAATTCCAACGATACCGACGTCGACGACAGGGGCATTGCCAATGTCGCCTTTCAGAACGAGTCCGATGGATCGCTTGTTCTGGTCGTTGTGAATCTCAACAAGGAAGAGCGCCGGCTCTCGGTAACGGACGGGCGTAATCGTTTCGAATACGTGATGCCGGCGGAAAGCGTGGCGACGTTCGTGTGGGATCCGGACCTTGCCGCGGGTTGGATTCGACGCGCCCAGCGCTGGTTGAGCGGAACGCGCCCGCAGGCCCGCGTCGACTAGACGCAAGCCTCCCCTGCACGCAGGGGAGGGTCCGATCAGACGATCACGTCATGATGGATCAGTGCCAGATGCCTTTGATCTGGGACACCGTGAGGCCGTTGATCAGGCAGTGGTTGGGATTGTTCGGCATGGCGTCGATGACCACGTTGCCCTTGAGATTGATCACCGTGGACGCCCGGGTAAGGCCGCGGTTGACGCCCCACACCCGCGTGCCATCGGTGTTGATGAGGTTCTGCACGTTGACAGCGGTCTCAGTGATGTCGGCACAAAGAACCGACACACCCTGCAGCTTGTCGTTGCTGTCGCTGTCCTCCTTGTCGTAGTTCGCCGTGGCGTTGGCCACTCCGCTACGGACCAGCAGCCAGCCCTTCGGAGCGGGATCGCCGTTCTTTGCCAAGGCGGGGCAAGCCAGGCCCAGCAGGCAGGTGATCAGAGCGACCGTGATGATCGTGTTCTTCATGGGAGTTCCTCGATGTCGTGTCGTGCGCAGCCATTGGCGGCAGGGGAAGTCCATGCCGGGACGATGGCTGGCCGACGCGACGGCCATGCGCCCGCCGCCAGAGTCACGCGCGACGAAGGCGCGGCGTATCAGGCGATTGCTGAGAATCGAAGGGGAATATGCTGAGTGTGACGTTTGTGCGGGCGGAGCCATGGCGTCGAGATGATCTGGCGTAAAATGAGCTCACACGTCCTTTCGCTTCCTAAGTGAGTCGTTCCATGGCGAAGAAAACGCTTAGCGCCATCGGTACGACTGAAAGCGGCATCGTGCCGCTTCCGTCCAAAGGACAGACATCCTTCAACCTGCTGATCAGCAACATTGAAAAGCGGCGCGCTGCCTTGGCCGAGTGGGAGACGTTCGACGCCGACTTCCGGCGTAAGTACAACGATGAATTCGTCCCGCTATGGCAGGGCTACGATGCGGTGCGCATGCGTCTTATCCATCGCCTCGATCAGTCATATGACACGAGGGGTCTTACCAAAGGCGAGCGTCAAACAATCGCTGAACTGATCAGCCAGTTTGCCGCCGACGTTCTCGCGTCCGTTGCCGAGCCTGATATCGCGGAGATCTATCGGCGTTACAACGGATCAGCTGTTGACGCCCAGGTAGCTCACACCGTTAACGCGCGTGACGAATCGCTGGCGACGCCCGACGTGGAGGTCCCTGACGAGGCGGTGCCTGGTTCGCCCGACGACGTGCTCCGGCACATACAGGAACAGCTGGATCAGGAGGAGGCGCGGGAACGCCTCCGTCGCGAGGCGCGCGAAGCGCACCACGCAAAGCGAAAGAAGACGCCAAAGCGTAACGCTGCGGAGGAGCGTGCACGGGTCGAGCAGGCCGATATCCACCTGTCGATCCGCGAGGTCTATCGCAAGCTCGCCAGCGCCCTTCATCCGGACCGCGAGCGCGATCCTGTTGAGCAGCAACGTAAAGCCAAGTTGATGCAGCGGGTCAACCAGGCGTACGCCAACAAGAGCCTGCTCGATCTCCTGGAGCTTCAGCTTGAGCTGGAGCATATCGACCAGGCCGCACTGGAGAACATCAGCGAGGACCGGCTCAGGCGCTGGAACGTGATCCTCAAGGAGCAACTCCATGGGCTGGATCAGGAGCTTGCCGAGATTGAGTCGGATTATCGACGGCGGTTCGGCATGAGCCCGGCGTCAGCCGTATCGCCGAAGACGGTCAAGCGGGCGCTGACCACGAACATGACTCTCGTGCGCGAAAGCATCCGGGCCTTCGAGCATGACCTGCGTGTGTTCGATGACGTCGAGCGACTGAAGGCGTGGCTGAAGCACATGAGGGCCGCGTAACGGGGATCAATGGAAGCCGACCACTAGCTCGGCTGAGTTTTCGCCTTGCGGAACCAGCTACCGGGTATCGAACATGGTAGCCAGCGACTTCTCTAAACGTTGCTTCTTGCTGCCTGGCCTGTGACGTGCCACGAGTGGCCCCAATGCTTCGGGCATGACCATCCTTACCATCGGGATTGACCATGCGATCAGTCTGTCGGTCTTCCAGCCATAACTCAGCAAGAGCGCATCAACCAACGATGGAATAACCAGAACCAGCAGCTCGAAAACTCCAGAAACGGACTTAGATAGCGCAAAGAGTGAATCTGCACGTCGCAGGCTATGGGGCTCCCGATTCGCCAATGCGACAAATCGACTCACATGTTGCGGGACGCCATCTCTATCGATAGATGCCATCACCCGCAACGGCCAGCTGGCAACCGTGACGATTCGATTTATCTGCGTCTGCTCTTCCGCTGACCGCAATGCTTCCAGGAGGACATGCTTGCGTTGAGCCGCGTTCCCCCAATGCTGCGCGACCATCGAAAGTGATTGGCATCGATACCAGGGGTGACGAATGGCTCGCGCGATCTTCAGCGCTTCGCGTGGCTCAGTGAGCACCAGCTTTGCCACGCGCGCTCGACCGGCCACGTCTTCCCTGGTGATTGACGAATCTACCATCGCGTCCGTTCCTCAATGCCGCCACCGCGTTAATCCTGCGGACTCGTGCAGGCAGCATACCGGTTGCCCTCCACCTGCGTAACCTCGCCGCGACCTTCAACCGTGACGCTGCCTGTGTAGTGCTTGGCGCTATCAAAATCCACATGCGCTGACGCCGGCGGGCCCGACTTGCAGGTGAGCTTCCACGCCAGCGAAGTACTGTGGCGTTGCTTGTCCGTGGCGGTGCAATCGCCCTCTGCAGGCGTCCACGCGGCGAACGTGGCCCAGGGATCCGCACCTTCATCCACGCAATGCCAATGCACTTCCGGTGCACCTGCCTTGCCGTTGGCCATGTGCCGGACCAGGATCTTCCACAGCCCGGGCATGGCGCCGAAGTCGCCAGGGTCGGCGTGAACAGGCGTGACCGCAGTCATGGCCAGCGCACACGCGGCGAAAGCGGCCCATCGGTGCAGGGAAAACTTCATATCATCTGACTCCTTGCGAACACGAAAACCCTGCCCGCTTTCGCGGGCAGGGTCGGTATCGAGCGAACCGTGAGCGATCAGTCGGCGATCGCGGTGGTATCGCTGACATCCTTCCGGGTGAAGTTGAACATGTCCATGAGGTTGCCGATGGCCGGCGCGTTTACCGGCACATACGGGTTCTCTCGGAACGACACCGGGTTAGGCAGGTTGTCGCGACTGCGGGCAGAGATCTGGTCCTTCAGGTTCCAGTTGGACTCGACGAATTTATCGAACGAGACATGGTCGTAGTACGTGTGCACGACCTTGCCGCCCTCGGAGTACTTCGACACCACCAGCAGCGGGATGCGCGTGCCGTCGCCGAAGAAGTCGATCGGCTGGATGTAACCGGAATCGTAGTAGCCACCGCCTTCATCGAAGGTCACCATGATCACGGTGTCGTCCCAGACCTTCGGGTTGGCCTGGGCCATTTCGACGATCTTCTGCACGTAGCCTTCGAACAGGTCCAGCTTCGACGAGGCCGGATGGCCATCGAGGATGCCGTCCGGCTTGGCGATGGAAACGGCAGGCAGCGTGTTGTTCTGGATGTCGTTGTACAGGTCGTTGATGTCCTGGTTCTTGGCCCGCAGTTCCGGGTTGGTCATGACCTGGGTGGAGTACAGGAACGGATCGCAGATGTTGCAGAAGGTGCCGGCCTCGCCGTCTTCCTTGCCGCCACCGAAGCCTTCACCGTAGTACTTCCAGGAGACCTTGTGCTTCTCGAGCAGCAGCGCCAGGTTCTCCTGCGTGCTCGGCGGGATGGTGAACTGGTCGTTGCCCAGCGGAGCCGGCGTGCCGTCACCCATGTAGCCTGGGTTGTAGTTGTTCACCAGGTAGTAGGCCTTGGCCTTGCAGTCCGTGCCCTTGAACGTCAGGTACGGCAGCGAGCGCAGGTAGTTCTTGATCTGCTTCACGCCTGGCTGGCTTTCGTCAGAGCAATTGACGTACGAACCACCACCGTAGCCGTCCTGCACCCACCAGTTGTTGGTGCCGAACTGCGCGTCCGGATTCTCGATCTGGTTTTCCGGCGGGGTGGCCGGATTGCCGTTGGCGTCGGCGTAGTAGATCAAGGTGCCGAAGCCAAGCATGATGTGGTTGGCACCCGTGCCGCCCATCACCGACTGGTGGAAGTTGTCGCTCAGCGCATACGTCTGGGCCAGCTTCTTGAAGTAAGGCGCATCGCCCTGGGCCATGTTGAGGAACTGCATGGCGGTGGAACCTTCACCGGTGCTCTGGTCGTTGAAGTTCGCCGGCAGCGGAGCGCCGTTGTTGCCCGCGCCCATGGTCGTCTCGACCCAGGGGAACAGATCGTTGCGACAACCGCTGGGGTTGGCGGCGTTGGCTACCTTGGTGTCGCAATCGAGCTGCTGC
>Ga0247742_10003001_pt1 | contig 10873 bp, 8 predicted proteins | sample UWRJL208509C2_FD_180944 | JGI IMG/M metagenome (GOLD analysis project Ga0247742, IMG submission 180944) | Plant litter microbial communities from Arlington Agricultural Research Station in Wisconsin, United States - UWRJ-L208-509C-2 | ecosystem: Environmental > Terrestrial > Plant litter >... | reverse complement strand
ATGATTAATGAGCGCCTAATCTTAATCAAACCGACGAATGCTAGGATCTCGTCTTTTTGAAGTCGGAAGGGTGCTCATTAATCATTGTGGGTCCATAGCTCTTTCTCATCTCTTCCTGATTCTTGGCAATATCGACACGTGGCTCCAACCTTTTCTCGTGTCGAATATGGCACATGCTCATACACTACGAGACACGCAGAAATAGTCTTTAACAAGCCAGTTCCTCCTGCCTTGATCCTCCCATCTTTAACTTTGATGCTTATACTTAGATCTTTAGAAGCCAATGCCGCCTGAGGGAGAAGGTAGCGCTTCTGTGGAAGAGACTAGCGCGCCTTTGATTCAAGTGGATTTTGGGAGGGCGACAGCCAGTAAGCTCTCACCTATCTTATGAAATCGTGCCTCATGGAATCACCCTGATTGGTAGGGTCTGGCAATGGTGGACAGGGAGGAAGAGGTGGTGACATTGGTGCGCATAATCACATCAGCAAAGGTTAGTTTCTGCTTCCCCCTGTCTGTCAAGTAAGCCACTCTAACTATTCCAATGAATCAGCCGGAAGGGACGTATACAATAATTATGGAGTTGGAGATGTGATCGTTGGAGGATCTCATCTCCGTTATACAGCAGTCAAAGGTGTGTCATACGCGTACTGTACTTATTTGACTTCATCTAAATCCGATCGTCAAACAGGCAGGGATCTTCTCCATCAACATGCCTCCCCTGCCTCCCTTCCCGATTCCAGCGAGAGGATCGTTCTACCTAGGTGCATGGAAGAAACTCGAGTCGAACTTCGCGCGGAGCTAGACGACTGGGAGAAGAGTCCCATCGATGCTGCCACCATGAAGTGGGTATTGGCAGGCGCTGGCGAGGGAAAGACAGCCCTGCTTCTCACATTCGCGGACCTCTGTAGACAGCAAAAACGTTCTGTCGGTGCCTTCTTTGCTTCAAATCGGATCGCCGACTGCAGCGACGGCAATCGTATCGTTGCCACATTGGCCGTCCAGCTCATGCGGGCACTGCCTTCCACCGCAAAATACATTAACAGGGCAATTCGTGATGATCCCCATCTCCTCTCCAAAGGACGTGAGGTACAAATGAACGCGCTCATTGTTGAACCTATCAAGCGGATCGCGAAGATCACGCGCTTTCTCGCCGCCATCACCTTTGGGCTCAAGGCATATCCGACTCTCGTTGTCATTGACGGTCTCGATGAAGTTAACGGCAAGGACATTCAAACGGATATCATCAGGATCATCGGCAATATGATGAAAAATGTTCGCCTACCCCTCCGCTTCCTTGTCGCTAGTCGTCCGGAACCCCATATCGTGGATGCCATTAACACGATTCGATCCCAGCTTCCGAAGAACTGCGTATCTATCATGGACTTGAGGGAGGACACCCTCGTTCATCGTGACATCCGACGCTACTTTCAAGTGAAGTTTGAAGAGGTTCGGGCCAAAGATATTGACCTACCACAGGACTGGCCTGGAGAGGATGTCATTGACCAGCTGGTGGACAAGGCCTCTGGGCAGTTCATCTACGCAGCGACAATCATGCCATACATCATGTTTGAATATCATTCACCCGCTAAGAGGCTTGCAGTCATACGTGGTCTATTGGAGAAACCACCTGGCGACGAACCGTATCAAAACCTTGACGAGCTATATTCGCTCATTGTCCGTAACGCCAACCGCCGAGTTGACATGCTGCGGATCATGGCTTTGTTCATCCTCATCAATCGACTCATCGCTACTGCGAATGCCCCCGCTGGCACCTTTGCACGATTGTGCTCTCCGCAAAAGCTGGGGGATATTCTCGGCTTTGAGAAAGGGGACGTCCGACGATGCTTAAGGGATATGCATTCCGTGGTCAACGTCAGAGATGACAGTTTGGATATCCAGATCTACCACAAGTCATTCCCCGACTACCTCCTCGACCCAACAAGATCAAATGAGTTTTTCATCAAGGTGGAGGATGTGCAAGACCTTCTCTTCTCCCACTTGATCAGTACCTCACAACACTGGAGGATCATCCTGCAAATCATTGGTCAGAGTCTGGTTTCTGAAGAGATGAGCGCCAATGTGGACGCCCTTGGTACTCCTGCAAATACCTCATCCCCCAAACGGATTGAGATGATCCTTGGAATAGAGCGTGGCACCCTTCCTCTACTTGTCGAAGATATTCGCTTGCTGCTTGAAGTCGGATACGAAGACGAAGATATCAAGGTCCGTGACCCCGCTTTTCGGGGTTTTCTACTCGATCGATCCAGATCGCAACGATTATTTATCGACTTGGATGATGTACGACTCATACTCAAACTCGCGGCTCCTGTCATGAAGGTGTTCGGCGTTGAAGGTATGTGAATAGGGTCATTTGTACATGCTGCATCGGACTGATGACTTGTGTCTTATCAGTTTTCTCGAAGGTATTCCCTGGGCCGCGAATGCCCTGGAACGGGAACAGATCATTGCAACTCCAGGATATGTACGACAAAGTATACTCCCATCTGATCAGCGCTTCAGGATACAGGGATACGATCCTCCAAGTCCTCGGCCAGTGTGTGATTTCTGAAGACATGAACTCTGACCTGGACATTCTTGGTACTCCTGCAAACACCTCGTCTCCCAACCGGATCGAGATGATTCTTGGACTAGAGCACGGTACAATCCAGAAAATTCTCAAGGATATCTACTTACTGGTTGAAGTCGCGAACGCCGAAAACGATATCAAGATCAATAACTCCTCTTTTCGCGGGTTTCTGCTTGATCAATCCAGATCGCAAGGACTATTCCTGGATTTAGACAGCGCACGGCTTACGTTAAAGTTTGCAGCGCCCATCAGGAAGGTGTTCGGCGCTCAAGGTATGTAAACGAGATCACCTGTAGATGCTGCTCCAGATCGATGACTCGGATTTGACCAGTTTTCTCGAGTGTATTCCCTGGACCGCAAATGCCATGGAACGAGAACTCATCATTACAACTCCAAGATATGTACGACCAAGTATATTCTTATCTGATTAGCACCTCGGAGTGTCGAGACACAACGCTCCGAGTCCTCGAGCAGGTTGTCATTGCCCAAACCCTGCCACCCGATGTGACAACCATTGACCCGCCATTAAACCCCTCATCACCAAAGCGGATAGCGGCAGTCCTCAACCTTGAGCATGGCCGCGTGATCCAGATCGTCACTGGATTGCACCCGTTACTCGAGCTTGACAATGGGGATGAAGATATCAGCATCCGGCATCCGTCTTTCCTCGAGTTCCTACTAGATCGAACCAGATCGCAAGATCTGTTCGTAGACCTCAATGAGGCCCGATTGGTGCCGCGGGATGCATCTGCTATCATCAGGTGGATACTCATTACCAAGGGTATGTGAACGTGTCCATGTAATTCTACTGAATATCTGTTGATTCGCTCTCTAAAATCTCTGCAGTCCTGCCCCCACACAAGGACTTATTTTTGAAGTTCGTAGGGGTCGATGTTGGTGCCGAATTAACCCCCCTCCTCCCTCAAACGCTGCCAGATATTATCTTTGGTGAATATGAGTCACTTGCTCGGTCCGCACCTTGGGACCGGTACCCTGCCACAGTGAATTTGAAGCGATTCTGTGCAATTCTCAGAGTCCGTACATTCTGTGGTCTTTCATTATCTTGGACTGAGCTCATATCTATCCAGGAAAGTGGTTTTTCCGGCTTCGGTGAATCAGACCTTGACACCAAACTACAAATGTTCTGGGACACTTTCACTTGGGAGATCCTCGATTCTCACCCTTCAGCTCCCCCCAGATTCTCGATACAGTACGTCAAGTTAATTCGAGCCTTTGTACTCAGCTCATCCTGCCTTCAGCTTATCTGCTGGATCCACCTTGCTCCGAAAGGTCAGAACCGTCACAGCTTACTTCTGATTAACTCTAATATTATAACGCGTTTGGGATAGTGCATCTCCACCTGATCAAACCATAAGGTTTCTCTTTCGGTCTACCAGATTGATTCTGGAATCCATGTACTGCTGTCGTATCCTGCTGAAGGTGACGCAGGCATTCTTCTTCTACTGTCTCCGACCGTATTCGAGACTCAGAACTACATGGCGTTCAGGTACGACCGCTCGTCGTGACCTTTGCATATGCATCTGATCTTACTTAATTTGTTCTTGAATTTGAAACAGGTTCAAGGATACGCTCAAGAAAAGTGAATGGACGGGTATGGTAGGACGTTCTTTAAATGATTTTGAAAAGGACGAGGAAATGCAGATTTGGAAGGTGTTGGCTGGCGCTCAGCGCGAGTGCTTGACTCGTAGTTAAAGCAATGGAGACACTGTATTCATTACATTTTAATACTGTGATTTCGGACAATGTATAACCTTTGACTATTAACAAGGGCCTAACACTAGTGGTGGTGGGGAGACGAAGTTATTTAAAGATCAGAGACACAAATCGTATTAAACCTTGTAGTATATAGTCGTGTAGGTGCGGACGAAAAGTCAAGGCTGGATGCAGATGCGGAGTGAAGGGACTACGGTGGGCCAGGCGCAAAGGTTGTAGCAAAGGAAATCCACAGACGAGCCAGTGTGTAGGTCATGACAAAAGACACCCTTCTAACTTCTCATAACGAGACCTTCGAGGTGTGAACAATATCTTCCTAAGTGTCGGAGCCGTCGTCCTCTGGTAGATGCCGTGACGGACGTTCTACAGATAATGGATGCCAGAGTGGTGGCCGTGCATCACGAGTCGAGTCGTCGTTTAGTAAGGCAGTGGTAAGGCTTGGTTAGAACCATCCACTGTTTTCTAAGGCTTCACCAGAGGCGGGTCAGGGGGCATCACCATAAGGTTTGTCGAGGCATGTTCATGGTTTGTGAAGTGTCGTCGTTTCAGGCGCAGATGCAGATGCGTGGCTTGAGGCCTATGGTGGGAGCTCCATATGAGAAGGGAGGTGAGAAGAGGTGAAGCTGACATTTGACTGAAGAAGGTAGTCGACGCAATGGATCATCATCACGCCGTACGGCGTGAAGGACGACCGATACAGCGAATTCAGCGAGTTGAAAATCGCTGAAAGATGACCAATCAGCAACAACTCTGGACAAAAACGCGAACCCAGTTCTCGTTTTGCTGGAACCTCAGGCTGGCCATTCGAGTGTTAGCAGGCTGGCAAGAATGGTAGTTTGTTATGCCCTGCAATCGGAGTCGTGGACCGGATCTGGAAGAGGCATCTGCACTGAAAGCCGACGCCCGTCAGTTGAAGTTTGAGTACAGAGGAGGCAGGATACTAACCAGCTCTCAAGGCTTGATAGTGGGGTTCCAAGCAATGTCCTAACCGCTAGGAGACAATTCGGCCCCGACCTCTCCCTAAGCACCTGTCTACATTGCTTGACTGCGACGATCTAGGTGGGCAGAGGCTGGGCTAGTGATTGTTGACTTTTTCGTTGACCCCTCCTCGTTGTTCTCAAACAAGACGCCAATTGCGATTTACGCTGGTCCCCAAGATGATGGCTTCGATCTCAGGATGAGCGACCTTCATGCAACCTTCGGCCGTGCTTGTGCCCAGTGCCTTCCTTCCAAGTCCTCTACCCCCGTTCCTAATCCACATTGCAACCCCCCAGCGCTTGGAAGTCGGAACTTTTAGCTAGTGGTGCTATGTCGGCGTCTGGTAGTGGGTTGTGATAGGCGGTAAATTAAAATGTTTGTTGGCGTCGATGGTCCAGCTGATGTTGATACTGGTGGAATACGGGTTAAGGCATGAATTGTAGACTATATCTGAAGAAAAAAAATAGAGTGTTAGATTGGGTTTCACCATAACGAAGGAACGAAGACGGACCTCAATATCCTCAGAGCCATCGAAGTTTCCAAGGGGGTGCATTAATCTCTGTGCAGGTGCCAGTAGGTCTATAGTTCGACAGCCCATGAGTCGAGGGCTGTTCAAGGTGTAACATTGGAGTCGTCGGTCGGTTGATGAGCTGTAGACCTCATCAGATCGACAGGACATGGGATGTGCAAAGAAGCGGACGCGAGAATCCACGTCGTGACGTGGTGTGTCGTGTTGCATCGAGTTTCAGGCCTTTCGGTGCGATAATGACAACAACGGCGCTGAGAAGGTGGCTGACGAAGGTGGAAGAGGGGGTGATAGGAACTGACGGGGAGGGTGCAACAAGGAATGCGGAATACGGCATGATTGATTAGATCCAACGCGAAGGTCTTGGACGAGAAGCACGGTTGGTATGGAGGAGAGATCATGCATCACGGATTTTTTGTAGATCGTGGTGGAAAGTTGGTTGAAGAAGATGGAGTGTGGATGGCGGTGGCCGTGGGTATTTCTTACTTCGTCTACGCTTCCACATGCAGCCAATGCTGTCAGTCTCTGAGTTGTTGGCCATTGCCAAACGCAAGCTAGAGAATGGAACACAGGACAGTAGACACAGTAGCACTACTCTGGCTTCACAAAAAAGGTGCAGTAGCTCCGCACATAATCGCATTATCCTATGGCTGACCAGTGACGACTCGATCAAAGTCGAGCAGAAGAACGAGCAGCGGTAACAGGATTTTCCAAGATTCAATGGGTCTCAGTGACTTATAGCCGAATACATTTAGATCCAGCACGCCATTGATTTGGCCGATAAGGTCGTCAGATCTTTGGGTCAAACACATAATCTCGCTGTGTCTATCAATCGCATCCCGTTGGAAATCCTTGGTGTTATATTCGACTCCCACATGGACAACATTAGTCCGATGCAATTTCCACCACGAACTGCAGACGCGATTAAACTCTGGACAAACAATAGTCCACTCACATTTCATTTAGTTTGTCGCCACTGGTACAATGTTGCCCTATCGATGCCATCGCTGTGGTCTCATATCTACTCCCGCACATTCTGTCTGCCCTTGACCATGGATCGCTGTCCGCCTCCTGCTCCTCTTCATCTTCATACCATTTTCCAGACCGGGAGTGTGGGGTGGGACGCTCGTTGGGATCGTCTTGTTTCTCTTCATATCATCAACAAGCGACGTATTCGCACGCCTGGCGAGTTGCTTGAGATGATGAGACCTGCGCCGCTTCTCGAGAGTCTCTCCATTGTGGGCTTAATGATCTATAATCATCAAGATTGGCCGCATCCCTGGCTCAGAATCAAACAATATTGTAATCTCAAGAGGTTAAGACTCGACTGTAATCACTTACCTCGACAAGAACTTGAACAGGTACTCAGTCTCACCAAGCTTACCCATCTCTTCCTCCAAAATATCAAAGCAGAGGAGATCTTTCCAATTCTATCCGGATTCACCAATTCCTCGTTCTTAAAGGTGCTTATTCTAGAAGCACATTATATAGACGCCTCTCATGACTTTTCCTACGCTCCAATCATTTGCCTGCCAGTCCTGAGGCACCTAGAAACCCGCTACATCCACCATCTTACCTTCATTGACCACCTCGACATTCCTTCAACGACTACCATCATTACCACCCTTTGGTCGACTGAAGATGTGCCTCTGCCTCAGGGAAGGCTAGACACCGTGCAGACGCTGGATGTCAAAGCCACTCCGATAAACGGAGCGAACTTGTGTTTCTTACCCGATACTAGTGTTATGGTCGAGTCGGATAAGCGAAGACACATATTACTCCCACTGCTATCGACGTGGTTTCCCAATATCACAACGCTCGACTTGCGGATGTTTCACAATTCTGTCCATGGTGACTCAGAGGGCAGGCTGATGCGCGGAATAATTGGGTGGACCGGACTCAGAAGACTTATATTCAACAAACTCGTGGACTACTTCCGCGTGATTGGCATTCTTAACATATCTGGCACTCGATCCTCAGATCTGGACTTGGAAAATCACGGCGAGGATAAGCTTGCGAAAGCCTTGAGTGACAAGGCACCCATATGTCCACTACTACAAGAAGTTGTTGTTTGGGAGGTTCCTGCCGACTTCGAATCGGAGTACGAAGGAGTCAAGGGAAGATGGAAGTATCGTAAACCAGGAAGGTACGAGATTGTGCGCCCACAACCGGCGTTAACGTACACCCTTGATGTCCGTGCCCAGAGACATGATAGTGGGATTTCTCGTCGACCATCTTTTAGATGGACAGAAACAGACAGATATTAGCTTGCTACGAGTTGTAATTGTGTTGTATAATAACTCCGAGCCATTGAAGATGTCGAGGCTTGTCCCACTTTCTTTCGTCGCTAATCTATCGGTGACACTCTTGATTATCTTTATATATAGGGGCCTAGGACACGTGTGCCGGCACCCTCTCGTCTCTTCATAGAAAACCTTCGTCCACATTCCAAGACCGCGAAACTCGAGGAATGTAGTAAGCTCGCACTCTGCGTCTACAAGTTGCCCCATCGCTACTAGTCCATTGACAGGCCCCGGTTATCCCTGGTAATTCGATTGCTTTCTACTCCTTCGCTCACAACGCGAAATAACTCGAATTAGTGTTGCACTGACACGCTAACGCCGTGATATGCCGAACAACCCCATTCAGCCTAGTGGGGAATTTATGGGCGCTTATCCATAAGCACGTTTTGCAAATTACATCTAACCTTGACCTTGACTATGAACCATACAGCAGATGGCGCTAGTCCTTCGAAGGCATCTCAGGCCCAACTTCAGCGCCAAGTCCCCTCGAGGCTACTTCCCCATTTGAGCGATGAATACCGGCTATTACCAACAGTCACATTATAACGAAACAAACAAAGACATCCACCGCAAGGAGAATACGAGGCATGTTCGTATGCGTACTTGTACTTCAAGTGTTCAAGTTCTTACCAGCTGTCTCACTAAGAAGGTGACCCCATGCTTTACAGGCATTTTTCATGGACCAACAAAGTCAATGGAGGTGTTACTGTAGTTATCTTGGGTTAACGGTTCATCCCCTCAGTTCACGTCCTGGCATATCTTGACTTAAAATTAAGGTACACTGCAGAAAATGTGTTGATTATCGCTCATCATCGCACACCCAGCCCACTGTGGCTAATCCTTGATCTCACGTTCTCTCCTTCTGTCATGAAAGGCAGGCAATTGCAATCCGCCACTGGCAGCAGACGTTGATCTGAAAGCGAAATGGAGGGACAAGGGGTCTATTATTGTCTCACGCCTGTGTCTTAAGGTCAGGATATCAGTGGAACGTCGATCTAATCTTATGATGAGTCGTAGAACTTGAAGCAAGGCATATGATGTGCTTAGTGGCTGTGCAAGTGTTCAGTGAATTCCGCACATCCCACCGTTCTCGTCGATTTGCCTTAAAATTGCTTAGGTCTCAAATCTCAGGCTCCAGAAAACTCTGAAAAGGGAGTGCGTTTGACCAATTCTAGCGCGCCCGCCGTGGTGTTCCATCGTCAACCCAAACTCGCGATCTGCCCTCAGGTTGTGTATACCGTAAACGACAAGCGCTCAGGATCCATTGTGCGGATTCGATGTCTCCTCCGTATTAATTGCCTCCCTCCACTTCGAACTCTTGCGCCCTTTCATACCACTTGCTTTTGTTCTCACAAAACCACGGACTCGCACCTGCAGCGAGGACCTCTAGCACCTTAGGACATTGAAGAATGAGATGCTATTCGAACTTCAGCAGGAAAGTGGCTGGAGTTTGGAAGATCAACTTGGGATTGGCTCAACCATGATATTGGCTTGCAAGGTGACCTCACGCTAAGTCATATGAACACGATCTTTTCGAATTCTACGGCCCTTCGTGCATTCGCCAGCCACTTGGTTCGTACGGGGGCACATAGTCCGAAATTGCAGTATTAAGTATGTACATCCTCAGTGTTTATTGCTATCGCTTTCCAATGAATCTTGCAACACCTGCATGGACCAAGCCACAGCTAGCAACTTCCACGCCCGCATCTCCGCTTCCTCTCCAGTGGCATGATTATAGCGCATTCTTAGACTGACGTTGTTGGGTTTGAGGCCATGAAAACTATTTCAAATTTAAAACAAGTAAGATAAAGTGAGAAGGTTATGAGCATACCGGACGTCAATGAAGCCATCGTGCTGCCTATTAGACCCTGACAGGTTGAAAATAATGCAGGTGTCACTGATAGCAGGACCCGACACCAGTACTGGGCGTGGAAGTTTTGCGTTCTGGTGGTTCGGAAAAGAGACTTTGCAGTTTGATAAGGCAGAGAAAAACTAAGTATCCCAAAAGTGTTAAACCTGATCGGATGTGAGTTTTGATGCCTCTTACCTGTTTGAACAAGGCCGGTTTAGCATTTAAGCTGCAGAGAATGAGCCAGATACAAAAGATCGAACCGACTTCACATACCTCACAATCGTCAATTTGGAGGATGAAGGACGGTAACTGTTGATTCTCCAAGTGAAAGTATTCCAGAACGTTTGTACATTAGTATCAATGTCCGAGTCACCGAAACCAGGGAAACCACTCTCCTAGATGAATATTAGTTTGGTCCAAGATAATGAAAAGCCACAAATGTACGGACTCGCAGAGTTGCACAGACCTGCTTCAAGTCTATGGTGTAAGAGTACCGGTCCAAAGGTGCGGATTGAACAAGTGACTTGTATTTGCCAAAGATGATGTTTGGTAGCATTTCAGAGAGGAAAGAGGTCATTCCGGCAGCCTTACATCGTGAAAGGGCCCCCTTAGTAAGTATTGAAATTGAGTGATTGTGTACATGATGGAACCTCCAGACTTTCGAGAATAGTGAGTAACGCAACAGAGATTGATTAGAATCAAAAAGAGGGAGTTGACATGTACACGTACCAGCTGTATTGAATATCCATTCAATAATAGAAGATGAATCCTGCAACATTAATCGAGCCTTGTCAATATCTATGAAGAGGTCTTGTGACCTGGCTCGATCCAGTAAGAACTCAACGAGAGATGGACACCGAATCTTGATATCTTGGTCTCCTCTTCCAACCTCG
>Ga0247742_10002999_pt1 | contig 10875 bp, 15 predicted proteins | sample UWRJL208509C2_FD_180944 | JGI IMG/M metagenome (GOLD analysis project Ga0247742, IMG submission 180944) | Plant litter microbial communities from Arlington Agricultural Research Station in Wisconsin, United States - UWRJ-L208-509C-2 | ecosystem: Environmental > Terrestrial > Plant litter >... | reverse complement strand
TTTTAGTAAGCGTCTTCACACTGACATCAGCTAATACAACTACTAAGCCAAAGCACGCAAGAGGAGCAGAGAATGGAGTCACATCAAGAAGCACCGAAATATAGACCTCGAACGCTATATAATATTGGCAACTGAGTGTTGATACCAATAACCACCTCTCGGGTCCAACACCTCCTCAATAGCAACTACATCTTATCGTTTTCGATAAACAAAGAAAGCATGTCTTCAGCCGAGCCAACCTCTGCATCTGCGAACTTCTTCTTCTTCGTCGCACCCGAAGATGGTTCGAAGGCGTATGTGCGCACCACTGTCAACCCGAAGACAGGTCAAAGGGACACGAACTACAGCCGCGAGGAACGCCAGGTCGTCATCGAGAATCTTCGTGGTAAAGAGGACACCGTATCTCTCGACACGACTGGGTTCCAATACTACAAACACCCTGCTAAACATACAACCTTCGCGAATGACGAGGAGATCAAGCGAGAGTACTATCCTGAGAGCATTGAGCTCATCAAGAAGCTCACTGGGGCGAGCAGGGTAGTACTCTTCGATCATAGTACGTCCTTTCCATGTCCGCTTACAATGCCGCACTAATATTGGCATTCACCTGAAGCGATCCGCCGCCGCCGTCCAGACCAGATTGAGGACACCCCCGAGAAGCGACAACCTGCCGCCCAAGCCCACGTTGACCAAACGACCAAAGCTTCCATCGCCCGCGTCCACAGGCATCTCCCCGCGGACGAGGCACCTGAACTGCTGAAGCACCGCTTTCAAATCATTAACCTCTGGAGGCCCATCTCTCATCCTGCATGGGACTGGCCACTGGCCCTGTGCGACTACTGGAGTGTCAATCCAGAGAAGGATACCGAACCAGTGACGCTGGTGTTCCCCGATAGGGAAGGCGAGACGCTCGGAGTGAAGTATAGTGAGAACTATCGCTGGAAGTATCTGCGTGGAATGACCCCTGAGGAGGTCGTACTGATTAAATGGTGCGTCGTCCTACTATTGGGTACATTGATCTGTTCTGACTGTTACTTTCGTTATTCAGTTTCGACTCGGTCCAAGATGGCAGCGTCGCTGTATTCACCCCACATACAGCTTTCGACGATCCAACGACCCCCGAAGGATCTCCATTGCGCGAATCGATTGAGCTTCGCGCCCTAGTCTTCTACGACTAGATTAACAGACTACTACTTGGTTGATGATTCATTTACTTTGTACCTTTTTAGTCTTCAATTCTTCCGACATGTATATGTAACATAATTTTATCTCCAACGTGTCAGATTGTCTCAAATGGTGAATGCTCTCGGACTTACAGAGTCACAGAATCCTGCAATTGTTGGTTTCGTTGGCGGGGAATCTAGTATAGACCCCAGCGAGCGGTTGGATATGTTGGGGCTCGACTTAAAACCTGTCGCTTGACAGACGCTCCAAGTAACATTTCTCTACTACAAATGTCTTGTATTCATAGCTCTCAACAGCACTTCGGCGACTAGTATAAGCAGAAGTAATTTATACCTCTAATCCGTAATGGAGAACCTACCGATGCAGATGTAATACACTTGATGGCATTAGCTACGGTGTAAGTTATTGGCCTGCAAATATTCTTCAACGTTTAAATCGTTCGCGTACTGCTAAAATCAGAATCCCGTCGAAAGGGCTTTGATGTGTGTTCTCGAAAAGGTAACGATCAGGTACAGACATTAAAATATTCGAGAACGGCATTGCGAACGAGCTGAACGAGGTGGTTGTTCCGCTCGTCCAAATTCCACTTTTCGTGGAAGGTCCCTGTTCTACCCTGGGTCCATTTTATAATGGAGTTAGACTCGTTTGTGAGCGGAAGCACGTGGGCAATACAGAGCAGAGCAGGTATTTGAATGGCGCTGCTCGGATTTAATTGTTGTTGCGGCGAAGATAAACTTGCTTGATGACTTTTTTTGTGAGTTCATCGAGGACGTCAGTCGATGGCCAACAGGATGGGATGTAAGAAGCCAGGGGATGCTCGCGCCCGATCTTCTCAAGAGAGTCCTTCAGAAATATTTTCGAAGGAGGAACATTCATTGGGTCTGGTAAGACAAGATTGGTCTGAGGATGAATTGAAGGTGCTCTCAGGTTGGAGGTAGATTTCCGGACGGCTAGCTAAGGGAATTCGAGGTTGCCAGCGACTTCACGATTCCACAGTGTATTTCGTTACCTCGGCAGTCATCCAGACCGTCAATGATGATCACGAATGGGCAGGCCATAAAATCAAATCCAATGGAGTGCAGTCGTTGGATGGGTTCAATGATGAGCTCGGCGAGTTGGGCGTCGATAGTCTGGTGAAATACCATGGAGTTACAGACGGAGTACCTCACGCCTTGCGTTGTGACTTGTCACAAGAGGTCACGGAGTCTCGTAGTCCGGCTACGGGAGACTACCATGGAGTTGTCAACGCCAGATTCAATGATTGGGCGTAAGGTTGGAATTGCACGAGCAATTTGATAGGCAATCGTCACGACGAAACGATCTGCATTGCCGCGCTCCGCCGCAGTCTTCCAGAAAAAGAAAGTCGCCAGAAGCCATTGCTGATTCTTCCACATCTCTGCGAGCGTATGCGTGATCGCGGATTTACTAGTTTGAAAGGCGGCGTAAAGGCCATAGGATGCGATCCAAATCTGACGAGAAACTGGTCCGTAGTAGCACTTCAAGACCTTCGTAAGAATGACAAGGGCTTTAAAAGGGAAGGACCGAAGCTTGATACTTTCGAAAATCACCCAAAAAATTTCACATGGAAAGCTATCAGTCAACTCCTGCAGTTGTGACGGGTTCGCATTCGGGTTGGTCACGAGCCTAAGGTTCGCCACAGTCACATCATAACACACCAACCTCGACGATCAGATTCAGTACGGAGAAAACCTCTTCGGAACCCTTCTGAATTCCTCGTCAATGTCCTGGCTGTGCTGAGGCAAGCTAAGAAAAAATCATATCCAGGCTAGCCGCTAATGTCAACAACACGCTGGGGCTGCAAGAATAGCCAAACTGCGAGTTCTTTGTCTCACAGTAAGCATCTCCGCACGACCAGCGGTCAGCTTACACTTCTGAGCCGAAGCACGCAAGATCGGACGAAATAAAGTCATCATATTACAAACCGCCAGAACATATTGTGATACAGACTCAATATATAACAACGGCCACGTACAGTTCCAAGCATCCTCTCGTCGTCACACCTAGGACCTCCCATACTTCTCATCGCAATGACCTCCATCGAACCTACCTCCGGCGCTACCACAACCCTTTCCTTCATCACCGCGCCTGAAGACGGATCGCGAGCGTACTTTCATATCAACGCCAACCCGAAGACTGGCGAAAGAGACATGAACACTGGTCGCGTGGAACGTCAGGTGGTCATTGAGAACCTCCGCGGTAAAGAGGATACCGTTTCACTTGACACCACTGGATTCCAATTCTACAAGGAACCTGCCAAACATACAACCTTCGCTAATGACGAGGAAATCAAGCGAGAGTACTATCCTGAAAGTATTGAACTCATCAAGAAACTTACTGGAGCGAGTAGGGTAGAGCTCTTTGATCACAGTATGTCGTCTCTGTAGACCTTCATGACTTACTGTACTAAAGCCGGTATCCCCGTGAAGCAATTCGCCGCCGCCGCCCAGGCCAGGTAGATGACAGCCCCGACCGGAGGCAGCCTGTCCTCCAAGCCCATGTCGACCAGACCAATAAATCATCGATAGCGCGCGTGCACAGGCACCTCCCAGCCTCGGATGCACCTGAGCTGCTGAAACATCGCTTCCAGATTATAAATCTTTGGAGGCCCATCTCACATGCGGCATGGGACTGGCCGTTGGCGCTGTGCGACTACAGGAGCGTCGTTCCCGAGAGGGATACTGTCCCGGTGGCGTTGGTGTACCCCGATAGAGAAGGCGAAACGCTCGGTGTGAAGTATAGCGAGAACTATCGCTGGAAATATTTGCGTGGGATGACGCCTGAGGAGATCGTACTGATCAAATGGTGCGTCGTCTCATTTGATAGCACAATCGACCTATTCTGATCATTAATTCCATTCAGTTTCGACTCGGTCCAAGATGGCAGCGTTGCGGTATTCACACCACATACAGCTTTTGATGATCCAACGACCCCCGAAGGATCTCCTCTACGAGAATCCATTGAGCTTCGCGCCCTGGTGTTTTACGACTAGATTAAGTAACCAGTACTTGGTTATTGGTCAATGTATTATTCTCCAATTCTGTCGATGTTATGTATGAGTAAAATGAATCTATCTATTGAGAACGGTGGATTGAATGATCACGTAAATCAAGGCGTAGCGTAACACTGCTGGCTCAGATTAAGACCTGAGAATGTTGATGTGATTTAAGCGCCCATAACCGACCAGTAGCTTTGCCTGCACATTTCTCGTAGTAAGCAGAGCTTATTGGTGAAAGAATTGTAGCGAGCCCAAGCACTGTCACAGTCTTTGAAGCGCACCTGTCCCTTTCACGAAGTTACACCTCGCCCAGTACTCTGTGGGTGACTTTCTGTCGCAGTTAGAAACGCAGATCAGTACAAAGCCAACGTACATGACCTCCTTCAGGAAGATGCAATCAATTCCTAACTACCCCAGAGGAAATTTCCCATTCCGAGGTGTTTTAAAACGTTTATTCATCTCGAATCTAGATGAAAGCTCTCTACTACTACCTCCCTCCAGTTCTAAACACAAATCTCAAACTTCTCCTGCCGCGTACCTGCCGACCTTACGCAACGGTAAATTTCAAATGATTATCTGAGCAGTAATTTGGAAAACCTACTCGGGGTTTGGCTTCGAGTTCTCTCGATCTAATCGACACGGCTGGCAACCCGCTTGTAAATTAGAATCTGGACAACGGCAACTCATCCACTCATTCTGTTGGTGCGAAATAGTTTGCATCTCAACTAAATTTTGTAATCATTTCTCCTGCTAGGAGCAGCTAGGAGCGTGCCCATTGTTGGCTTTGACCATTGCAGTGTTGCTACGCAGCCTCATTGTCAGCTGAGTATTTTCGCGACGCGTTGTGAAATCACGTGCAGGGAAACCCATCTTGGAGCCGAGAGGTCTTACCAACAGACATTAAAAATCACATACTTCTGCCGTCTAGAGAGACGCCCCAAGAATAGCTAAGCAATGAGTTCTTTTCTCGGTAAGCAGTGCACTGGTCAGCCTTCTAAGCCGAAGCACGCAAGATCAGCATCAAATGAAGTCATTCATATTAGAAAGCGACGGAAGGTCGAGAATGGTATATAACGATAATTACATCGTAGTTCCAAGCATACATCTGTTCTCGCCACTTGCACCTCCTAAACTATCAAGCCACAATGTCAACAGAGCCTACCTCCACAACCACAAGCCTCTTCTACCTTGTCCCACCTGAGGACGGATCGCGAGCGTACTTTCATATTAACGCCAACCCGAAGACTGGAGAAAGGGAACAGAACTATGGTCGCGAGGAGCGTCAGGTCACCATTGAGAACCTTCGTGGTAAAGAGGACACAGTGTCTCTTGACACGACTGGGTTCCAATACTTCAAGCAACCTACCAAACATACAAGCTTTGCGAATGACGAGGAGATCAAGCAAGAGTACTATCCCGAAAGTATTGAGCTCATCAAGAAGCTCACTGGAGCGAGCAAGGTGGTACTTTTCGATCACAGTATGTCTTTTCCATAGACATTTGTGAGACTTGTACCTACATTGACACTGACCTGAAGCAATTCGTCGCCGTCGTCCGGGCGTGGTAGACGACAGCCCCGACAATCGACAGCCCGCCGCCCAGGCTCACGTCGACCAAACGACAAAAGCCTCCATCGCTCGCGTCCACAGGCACCTCCCAGCAGAGGAGGCACCCGAACTGTTGAAACACCGTTTCCAAATTATAAATCTCTGGAGACCGATCTCCCATCCCGCATGGGATTGGCCGCTAGCGCTGTGCGACTATAGGAGTGTCAATCCTGAAAAGGATACTGTACCAGTCACATTGGTGTACCCTGATAGGGAGGGCGAGACTCTCGGGGTGAAGTACAGCGAAAATTATCGCTGGAAGTATTTGCGTGGGATGACACCTGAAGAGGGGGTATTGATCAAGTGGTGGGTTGTGTAACTTATTGGGCCGATTCAAAGTGATCTGACAGTTCTCTTTTCAGCTTCGACTCAGTCCAGGACGGTAGTGTTGCCGTATTTACTCCCCATACGGCGTTCAGTGACCCAACGACACCTGAAGGGGCTCCTTTTCGTGAATCGATCGAGCTTCGTGCCCTAGTCTTCTACGATTAACGATTCATAGTGTTTGTATTTGTTTTAAACATCCGCCATGTAATATGATGATTGTGGTGTGGCCCTCTGGAAATCCAAATAAGCTTGGTAGCATACACCTATATCTCGAAGAAGCGATGGTGTTATTACACGGTAACGAGTTTTGCAGTCAGCTTGAAGGCGCCAGGCGAGATGAATTGGTGCAGACATGGGTGGTGCGATAATTGTCACCAAAGCCGTATATACAATATATATAAAGAAGTAGATAGTGTAAGATAATAATTAAGGGTGCTGAATGCGAGAGGATTCAAGAGCTTATGAAATAAATATATCCATGGTACCAGAAGATTAATCCAGATACTCTCGAAGCTATGGGGTGATCTGTAGGGCCATCGTACGAATTTTACAACTTTGATTTTGGCTTGGGAGACGAGGATACCATCTTGACGTGCGTAGCGGTAGCTACGAGACGGTGCCAAGTCAAGTTCCAGATCTAAAGAGCGATTAGCCTTGCTGAGTATTAAATAAACACTATTTACGTGATCTACTTCAGTGCGAACAGTTTGTGCCTTGTGTCCAGCGGAGACCGTAGTATTGATTATTCTTAATTTGTCGCCACTATAGGTTGTTAGGTTAATGAGGTTATTCATGTATATAGATAGAAGTACAAGAACGCACATGACTGCTGGAGAGTGGTACACCACGTTGAGTGACTGAGAGACCCCAGATAGAACTTTTCCTATCATGGTCATGTCGAGGAACATGAGGCACACGCTCGAAGCACTGTAGCGTGACTGTATGTCAGATTTCTCTGAGACGTTTGAGTAGAATAAAAGACACTTGCATGGCAATCAGGAATGCAGAACAGCCTCCATGGATGAATCCAGCTCCGTTCACCATATCTAGCGGAAGTCCATCAGGTTCGTAAGGCTTCCACTGTAACGTTAGAATTTAGTACCCACCTTCAGTGACTCGGAAACTATCAAGTTCAAACACCATCCTCGCCTCTGTCCTGCTCTCCTCGTCCGACTCTTCTGGTTGATACCCATCTCTGTCACCACCAGTCTTTCCTGGATGCTCTCACTGAAGATGGGAGAGCTAAATTTCTCAGGACGCCGGCTGTAGATGCCATTCTTGATGTCGCCCAGGAGGGCTTTTAATTCAAGAGATGCATTACCGCTGATACTGGCAGGGCTATACAAATTACACTGCAGGGTCATCATAAATGACAGATAGTAGTCCACTCCCATGGCAGAGTGGAAACACCTTCTGGACTATACTGGCTTTCTCCACAGTCACGACGACGAGCGAGTGGAGAGCAGGAAGAGGAAGTTTGACAATTTTGGCGTCAACCTCCAGCCAAGAGTTATCCCAACCGTTCAGGGGGCATTGAATGATTGATAATTCTTGAAGAACTGGGGAATCGAGTTGGGAAATAATGGAGTCGACGAGCCGAGATGAGGATCCTCGAAATTCTTCGTAGTAACTGACAAGAGATATCTGGAGATATTCCAGAGACCTGTTGCACTGTAGGTTTACTTCGGAAACGACTGTTGGGGCGAGTAAGATGGAACACTATACTGAGCAGTTTAGATTAATAGCTACCATCAGATGGACGATGAGGTGTCACAAAATTGTATCTCCAAATCAGTCGCCGAAGTGATAAGGCTTGTAAGATGAGGGTACGGTTGAGGGTGAAAATGTCTTCAATCAATCCGTTAACTTCCACATCCAGTTCGCGTATCGGATGTATATCTCGAAAGGAGTTGAACCAGCGGAGTACATGACTCGTACTTTCGCTGATTTTGAGGGTGGTTAATGAAGGAGGCAGCCTATCAATTTCCTCGAATGTAACAGGACCCTCCCAATGCGATCGTAGGTGTAAAACCTCCAGAGCAGGAAAGGAGCAAACGAGATCGGCCATCTGCTTGAAATCAGGAAAGTCGAACCCAAGCTCCAGCGAAACAAGCTTCGGAAAGGTGTTAGCCAGGGGTTTTGTTGGAAAATTTCCAGTTGCATGGAAGAATGCACTATTGCTTCCAAAATGAAGCCTTTGGACATTCGTCAGAGACTTGAGAAGCGGGATCGCCTTCCGTAGCTCTGTGCTGGTGGGTACGATAATCTTCAAGCTCTGGACCGCCGTTGTAATAGTCGAGTAGGGGGAGTCGAAGAGACCAGGATATTCGTGTATGAGTGTGTCGAGGCGCGTTTGGCTGAGGTGTAGATGTGCGAATAGGTGAGGTCGAATTAGGTCAAGCCACACTTTGCAAACGAGACTGCAAGTTGCAAGAGAGTTGATTGCCCTGTCCTTTCTCAACTCGTCCAAGAACAGAATAACAATCTCCAGAGGAAGAGATATCTCTGCACTCTTTTCAGCCATTGCCAGAGCTTAGAGACGTCAAGATCGTAGTAAGAGAATGGCAAGGGCCTACGCAACCTTTTTTGCGCACACCACCTCGCTTACAAAGGTAACTCGGAGTAACTTCGGGGGTCAAAAAGTACGCCTGAATCATACTGTAACTTGAAATTTGTCGATAGAGAATTGAATTAGATGTATAATCAAAAATTTCAGTAGTGATAGTTATACAACAATGAAAGTCAAATATTACAGCTATCCAGCATGATGAGAAGGATGAAATCGAACAACTAAAGGGCTACGGCGACTAGATGTAGCAGTTGGTAATAAAGAAGTCTGAATCAGAGAACTGGTCAATGGGGCAAAGATTGGGATAGTGATGAGGACGAAGATGAACTGGAAGTCGTGGTTCTGTTCGCTCCATTGGCACCAGTGATTGGAAATGCCTGTACCAGTTGAAGAGAATGAAAGCGACTCTCCTGTAGCAGATGTCGCATTCGCAGTATCAACAAGGTTGGTGGAGTAGGAGGTTGTTCCATTAATGTACTACCGCAAAAAAAGAGACGACACTGAAGGGCGAATGTGATCACTCACATGATTCACGAGGAGAGCATTGATAGTCAACTCTAATTGCGAGTTTGAACCGCCCAGTACTGGTAAGAAAGCCTCCTGACTGGAACGAAGAACTTAACCCCATGTGCCACTTCCAGGATATCAAGAAGAGCCACATTTATACCATTCACCGAGGGAATTTGGAGATGATAGAATTACACCAGGCACGAAGGTATTAGTGGAGCTGAGAACGATAGACAGTTTTCCCGGAGGAACGAGGACACCATCGATGGCTTGAGGAACAAAATTTTCCATGTGGAACTGTTGTCCGTAGTGATATTTCGCCCAACGTGCGGTTAGCCAGCTGGGGACAGCCGCAGGTACGTGATAAGTACAGTTGATTCAACACAATCGTATTGCCGTTTGCGATAGACCTGTTTAAAACTTGGCTCTTGTTACCCTCTAGCATGACGAGTTTTGAGAGTCCGTCCCAACGTGATATTTGGCCGCATTCCATTGACGAGCTGCGCGCTGGGGACACCTGCATCTCGTCGCAGCAGTATACGTCCTAGCAAACTCCTCGTCCTCGCGGCCTGTGAGGCAGTCTTGATAGTGGTCGTCCTACCCAGAAGACGAGTTGAAACTGGGAGGTATTGAAGAAGTTGCCCGAGATACAGTGGTAGGACAAGATGTTTGCAAGTAGAGCGTCGATGAGAGAGGCACTTGAGATGATCCTGCGAACTAGCCGCATGATGCCAATAAGAGTCGACCTGAGGTAAGGCAAAACGTACTGGATGGCGTAAATATTGTAGATCTTCGGCTACTCGAGAGTTCTGCCAAACGCTGCCGGCCTTGTGTTGTTGGCCCTCGGGAGGATTTTGGCTAGCTCAGTAAACCAAGCATTCTCGAAGGTGGTAACGGCCAATATAGGAGGAAAAATTGGACGATTGGGCGTGAACATGACCCAGATTCGATGGCAGAGTTGAAAGAGTAACGAAAAAGTAAACAAACTTGATGGCAGATGCAAAGTATTCAAGAACGGCGGAAATAGCGCTGTGCTTTTTATCCTTTAGACTTTGTCTGACCTTTGTAAGTGCAGCAAACCACGGAAGACCTGAGCAGTGCTGGTGGAGTGATATAGCAAATTGTATCCAGCATCCCTATGTTAGGGCCAGTCACGGTGCAGCGAGGAAATGCTAGGGTCATGCCAGTGGAGAAACACTTTGGTTGAGCGGCAGGTTCCAAAAAAAATAGATCATGCTCGGTACTCATTGAATTCTTTAGAATTCACGGTCACCGCAAATACTCTTGGTTTTTTCAGTGAGAAGGGAGATTTATCCAAGACCATTTGCGAGTCGAGAGTCCGAAGTCGACTAGTTGTTATTTTAACTTGTTGGATTTGAAAGGGTGTTGGGTAAACAACACCCAACAATCGAGCCTTTCTTTTGAGTGACCTGTTCGTTTCGTCAACGTTCAACCAAGTCCTGTATTTTCGACAATGGCCCGCCGTTCAGCACCGTCAGCACAACCTTCGTATCTTCCTCACCCCCAACACGCTCAGCGAGGGCTTTCAGACCCCAATGAATCAGGGTTCTCAAAGTGAGTGGTGAAAATTTAACACCCGGAGCTGAACATTGACTCAACCGGATATTTTGTAGATTCCTTCGTACGGAAGTGTTCGCACCCGA
>Ga0247742_10002997_pt1 | contig 10878 bp, 9 predicted proteins | sample UWRJL208509C2_FD_180944 | JGI IMG/M metagenome (GOLD analysis project Ga0247742, IMG submission 180944) | Plant litter microbial communities from Arlington Agricultural Research Station in Wisconsin, United States - UWRJ-L208-509C-2 | ecosystem: Environmental > Terrestrial > Plant litter >... | reverse complement strand
CTGTCGGCGCTGTGCCGGCGCGAGCGGCTGGAAGCCGTGCAGCTTCTCGATGTAAAGATCGCGAGCACGCTGCGCATCTATTCGCAGACGCACCAGCGCGAAGAAGCCTTCAGGCTCTTGCAGCAGCAGACCGAAGCGATGCCCCTGCTGGCCGATCGCCTGCAGGCCATGGTGGCGCGTATCGAGCAGTACAGCCAGGACGCCAGCGAACGCCAGCGCACCAGCCAGGACGCGTTTCATGCCTCGACGGGTGAGATCTACGCGAAGCTTGCTGCCTCCGTCGAGCAGTCGCTGAAGGCAAGCGTGACCGAAAGCGCGCGCGCTGCGAGCGCCGCCTTCCAGCCGGTCATGGAATCGACCATGGCGGGTCTCGCGCGCGAGACGGCCGCGTTGCATAACACGGTCACCGAGGCCGTGACGCAGCAGCTCGATGGCCTCACGAGTGTGTTCGACACCAGCACGGCCCGTGTGGCGGAGATCTGGAAGGATGCCGTCGCCGAGCAGCAGCGAGCGAACGACGCGCTGGCGCAGGACCTGCGCGCATCGCAGGAACGGTTTGCCGAGAGCTTCGAACAACGCTCGGTCGCACTGGTCGATGGTATGGCCGCGCGTCTGGATACGACGGCCGGGACTGTCGCCGACGCATGGAACGACGCGCTGGAAAAACAGGATGCCGCGCATGAAGGCCTCGCAACGCGCAACCAGCAGGCACTGGTCGCCGCCGCGGCTGCGCTCGAAGAACATGCCTCCTCGCTGGTGCGCGTCGTACAAGCCTCGCATGACGATCTGCAGGCAGATCTGCAGGCGCGCGACGAAGCACGACTGACGAGCTGGGCCGACTCGCTTACCGCGATGGCTGTCGCACTGAGCGCGCAGTGGGAGAAGGCGGGAGAGAATGGCGCTACTCGCCAGAAGGAGATCTTCGACGCGCTGGCCCGCACGGCGGCCGATATCGCCACGCAGACCCAGGCCCACGCGAGCGAGACCATCGCCGAGATATCCCGCCTCGTCGACGCGGCAGCGGAAGCACCGAAGGCCGCCGCTGAAATCGTCGCCGAGCTGCGTCAGAAGCTTTCCGAGAGCATGGTCCGCGACACCGCCATGCTCGAAGAACGCAGCCGTCTGCTCGCTACGCTGGAAACCCTGCTCGATGCGGTAAACCACGCGTCTACCGAGCAACGCGTGGCGGTCGATGCCCTGGTGACCACGTCGGCGGATCTGCTCGATCGCGTGAGCACCCGCTTCACCGATCACATCGAAGCCGAGACGGGCAAGCTCGAAGTCGTCGGCGCGCAGGTCGCCGCGAGCGCCGGCGATGTGGCGAGCCTCGGCGAAACCTTCGGCGCCGGCGTGCAGTTGTTCGGCCAGTCGAACGAGGCATTGATGGATCGCCTGCAGGTCATCGCCACCGCGCTCGACAACTCGCTCGCCCGCAGTGACGAGCAGCTCGCCTACTACGTCGCGCAGGCACGCGAAGTCGTCGACCTCAGCATGCTCTCGCAGAAGCAGATCATCGAAGAGATGCAGCAGCTCGCCCGCCAGCGCGCCTCCGTCACGGCGGAAACGGCATGAGCGACGACATCGAGTTCGAAGGCGAATCGGTCGCGCCGATCTGGGCCGCCTTCGGCGATCTCATGTCGGTGTTGCTCGGCGCCGTCGTGCTTATCCTCGTCGGCGTGATCGGTGTGCAGTTGCAGCTGTCGCACCGGCTGGATGAAGAGGTGAAGCAGCGTCAAGCGGAAGCGCAACGGCGCATGACGCTCGAGCAGGCACTGGCTGCGCCACTCGCCGCCGGTCGCGTCACGCTTGTGAACGGTCGTATCGGTATTCGAGGCAGCGTGCTGTTCGCGCTGAATTCCGATCAGCTGCAGCCCGAAGGTCGTGACGTGCTGAAAAGCCTCGCCGGTCCGCTGTCGAATTACCTCACCTCGCGCGACGAAGTCCTCATGGTCAGCGGCTTCACCGACGACCAGCAGGTGCACGACAGCAACCGTCACTTCACCGACAACTGGGAGCTTTCGGCGCAGCGTGCGCTGACCGTCACGCGCGCCCTGATTGCCGAAGGCGTTCCCGCGCCGTCGGTGTTCGCGGCGGCGTTCGGCTCGGAGCAGCCAGTCGGTGCGAACGACAGTGAGGAAGGCCGCGCGAAGAATCGTCGCGTGGAGATCGCGCCGATCCCGAAGCCTTCTTCTGCCGCGGCGACACCCCATGCGCCCTGAGCGCGGTCCGCTCGGTCGTCTCGTGGACGAACTGGCGGCGCGCTCGTCGTCGTATCCGGTCCTCCCGGTCCTCGACGAGTTTCAGAAGACCTGGTCGCGCATGCGCACGGAGAGCCAGTTGAGGCAGTCCTTGCAGGAAGCGCCCGAGAACGCGGGTCCGCTCAACTCCAGCGCTCTCGTACATCGGTCGATCGCACTGATGCGCGACCTGTCGCCGGGTTACCTGCAGCATTTCGTCTCGTACGTCGACGACCTCTCCTCACTGGAGCAACTGGGCCACAGTGGCCCGGCAGCACCGCGCGACGTGCCGCAGGCGGCGACGATCGGCAAGCGGCCCCGGGCAAAAAAGGCGCGAACGCGCGGCGAATGACGCGCGCCCCGTCCGAAGCCCGTTACTTTGCCTCGATGGCCTGCTTCGGCTCTGCCGTCGCCTCGTCGGGACGCGCCACCTTGTACATCTCCCGACTCATTTCCTTGAGTAGCGCATTCGGGTCGTCGCCCTTCGCGTAGAGATCCATATGCGCCTTGTTGGGCACGAAGCGGATGTCCGACGTCGCATGCAGCCCATCGAGCACGGCCTTCAGCTTGTGCACCGCGCCGTCGAGGTACCAGCTGTCTTCCGTGCCCACGGCGATGTGAATCTTGCCGTCGAGATCGGGTTGGAGTGTGGGCCAGTTCAGGCGGATGTAGCGCGAGATGTCGTAGTGCTCGATCCAATACGTCTGGACCTGCGGATCGATCTGGCCCGAGTAGCGATCGAACAAGAGCATCGGTGTGCCGTCGAGATTGCGCGGCGAGAACACCCACTCGTACGACGACACCTGTCCGCCGTAAGGCCCGAGCACACGTTCCAGTCGCGCCGCATCCTCGAAGGTACCTTCCCCGTGGAAGTGCACGCGGCTGATCGGCCACGGCTGGCCATCCGGACGCCGGTAGAAGTTCGCGTTGTGCGCGTAGATGTCCACGCCGGAGAAGTCGTGGAAGTCCACGGGATCGGGCGATGTCGACCATGTACCACCGAAGATCTTCGGGTACTTCGTCTGCAGCCATAGCGTCGCCCAGCCGCCAGACGAGTGTCCGGTAAGCAGGCGGCCCGAAGGCGTGGCATCCATGCGGTATTTCGCTTCGAGCTGTGGAATGAGTTCCTGCGTGAGCGCGTCGCCCCAAGGGCCGTTGTTCACCGAGTTGGCGAACTCGTTCGTTCCGGTGGCGCCGGACTGGTCCAGGAAGACCCAGATCATCGGCGGCATCTCGCCCTTGCTTGTCGCCAGGTGCACGATGACGAGATCGTCGACGAGGCTGTCCTTGTCGCCACCATAAGCGTGCGTGTAGTACACCGTCGGGTAACGCGCGACGTCGCCCTTGTCGTAGCCAGGTGGCAGCAGCACCCAGCCGCGCATGTGAATGCTCCGGCCGGTGAAGCCCGACAACAGTGGACTGATGACATCGAGCGATTGGGTGCTGCGGCGCGCGGCCGCTGCATCGGCCTGGATGTCCGGCGTCTCCCAATCGAGTACCCAGGGATCGGGGTTGGCGCGCATCTGCACCAGCGGCAGCGTCGGCGGAATGATCAAGGGCAGCCGTACGCTCACCACGGGACTGACCAGGTCACCCGCATCGCGGCCGTAGTAGTTGTAGTCGTGATCCTTGTCGAGCACGGCCTGCAGCAGGTACTCGCCCGGTGGCAGATCCGAGAAGCCGGTCGGAAAGGCGATGGCATCGGTATCGATCTCGGTAGTCTGTCCGGGAGCCAGCCGGAAGATCTCCCGCGCCGCGACGGCGGTACGTTTCGGATGCCACGGATCCGCATCCACCTGGGTGACCTTGCCACCCTTCGCCTGCGCTCGCGCCGCCTTGGCCGGCGTGGCGAAGACCAACAGGCGACCGGACACGGGCCGGGTTGCGGCGCCGTCGAGCTTCACCAGGACGATCGGTGGCGTCCTGCTGGCACGCCAGCGCAAGGCGACGCCGCTGCCGATCAACGCCACCGCGATCAGGGTGGCGATCCAGATGGCATTGCGCGGCTTCATGCGTTGGCGTGTTCCTTAAGCGGTGGGTCCCTTGGCCGGAGGGAAGATCGTAATGCCGAAGCGTGGCGCATGGCCAAGCAGCTTGTCGATGTCGTGCTTCGACGGCGGTGCGGGTGGCCACGCACCGTCATCGTCCGTGACGCAAGAAGCTACGAAGTCCTCGAAGCCTGCTGGCGCACAGACGACGATGTAGCGGGCATCTTCGCTTTCACCCGTGACGAGGCGGTGAGGCTGGCTCGGTTGCAACACCATGGAGTCGCCCGGCGAGAGATGAAAGGTCTCTTCGCCAACGATCACCGTGAGTTCGCCGGAAAGAAGATGGACCGATTCGGTCTCCCGCTCGTGCATGTGTGTGGGTGTGCCTCGCCCCGCGGGGCTGGTGAACTCGAGCATGCAGAACCGGCCACCGGTGTCGCGGCCGGCGATCAGCTCGCGTACGCGCGAGCCGGTGAAGATCACGGTATCGGCAGGTAGCAGGGACATAAGGGCGCTTCCTTGAGGGAGGGGAATCCCAAGGATGGGGCGGCGGGTCGGGTCGGATAAGTATCGTCGGGGTCACGATACTCATGGCATCATGTCGTCAATGACTGTCAATCTGACTCAATTCGTGGCATTTGCAGCCGTCGCCAGGCATCTCAGCTTCGCCCAGGCATCGCGCGAACTCGGGGTCGCCCCCTCGAGTGTGGCGAAAAGCGTGGCCCGGCTCGAAACCCGGATGGATGTCCGCCTGTTCGTCCGCACCACGCGATCGGTCCAGCTCACCGCGGATGGCGAGGAACTGTTCCGCCGATGCAGCGACGTGCTGGCGCAGGTCACCGAGCTGGAGGAAATGACGGACGTCCGTTCCAGCGAACCGACCGGCATCCTGCGCATCAGCGCACCCATCGGTTATGGCGGCAAGGTGGTGATACCGGTGATCGGGCAGTTGCTCGCGCGGCATCCGAAACTTCGCGCGGACCTTCGCCTCAGCGACGAGCGTGTCGATCTCGCGAGGGACGGTCTCGATGGCACGCTTCGCTTCGGCAAGCTGCCCGACTCGAGCCTCATCGCCAGGGAGATCGATCGCCAGCCCCTCGTGCTTTGCGCGAGCCCGAGGTACCTCGCGCAACGCGGCACACCGACAACGCCCGCCGAGGTCGCGGGTCACGACGTCATCGCCTTTCGCATGCCGGGAAGCGGAAGGGATCGTCCCCTCGAGTTTCGCGTGAACGGCGAAACCGTCACGCCGAGGTTCACGCCGCGGATGTGGCTGAGCCACGGCGAGTCCCTGGTCGATGCCATGCTTGCCGACTGTGGGCTGGCGCAGGTGCCGCAGTTCATGGCGCAGGAGGCTCTGGCCACCGGGCGCCTGGTCGAACTCATGCCGACGCTCAGGCCCGAGCCTCTACAGGTGAATCTTGTGACATCGGGTGGCCGAACCCTGGTGCCCCGGGTAAGAGTGCTGCTCGACGCGCTTCGCCTGCAAACCGGCTACGCGACGACCATCGGCTCGTCCCAGTAGTTTTGCGGGCCGGGCACTCAGGGATCTACCGTTTCCGAATGCCGCGGTCGGTTCCAGGCTGAAGGCCTGCCCCCTTCCTGCGGCCGTCGCCATGGCAACCCAAAGCACCGAGTACCTGTCGCAATCCCTGATTCCCGCCCACCCCGGTTTGAGCAACGGTGCCGGCGTCGCCGCGCGTCTTGCGGCGGAAAGCTATATCGAGTCCCTCGCGCGCATCGTTTATTACTGGGGCTACCCCGCCGTGAACACGTTCGGGCGGACCAGCTCGTGGGCGATCATGAGGGACGGACCGGGAGCAACGATGGGTCTGTTTCCCGGCGCACCCAAGAACACCATGGGCTACCTGGACGATCTCATGGCGTCGGCTCAACGCAAGGTCGTGACGCCGAACCGCGACACGATTTACGGCGCAGGTTTCGCGGACCTCGCAGAGGATGCCGTGGTGATCCAGACGCCGGACAACGTTCCCGCGGGTCATTACTGGACGATCCAGATCGTCGACCTGTTCACCACCGTGATCCACCAGTTGGGTTCGGCGTCCCATACGCCCGGCGGCAAGTACCTCTTGGTCGGGCCCGATTGGGAGGGGCAAAAGCCCGAGGGTTTCGTCGAGGTGTTGCATTCGCCAACTCATATCGCGGGAGTCTTCGGCCGGAGCTTCGCGGGCCACGGCGCAAAGGACATGGCGCTTGCACGCAGCATCCTCAACCAGATCGGCATCGTCCCGCTGCGAAACGATCACCGCGGTCCGCTCGTCTTCGATTGCGAAGCGAGCGCGCGCAACGCGGTCTTCCCGCCCGGCGTGACACGCGAGATGGTGACGGCCGACCCGGATCTTCTCCGGGTTCGACCGGTGAATGCCGCAACGTTCTGGGACGACCTCGAGAGGGCACTGGATGCGAACCCCAAGGTGAGTGCCGATGACACGCCGATGGCCGCCCAGGCGCGTGCCCTGCTGGCGCTGCGCAGCACGAGCAACGAGCTGAAAAGGCTCATCGATCACGTCGCGCTGGTGGCGGACGCGGAGCTTCAGGAAGGCGCGCGTTACTATCAGACCGGCGTCGACACGGGAAACGGCTGGCAACGCCAACGTAATGCAGGGGCGTGGGGCGCCGACTGGTACGGCCGTGCACAGGCAGCGGTGATCTACATCTATGTCAACGATCTTCACGAAGCGATCTACTTCATTCGCGGCACGGACGCCGCTGGGCACCTTCTGGAGGGTCGTTACCACTACACGCTGACCTTTCCGAAGGACGGATTGCCTGCCGTCGATCGTGCACGCGGCGGCTTCTGGTCATTGACGATGTATGACGAGGACTACTACATGCTGGCTCGCCCGGAGGGCGGCCGGACCAACATCGGTACCGCGGCGGTGGACGCCAACGAAGTCGACTTTGCGAAGGACGGGTCGCTCACGCTCCACCTCTCGTTCGCTCCGCCGGAGGACACCATGGCACGGAAGAATTGGCTGCCTGCGCCCGATGGAAAGTTCGCGTTACTGATTCGCGCATACGTTCCGAAGGACGAGATTGCAAACGGTACGTACACGTTGCCGAACGTTATTCGTATCTGAGTGCCGACCGCCGCTCAGACGGCCTTGAGCCGTATGGCGAAGCGCGTTCCTTTTCCCGGTGCCGACTGCACCGAGAGCGTGGCCTCCAGTGCGTCGGCCGTCTGTTGGACAATCCATAGGCCCAGCCCCAGTCCGTCGGCGCCGGGATCGGCCTGGCGGAACGCGCCGAACAGCTCTTCCGTCGCTTCGGAGGTCATGCCGATGCCGGTGTCCGTCACGGCGATCTCGATGATGTCGCCTTCGCGTTGCGCCTCGAGGCGGACGTCGCCACCACGGGGCGTGTACTTCACCGCATTGGATAGCAGATTGCCGACCAGTGTTTCGAGAAGGGCGGCATGGCCCATGACCGACATGGCGTTCGTCGATGCCGAGAGCGTGATCTCCTTTCGTTCGGCCGCCGGACGCCACGCTTGCTCCATCGTGGCGAGCAGGGGTGCGATCGGCACCGGTGTGAGCTCAGGGATCAGGCCCACGCCCGAGCTGGCGGCGATCGAGAGATCGGTGAACTGGCGATCGATGTCGAGAAGTTGTGTCGTGGCGCTGGCGAGCTTCGCCTGGACGTCCGGTACCGAGACCACGCTGGCGCGGTTGATCGCGTAGAGCGCACTTCGCAGCGGCGCCTTCAGGTCGTGGCCGGCCGCGGTGAGCAGGCGGCCCATGTGTCGGCTCTTCCGGTCGCTCAGGGCAAGCATGCGACGAAGCTCCAACTGGGTCATGACCTGCCGGGCGAGTCCGCGAAGTACATCGACCTGCTCCTGCGAAAGGCCGCGTGGTTCGGTGTCGAGGACGCAGACCGTGCCGATCGCAAGCCCATCGGGCGTCTTCAACAGGGCACCCGCGTAGAAGCGCAGCCCGGGATCGCCAGTCACCAACGGATTCTCGGCGAAGCGCCCATCGAGGGTCGTGTCTGGTACCACCAGCATGTCGTGCTCGAGGATCGCGTGGGCGCAGATGGAGGTCGCCAGCGGTGTCTCCCGCACCCCCAGCCCCACCTCCGACTTGAACCACTGCCGCTCCGCGTCGATAAGGTTCACGACGGCAATCGGCGTCCCGCAAACCAGGGAGGCGATCCGTGTGATGTCCTCGAAAGCAGACTCTCTGGCTGTGTCCAGGATGTCGTAAGCGCGGAGCGCCGCGAGGCGACGATGCTCAGCCGCATCGGGAAGTTTGGGGGCCTGAAGGTGTGCCATGGCATCCTGGAGAGTCACTCTTTGTGGCATCGTTGCCGGATGCATTCCATCAGTCAATCAAGGAAGGGCTCGTGATGACGTATCAAAAGACGGCTGTTTTCATTGGGTGGTTGGGTCCTATCGGCCGCTGGTCAGGTTCGCTATGCTGAATTAACGCGGGAAAACGTCGGAAGCGTAGTGAGCCAAGTGAGCCGCAACACGATCGAAAGGATGTGCGACCGCCATGGATGAGCGGAACCCGGGGTCCCGCCGCGTGATCGGCGGCTTCGTTGCGCTCATCTGCCTGCTGACCGTGGTGGCGCTTTACGCGCCGCGTTACGTGCAAACCAAGGCAGCGGCCGCCAAGGCCGCTCCTCCGGTGCGCCAGATCATGCCTTCTGTCGCGCTCTGGCTAAGCACGACCGATCACCGGTCGAAGCTGGCCCCGCAGCCCGATATCCCGGTGAGCCCCCGTGGTTCGGCGACCGCCGATATCGTCATCGATCCCACCACCCGGTACCAGAGCATCACGGGTTTCGGCGCTGCGATGACGGATTCCTCGGCGTGGCTACTCCATACGAAGATGAGTGCGCCCGAGCGCCAGGCGTTGCTGCGCGAGCTGTACGGTCCGCCGCCCAACCTCAATTTCAACATGATGCGGCTGACGATCGGCTCGTCGGATTTCTCGTTGAACGTTTACACGCTAGACGACATTCCATTCGGCCAGACCGATCCGCAGTTGAAGCATTTCAATATCGCGGCCAACCTGCAGGACGTGATCCCGATGATGCGGGAAGTCCTCGCCATCAACCCAGGCATGCTCACGATTGCGTCTCCGTGGGGTGCGCCGGCGTGGATGCGAACGACGCAGAATCTGCTCGGCGGTGAGCTGCTCGAGCAGTACGAGGGCGTCTATGCGGACTACCTCATCAAGTATCTCGACGCCTACCGCAGTCACGGCATTCCCATCTTCGCCCTGACCCTGCAGAACGAACCCGCGTACGCGCCGATCAGTTACCCCGGCATGACGATGGGTGCGGACACCCGCGCCCGCGTGGTCTCGAAGTACCTTGGACCGAAACTCGCCGACCGCAAACCCAGGACAGCCATCCTCGAGTGGGATCACAACTGGACGCCCGTCGACGAGCCGCTGGCCGTGCTGGCCGATCCCGACGCCGCGCGTTACATCGATGGCGTGGCATGGCATTGCTACGGAGGCAGCCAGCACGAGCAGGGTCGCGTGCATCGCGCGCACCCTGATAAAGATGCGTACATTACCGAATGCACCGGTGGCGACTGGCCGCTGTCCGTCAACGGCGAACTGCTGTGGTTCTCACGAAACCTGCTGGTCACCGGCATCCGGCAGTGGGCGCGCGGTGTCGTCTACTGGAACCTCGCGCTGGACGAGAACCACGGTCCGCATTTCGGCGGGTGCTCGCGTTGCCGGGGTGTTGTGACCATCGATTCGGAAACCGGTGAGGTGACACGCAACGACGAGTACTACGCGCTGGCGCACTTCAGCCGCTTCGTCGAACCGGGCGCGTTCCGGGTGAATTCCACCGATACCGATGTCGACGACAGGGGCATCGCCAATGTCGCTTTTCAGAACGAGTCCGACGGCTCGCTCGTTCTGGTGGTGGTGAACCTCAATAAGGAGGAACGCCGTGTCTCGGTAACGGACGGGCGTAACCGTTTCGAGTACGCGATGCCGGCGGAAAGCGTGGCGACGTTCGTGTGGGATCCGGACCTTGCTGCGGGTTGGATTCGACGCGCCCAGCGGTGGCTGAGCGGAACGCGCCCGCAGGCCCGCGTCGACTAGAGCAAGCCTCCCCTGCACGCAGGGGAGGGTCCGGTCAGACGATCACGTCATGATGGATCAATGCCAGATGCCCTTGATTTGCGACACCGTAAGGCCGTTGATCAGGCAGTGGTTGGGATTGTTCGGCATGGCGTCGATGACTACATTACCCTTGAGATTGATCACCGTGGACGCCCGGGTAAGGCCGCGGTTGACGCCCCACACCCGCGTGCCATCGGTGTTGATGAGGTTCTGCACGTTAACAGCGCTTTCGGTGATGTCGGCACAAAGTACCGACACACCCTGCAGCTTGTCGTTGCTGTCGCTGTCTTCCTTGTCGTAGTTCGCCGTGGCGTTGGCCACGCCGCTACGAACCAGAAGCCAGCCCTTCGGAGCGGGGTCGCCGTTCTTTGCGGAGACGGGGCAAGCCAGGCCCAGCAGGCAGGTGATGAGAGCGACCGTGATTATCATGTTCTTCATGGGAGTTCCTCGATGTCGTGTCGTGCGCGGCCATTGGCGACATAGGGAACCCACGCCGGGACGATGGCTGGCCAACGCGACGGCCATGCGCCCGCCGCCAGAGTC
>Ga0247742_10002996_pt1 | contig 10880 bp, 14 predicted proteins | sample UWRJL208509C2_FD_180944 | JGI IMG/M metagenome (GOLD analysis project Ga0247742, IMG submission 180944) | Plant litter microbial communities from Arlington Agricultural Research Station in Wisconsin, United States - UWRJ-L208-509C-2 | ecosystem: Environmental > Terrestrial > Plant litter >... | reverse complement strand
TCAGGGCATTCATATTCATGATGTAGAGCCAACTTGCGAAGGACTCGTTGAATGTTGAGAGTGAATCACTGAGATTCTTCATGGCTTCCACGTTGGTTTGGAGGGCCTCTGTTTCGTCCAAAAACTCTGCCATCGCAGGTTCCAGAAATCCAAGGCCATGTGGGGCATCTGGGTAGGCGCCAGATCTCGATAGGCGGAACAGAGACCCCTGTGAAACCCGTCGAAGAGGCGTCCGGTGGGGAGTTTGAGCTGGTGGCATGAACTACGCCTCCTACTTTCTGTTTCAATGGCTATTCTACGAGTTCAACCGAGGCCTGAGGAGAAATATGGCGGTGGTTGGGGATAAGGTGAGTGCGGCACGTGATGGCCCTGTTGATGCTGTTTCAAGTTTTTGATTCCTTGTTCAAGCCGCGTACAGGACTGGTGACTCGTCCTCTACCTTAGGATCAACAAATATCAGTCGATTGACTGGTCCCCTGCCAACTTGAATGCTCTCCGGAATCGAGGTTTTTAGAAGAGCTAGGAATGTCGACTTTCCCTATCAGCTGGCAAAAGTCACTGATCGCAGGGTACCTTGGCTGGATTCGAAGGAGGCTTGCAGACTGGGAAGTCAGGCTAAATCGTTTCAGTCCTGATTTTAGATTCAAGGCTCGATTGAAGGATTGAGCGGAAAGACATTTTATCGACGTCAGCCCCGCAGTCGAGAGACTGGACCGGTCAGGATATAATCACCTATAAATCGACTGCCAGTGCATTTCTCTATCTCTCTAATCGCCACCCCATCGCCATGAGAAACGATGGACCTCCACCCGGGGGAACCTCCGATCTGATTCGCTCTGACTTCTGGTTTGTCGACGGGAACATTGTCATCATTGCTGGCTCTGCTGCATTCAAAGTACATAGAGGACAGCTTGAGCGACACTCGGAGGTCTTCAGTGATTTGTTCTCGATCCCTCAACCCAAGAATCAGGAGCTTATCGACGGCTGCTCTTGTGTCGAGCTGCCGGACAGTCCTTCGGATGTGTTTTATTTTTTAGGTGCAATTTACGATGGATTGTGAGTCATCTGCTTGTTTTAATCCAGAATTTATATAAACTCTTAGAATCGTTCCTAGATACTTCAAGAAACCTCGTGCTTCAGACTTTTCTATCATTGCTGCTGTGCTTCGTCTTGCTACAAAATATTTGGTCGAGAATCTCCGTCAGCGCTGTCTTGCACGACTTGAGGCCGACTGGCCGTCGACCTTGGCTGGCTGGGACGTCCGTGAACGACGATGCACAGACGAGTTTGGGCGCTACATCCCGCGAGACTATTGCCCTCATCCGATCTTAGTCATCGAGCTCGCTTTGGACATGAACATCCCATCTATCCTCCCTGCCGCCCTCTACGATCTGTCCCGCTACGGACCGAGCAAAATTATGATAGGAACGATCACCCCAATCACCGCCTTTCATCGCGTTATAGGCGAACTTGCTGATACTCAAGTTTCCTCCGAAAGGCCTGTTCGTATCTCGCGCGACCTGTTCTGCCGCACGGTTCGAGGGCGCGAAGCCAGTCAACGATTCATGGCCAACTTTATCGCCAAAGAACTTTCTTGTCGCTCAACCGCACCGGGATGTTTTTGTCGACAAGATTCAGAGTCACCTAGCCGACAGTGCCATGAATCGTTTTACTTCATCATGCTCAACGTTTTACGTTCCGTCGGCGGTATCGCGTGCGGTCGAGATGCTGATCCACTCAACACCCTTGTGCAAGCGACCGAGATGTTATCCAGGACCGACTTCTCCGATGGACAGCGGCAGTGTGGATTGAAGCTTTGTCAACCGTGCAAGGCCGACTTTACCGTATCAGCATTGAAAGCACGGCAGGAGGTGTGGGCACTTTTACCATCTTGGTTTGGCTTGGTTGGGGGTGAGAAGGGAACTTCGACGGTGGATCTTGACTGAGTAGTTTCTTTGCTTTATTGTCGTTACTTCTTGTTTTCTTTGCCTGCATGCATGCGTTTCACACGTCCCTACGCACCTAGGGCCTTAAACGACAAACGAAACCGACGCACCAGGAATAAATCACGATATAGGGGAAAGACTCGTTCGAATCTTCTCGCTGCATCGTGCCTTATTCCTGTTGACTCTTCCGTTGTGAGGAGAGATCAGTATTTCGATTCTAAAAATAATGGGCATACATCGTAGTCCATAGCTCACAGGAAGGTGACAGGATGTTCCAAACTCTTAATTGTTTGCGGATGAGATTGATTCTTGGACGGCTCGCGGCGTCATCTTGCTAGCATTGCTTTGCTAGCAGCCATGCTTCGTCAGTCATGAGCTCTGGTCTTGCCGGCCTGTCACCTTGAAGAATGGGTACGGTAGCCATGTGGTTGTTGCAGGCATAAAACGGAATCTTTCCACTATTAATCTGAATTCATGTAAGGAGCCATGCGACCGTCTCAGCAAGAGTCCGACGTACCTCATAAATAACCATACCGAAGGCGAACACATCGCTGGCGAATGTTGGTAGAGCACTTAACATCCCCCAGGCTTCGGGGTGCAGGAGCTCGGGGGCCTCCACCGAGCACTTCCTACTCCAGACTGAGAATATGCCTGAAGCGGCTCTGATATGGACAAAATGTCATCGAGGAGGTGACTATCGAGAGGTGCCTGCATCGTAGACCGAGACAGACCAAAGTCTGCAAAGCAGATGTTTCCCTCTCCATCGACCAGAATGTTAGCCTGTGACAGAAGTGAGTTTCTTGTTTCTGATAAGCGGCGAGGTTCTAGGGATTTACACTTTTCAGATCACCGTGAACAACGCAAGCATCTTCAAGGTAAACCATTCCATCGACTATCTGTGCCAGCTTAGACATCAGAGAGAAAGTGTTAGACGTGAAGAATCGACGGAGTAAAATCTGAAGAGCATACCAAGATCTCTTTGGACACGTCGGGTTTACGGTGCACATATTCGAGAATTGTGCCGTTGTCCATCCATGGCATGACAATACATGGCGCATTGTTGAAGAAGCATAGACCCAATATTTGGATAACTCGCGGATGATCCAATGTATGCAATATCGTCGCCTCGCGGAGCCAACGCTATGTACATATATATATGATTAGAACCTAGTATTGAGGTTGTAAATGCCTTCTGACCTTAATTACCAGCGATCTGTTTGACTGGTGGAGTCGGAGAATCTTCATGGCAACTTTTCTACCTCGGCTCAGTCCACTCTGAACGACGGAAAATCCACCATAACGCCATGTATCGTAGTGCTCGGCGTGGTGGGGTGCAGGCGTCTCAATTATTAGGGAGGTTTTGGAATCGTCGAAAGCCAGGGCATTTGAACGTCGATCACTGAATTGACTTGGTGACAGCTAGCGAGGTAAGACGAGTCTGTCAGGGTATTGGAGATGAACAATCCAAAACTCACCTGTCCGTCAAAGCGCTAGTAAATGACAGCCATGCCTTTCGTCAACAATTTGCTGATTATCGCAAGAAGATACATGGATAGAGAGAGGTCAAGGAGAGGGGGCAGAAGAAGGGGGAGGGAAGAAAGCAGACGATGGCGTTCACAACAAAGTCCAGCTGGTGATGAGGAGGATCAGTAGACTTGACATCGCTAGTTTGCATCAAGCGATGAAGGTTACAGATTCGATAAATTAACGCCAATGCTTACATGCTAGTAGTAAACTATCTGTCGCCTTTGTGAATAAAATCATAGCAGGTCTTTCCCGCTTCGGTGCCTAAGATCGCACGAATTTCAGGCAGACCTAGGTTGCAAAGCTCGCGCACGTTGTTGACTTTCTTCATTACTGACTTCACGTTCTTAGTTGAAATTCCGGGTATACTTCGCAGTAGCTCCTCTGCTGCAGTGTTCACACCGGCTCCAACGTCAGGATCGTCGTCTGCTCCAATAGCAATGGCCTTGACAGGATCGGGTTCTGGGTTGTTCGCCTTGAGGTCATTAAAGATCTCTGACGTAGCATATGGCGACGAGGACCAAATGATTCGCAGGCGAGGGAATGTCAATGTGAGGAGTACAATTTTCGATTGAAGAATCGGAGAAGAGAAGTTGGACTGCTCAGAAGGGCCAGCTTGCTTTTTCGGAGGATATTTGTTTGATGCCTTTGCATAGGACTTGATTTCGCCGACAATCTGCGACATTGAGGTATGAGACTCAACGCAATAAAACCAGAGTAGTGAGGCCTCACCTCCAGCGAGAATGCTTTGTCTTCCTCGAATTCTATAAGCAATATCGGATGTTTGTAGTGCAAGGACATCAGCTCGCACTGGGTATACCTGTCGTATAATCAGTTAGAAGGCGCATTCCACAGCTTGAACACAACTTACAGACGGCCACTGTTGAAGCTAGATATTAGATCCGGCAAACTCTTCCTTTCGACACAGATATCCGGTGTCAAAATATAGTCACCAACTGTGAGGGTGGCGGGTATCACGAGGAGATTAGATGCATGCAACAGCGATGGGAGAGTCGAACGGAATTCTCGCATGTCTACAATAACCTAGGGTAGAGTCAATAACGATATCGTAATTAATTAGTGTACAAAGGCTTTACCCTTGACGGTTCCTTGTTAATTTCTCTACGCCCTCCAGCTACTCGAGAGCTAATTGTCTTGATGATGGCATCGTTCGCGCTAGCTTCACGGCGGTCTTCCACGAGCGTTATAAGCATTGACTACAGACACATTTTCAGCAATGGGTACCACATGACACAAAACACTTACACCTCGCTCCTTTATGAGTCGCTGAAAAGAGTCTTTCTCCTTCCTGATTCCGGCAAGATATTTATGCTCTTCACAGGAATTTGCGTACACCATGTGATACACCCTTACAGCCAGGCCGGGATTCGAGCTCTTATAAACCTTGAAGCCTGATAAGCCGCTGCCTGAAGTGACACCCTATAAGACTGACCTCAATGCGGCGAACGAAATCCATGTCTGGTTCAAACATGACGATGAATTTCGGTTTGATTTCGTCCAGAACTCGATCATCCGTGTCATCGGAGTATGCCCTTACGAGTATAGTTTGCTCTGGCGGAAGCAAACCGTAGTTATCGTCGAAATCATGTGCTAACGTGTCGGAGTCGAAATCAATGAGGGCCATGGTGTCGTCGATGAGATCGATGGCACCACCGGGTACCACATCATCGGCTTGCGTTTCCCAGCTATCAGAATTCGTAAAGTCAAACCAGCTGGAAACGAGCAGAAGTTAAAACGCACAAACGAGTCAAGCCATCTCTATTCTGGATTTCTCGAAGGTTGTATTCTTTCGGTTCAGGTTTCGGTATAACTGGGACCGCGGCACGATCCCCACCAGTTGAAGGCCCCCCACCACGAACACGCCGACGACTTTGAGCTCTTTCTGCCCTCTCCTTGTCCTTCTTCTTGAGTGCCTCACTCATCCCGTCGACATCATCGCGGTAAATCTTGTCGAAACCATCTTTGGCGCGATTGGGCCCGTCAGGGAGACCAAAGTAACTCTTGCGGTCTTGTTTCCTCTCCGCAAGTTGAGCTTTCCACCACAGATATAGTTTGAGTTTCCGCATCATCATCTTGCGCCCACGCATGCCTGGTGCAATGTTATCGTCCATCGTCGACAGAAATTCAGTGAGAAGACTACATGTCCTCGTTGAGGATGTCATCACAAGGACTGTGTTGGTGGATCCGCTTGCTATCGAGCATGTCAGCCAGGATCGGACTGTAGAGTTGTGTGACTCACGAGCTGCACCCGGTTTCTTCAGGCTCTCCTGTCTGATAATCTCGCCTTCAGCCTCCAGCAAGACCTCCGCCAAGAGATTCCACTTTGGAAGTTCCTCGAGGACAGGTTCTAGACCATCGGGAAGCCACTTCGGTCGCTTTTCTTCTCCTTTCTGTGCCTCTGTCGCCGGGCCATGCCCTTCAGCCTCATTCAGTGCGTCCCATGCATCATCATCCTCAGTCAGATCCACGACCACAGGAGTCTTGGTCGTTTGACTGACAGTATAGCATCTTCTCTTTGCTGACTGGAATATGATATTAGCAGCATCTGTGAGCATCCAGGGTGACTGGTGCTGTTTGACGCCTCCATGAACTGATACAGTGTTGGCGGCGATGAGCGTTTCCAGATAGGCATGGAATTGAAGGGAGTCATATGTCAGAAGATAACTGCATCGATGGTTAGTATCATTCCGCTTCACAGGAAAACATGGCTCACTAGAGAAGACGGCGCAGGGTACCCAGGTCATTGACAAGCTGTTTGGTCTTGGGTCCGACCTTGTGCCACACGGAATCTAGCTGTCGCCGAACAATGATCTCGAAAGAACGAAAATAGGCATTTTCTACATTGAAGTCGTCTAGATCCAGCTATGACGGGCTTGAGTCGCAGACATACAAGAATTGGCGAATCAACAGACCGTCGTGTTTGAACGTTTGAGTTCCGACAAGGTGATGGTCATACATTGAAGAATCGCGTTGTGTATGTCCTGCATAGGCTCTGTCAGGTCTTGAGACAGTTCTACTACGTCTGCTCGCCGACGCTCGAGAGACTTCTTGATTTCCTCATGAAAGCTAGATAAATTGAATAATTTGGACATGAAATCAGATATTTCTGACCTACCGAGGATATATGTGCACACTGCGAAGTTGTAGTTCCTTCATGATGTTTTTCAGTGGAGATAGACCACTGGTAATGTGTTCAGGTTGGTCAGTGAAGGCTTTCACAAAGCCTTTCTTGTTCTTCTCGCGAAACAAGCGAACGATAAATGCTTCGAGAACGAGCGCGGTGACTCTGCATATTTATGAGCTTACAGAGCGCTCAATTTGATGGACACGCATACTTCTCAGCGTGGAGAATGAGCATCCCCGTTACTAGCTCGGTAGGAATGTCGGACTGCAGCATATCCACGACCAAGATACGCGAGGTCACAGAGAGTATACCACCTTGTCGATATAAGTTCTGTCTAGCAATATAGATAGTCAGCAACGGAGGGAATTACAAGCTCGTGGTTGTGACGCGCACCTGTCTTTGCTTGGAGTCTCATAGCCAACAATCCGCAGGCCTGGCTTTCGACAACCCATGATTCCAAGTTCTTCTCCAATAGCTGTTTCTTCTTCAGGAGTTGCATTCACAAGGAGCACCAGATTCTGAGGGGAGTCATAGATCTTCATGAGAGTGCATATTATCTTGCGAAGCCCCAAACCCCTTGCTAGGATAAGCAGGTCACTCGTGGCGGGGTCATGAATTTTCTCAAGAATAGACTTGTGAAACGAAAGTAGAGTCGCCATTCTTGTTCTTGAGGTGATTATGGAAGGGCAACGAGCCCTAGTAAGTTTGACAAGGTGGTGAGCGTGTTTATTGCAAGCCGAACATGACAGTTCAGTGTCAAGAGTGGTGGCCAGATGCGGAGTCATCCCTTCTTTGGTCACCGACCACCACCACAACTCGGACTAGGGCCACAATGGGAAAACTCAACATCGCTCACCACAAATCGTATCACCCGTACCGGAGAGACAATATCGAGAAGGTTCGGAAGGATGAAGAGGAAGCTCGATTGAAAGAAGAGAAAGAGGATGGTCGCATGCTACTGGCGGTACGTGTTCTTCTGCATTCACCGTGACCGATAATGAGGAACAAGACAGGATGCAGAAGCACGCATAGATCTCCTTAGAGAACGCGCGGGTGTCTCTGATAAATCTGAGAAGAAGAAAGGGAAGGGTCGCGACGATGACATGAAGCTGATAGCTTCGTCGAGCTCCATGACCGGACCCGTTCTACCAACAACGAATGGCCATATTAATTTATTCGAGGATCTAGAGAATGTGTGCTCATTCTTAATATGTTCAAAGTGTTTTACTTACCCTTTGCAGACCCAACAGACGATTGCAGCAGCCATTCGAGCGTCCAAGAAGACTGCCCCAGCAGAGACTGAGAAGGGTGTCCCTTTGGCGCCATCTGCCAAGGATCGTAATCCATGGTACTCTGAACGAAACTCTGAAAAGCCAGAAGAAGTAGTTCAAGACGACAGAAGGTGCTTGCCATTATTTTTATGAATTTCTAAAGTTGCTCATACTGGGGGCAGGAAACGAGAAGAGCAGCGCAAATTCGTTCATGACCCGTTGACCTCGATAACGAAACAACTAGCATCTCGCACATCCAGTTCCTCTGGTGCGACATCCTCGCGGTCATTTAGGCCACCAGCTCCTACGCTTAGGGCAATCGCGGACAAACCCCCAGAAGTCCAAGCCCGACTCTCTCGCGAGTCCTCTGAGCGAGAAAGAGCGCTAGAGCTCATACGACGCAAGAAGCGGGAAATGGAGGGAAATGCCACACCGAGCACGGTATTCGACGATGCCAGTAGTGGATATGGAGATGTCTTCAACCGCAGGGAGGTCGAAGAAGCGCATCGACATAAGGACCGGCGGAGGGACGGTAGTCATCGACGATGGGATGATGAGGATCGAAATCATAATAGGCGTGCAAGACAGTGGTAACAATTATATTTTTGCATTTCCTCTACAACTGCGCTCTAGACATCTACAGTGGATCAGACAGATTAAAATGTATTCTAGCGTTCAAAGACTTCCTCTGACCTTCAACTGAGAATACTAAATTGCTGAGTCGTCGTGCTCGAATCAGAACGAAGACGGGTCCGGGTCCCGTTACCCGGTCCCGGTGTTCAAGCGGAGCTTAAACAACAATGATACAGTTTTGGCCCAACATCACAGAGCTCACCAACGACATCGCCGGCAACCTCAAGCACCCTACGACAAAATGGTAAGTCAAACCTCTACTCGTCGAGGAGCTCGCCCAGCTGCGGTTCATTCATCGTGGAAATGAGTTGACTGGGCACGACATTGAGATGGATGGTAAGTCGGTAGTCCGGATGACCTTGAGGACCTGACTGACCTATCACTCCCCGATCCAGAACCGTATCAGCCCCGAAAGTAGAGATAATATCTCAATCTTTCAGTCGCAGAGCCCTCACTATATTGTGTTGGCGATGATGCGTTTTTGCTGGGCCGTGTGCATCTTTTTGCGATGCTCACGGCGCTAGAGCTCCGAGGCACATTGTCAATTCTCTTTGAGATTGCGATGCTGACTTCGTCTCAATGACCAGCCCCCCAAAGCCAAGGCCGGATCCGGAAAGAAGCCCGCCGCTGCACCTTTTGGTGCTAGCAAGGCGACCAAGGCCAAGAAGAACCCTCTCTTCGAGGCCACCCCCAAGAACTTTGGTATTGGTGTGTACGATCTCTCATAAAGTAATACCGAGAGAATTAACATCTTGAGTAGGTCAGGACATCCGCCCCCAGACCGACTTGACCCGATTCGTCAAGTGGCCTGAATACGTTCGTCTGCAACGCCAGAAGGTCATCCTCCACCAACGTCTCAAGGTCCCTCCTGCTATCGCCCAATTCTCTCACACTCTCGACAAGAACACTGCTACTCAACTGTTCAAGCTTCTTAACAAGTACCGCCCTGAGAGCAAGCAGGAGAAGAAGGCTCGTCTTGTGGCCACTGCTGCTGCAGCCGCCGACGACAAGTCCAAGGAAAAGGTCTGGTTCTGCGAGAGTTTGTAATCAACGTTGGATTCTGATACCTGTTGATATAGGACACCAAGAAGCCCCTGTTTGTCAAGTATGGTCTTAACCATATCGTCGCCCTCATTGAGGCCAAGAAGGCAGCCCTCGTCGTCATCGCTCACGATGTTGACCCGATCGAGCTCGTCGTTTTCCTCCCAGCTCTCTGCCGCAAGATGGGTGTCCCATACGTCATCGTGAAGGGCAAGGCCCGCATCGGTACCGTCGTCCACAAGAAGAGCGCCGCTGTTGTCGCCCTCCAGGAAGTCAAGAGTGAGGACAACAAGGAGCTCGCTACCATCGTCTCAGCCGCCAAGGCCAACTTGTAAGTCGTCGTGCTATGTTCTCCTTCTCTATTATACTTATATTTTGCGTTTAGCACCGACAAGTACGACGAGACTCGCCGTCAATGGGGCGGAGGTATTCGTGGCAACAAGTCGACCCAGATGCTTCGCAAGCGTGCTAAGGCTGCTGGACAGAGCACCACCAACCCTGCTCTCGGCAAGCTCTAAGCATTTTCCCACCTTGGTTTGCCGATGCGCGTTGGATTCTCAAAAGATGGCTGGTGTTTATCATCCTTCGTCGCTCTCCATGTATCTAGGATTATGCAGTATGGTAATCATGCTTGATGTCACGCAATATGCAGTGTGCTGCGCGATGTCCAGTTTATTTGCGTATCGAAGCTGAGGGTCTGTGCACCAGAAGTGATCGAACCTCGCGAAGCTCTTATGACTGCGTGTCTGCGGAATTTCTGGCTGTTCGATCGGACGAGTCCAAACTTCAGAAGCAAGAAATGGCAATCGAAGAGCAGTGATAATTTCGCACCGATTTCCGCACCTAACTGCGTGTCGTACAGACAATCTTCTGGGCAGGTTCTTGATATTACAATGGAGATAGCTGTACTCCCGGCAATGAATTATACAACTTGTCAGGCTCACTCTGTATATATAATAATCGTAAGTATATCTTATTCGGTCCAAAGAAATCTGCACTAGCGAGTCCCCGCATCGCGTTGATGTCGTGATCCCCTCACCTTCCTCAGTCCAGTGTTCGGTTCAGCCGTTCTCGTTCCGTCATTGCGCCGTCATTATTGTCCTCTTCATACATACTTGTCCATACTTGTCCATGAGCCCTATCGTAACCCTCATTGGAGTGGGTCCCGCAGTCGCTTGCAGATTGAACCCGCCTCTAAGGGTCGCTTGTATTAAATAAACGACAAAATTCGAGCTCAACCGATCCTGCATAATTTTATCAGTTGCAGCGCACCAGATTGGGAGGCTACAGTACTTTTTTTTTTTTTTTTTTTTGATTCCA
>Ga0247742_10002995_pt1 | contig 10883 bp, 11 predicted proteins | sample UWRJL208509C2_FD_180944 | JGI IMG/M metagenome (GOLD analysis project Ga0247742, IMG submission 180944) | Plant litter microbial communities from Arlington Agricultural Research Station in Wisconsin, United States - UWRJ-L208-509C-2 | ecosystem: Environmental > Terrestrial > Plant litter >... | reverse complement strand
ACAACAATCCTCTCCAATATATTCGCCATAATGTCGCCCATCCTCGAACTACCCAGCTTGGTCTGCGTCGCCGCTTTCTTCGCTGCGGCGTTTGTCCACCCTCTTATAGTCCTTGTGGTCTACAAGACTATTCTCCTGCGGGGACGCACCGGTGGCGACAGGATTTTAGGTGTCGAACGCCATCTGGTTTTATTTACCACCATCGGAATGATTATGGTCCTCTCATCGGCAATACGTGAGTTTCCTCGGAGCTCCCTTTTTCAACACTGGTGTTTAACATGAAACACAGTCAGATTTCCAGATGTTTGGGCCTACATCTATTTAGCCATCCCTCCAGTCATCATCGTCGCTGGATCTCTGGTGTTTAAGACTCTAAGAATCCTCAGGGTTGAGACGATATGATGGGCACCTTCGGCTGCGTCTGCTCGTGGGTGGCGGATCTATGTTGTATCCGTAACGATACCCCCACCGAGGTTACCCCCACCTCCACCTCCGCCGTTGGTGTCACCACCAACGATAGTGGTAGCACTGAGATGGTACGCCCTCGACCATATTCCAAGATTGTGAGTTTACCTTGATTGTTGTTTTTGGAAACCACTGACGGTTGAAATATGTGTCTAGGATATTCTGACGTCTTCATTGCCACGATAACATGTTTTTGTTACTTAATTTTCTTTTTGAACTTTGTCCGCCTCCGTGTATCGTAGTTACCTTACAGAATTGTATAGACTCTCAGACCTCCGTGTCATGAATTCTGATTCTTATGTCCAAATAAAATTTCTATGAGATATACAAGTATGGCTGCAGATGATGTTAGAGTTCAAGAAGGCGATGACTGAATATGAGGTATAATCGAAGTTCGCATAGGATCCTTAGAAGGGATAACGGAAGATGTCAGCGCATGGAGCTCACTGACGATGATCAAATGACCCACCAATTTAATTCAATGTCGACTGAGCGAGAGCGGACAAGGTCATTAAGCTGACGCTGTCGTATGATATGAAGGAGACTTCAATAGAACAAAAACCCAAACTCAACATTTAATCTCGAAGATGAAATGGTTTACAATAAAAATTGAGGTCGTGGTATTCACCTCTACGGTTCCGTGAGGCCCACCAGTTTCTGAGACGCTTACACAAACTGGAACGTGAGTTGTATAACCTACAAGTGTGGATGCTAAGCCACTAACGATATCAACAACAGTGTTTGGGTATGTCGATCTAATTCCATAGTCGACGATAGGGAGAACATAGAATTTGATTGCGGAGAAAATCTGTGCACGCCTCGCGCTAAACAGGTAGTCATGTACCTCGCTGATCTGAATCAAATTCGAACGACTCCACAGTCCCTGGAAGTTCAAACGTCAAAAAAAAATATCAGTGAGCGCAAATGAAGGCACGAAGCGAAGAACTGACGTTATTCCAATAGGAACGGCAGACAAGGGTTCTATCCTACAATCTTATAAGATAGTATTAGAAAAGAAATCAGAAGAACGCTCACAAAGTCGGAGATTGCGCAAACGTTCAGAAATTCCCAGTACATGTGTACCAAAGTCCGCGTAACCCGCTCAGCGAAGGAATCTATCAGTGACAGTGTCAGAAAATGCTATTCTCTACAGTTCCCAATACAATTGAAAGCTGAGAAAAGAGAGGGCGTCGATGCCAACGCTTCGATTATCGAGGACAATCCGTCAACGTTCTTGGAGATAGAAAAAGGTACCCCACCGATTTGACTTCGACTCAACAACAATGTCGATCAGCGCGAGGTACCTTGAGAATTGAATCCAAAGGATTGGCGAGCGCGGCCGATGTCATGAAGAAGAGGAGATGAAGAAAATCGTCCTCAAATACTTGGAGAAAGGAATTAGGCTAGGAAGAGCTCATATCAGCGATTTGGGACCAAAAGAACTACAGGAAGACTCACCGATTCCGCGTAACAGAAGTGATCAAACGACACATGCGTATGCAGCAATTGATACAGAGTGTGTCCAAACAACGTCCTCCAGGATGGAGATCAGGGCAACTTCATGAATAAAGAGAAATATCTGCGCACGAACTCATTGGAAAACGTCTTGGAGGCCAGATAAACCGTTGTGTCAACTAAAGTCAATCGAGTGGAGAGACCTGGGAAGACGACTGCCTGGACTGCATGCGCCGATGAGGTCACGAAGGCCTCAGCTCCAGCCGTAATTACGTGTCTTCTGTATATCCATGTATGCATCTGCCAACTGCACCAGTCCACCCGTCTCATCGTCGGACTAAACAAGTTCCGGAGAGGGACATTTGGCTGGAAAAAGGTGGGGACTGCATAGATGGATAGAAGTACAAGTACTGGGAGCTGGGGGCAAGGCCTTGGTAAAATGCTCACTCGGTTCTGTAACAAGGAGGGGATGGCTTTTTCCACACGAACTCGACCAGCCAAATTTGACTGAGAATGAGGGCAAGAGGTATAACCGAGTCGATCCAAGAACATCGACCCACGATGCTCGGTTGGCCCCACATAGCTCGTAAGATAGAGTTATATCTGCAATTGAACCGTGGATCATCATATTCAACGACCACAACTCATCCAATCCTGCAGATATACGCAGTGCAGATCCGTCGTTTAATATTGACGCTCGGGTTGGTGATTGAATGGATTTGGGTGTCCGAGAGGGTTAATCGAGCCAATGAGCTGCTAGTAACTCATTAGATGAGTGCGTTGGCATCGCATGAAAGAAAGAACGTACCTGCGAGACCGCAAAACAGCATTATTGTCACATGGACATCGCCAAAGCATCTGTACATTATTCAAAGTCGAAGCTGATTCGTTGGATTAAACGCATCTCAAAACTATGTATTCTGGATGGCGGAAGCTGCAAAATAGCCGCGTGACTGAACGGCTAGTTGCCTCGAATGGAGGAATCCAGGTATCTCAAGCAGATCCACAGATTTATCGAGCCAGGAGAAAGGGGGCGCTGTGATCGGCAAGTATCAAAAAACTGCGCGAGAACAGGGTCTCACTGAAGATCCAACGAACCTAACGTCAATTGCAACCCAGCGCCCAGCGCCAGCCCTCGTTGACGAACTTGGCGACTTTGAGTACTTTGGCCCGCGCATGAGGCGAAATCGTGCGGTTCCATGGCCTGAAATCCAGGATTCAAAATCTCAGCAAGAGTGAAACTGGATATGACCGATCGAGATCTGGGCTAGATCTGGCCAGCGATTGTCTGTTGGCGGGAGGGCGGCGTCGCAGACGATGGGAGTCGGGAAAGGAATTGGAGCGGAGTTTTTCAAAGTACACGTCATTTATTAATGGCGGCCCGACTCCCGATGTCGATGAGCGACGATCGTCCGAAAACGGTTTTAAATACATTGCTTGCAAGAAACTTGATTCCAGCTTGTTAGTGGATTCGCGTCCCTTCTCACTTATCAAGTCGCATTGAATACGAAATCATGATTCTCGAACTACTACGATTACAATGCATAGGTTGAAGAAATGGCACTCAGGAATAAGTATCTGTGCAATACCGTGGATGATTTTCGTAAAATAATGAAATCCTCATATATAGCGAAGGGAGGTATTAGGTCGAGAACCGACCGAGGATGCGCTATTGAAAAAAAACAGCTGATAAGTTCCGATTCATAACAAGGAAAAAGTGTACTCACAGAATATCAGATCCGAAGCTCATTCGAATGTAGACGTACCACAATAACTCATCGTACCCGCAGATATGTTTTTCACCTCATTTTCAAATCTGAGAATCTGAAAAAAAAATCATAAGCGAGATACGTGACATCGGATGAGGCTCGATGAGAGGGAAAGTGGCCTCAAGACGGGGTAACTGGTGGAAATACAAATCTAAAGAATCTAGTCAGCCAGGGGACCCGTCATTTCAACTCAATGTTGAATAACTAGGTTTCTGGAAGAATGACACGGAGAGTGTGTGCGGATGGAGTCATCAGGCCGAATATCTTTTATAGCCGGAGAGTCCCCAATGCAAGAAATTCATCCTTGAGACTCACCTTTGAAGATAGTAAAGGCAATGAATGAAATTGAGGAGAGTAAAGTTACTCACCAGTACAGTTATACGACAGCCACCAGTTCCTGCTACTCTGAAACGAAACGAAACTTGAATTGTGTAGATACGGAGAACATCCACGCACGTCCTTGTGGAAATAGCAGACGAGTGCCCCGCCGAATCGACTCGAGCGTACCCAGAAATCTCGAAATTAGGTCAATGAGTTTTGGAAAAGAAATCTCAGGAACACCGAGCAGTTCTGTGACCACACGGAATATGAGTAAAGCAGATGGCCAGCGTCCAAGTAACTGCGAAATGAACACACATCAGGAAAAGACACACCCTGAAATATTTTCGCTGCATCCAGTGTCCTTCCACCCTCCAATCACTAGCTCACGTACCCCACCCAGCGATTTGTCTCGAATTCATGCATCTCCATCAGCTCGTGTTGAATTATGGAGAATTCAAAACGAGATCTGGAATGAGATGAACGAGATCGACAGTCGCTCGACGGGGTGGACGTGAAGAGTTGCGAGTGACAGAATTGATATTCTCCAAGGACAATAGTGGTAGATGAGGAACGAGAGAGCGTCGACGCTACTGTAGTGCCTCGACGACTGTGGACATCCGTGTACTCCAAAGATTCATTGCTAATCCAAGTACTCGGAGGATTCGGCTAAACGTTGATCCCTGCAAAGGCGACTGGATTTTTGATACCAACTGAGCAGATAGCACGGGTGACGTCAGGAAGACGAGACCATGACGATAAGTAGCCTGGTAGAAAAGGGAGATTTTTATAGAACCGGGCATCCTGTTAGAAATTTGTATCACCGATTTGGAGGGAAAACATAGAGAAGTACTCACCGACTCAGTGATTACGCGCAACAACGAGTACGCTGATGACAGGTGGATACGAGTGCGGCATCGACACTGATGCGGGGTGTACCCGAATCTAACCCGAATCGACATGTTCAAGTACGGAGGGTACAATAGCCCCATAGAAGACGGGAAACATCCGCGCATTACTCCAAGACTCAAGATGTACCAGATAATCCGTCGCTTGAGCAGAAATTCGATCGAATGCATGGTACATGGGGGATGGGTGATGTCAGAAGAGCTGCAAGCGCGGATGACGCCATGAAGGAGAAATGATAATGATAGAAGAGACGGGTATATGTCTTGGTGGTAGCCAACCTGAAAAACGATCGTCGATCGTCGAAAGGTGGCCCATAGAACATGAAGAGATAGAGCCAGACTCGATATTTTCAGCTTTAGGCCACCTGCAGTGCAAGATTCGGTGGTCGTGAGCCTCCCACGTCCCTCTAATGACAACCACGACATGTTCATCGCCTTAGCATTACCGTTTATGAGAAGATATCGAAGGATCAACTGACCTTGACGCCTATCTTGCAGGAAGCGGAAAGGCAGTCTCGACGCAGTAGCAAATGCGTGGCGTGTGCTGTTCACGGTGATAACACGTACGAATATGCTGTAGACGGGACGAGGGTGGCGAGACTGGTAGGCTGGAAACCAGGCCAAATAGCTGGCGGTCATATTCATATGCGAGGTAGAACGTTGTGATTCAACCGTTCGGGAAAGTGCGAAGTAAAGTCGACTCAGAGGAACCCGAGAAGCTACTGGCAAGGCGTTAGATGAAAGTTTCGCATGAAAGAACGAAGTTAGACCCACCTGCGTGAGTGTGGAACGACATCAGTGACCACAGGACCCAATATAAAATCGACCTTCCGGTGCACTCCGCGAAGACGGGTTGGCAGTTTCGTTAGATAGGATTCTGGCCTTGTATTCTGGAGGACGGAAGGTGAATCAATCTCTCTCGCTGAGCTTTGTCGCTATCAAAGCCAAAGCTCTGGGATAGCCGAACGGGCGGTTATCTAACCGTTCGGGAACGCGCAAAGCCAACGAACCCGGGAAGCTACTGGCAACGCGTTAGATGAAAGTGTCGCATGAAAGAACGGAGTTAGACCCACCTGCGTGAGTGTGGAACGACATCAACCCCCAATACAAAACCGACCTTCCTGTGCACTCCGTGAAGACAGGTTGGCAGTTTCGTTGCATAGGGTGTCTCGTGGATTTTAGCCTTGTATTTTGGAGGATGGAAGGTGAAGAACATATCTTGCCGAGACCAAAGTCAAAATGTTGGGATAGGCCAAACGGGCGGCTGCCTCGAGATGGAAGGAACACCATAACGTCAGCGCTACAAGCATTCGTCGAAATAGAGCAGAGAGGATCGACAAGGTGTCAGATGAGAGAAACTATGTGCAGGAAGGGGTCGCACCACAGCCAGTAGTCGAATCTAAATCCGCAAGCCCAACGTGGTATCTTCTCCTCGTCGAGCTGGGTGAATCCTGTGTTCTCAAGCCTGGTTGCAAGATCTTGCGCCCGTTCTCAGAGATCCGGGATTCAAGATGTCACCAAGGGCGAGAAATGAGATGGTAGATCGAGATCTGGGGTAGATCTGGGCAGCGATCGTCGAAGAGGGCAGAGTAGCAACATGGGAATCGGGAAGGAAGGAAAAGTAGGACACGTCATCAATAAATAGAGGCCCGACTCCCGTTGGACGACGATCATCCGGAAATGGCAACATTATCGTGACATTCGTCACCTTAAGGAGAGGTTTTTGATCATAAATAAAAGTTTTAGCGAAAGAAAAATATCACGAGGAAGCAAAGGGCGTAAACAGATACCGAACCGTTACACTTATTATGAATATCGATCCTTTCAATTTGGTTGCAAGAAACCATCCTCCTGAACTGTCCTCCTAGCTCTCCAACTGAAGAGCTTCATCTCGGTCTTAGCCTAGTCTCAATCCCAGCGGCTCGCTGACTCGTCAATACAGCGCCAGCCCACTCACTACCTCTTTATTCGGCGACCTGTTTCAGACACTTTTCGGCTAACCTTGCGGCTATATAAGATGTTTGTCTACTCAAACCATTTTTTAATGTTGTCTTAAAGTTCAATTTCCATCTTGAGAACGCACTTTGCCCTTACTCAAGTAATCTCGCTCACCTCTGTCTCAACGGACAATATTCACAGGCTGCCTGTGCATCTCTACGGAGTCCATTGTCAATACTCCCCCTGTCGAGTCCTGGCCAGTATAAAATTTTCATTCAGCTATATCTCTCGTCGGAAGACGGACCTCGTTGTTATTCGGCATCCGCACTGCGGTTTCTCTTACTCGTCAATCAGACAAAATGCGCGACTAGCGACAGGATTTCTTGATAAAATGGATCTGGGTACTCTCTCTGGGGTCTCGAAAACACCCATCGCAAACAAAAATCTCGTTTTCACTCCTCAAACTTGATAAATTCCCGGTCAGCAGACGCGTTTCCTCTCTAAAACATCTCCAGATGTGGTTTGCATCCATGTACCTCAGTCATTGAAGCATGCCAAAGAGCACTGCAATTTCAACAGGAGCACAGACTCTTAGGAGCGTTGTAATTTCTCGAAACTTTATTATGAAGTATAGTGAGGGTGGTCTCAAACTTGATAGATCCCAGTACATGCAGGCGTGCATTACTGCTTGTCAGTGGCCTGATACCCTTAGAAACCGGTGTTCAGTACTCAGTACGGGACCATGCCGTGTATTACTATCACTATTGCTACACAAAATGTTGGACAGGTGGGTAAAGGTGTACTTAATATTTGCCACTAATCACGACCTCGTTTCTATAGCCTTGTGGAGCCTCAGGGCTTACATTCTGCGGGAAACGCATAGCCATCACGATAAGGGTTCGTCGCTGAATCCATTCCAAGGCCACGGCTGGCAAAAACGCTCCACAGTAGGCATTTGTTGGCACCCTGATACCTTAGAGCGTCCGACAAGATGATGGCGTCCCGGGCAGCCGTAACTTGGAAGGCATAGCTAAATCAGTTTACGAATTCTACGGCATTAACATGATGGGCACGACACTTACAGGTCGGGTTGCAAGGCCGCTTTGACAGCCCATCCATGAACAGACGCAAGAATACAATATTTCCTTCTTTAGCGTCTGGATTGGTTCGAGCAGTCGACGAGAATCCGTGCTCCTTGACAAGGGCGGCGTACACATTGTGAAGCATGTTGGCCCAAATTTCTCCAGCAGCTGACATCGGAAAACATGTCAGTTTGGTTTAAAGAATCTCTGAGAAATTTCCATACCGTGCTGGTCCTGTCCAAGGTCATTAAGTCTGCTATATGTGAGAGGGTTGATTGTGCTGAGAGTGGAGAATATCTCGTTAGCACATGAACATCTAATTTTAAGGATTTCGCTCACGAATTAATTGAGTATGGATAATGACGAATGCCTTTGGGATTGTTACCGACCCATCGTCCTAGCGTAAAGTCTGACACAGTGGCGGATGTTTGTTCTATCCACCTTTGGAGACATGATCAGTTAGGCAAACTAGTGAAAGACAAAATTAATCGGAAATTGATCTTACTCGGCTATAGCATCAGACCAGCCTTCTGCTAAACCCAGGGGTTCTATATCATTCAAACAAGTGGCGGTTCCTCCTCCTGTCATTCGATCAGTGATACCATGCGTCAACTCATGGACAAGAACTGAGTTGTCAAGAGATCCATCTCTGTGTGGCTGAATGGTGGTTTACGTGTATCAGTAAAGCAAAGTCAGGCTCTTTAATATATCAACCTCACCGTTGTTTTGTCCCAAAGATACATGCTGCATTCTCCACTTTGGCCGCTAGCAAAATTCTCAGAGAGATTTTAAGAGGGCCTAAATAAATTTAACACACTCAGGTGGGGTGCTGAATGCTGCATCGTTCATCCCTGCATTAGTGTGCACTGATACCAAAACAGGATCACCGCCCTTGCCGCCTTTTCCGAAGTTGTTAGATTGGAAGTTGAAGGCTTGCTCCGTGAACCCATAGCGGTAGGCGATGTCATGAACAACGTTTGCTATGTAGAATGCATTGGTACGCGCCGCATCAGGGTTTCGCCCATCTTGGGGGCTCAGATTGATGTCGTAGAAATATTTGAACTGATGAGTTCCTTGGACGCTCTCCTTCGTGGTTTGGTCTTGTTTATCAATGAACGCGATGATATTGTTTCCGCTGGAACCCCCGATCGACATAAGTTAGATGCGGTAAATCAGGAACAAACGACGATACGCACGATGTATCTCTGGACACAGTTTGTCCATTATCGTGCCATCCACGAGGAGAGGAGATATTGTCTGCAGGGTTGACGATGAAAGTTTCGAATGGTACCTCTTCAATTTTTTGTTTTTCAATAGGTACGGCGGCATACTGTAGATGATACGAACCAGCCATGAGAATCTTGTAAAATTGGATGATTAGTATGCTTACCCCAGGCTGTTCGAAGTCCGAACGGAAGTTTGTTGAAGACACTACCTGCCCTGAGTGAGCGTCAATGTATACTTGGAACCAAGTATCGTCGCCCTGTATCTGAATAACATGTACGAGTGCCACGGAGCCGTCAGGCTTTGCGTAATATTCGAGTTTGGTGGGGTGTCCATTGTAGGTTCCAGGGAAGGCCTGTTCTGCCGATTCAATAGCAGTACTGGCTTGAATGCTGGCCTGAGGCGGTGCAATGTCGTTTTCGAATGCGCCTATTCTCGCCCCATGAAAACCTCCCTCAATCTGACGTTTCCTGACTTACTTGGATTGACAAAGGATGATCCAAATGCGAAAACCTTCCTGTCCTTAAGAACCAAGTTTGCGACGGCATTGACGAACAGGACACCATTCTAGTTGGAAATGAGATCATGATATGCATGCTGTGATGTAGAACACATACGTAGGACTGTCTGAGATAGGCATGGTCGGCCGTATCAGAGGAGTATCCACTGTTGTAGGCCACATCTCCGTCGTTCAGGCCAAGTCTGTTTTGGACGATATTCACCGCCGTGCTCTCAAAATCGTCACTGATGAACGAAGAGGGTATGTCCAGTCCGGCAGCATAGGTCTGTTGAATAGTCAGCAAGAAACTCAAGGGAAACATTGAATCATAGAGGCAAATGTGAAACGCGCCTCATATGTTGACTTGGGCGAAACTTCCTCGTTATCGAAGTTCGAATTATCGATCAGGGGGGCCTGCAGCAAGAACGGCGAGCGGGCTTCTACTGCGAGAAAGCCTTTTGCAATGAGAAGAGCGAGGTAGAAGAATCCCTTTGCGAGCATCGTGGCGTTGCAGTCGTTTGAATGAATTTGGAAGTTTATATTGCTCAGGAAGTTGTTTGCACATGGTTATGCAGGTGACAAGTGATAAGAATTTAGGAACCGTTAGAGTTAGACAGGTACATCTCCTGCTTTCGCCCACGTTGCTTTGAGCACAGGCGAAGGTTGCAATAACACCCACCCCTATGAGATCTTATGATACATTTGGGAGGGGAGGGGACCGAAGAAAAGACCAGGCACCGCGTTGGGACCATTCTGTGCCTGGTCCTACTACAGTCGCGGACAGACAAAGGCCACAATAAAAATCAACCCATTCGAGAACCTTCGATAAGTACCAGAATCGACGCAGATTGGATACAAGAGCTTGCCAACCAAACTTCAGCCAAATATATCCAGCCGTTCCTTCACAATTTACCTGTTTTAAAATATTGGCTGGGCCATAAATAAATTAGTAAAATTCATGAGAAATAGCGCAATCGCTTCCTTTTCAAAAGAGGAGAATCACCCAGAAGTTTGGTGAAGTTCAATCAAGCCGTTCTCTTCAGGAAAAATCATCAAATTTCACTCTTCACTACATCTTGACAACAGTTATGGCTGTATAAAAAAAAAAGGTCGAAGAAGAATATCAGCGGCCTCCTGAATCAACCCAGTACTTTCCAGACAACTTCCCATGGCTGTCAAGATGCCTCGACGGCGCCAGTCACAGTGTCATCGATGCTGCCAACGA
>Ga0247742_10002992_pt1 | contig 10885 bp, 9 predicted proteins | sample UWRJL208509C2_FD_180944 | JGI IMG/M metagenome (GOLD analysis project Ga0247742, IMG submission 180944) | Plant litter microbial communities from Arlington Agricultural Research Station in Wisconsin, United States - UWRJ-L208-509C-2 | ecosystem: Environmental > Terrestrial > Plant litter >... | reverse complement strand
CCATTCCACCAATTGTACAGGGAATCTCGGATACAGTAGCTCAAATACGGTGATGGAACTACACAGCCACACCGACAAAGGCGCTCACCCGCCCGTCGTCGTCGTCGTCAGCGGCGACAAAGTGTAGAAATGTAGCATACATAGAAAATCTTGATAATTTCTACTTTATCATGATAAAATTCGTCTGCCCAATGTTCCAGTACTAAGTATCCTGGCGCAAGGTCTGTTTATTGTATTCAGCGTCAGCAGCTCTGAAGCTGGTGAATGAGGGTTTCCAGTGCAGAAAAGGGTAGCGTACTTAAACGTTCCGGAGATTTAGGCATTAAGAACCGTCAGACAGATGTAAATACTATACTAAAGCTTATGTCAGAGGCCTGCCAGAGATGAGGGGGGGAAATGAAAGACCTAGGAGTCGAGATACACTTCAACCTTCCATGTCTATATTGCGTGATTTGTTTATGTGCGTGAGGTACCTTACAGAAGGCTGTTCTCTCAGTACGAGGATGAATCAGAACGTTGGGAAGCGATTGTTGCCTTGGTCAGACTTAAAAGCATCTGGTATACTCATTATTTCTATCCTTTTGCAACGAGAGATCCAGTAATAAGGATGGCCCAATTTCGAGGTCAGATCCAGTATTTTTATTAGAGCCCATCGTCCTTTTTCGCATGGCCCGCATATCCAAGTAGAACTTGAACCAATGTTGTCGCATATTTCACATTCCATTTCCCCACTTTGATTTCTGGGATTATCCTTGAACTTGAAGTCCAGAGGGTCGTACTAACCAATGATGAAAACCGAACCGATGAGCGAAAGGTAGGGGGTTCCATTCAACTTCTAAACCAGACTTTGTGTAAGGCCCTTAGGTACAAAACTGCGTCATAGATGAACCATATATTGGAGATAAGAAGGAGTATTTGAGCCCCGGATTAAGAAATGCACGGAACGACTTGATGAGAGCAAAGAAATTACTGGACATGAGATGCAGACCTGTTAAGCGCCCGTGCCTATTGTTGGTTCGATTCAGTGCAGTAGCTTGGCCTCGTATCAGTGCATAGGCGAGCACCATCAAGACGTCTATCAAAGCTACTTAATGCTTAAAATCAGCCTCACTCTTCGGTAATTACCTCTGTGATAGTGACACTGCATCCTTGCTGGACCATTGGGCAGACGACTGTTGTCATGATAAAGTAAAAATTATCAAGGTTTTCTATGTATGCTACGTTTCTACACTTTGTCGCCGCCGACGACGACGACGACGGGCGGGTGAGCGCCTTTGTCGGTGTGGATGTGTAGTTCCATCACCGTCGTTGAGCTACTGTATCCGAGATTCCCTGTACAATTGATGAAATGGCATGGTCCCACATCAGATGTGCAAACTCTTGATACGAAATCCTGCCTGAGACAGCTCGGCAACCGTACTCGGGTGCATTGAAACGCTTGTTTGTCCGGCTACTTCATTCGACACGGTTAATTCTCAAAATCCCGCCTCATTGCTTCAGACCTTTGAAAACTTTTCATTGCTTCAGTGAAAGGATTTTGCCGGTTGGGGTCGCCAACAGAATGACGTTTTGAGGAAGCGTATCGTGACTTTTACCCAGAATGACGCGACGCTTAGTCTATTGAGAGTGAGTTTGTCTCGCGTCATTCTCTCTTTTTGAACCCGGTCTGATTTTTTCCAGTCTGATCCTACGTCGCTTTGAGTCCTTGCATCCGCTCCTCGCGCAACGCTTCCACTCCTTCACTTGCCGTCGCAGCTTTGCATCCACAACGCTTATCGTTCCTTTTCTGGCGTCAAATCTCCAGCCTTATTGCTCCCAGCCGCGCACAAATCCTGGAGATAGAAAGTTCAGACAGTTTCTCGTACACTGGTCGGTGTATTGAAGCACAGGTTGGTCACTTCAATTCCCATCCTGATCCCAACCTGACTCTGATCCTTTCCAGTCTCTGCCTGCAATCATAGATATCTCTCGCCGTCAGGTTCACCCAGATGTCCGCGTCGTCTAATGCTCATCACCCAAGTGCCACCAATTTATCGTAACGGCAGACATGCATGGATGTCATCTCTCGCACCCAGCTCATCCACCACTAAACCCGAGTGCTCATCTACTATCGAAGCCTCTTTGAGCCCTCCTCAATATCTCTCCATCGTCCAGCTGGCCGTTCATCACCTTGGAGACACTGTACCTTGCATCACGCAGGTATTCCATTATTGGCGCGGAAAAGTTGGGCTGACCTCAGAAGGAAAACGTTTCGTACTCTGGCTGGGCGTGATAAAGGTTGGTCATACCCATTCTCTCCCCATTTCTGAACGCCAATCCAACATTTCACTTCTTCTAGTCTATGAACCCTATCCCGCATACCGACTCTCGTGTTCTCTCTCCACATTCTTGCCTCACTAGCCGCCGTCAACCTTATCTGCTTCTGTCGATCCTTAAATATCCTGGCACCAGCAGTCGCTTGGAAGACCCTCCGTATCATTATGTGATATCAAATTTGAAGCACTCGAATGGCCGAACACAGACCCAGCTTCCTTTGGACACTCTATACTGGTCTCGATGAACTAATTTCAAGGCCCTTGTGGTCCATGCGGAGATGATAGCCCACCTTCTCCAATGAATTGCCACAAACCCCTACTGGCATCATGTCCGCCCCTCGACATCCCATCAAAATGTTCGCTACACTTGCATTCAACGTTAGGTGACAGCGCATATATTTGCTCTCAAGTACAGTCGTGAAGAGGAAGTTGGTGGCCCGTTTGATCGAATCTCGACACGTGGAGTTGTGTTGTCGTATCATGGAAATGGTATATTCTTTATTGCGCATGAAGCCTATCCCTTTTAACAAGCCGCCTTCTAGATCCCCCACAAAGTGGCTCAGACACCCATTCGTGCAGAAGGCCTCGGTGTTAGCCTGCTTTCTCTATGTATTGTAAACACTCAATCAACCACCTTAGTCAATTATCCATAAAGCAACATGCCAAGCCCATTCAAACCTAGCTCGATGCATAATATATGCTCATCAGCCTTGTCCAACATCCACTTGCTGTTGAATGTGGGATCTCGCTCTTCAATTTCCTAACAGCTGCGAGACGCAAGTATTGTCGATCTAGGCCGCGTCGGCGGCGATGCTCATGCCATGCACACCCCAATTTACATTGAACAGCATCCAAAGCATTTGCTCCACATCAACCAGCGTTAATAACAACACCTACACAAACGAGGGGATCTCAGATATCACGAGGTATTCGTGTGGGATGTCTAGAGCCGTCGACATTGGTCGTGATGTTGATCCATCCTGCTTAGTTTTTAGTTTTAGATGGTGGGCACTCGGATGGCCAAACCTAGACGACGGCTTGGAACCTGAACAGTGAGTCTCTGCAATTGATTGTCGTCTTTTACCTAGAGAATAACCTGTATTACAGGTTCCAGGAAACTGTTTGAATGTTTAGTCAGTACGTGGTAAAGATGATAACGAACAAAATATCAAGCAAACATCACTCTATTGGGTGCTACCATTGCCCGCTACGTGCCATAAGAGGAGCTGAATATAAGGGACTCGTACATGCCGCGTGAAACGACGGCCCTCACCTCAAGTATTCCTCTCTACAAGCCACTACCATCACTACTCTCGCTCGCCCTTATACTCCAATCAGCCACATGTTTAATACTTCAGCCTTCAGCAAGTCAATAGCCCCACCCGTTGCCTTCGCCACCTCACTCGGCTTCGACTTCGCCTACCAGTACCTCACATCTGCGTATGTCAGTCGAGTGGCTGACATAGTCGACCGACTTCAGAACGCGGTCATCTTCGCCTGTATCACAGTCATGGACCATCTCATGCTCACCGAGAGTCTTGGATTCAAAGGTGCCTATCAGGTAATTGTACCATTCGCCGCCGCCAAGGCGAGAGCGCACCTCGACGCCAGTCTGGTCTGGATCGAGAGGGTGGCTGACACACTGTCTGGTTCCCCCAAGATAGCCAGCAACACACTCGGATTCCCTTCTCGTCGCGGTCGCTCGATAACCCCAATCTATGCTTGCCTCTTCCCTGTCCCGGTTATCGTCCTCTCCATTGTCGACCGCTGCTGCTGCATCGCCTTCGGTGACAGATACATGGCCACCATCGCCACTCATGTTCTCTCGTACTCCATTGTTCGCCCCTTGGTCTCAATTGCGAAAACTTACATGTCTCTTTATTGCTGGGCGATGGAGAGGAGTGAATCAATGACACGTAGCTCACCCTCTCTGATCACCTCTTATCAGCTAGTTTTTGACTTCCTCGCTGTTGGTTTATGCGCTTTCAACATCTTCTTGGCCTGTGTATCAGGTTGTACCGGGGTTCAAGCACGTTCCTGCATCGTCGCGGTCTCAAACCCTGTCATTGGCCTTCACACCGTTGATGAAATACCGGAATCGATTGCTAAGGTCGAGGAGTTTGACTGTAATGAAGTGACATGGTGGAAGTCCAGGTACTGAAGGTTGATGACAAGGGGCTGGCGTCGCAGTTGGTGAAAGCAATTACTCCCGAGAACCTTCACAAGAATTTTGGAAATGACGAGGAGGATATGTCAGTATCCCCGGTCATGGAGTTAGACGTGAGCACAATCATTTCCTCCTGCACCCAAGCCCACCTGGCGCTCTGGTCTACAGATCTCCACAGACTGCTCTACTGAAATTTCATTCGATGCGATCAGTGACGAGTACTCGACAGATGCTACCGAAGAGAACATCGACAGCATCTGCGTTGTTGTCCATTCGGAATCCAAGGAGCATACAAACACCATTGCGTCGACTGAGGATCTCGACTCCAAGAAAGCCATCGAGACCGGGACAGAACCCAACCCTCCTCTTTTACCTCCCTTTGAGTTCCCTTTCATCCGTCCAGCATTCAGCGAGCACGTCGAGGGGGAGCCTATATTCGAAATCCGCGAGAGTCCAGTACGTTCATTCAAGTATAGTAAGATTCTTCCCTGGCTTACAAACTCCTGTGCAGTCGTCTTTCCGTCTGACACCTTCCGCCCCTACTTTTGTACCTAAATTTCGAAGCGTCCAAGCCCCTCAACCTCAAGTCGAGCTCGAGCTCAATCATGCTTCAGCAGAGGCTGACCCAACGTTAGCAACATCGCATCCGTCGTTCTGGACCCCTCCTCGAACATCCGTTACAGTCACCCTTATTGTTCTTCCTCCCAAAAAGCGCAAGCATCGGAGGGGCAAGGGCAAGCGTGGAGCTACTCAGCTTGAGGCCCAGGAGTCGGCTTCTTCATAGATTATATTCCCTTTAGATCTGCCGGTTCCCATCTGAATCTTTGGGGTTTCCAGAGCGCTGCTTCGACTTCGTTTGCACTTGGGCATCTCAGCTTTTCTTTCTTCGATTTCGGTCTAGGAGGCTTTTTTTTTCTCTACTGGCCTATTTCTATTACTCACGGTAGCTGGACGACAATGGAGGGTTCATAGGAGTCGCGTCGTGGATATGCTATTGCGGTGCTGATTTCGATTCGACTTTTGTGAAGAATCCTGAGAGGTGGTATTGAGGAGAGCCGAAGTAAAGTAGACCACCGCATCTTCATTCATAAAAAAAATACATCCGGATCTACTGTAATGTCAACACGTCGCCGATGCTCATCGAACTCTTCAGTATATGGCGCATAATAAGACTCTCTTAAGTTCAAGATAAGGCGAGGCCCAAGGGTGCATACCACCGTGTAGTTGACCGCATATAACATCTGGAATTTCAAGATCTGGACAAAGTATGTCATGATCACTGCTTTCGACGCGAATAGAGAGCTCACCGAAAGAGAAAGATTAGTGTAAAATGCCATGTTAATTAAAGCTAGACATAGCAACCTATATTTCGGGGAGGTGTCAATTGCAAGGGGGGATCAATAAAACCAAGTACGCACATGAATGGAAAAGTTATACTGTCACGTAAAAGAACGAAAATCAGAGAATCCGTTCTGAATCCGACATCTAATATCCGATTTTCGCGATAGTACTTGAATCCCAAGTTTAAAGCGAGTACGAGAATGAGACCTTCAAATAGGATCGGTGGGATCCATATTAACCAAAAGGACTTGCGATAGAATGGTGGTACGCAAGTGCTGATACCGGCAGGAACCAAAGTAGCTGGATGTTTGTGGTCAGTTAAACTCTAGAAATATGTTAGCGCGAAGGGCGAACAGTGTGAGCCTTGAGATGCAGTGTAGAATTGGATGATTGCTTCAATCATGACTTCTAAGGCGAAGGAAACTAAAAGAAGGAAAATGATTTTCCGATCATGCCCATACATGCTTGATATGCGATGGATCGTGATGCCTCGAAAATAAACATATCTTAGCTATATTTCTACTTGCACATGGTAGCACGATACATACCTTGAGCCGAAAAGAAGACAAACGAAAGCAGGGCAAAATACGGCACCCCGTTCACGAAAGCGCCTATAAAATCCCTTTTATCAATCGGCGAATGTTTAATTAAAATAAATATACGAACATCTGTCAAGAAGTGGTAAGACGGGTAACAGTGGCGGCTGGGAAAAAAGTACCCCTAGGAAGGGCAAACCCAGAAGGCGGTGATGAGTCGAATTGATTAGCAATCTCTCAAATACGACCCGCCGATAGCATACGCACTGTTGTGTTACGCGTAAAAATATGCCGAACAAATACTGTCGAGCAAGGTTACATTCGAGGCGAGAGAGAATGTGGATGTAACATACCAATTAGGTAGCAACTAGTACGTCGTGCGAGCTGCAAATTCATTCCTGATGATAGCCGAAAGGGGATTTGGCTTACATATGTGCAGCATCTCCTCCATATCGATTCTGGCAATAAAAGTGTTAGTTATAAAACCGTGAAGAAAGATAGAGAAATACAATAATAAAAAGAACCTGTGGCAGGCTCCACTGTGGTCGTCTCTGTAAATTTCCCCCATTCAGTCCAGACAACATCATATTTAGTTTGCATTCGGATAACGCACCCAAACAATGCAAACTTCGTCGCTGAAGGTCAGGACTGTGTAAGGGGCATGATAGGTGAGAACGCGAACTGCAAGAGAGAGATGTCTGCTTACGGTGGTCGTATAAGACACAAGTAGCTGACATGACTGAAAATATATGGTATCAGCGCCAGCATCGCATAACAGGATACTACATACCAAAGGTCCCCGCGGCCCAAAATTCAAGTTGAAGCCATACTTCAAGTTCTGTAGTCATCGTTCCCGAGGACGTTCTCTTCCTAGTCAGAAACTCGACAAGTTTCCAACGAATGGTTACAGCTTCAGTGCGCAGGATTTTTGGGGGACCTTCGACTTCTGAAAGATTTATATCGATCATAGGAAACACTCAAATTGTTTATTAGAGCGCCGATAAACCGATCACGGAGGTTTCCTTGAATCCCTGCCACTCCCAAGCTAAGGGTCAAGGTCGTTTTTCTTAGCCGATTACTTGGTAGTGGTACCAGCTGAATAGTACCTTGCGAGCACCTCGCGAAGCGGCACTATATGAACCCGCTTGACTAGGATCCGGGTCAAAAACTGAAGTGCATTGATTTCTGCTAATTTAAAGGTACAGTCGAAATCCTCGTAACCACCTACCAAACTGAAAATTATCCAAATTGACCTCTTAGAGAACCCATAATCCCTCGTAATCCATAGCCCGGGCTATCCACCGAGGGTATGGCTCATGAGGGGTTCGACTGTAATGTCAAGTGACGTTTCTCGGACCCCAGAAATTTGAAATTGGGAGGAGTAGAAAATTAGCGTTCAATATATCGGCGGTCGGCGGGTACTGAAACCTTTCTTTTCTTGCATATTGTAGGCGATCACGGCCTCAAGTATATTGGAACAGCGCGCGGGATTCAATGGGTGACTTCCCATAACGCTAACTTGAATATCTAACTTCAAACCGCCACCATCAAGGGTCCTCTACCGACTTGCCGACGTCAAATCGGTCGGACTCGCGCTGCTCATCCGTGAGAACGCTGAGGGCATTTCTAAACCTTGCAGTAGATTGCATATCACAGTTGAAGCCATTCTTCAATTTGAAGTTCAGTGGTCATCATTCCCAATGACCTGGAGTTTCTTCTAGTCAGAAACTCGGTTAATTTTCTGACTATGACGAAAGGTTGCAGCTTCAGTGTGCAAGACTTTGGGGGGATGTCGGATTCCTAAGGTTTATTAATGCATCCGGGGAATTGGTACAACTCAAAATGTTTATTTGGCCGCCGATCTATCGGCGATTTTCTTGGTCCGAATGCGGCAATTCTTGCTATAGCTAGTGAGCTCTGCATGAACCCGTTTGACCCGGACTTGCAAGAAGGCGAAGATCAAGACTTTTGCTGCATTGGTTTTTGCTAAATTTCCTTGGAAAAGGTCATGTCGAATGAGGGTTACGACTCAAGAGGTTAAGTGAGGTCAAGCTGACGTTACTCGGACCCAGACCAATCTGGACAGCAGAATGTCCCCTAGAAACTCAGCGGTCAGCGGTGGGCGGGTGTATACTGAAGCCTTTCTTGCCTTCGCATATCATCGCCTCAGCTTATTGGATTTTGGAAAGGCGCGGGGTTCGGTCGTCTTTGAATGGGCCGGAATAACCCACTGGAGGTTGCTGTACTATGCCATTGATGGCCAAGGGCAATGTAATTGACAGCGTTTGGGGCTCCTTACATACTCTTCATGACGACACCGGGTACTATCATTGACCCACACATCGACCGGACCCACATTTCGATCAGACACGTCATGGACCAATCAGATCGCTCCATTTGCACAGGTCGCGGATCACGCTGTCACGCTTGCCTGCCAAAATGTGTGACTGCCAGTCGAAAGGTGGGTGCTGGTCGATGTGTGGGTCAATGATGGTAGTCACCTCGACTTGACCATATCCAATGTAATACATCGTAAGAATTTTGAATATCACTTGCCTGATCTCCCTGACAAGGCTAGCAGCCGTAGAGCTGGAACGTTTGAACAAATGCTTACACTTGCATAGTGGATGATTCTCACAGGAGCTGATCTACATCCATTGGCCATGGGCGGTATTATGCGGAAGATATATAAATAGGATAAACATGTGTGTCAAGGGAAAGTGAAAGTTCAAATCGGGATGGAAAAAGCATCTCACTCTTCCTTGTCACTGTAGAGCCCTCTCTCGCTCATGGCAGGTGTCACTGGCGTGAAGGTCGAAGGACGCCAAAAACCCAGAATATGCGCGCCTTGTGCAAGAATGTTGGAGACGATAGTTGCCGCTATCAGACCAGCTTTCACGAACGGAACACTGATAGGGAGCAGGAGTGCGGCGAAGTCCTGGGGGTCAACGAGATAAGGTCATATGGATACCATCTGGGCCTCATACTAATACATACCTCCGAGTGGTAGAAGTCCTCTTGTTCGGAGATGTAGTATAGATTGTCTACCTTTCGAAGTGTTAGACGGATTATGAGTCTATAAATTGCCGTTTGATTGAGTTTTGCAAAGTCCGAGATTCAACAGGCGCTACCCACCGTGCAGGTGCTGGGCGAATCGGTAGGAAGAACAGCTTGAACCATTGCACACACTCTACATACAGCAGGCATTGCCGTTCGTCAAATACTGCATGGCGATAACAGCTGTTAACCATGGGAGATCGAGTGAGGTAGGCACATTGCTCACCTATACTTTCCACCTTGGCATCGATATGCGGCGACAGAACACGATACCACCTGTGTAATGTCCGCACTAATCAGCCAACTATCCATCCACTACAATGCATTTGCACAGACTGATAGATTCCAAGCATCTGATCCCTCGAGTTCGGACCCGGCTTGACATAGCACACCGGATGGCGGAAACCGACGTCGGGTGTCATGTACCTCTCGAGAGCGGCCTTTTGAACATCTGGAGAGTCGGTAGCGGTAAGCTGAGAGACAACAAGGACTATCTCTTTCGCTGGGTCATTCATGGCTGGTCGTGGTCGGCGTTGTAGATGGGAGAGAGGCGGCAGTGGGCCGCGACCGTGTTGCAATGACCCACATGTTCATGGCTATGACGTTTTAGGTACCGCGGGAGCAAAAAGTATTTTGCCGAGGTATGCCGAGAGCGGTCAGGGCGCTTATGCTCTTGTATGAGTATTCCACCAGAACGAAACCTACCGCGCTATCAGCCAACGAAAGACCTGATATTTATCCCTGGTTGGTGCCTAGTGTGAAGAAGAATATTTCATTGTTTACACACAGAAATTCCAAATCCTGGTAGATATCTGCAAAATATGACAACAACATCAGTAAATTGGAGAAAATGTGACACCTGGGTATAGCGCCCCATAATCGGTATAACCCGCTGTCATTGGTACAATGCGGCATAAGATTACAACAAGGCTTATATTGGCAATATAAGCCAACGAAGGTTTTCACAATCTGTTGCCATCTACTATCATAATGATGCCCAACGAGACCTTCTTGTCATCTTGGCTTAGCATCCTCATTCCGTATCTAGATAGCCTCGTAGTATCTTAAGGTGTACTCAGACGCAACTTCCGCATAGCACATGATCCTTGATTCGAGCACATCTTTTGAAAATAAGGAGAGCGATGAGAGAATGAATAACAAGTATCACAATTTATTATTACTACGCTACTACACACTATGCTACGTTGGAAGAGGTGGCGAATGACAGTGAGGGCGTGGTCGTCGTTAATGAATAGCAATGTCGAAACCCATCCAAGACTGTAACTCCAACAATGGTGACTTACTACAAGGCACCCCACAGTACGTCTGTTCCATGTTTGCTTGCTCCTTCGTACAAAGGTACCAGAGAGCTACTAGTAGCTGAGGCCAACGAAGTGCTATCTGAGGAGTAAAGGTCAGAGGTTATCCAATACGGGACACATATAAGGAAGGACATGAATGGAAGGGCA
>Ga0247742_10002991_pt1 | contig 10886 bp, 8 predicted proteins | sample UWRJL208509C2_FD_180944 | JGI IMG/M metagenome (GOLD analysis project Ga0247742, IMG submission 180944) | Plant litter microbial communities from Arlington Agricultural Research Station in Wisconsin, United States - UWRJ-L208-509C-2 | ecosystem: Environmental > Terrestrial > Plant litter >... | reverse complement strand
GTCACGCAACAAGCTGATAGGACCGAGCTCTATTGGGGGCGACGGGACGAGGACGTGGTACAAGGACAAGATCTAAACTACCGAACTAGAAGGTGAATGGCCGTATATGTACGATGTGACCTATGTGACGACGTGATAAGGCGGGCAGCCTTACAGAAATTCCCACTTGGTTCTTGGTAGCGAAGAGGCATGTGAGACATCTGACCAAAGCTATGAGAGCCTAAAATGCAGATCAACGTTGGGGGGTGATTGGCATGGAAGGTAAATTGAAATACCTCGATTCGAATTCCGAGCTATGAGTTATTGACGAGAGGGCAGGGTATTCATTTTCCTAAAATGCTTAGTATAGCAGCAACAGCAACGGTGTCTACCCGGGTGGTGGGTACTAACTGCGTGATGGTATGTAATCCGAATCTTTGTGTTTCAAATTTCTTCGAGTCCATAGGAACGAACAGGCGACGGAGGTCCACTGCGTATATATGGAGGCTGGTGTAGTCCAAGATGAAGTTTGGCATCTACACTGTGATACAGATACTGTGAGTTCATAGAGTCCCAACGGAAGACAAAACACGCACCGGCGGGGCGGATACTAAAGTATCCCGACTGAGGAAATCGTCGACAAAATATCCTGCTCGTCGTCTTCGACAATACAAGTCAAACCCGTATGCCATCTCCAACAATGCAAACCAGCAACTCCAGACTCGGGGTTTAGCGAGCTAACTAGTGTCCACCCGGAACGCCTAGTATCGGCGTCAGGCGATAGATGGTCCAGGGGTCGCTAGTTATCGTGAGTTGGTTTTTGGTGCCTAGGCCGGAGAAGGGAGAGTTGAGCATAGAGGACTTCAAGTTCTCGGTGGCTAAGAGAATAAGAGACGTGGATGGCGCCTTGCGATGCTTATAAGAGAGAAGTGAGTAACGTGAGAGGTCAGCTAAAGGTACCTGCTGGGTCTGTGCTTTGAACGTGTGTCAGTGAGCGGGTGGCAATAAGCATCGAGGTCAATCTTCGAGCTTCAAGCTTCGCAAGAAACCATGACGTAACAACGACGGTGGTGGTATATGGTTCTGGCAATCGGCACTAAGTGCTCCCAGTGGCAGAAGAGTTAGATTCAAAGATAATGTAAATTGTATGAATCATATCAGACAGACCTTGCCCCGCAACATCCCAGTTCAAGCTAAAGTCCAAAAAGCCATTTCCTTCCACCGTTGTTCTCGGTCGTTCTCTCAACCTTCAGTGGTGCTGTTAGCAGGAGCCCCGTCCCATGTTGACGGTACCGATGCGATAGTAGCCATCTGTTTACGTCGAGCATACAGTGTGAGTATCTTGAGACAAGGGGATAATCGATAATCCTGAACGCTGGATGTCTGAAAGGTGGGTAATGGTTCTGCACTGCGCCAAAGGCATACGTGAACGAGAGAGAAAAGAAACCTTGACATCGTGGGAACCGGGTTGGACGCTCCTCAACCAACCCGTCTTTTCATCTGAACGGTCCCTGGGCCAGGTGGCAAAATGGGTATGTCTATCATCCGGAACTTTATTTCTCTATTCCTCTGAATTGCCATGTCACTGCCAAAGTCATCACAGGCGATGTCTCCTTTTCAGAGACGCGCAACCTACTTGCAATCGATGATTTAGAGGGCGGAGACATAACGAGCGGTCTGCCAGAGGTCGGTTGGGATGATAGTCGAGACGCTGTGGCTAGTAAGCACATCTTCACATAGATCCAGTATATATCTGACTCATGGATTTTGCAATAATTTAGATCTTACATCCGAGGCCCGTGGACATGTAGAGGACGTGTGTGCGGTTGATAGCATGCCATCTAATCAAGACATTTCTGAGAGGATAATACCCCAGTCGGCAGGGATAGGTGGCGAAGTTCTCGATAGAGATGCGAAACTCAGACTCTCTCTCGCGGGTATGTGTATCGACCAATTGAAGCGTCTTATCTTGAAGGTCGTCAATCATCAGACCTGGGACTTCAATGCGCAACGGAGAGGTCCAACTTTGCACCCTTTGACTCGTTCAAGCTGGTCATTTTCGGATCTTCAGCCAAGGAGGGGAAGGTTCTATCGCTGGAACGGGACTCGCCAGAGACGTGGAAGCAGACATCACCTATCGAACTGTAAGCATTTAGTGGCAAATATTTTACCGATTTCGGCGTTGACTGCATTTCAGAAATGCGGATGTGGACAGCTTCAAAATTGTGGCTACATCTGAAGAAATGACAGACTTTGCGTTCCTGACTTCGACGAAATATGAATTGGTCTCAGGGTTGGAGACTCGTAAGTGTAAAATCTGGGTCTTGCACGGACGATTACACATTCGAGTTCCACAGGAATAACTCAGAATTCCACGACTAAAGCGGATGTGCCGGCACTCAAACTATCATTCGGTGTTCTTCAAGAGGAACAGATACAAGACAGCGATGGCGAAGTGCTAGACCTAAGTAAGCTCGAACTGGGACTCTTGAGGGAAAGTACAATTACTAATTATATGCAGCTTGGGAATTATTCAACCGTGGCATTGACTTGATTGAACAGTTCGAACACACAGGCAATCTATCTGACATCGTAGAAGCCATCTCGATCCAGCATCGAGCGGTTCAACTCACCCCGGATGACCACCCTGATATGCCATTTCAGCTGAATAACCTTGGAATTTCACTTCAGCATCGCTTCGAATGTACAGGGGATCTCTCTGACCTCTTGGAAGCCATCTCAATCCAAGAGTATGCAGTTCGACTCACCCCCGATGGCCCTGCTATGCCAGGACGGTTGAATAATCTTGGAAAATCATTTCTGAGGCGCTTTGAACGGACAGGCGATGTCTCTGACCTTACAGAAGCCATCTCAGTCCAACGGCGGGCGGTTCAACTCACCCTCGATGACCATCCTGATATGCCGATGTGGTTGAATAACTTTGGAAGTTCATTTCTGAGACGCTTCGAACGTACCGGTGATGTCCCTGACCTCACAGAAGCCATCTCAATGCAACAGCGAGCCGTCCAACTCACCCCGAATGGCCACCCTGAGATGGCGGCATACCTGAATAACCTTGGAGCTTCGTTTCATAGGCGCTTCGAACGTACAGGCGATGTCTGTGATCTTACTGAAGCCATCTCAGTCCAAAGGCGGGCAGTTCAGCTCACCACTGATGGCCACCCTAGCTTACCGACATGGTTAAATAACCTTGGAAATTCATTTTGGAGTCGCTTTGAACGTATGGGCGATATCTCTGACCTCTCGGAAGCCATCTCAGTCCAACAACAAGCAGTTCAATTCACCGTTGGTGACCACCCTGACATGCCGATGTGGTTGAATAATCTAGGAATATCATTTCATAGTCGCTTTGAACGGACAGGTGATGTTTCTGACCTCTCAGAAGCGATTTCAATCCAACAACGGGCAGTTCAATTTACCCCCGAAGGCCACCCTCACATGCCGACCATGCTGAATAACCTTGGAACCTCACTTCAGCATCGCTTCGAACGTGCAGGCGACGTCTCCGACCTCTCAGAAGCCATCTCAGCCAAGCAGCAAGCAGTTCAGCTCACCCCCAACGACCATCCTCACATGCCAGGATGGCTGAATAACCTTGGAAATTCGTTTCTCAGCGGCTTTAAACTTACATGCGATGTCTCCGACCTCACGGAAGCTATCTCAAATCAACAGCGGGCAGTTCAGCTGACCCCCAACGACCACCCCGACATACCATTACAGCTGAATAATCTTGGAAAACTATTTCAGAGTCGCTTTGTCAGTACAGGCGATGCCCGTGACCTTACGGAAGCAATCTCGATCCAACAGCGAGCAGTCCAACTCACCCCTGATGGCCACCCCACTACACCAGGACGATTGAATAACCTTGCAAATTCACTTCGGCGTCGCTTCGAACGCGTAGGCGATGTGGGTGACCTTGCGGAAGCCATCTTAACCCAACAGCGGGCAGTTTAGCTCACACCCGATGGCCACGCCGGCATGGCGTTACAGCTGAATAACCTTGGAATTTCATTTAAGCATCACTTTGATCATACAAATGATCTCTCTGATATTCGTACTGCCATATCTGCTTTCCAAAAAGCTGCGAAGACTTTTGGGCCTCCGTCTGAGCGCCTATTTGCTGCTCAACAATGGGCACAGCTTTCAACAATCCATGACCTTCCGGATTCCCTGACGGCATATGGAATCGCAATCAATCTTGTCTCGGAAATCGCGGGTATGGACCGCACCATCGAGCAACGTCATGCTCATCTCATCGACTTCTCAACTTTGACCACATCCGCTGCTTCAGCCGCCTTTGCTCAGGGTGAAGTCAGGAAAGCTCTGGAATGGCTTGAACAAGGTCGTTGCCTTGTCTGGAGCCAACTAAACCAACTTCGTACATCCCTTGACCATCTTCGCACGCATGACGAACATCTGGCTCAACGGTTTTCGGATATCTCAGCGGCGTTGGAGGCGTCTGGATCCCGCCGTGGATCTGCAGCCCTAGGAATAGATGCTACTCTTTCAGACAAAATCAGCTTGCAAGACGAAGCCCACCTCCACATCAAGCTTTCTCGCGAATGGAGCCAACTGCTTGACGAAATTCGCCACATTCCTCAATTCCATGACTTTCTTCGACCAGTTCAGGCATCATACCTTCTGAAAAGTCTCCCACCAAACGGTGTTGTCATTCTCATCAATGTACACGAAGCCCGCTGTGATGCTTTGGCCCTCTTTTCTGACTCTAGCTCCGATACACCCATCCACATTCCTCTTGACAAATTTTCTCATAAACAGGCATTTGAGCTCAAACAATGCCTGCGTCGTTTTCTTTCATCCCATGGGGTTCGAATGCGGGAGGCCGATCGTGGAGGACGCCCAGTTCAACGTCAAGACGCCGAAAAGCGGAGCCAGATCCATTTTGTCCTCGAAGAACTTTGGCTGCGGGTAGTGAGACCAATACTGGATCGTCTTGCGTACACCGTGAGCTTTGTTTTAACTCTGAACATATTTATCGTTGATTTCATTTCCAGTCTCCTGTTGCATCAGACCCAGCTCGAATATGGTGGTGTCCAACTGGCCCCCTGGTGTTCCTTCCGCTTCACGCTGCTGGTATCCACAGTCCAAAAGGGCAATCGCCACCTGGTTCTTGCATGTCCGACTTTGCAATCTCCTCGTATACACCCACCGTCAGCTCGCTCCTAGGGAAGATCAAGGAATCTGCCGATATACGACAGCCCTCATTTTCGAAGCTTCTTATCATTAGCCAACCAAACACCCCAGGTTGCTCTCCGATTCCTAAAACCACGAAGGAAATGAACAGGATCTGGGAAATTATCGGAACGTATAATGGCGAATCTCTTCGTCTTGAAGGGGAATCCGCATCGGTCAGCCAAGTCAAACTTGAGATGGAATCCCATGGATCAATCCACCTTGCGTGTCACGCCAGCCAGAATCTTGAGAACCCTCTCAAGAGTGGATTTTACCTCCATGACGGGCGACTCGAGCTAGCAGAGATCATGAAGCAGAAATTTACTGTTCGTGAGTTGGCATTTTTGTCCGCGTGTCAGACAAGCGCTGGCGATGAGAAGCTTTCAGAAGAGGCTGTCCACCTCGCAGCTGGAATGCTTGCGGCTGGATATCGGAGCGTGGTGGCAACTATGTGGTCTATCAAGGACCAATACGGCCCCGTTGTAGCGGAAAATTTCTACAAGGATCTTATGGAGAGGGGAAACTTTTCTGGAAAGCCAGGACTCAATAGTAGCTGCGCTGCATACGCTCTTCATCACGCTATTCAGGGTATTCAAAACACCGTCGGTGGTACGGAGGATGGTCTTCTAACGTGGGTTCCGTATGTTCATTTTGGTTGTTGATTTTCTTTTCGTTTATCATCGGAAGATCAAAGTCTATGTACAGTGTCACTTGGGCCACTTCAGTCTATATATACTGAATGTTTTTGACATTATAACGAGGCCATATCGACTTGAATTTGACCTAGAATTTATGGAATACATATGCAGGAGAACAATGTGATTACAATAGCCATGTCCACTAGAGCCGCTGTGAAAGGCCAGTCAATCAATCGAGCCTATACAGAAGTCGGGGCGTGATTAGATTCGGATTCGGACATGAAATGGCGTAGAATTGAAACGTACCCAACGAGTCTCATCTTGAGGGCGATAGCAGCTGTGAGTCGAGCCGACGGTGTGTCTAGATATCGAGGACACAGCCCTGGGTGCATACGAAGATCTGAGGGAAAGATGGCTAGAAATGCGTTATATCATTGAGCAGTGCAAAAGCAGTGGAGATGGGTGTTTAGTTTTGATGGAAGGCAGAGTGAATGGGCGTTGACTTACATTGACCTTTACATGATGGTTGAAACCCTATAACCTGAGTGTTGAGAACAAGATGCTCGTTCGTAACCCAAGACTTAGATAGCTTAGATGCTTGGAAGTACACAGTTCAATGTTGACTTCACGGGAACCAAACCAAGGGTTATAAAGATGGAGCCTACAATGCAGACCGACGTGAGTGAGGGATGATTGGTGCCAGTGAATGGTAAATCGAAATACTTACCCGCTCGAATCATGCTTCGAGTTAACACACGAGAGCCTACGCTGGACATTCGTCTTCAAAGATGAACAATGTCCGCTGCAGTAGGGGTGCATAAACACGGACGTACGTACTCATTTTCATCCGAAGGATGTTCAAACGTTCGTGGCACGTCCTCTAATTCATAGATACGAACAGACGACAAAAGTCCACGCATACATATAGCGCCTGGTGTAATAGCCAGAACGTAAGGATGTTAGACATTATACTGTAATATGGATTGAGTGTACGGACCCCAACGGAAAACAAAAAACCGCACTAGATGATCATGTCCAACTTCAGTTGTCCTCAGATTGTCCTCCCTCTACCCGTCGTCTTTGACCTTACAAGTCGAGCTCGTGTGCTAACTTCGGCAGTCATCATGTAGCAAGCAGTGCACAAAATCAACACTTCGGATGCGAGAACAATGACGAGGGAGAGAGTTGAGCATCGAGAGTTTTGGACTCTTGGTAGCGAAGAGAATAGGGGAGGTTGGAGTTGGGTCAAGATTCTACAAGCCTACAGCGCAGATTGATGTGAGTGGGTGTGAGTATAATGTGAAAGGTAAGCCTAACATACCTGCTCGGTTCGCGATGCGTGATATTGCGGCAGAAGAAGGATCCGTCAGGCAGCTTGGGGATGTTTGTAAAGCCTATAATGGATGGATGGACATGAGTGAGAGTGAGTAGCGTGAAAGGTCGAGTGAACGAACCTCTGTTTGTGCTTTGAGGTACGTATACGGACTTTGATAGACGGGCGGGCAGCGGAGGACCACTTAGCCAATAACAACGGCTAAGGTTTACGCTGTGATAATCGAGACCAAATACTTGGACTACTGTCAAATTCAAAGGCAATGCAAGCAACCATGATAGACATACCTTGCGCAGAGATATCCCTTCCCTACAGGTTAAGTACAATCAGTCATTACCCGGTCTCCGTCTGCCAGTCGTTCTCTCGTTCTTCCAGCGGTTTCTGCTATGCCGGAATGGCAGCATGTCCCACCTCGTTTGGCAAGATCACAGGCTGTCTCTAAGTTATACCGAACATACGGTATAGTGAAAGAGAGCGTGTTGGTCCAATGTATAATCCTGAAAGTTGGATGGCTGGAAGACAGTACGTGAAAGATGGACGGCCAGGGGGGGTAAACCGGCATGGTCGATTCACTGAACACCAGCTGGGCATCAGGCACACGTCTTGGTGGGAACGCTCGGCCAGCCTAGACTCAAAGTACTAATGGAGAATTTTAATGATGGGGCACGCCTACTGACATCTAGGCTCGTCAAGCTGAAACCGGCATGACCAGGCCCTCCAAATTCTACTCGCCGTCTTATCTACGCTCTTGGTCGATAAAAAAGTCCTACTTCATCCTTCGCTATTCCGGAGAGCCAGCCGCATACGACGAAGCATTTCCCCCTTCCGAATCAGCCATAAGGCCATCCTGGTGTATATTAGATCCATTTCCTTCAAGTTGTGATTCAAGGGATCAGAATAGTTGGGCAAACGTCTCTGGATTTCTCTTCCTTGTATGTGAAATTCACCTGAGTCGCATTTGGGCGACCTAGACACCTGTCGAATGCAACCAAGGACTGCTACGAATAAATTTCAAGACTGGGAAATATATGCGGCAAGGTTCAATGCATATACGTATAGCTGCTTTCTCTGCAATCCCAGTGTTCGTTCCAACTGTCATGAATAAAGCTGCCATAGTGGCGTAGATCAGGTACTTATAATAAGTACGAGTACATATGACATTCGTAGGAATCGTAGGAATCGTGGGGTGATGAATGTCCTACACAATTCTGACAGGTCTAGCCGTAGAAATTATTCTTTGTGCTTGCTCAATAAAATAATTGAATAAGCATTAGCAAATTCTGATTCCAGCTGGCGTGAACAAATGAAAGCAAAGGTGTTTAGAGATTCAAACTTCGGAGCAGCGGTAAGGTATTGACCTATATGGGGTACCGAGGCTAATATATGGAATACCGATGGTACCCGTGTAGGCCTAATTTCGCTGAAGTTTGAAGCTATAATAATTGTGTTTACATTTGTTCCCATTACCGAACATTAGACTATCCTAACGCTTATCCATCTGGTTTACAGAGATCGCATAGTAACCATTTCCGCACCTGGCATGAGATTGTCAAATCACAATATGACTTTATAAAGGACAGAGCCGGCGAATCTATTATGGTCTGCTACAAGACAGGCACGCATCCGGAATCCGATCCATATAGCGGCGGTCGGCGCTCATCATTTACGTGGCTGATCTCAACTTTGAACCACTTTCCCCAATACCAGGTAGTGGCGAAATGAGTGAGTTGATTCTTCAGAACTCTTTCCTCTATCCATTTGAAAATGAAATCGATCTATAGATAATACCACCAAAGTCACCGAAGAAGACGTGTCCCCTGCGAAGACACCCAACCAATTCCCACCACTCCTAACTGACGACGAACATAAGGACAACACTAGCAATCTGCAAGTCGATCATGGTGGTCGTTGCGATAAAGCTGGTAAGCATCACCAGGTCTGCGTAGTATAAGTACCTGCCTTGAAATTATGCGTGCAATCTTAGATCCCACGTCCGAGACCCCTAGACTCGTTGAGGGCGACCGCAATGCCCTCGATAGTATGGCGTCCGACCAAGATCTTTCAGAGAGGGTCGCCCATCAATTGACAGGGATAGGTGGTGAAGCTTTGGATGAAAAAAAGGAGAGGCTCTATATAAAGGGTAAGGGTATCGCCAATCAAAGTTTCGGGTCTTGAACGTTGTTACTACCAGACTTCGAACTTCAATGCACAACAGATGGGAATAATTTTTCGTTCCTGAACTCTGTCAAACTTGTCATTTATGGGTACCCAGACGAGGAGAGGAAGGTTTTGTCGTTAGAAAGCCATTCGCCAAAGACATGGAGGCAGACCTTGCCTGTGGAACTGTAAGAATTCAAGGGCAAATTAATTTAATTTAGGTTCTGACATTAATTGCATTACAGATACATGGATGTGGACCGCATCAAGATCTTAGTTACATCCGACAAAATGATGGACTTCGCATTCATGACTTTGACAAAAAATGAATTGGCTTTAGGACGTAAGTGTATCATCTGGGTTTTGCTCGACTGACCATTCAGTTTAAAACCATATGGAAAATTTTCAGGAACAATCAAGAGTTTCACGACTGAGGCGCATGTTCCAGCATTCAAATTGTCATTCCTGGTCACCAGTAGTCCTCATGAAATATATATACAAGACGGTGACACTGATAACAAATTACAAGACCCAGGTAAGCTCCAACTGGGATTCCTGAGGAAAAATAAATCGTTAATATATGTAGCTTTTGAATTATTCAACCGTGGCATCAAATTAGTTGAACGCTTTGAACGCACGGGAAATTTGTCTGATATCTTGGAAGCCATCTCAATTCAACAGCGAGGAGTTCAACTCACCCCGGATAGTCACCCTGACATGCCATTTCGGCTGATTCATCTTGGAAATTCATATCAGTGCCGCTTTGAACGTACTGGCGACGTCTCTGACATTACCAAAGCCGTCACAATCCAGCTGCAAGCAGTGCGGCTGACCCCTGATGGCCACCCTGGCATGCCGACGTACTTGGATAATCTTGGAAATTCACTTCTGAGTCGCTTCCGATGTACTGGCAATGTCTCTGACCTCACAGAGGCCATCACATTCCAGCAGTTAGCGATTCAACTCACCCCCAATGATCACCCTGACATGCCGACATCGTTAAATAACCTTGGAGCTTCATTTCAAAGTCTCTTTCAAACCACAGGCAGTTTCTCTGACCTTACCAAAGCCATTTCTATCCAGCGGCAGTCAGTTGAACTCACCCCTGATGGCCACCCTACCTTGCCAGGACGACTGAATAGCCTAGGAACTTCGATTTGGAGTCGTTTTCAACATACAGGTGATGTCTGTGATATCACTGAAGCCATCTCAATCCAAAAGCGGGCTGTTCAACTGAGTCCTGATGGATACCCGAGCATGCCGATGTACTTGAACAACCTTGGGAATTCATTCCACAGTCGCTTTCAACACACAGGCGACCTCTCTGACCTTACCGAAGCGATTAAAGTCCAGCAGCAGGTGGTACAACTCACCCCCAACGGTCACCCTCACATGTCTGGACGGCTGAATAACCTTGGAAATTCATTTCAGAGTCGCTTTAAACGTACAGGGAACGTCTCTGACCTCTCGGAAGCCATCTCAATCCAAAAGCGGGCGGTTCAACTCATCCCTGATGGTCACACTGGCATGCCGATGTGCTTGAGTAACCTTGGAAATTCATTTCA
>Ga0247742_10002990_pt1 | contig 10887 bp, 13 predicted proteins | sample UWRJL208509C2_FD_180944 | JGI IMG/M metagenome (GOLD analysis project Ga0247742, IMG submission 180944) | Plant litter microbial communities from Arlington Agricultural Research Station in Wisconsin, United States - UWRJ-L208-509C-2 | ecosystem: Environmental > Terrestrial > Plant litter >... | reverse complement strand
CACGCGGCGGTCTCCCAGATCCTCTCTCAGTGCACGCAAGACATCATGTTTTATTTGACTACTTACTCGGCATGCGAAGCTTTCGCCTACGCTACTTATACCATGCTCACAATGTATTTCTAGGCTTTAACACTCATGGACATGAGCTCGAAGAATCCAAGCGCGACGCTCTCTGTATCGGCGGATCTAAAGCTCATCGATGCGACTGGACGCCCATTTTCCATCTCCATCGACTATGCAGGCTCACTGAAAGTAAGCACAATTCATGGTGCCGATATGTTAGACATGAATGTAATCAGAGCGTTAACATGTTTGTCTAGCAATTTCAAGCAGCCGTGCGACTGCTTTTTATCAACGAAAAATCAGCAGAAGATCGCACTCTCATCCATTTTATAGACGAGGGAATGTACGACCTCTGCGTGGATACAGGTGACGAAGTGATTCAGGTTACTGACGAAGTAGGGTTCGAGAAAACTCGAGAGCCAAATACGAAATTCGTGATGAGTGTGGTATTGACTGAGGAAGCCAAGAGCAATGATGTTATGAAGAGGTGGTTTTTCAACACATATACGTGCCCCCGTTGCAAGAAGGAAACAAAAGTTGAACGAAGGTCCACCATTTACATTGATTGGTATACTCTCCTCATCTCGAATTATGATCTCTGTTGCTGACATGCTGTATACCATTAAGTGCCAATGATCGATGTGGCGCACGATTTCAAGGCACAGATATTGCTAGGGGTGAAGGCGTAGACAAGGACGCGGACCAAGACATTGAGTTGTGGTTGATCCGTAATATTCATATCAAACAGTTTGTTCGTCTACTTTATTATATGCTCGATCGGTAAGTTTCGACTGATGGAGTTCCTGTTTCCTTTTTTCAGGAACCGGAGGTGCGATTAGTGATTGTCGAATCTACTCACTGTATTCTGACCATGTGGTGGACTGCGATGGCTGATTCCGTCAGGATGTGCGTGAATATCTTTCGAATTTGCGGTCTGACCCTGTCGTGGCTCAGTTTATCTCTTAGGTGTGTATTTTCCTCTTGAATACGTCATCACTCGATTTCTGACACCGACCTGGTCGATTTGGACTCTCAGTGGGTGTGTAGTTTACTGTCGAATCTACGCACTCAATTTCTGACACCGACATGGTCGATTTGGACTCTCAGTCTGTGCGTGGTTCACTTTCGAATGTACTCACTCGATTTCTGACACCGCCATGATTTATTTGGACTCTCAGTTTGTGCGTGGTTTAATCTCAAATCTACTCACTCGATCTCTGACACCGACATGGTCGATTTGGACTCTCAGCCTGTGGGTGATTCACTTCCGAATGTACTCACTCGATTTCTGACACCGACATGGTCTATTTGGACTCTTAGTTTGTGCGTGATTTAATCTCAAATCTACTCACTTGATTTCTGACCCCGATATGGTCTATTTGGACTCTCAGATGGTTCGTGGTTTACTCTCGAATGTACTCACTCGATTTCTGACACCGACATGGTCTATTTGGACTCTCAGTATGTGCGTGGTTTACTCTCGAATCTACTCACTCGATTTCTGACACTGACAGGGTCGATTTGGAATCTCAGCCTGTGCGTGGTTTGCTTTCGAATCTACTCACTCAATTTCTGACCCGCACATGGTCGATTTGGACTCTCAGTCTGTGCGTAGTTTTCTTTCGAATCTACTCACTCAAGCTGACCCTCACATGGTCGATTTGGACCCTCAGCCCGTGCGTAGTTTACTCTCGGATCTACTCACTCAATTTCCGACACCGACATGGTCGATTTGATCTCTCAGTTTGTGCGTGATTTACTCTTGAATCTACTCACTCGATTTCTGACACCGACATGGTCTATTTGGACTCTTAGATTGTTCGTGGTTTGCTCTGGAATCTACTCACTCGATTTCTGACAACGACATGGTCGATTTGGACTCTCAGTGGGTGTGTATTTTACTCTCAAATGTACTCACTCGATTTCTGACACCATGGTCGATTTGGACTCTCAGCCTGTGGGTGGTTCACTTTCGAATGTACTTACTCGATTTCTGACACCGACATGGTCGATTTGAACTCTCAGAGTGTGCGTGGTTTGCTTTCGAATTTACTCACTCAAGCTGACCCGTACATGGTCAACTTGAACTCTCAGTCCGTGCGTAGTTTCTTCTCAAAATTACTCGCGCAATTCTGACCCCCCATTAAGCCTAATTCCTCGGAGAATGTATGTCGTTTCCTCTTGAATCTAATCGCATGAGTTCTTACCATTGTGGGTAACTTTCTCTGAGGGCGAGGAGTCGGATGTGCGTGTTTTCTCTCAAATCCGCTGCCTTAGTTCTAACCATATTGTGGGTGATTTGAACACTCAGGGCGTCTGTGGTTTTTTCTCTGGTCTTCTTCATGGATGGCTTAACACGGTTTGCAGTACTTGACCCCTCAGGAAGGTGATGATCACTTCATCGAGTCCGATTCCAGCTTCGACAGTGTGCGTGGTTGCATCCTGAATCATCCTTCTGAAGTCCATCATCTGACCGACCGTCTGCTGGGATCTATGGTCCGTCATGATCTAATATCACCTTCAGGTACTGTACTTTTACCTTTCTAGGGTTGAAATACTAGTAACTATTGTGTACCTCAGCCTCAGAACCCTGCTATCCATCGGCAGCAGTGAAGAGCACTCTGGCTCGTTTCGTTTAGTGACCCTCTCCTTTGGTTAGTTTTGACATTGAAGTGGAATTCAAATTTAACGCTTATTTTGCCATCCGTAGGTGGTATATCAGCACGACTCGCTGAGCGGGGCAAGATGCAAATAGGTGGAGGTTGTGTCAAGTTGGGGTACCAGGCATTTACACGGAGATTGGGTTGGTCGCGCGTCGAATAAAAAAGCAAAGGCAGTTGTATCACGATGCAGAGTTAAAATGGGAATTGGATGATTTCGCATCTGCAACAGTTCTGCTCAACCCAGAAAGCCTTCAAGAGGAATAATTATACCCCGGATAAATATGAGTAATCACAAAGTCCCTTACTTCACAAAGCACCATTTGTATTCCATAATTTCTCTTCATTCACAGTTACGTCCATAAGTTCAGTCATCGTCCACGGCGTTGCGAATTTCTCGCAGAGCTCTAGCCGCAATCCACTTAAGCAGAGGGACTTGCACGTTGTGTTTCCACAAGTCAAGCATCGAGCGAGGTACCAGCATCCCCATTTCTGGGGTTTGTAACTCATACAGCAAGTGGAAATCAGAGTAGGTCCCATTGTCTGATCAATGCCCAGCATGCCAATTTATCGGCCATATGCAACTCGAGCATGGGCAGGCCAGTGTTAGAGGGGAAATGGCGATATTTAGTATGTGGGATTAGAGTCGCGATGTTAGGATCGTTGATTAGGTTACAAGGAGGAAAAACGGAAGTGACTGATCATGCCCTCGGGCTGGTTGACCAGAGTGCGAGCCTCTTCTTTGTGAACACATCAACTCTAAGCAGATGAACGTTTGTGCTCCTTCACAGAAACCAAAGATAGGCAGGGCAGGGCACTCATGCATTCTCCTTCGAGAGTGTTCCTGAAGTTTTGGCACCCCCAGTCCATATGATTTGTAGAGAGATTTTGACTATATCATGCCTGGCTTTTGGTCCTGCATCATCATGTATTGCGTAAATATGAAAGGAAGGGGATACTCATCGACGGCGAGTTGAGGGATCGGGGCAAACATTGATCCATAGCTACAAGCTTGCGCGTATAAAGACCCAAGATCATCACAGATTATGCGGAGGCCTGCTAGTCTCCCGATGGCCGACTCCGATACCGTTGATGATAAGTCGATCACCTTTTCATATGGAGAGGCCTGCTGTTGTCCAGCGCTGTAAAAAAAGAGATTCTGGCAGTTCCAACTTTGACTGACTAATATGCGTGGGAACATGTCGCCCCCATTGAACAAGCCGCGAAAATGCGCTCCTCAGAGTACTTACTATCAGTCGTCTAAACTTCCAGTTCCCGAGAGAAGCTCTAAGTTCGAAACTCGGCTCGAGGACTTGCATGAGTATCTACGATTGCAGAATTCTTCAGCCACTGTTGGCGTCACCCAGCAACTTGCATCACGAGAAATGACTTGATATCCTCAACTCGTCGGAAGAACAAGTTCGTCCCGTCCCCTCTTTCCCTTCACACACGACCTGACAATCCTCACTAGTTCACTTCTAGCCAAAGCTCCCTTGGTGTCAAGACCGATCAAACTTGTCCTGCCAACGGCACCCGAAGTCAACGATAGTCTCGCCCAGCCTCCAACAGAAAGAGGACGGCTCGAGCCACACCCGACCTTGACAGACTCGCCAACTCGCAGCTCTTCAATATGAAGCGTACACATCAACTAGTTGTCGGCAGAGTTTTGAAAACGAGGCAGTTGGTACTACTTAGCATACTCTCAAGATCAGCAGAACTCCCGTTATCCCGTTCGGACTCTGCCCGTCCACCTCCCCTTTACTTCTCCGCTGCTCATCTTCATTACGATCGACGATCTACGATTTGTGAAGCATATTCTTTCCTCCCCACTAATGGCAGCTGCGTCCCTCCTCTGAGTCTTCTTACGGGCACCTCTGCATTGAATATTGCGATGGTTGTTGTCCCCCCGTCCCTAATACACCGTCTGTCATCGTCCCTCACCTAGCCAGCTCGTCAACGCCGGAAGCCAACATAACATAACATGGATGTTCAACGACTGACGAGGCATACCGTCCGATCGTGGAATTGGAGGCTCCCTTACCCAGCATCAATCTCGGGCTTAGGACAGCCCATCTATGCATCGATAGCTTAATAGGGGATGTATTCTTATACTCTAGCCAACTTAAAGGCATTGAAACACAGGTTCGTCGACTCATTTCATCCCCCCTGGTCCTCGTCCTCTTTTCGTATACCAATGCTGATAACCCCACCTTGTAGGTTTCACCTCTTCTTGTCCACGACTTCAATCTTGGAGCATGACATCTAGCCTCTCCGCTAGCGTTTCGTCTCCCACCTCAATCATCGGACTCATCCCACCTGCTTTCCGTTGTACGTGCAACTCGCTTTCTGGCTCGTGTTCGCTGCTTATATGCCTCTAAGATAACCGTGCGGTGACCATTAAAGACATTGCCAACCGAGCGAGTTGCTTCGGGCTCGTATATCAAAGGTACGTTCAATCCTTTGATGATATGAACACCTTTCAAACCATCGGTCTTTCAGTCTCGAGGTCAGCGTGCAAGCAGTCGCCATGTATCTCAGAGCACGTGAGACTCGCGGCGACCTGCAAGACGACTATCCTTTCCTCCTCGGCCGTACACTATTGGGCACGCCAGCCGACGACGACCTCGTCAACCATCGGATATGGCTTGATGGCAAAAAATGTGATTCAATATCGGAGGTCCATCGATGTTCATCTATCTCGCACCTTCTTCGACCGTCCCATCTGTTAGAACCATGTGCTGTATATCAACGCCAACGTTGGCGCAGATAGAAACGTTGGCTCAAAGCAACACCGACACCAAATGCAATACCGATATTGACGTAGGATAGGAGAGAGCGGAAGTTTGGGATTTGGAATTGGAGTTGGACTTCGACGGAAGCATGCATGGGCTGAGGATTTGCAATTTTGCGCTCTGAAGCATAAGGAAGCGAAGGCAAAGGTTTAGGATTCAGAAAGGAATTGAATTCGGGGCGGAGGGGAACTTTAGTCGAGTCTTGAAAGCCTAAACCAGAGGAACTCAGCGACGGGTTGGTAAATCTTGTCTTCTCTGTACAGAAAATATTACTGACGATCCTCACCTATAGATATAGACGCCACTTCCAGGTCTACTCCACGACCCCGAACCCATGGCATTACCAGTCGCCGTCTTGTCAGCCTGCGAACGTTTGAACCTCCAGCCTCGGGCATCAGGTTCCAGAAACCCAAGAATTGAGAACGTGGGGTCAGGTTTTGCTGAGTTATCTAGCACACCCCTACCGATTCACCGTCTTCCAAGGTCTTCCAACCGGCAAAAGTCACGATCCCGAACAATTTGGATCATGCGGCGCGATCCTCCGCGTCAAATTCGTGTTAACTACATTGTCGTCGCGGCCTCCTGGCCACCGTCTTGCAGCCCATTCGCCTTGGGTTCCCACCATAATGCAATGCATAGGCTCCTCAAGCAACGCACTACCAGCACCTGCAACGACGGCACTTGATAGAATACGAGACGGCTCATCAGTTTCGATGGTCTTCATCCAACCACGCTCCCTCCGTTCGTACCTTGCAAATGGCGGCTCGACCAGCATCCAAGTTAACGATCGTCATATATCTCTCGCATCTAGTATTTAAGTGAATGAACGTCTGGCACGACTATCTACTGGATGACGATGAAGATGGCGAGGAAGATGTTGAGTCATACTTGGAACGAGTCCGAACTACCCATTATTAGCAATTGACATCGACATAGGGATGTTGGGGTTTGGTGGTAGCTGAGTGGCTTACCATCGGATTCTGGGTGTCGAACACCAGCACTTCCATATCGTACCTCCTCAGAGGTTCCGAGTGTCATGAACCCAGGACGCGTCGTACCATGGTCCACCCTTTCATGGCACAATGACACCTCTGTTCCTCACCGCACTCAGCACACCCATCTTATGTCCAGCCTGTCTTCGTCTTTCTCGATAGACTCTCCATCGCTATCGACACATGCCATAAACGTGAGGCATGCCATCAGGACTAACGCTCAAGGCGCCCTTCCTGGCTCACTCTTTAATCAGACCACCTCAGACCAAACGGGATGGGCCTCAACTTGAAGGTGCAAGATTCGAGCTTTCTACGGCTTGCATACCTGCGCGTCACCTTGGCTACTATCGTATCTGAATTTAGGAAGAAGAGATGCGGAAAGTTGAAAATTGGTTCTCCGTCCTCATCGACTCTGGATCAGCAGCGGCGAGAATGGTTGGGGTCATTTTAATTCGGGTTATTTCGAGAACAGAACTCGTGTGGGTCGCCAATCACCATCTCGAAATCAAACGCCATTTCCAACCGCCAACCACCAACCTCTTCGGTCTCGACTGCACCCTCACTTCAGGTTCCAAGTTCCAGACATATTTTTGAACCTTTGAGTATAGTGTTCTTTTGGAGAGCGTTTACCGGAGTACAGGCAACCTCCACTAGGTACTACAACGCGGGTCACTACCTTCACGAGAATGAGACGACATCAACACCGGCATTGACTATAGCCAGATCGCTCGTATATATTTACACAGATATAAAATGACAACTTTAAATGTATCTGGTCATTGCCTCTTAAAATTGTTTTTGATGACTGAACTTTGATAAAATGGCCAAAGTTTACATCTTTTGACCGATATATTTGAGACTGCGATGTGTGGGTCATTACGAATACAGCACTTAGCTCACTACCCCAGCTTATATATCCCAGGGATCATCCAGCCCACCAAATCCTTAATCCGCCTAGGGGATTATCAGTAAGAACTATCGCCCAAAAACAAACTGTACTCACATCATTCGATTATGGTCTGAAGATATCTGGGAAGGAAATCCAGAAATCCTGGGGTTATCAAACCCCGTCCTCTTCTCCCAAATGAAGGACGACACCGCAACGCCCGCTCCTCCTACAACGGCAGGAACAACAGCAACAACAGATACAGCTGTCAGCACACCATGAGACACTGGAAACATGAGCATGTTGACACAGTTGGAAAACCTGTGGCAGTCCTTGCTGCCTGTAAGTGTAATGAGTATTTGGGCCAAACAAAGATTCTCCGAGTCGGTGACACGAAAAGATCTCCCATCTCTCTCTTTCGCAAACGCTTCCAGAAAAATGATAAAAGTAGCGGCGAAATGTTGGCAATTATTGAAAAAGGCCGAATACTCGTCCCCAGATCGCATGGGAAGGATCTTTAGCACCTCGTCGATGTCTTCAAGCGATCCTTCGTAGGTCGCGAACGGATGTGACAAGGGCTGTGTGTTGTAGGGATGTTCGAGCTCCTTGACATTGATATCAATACGGTCTGTGGGCGAACGGTTCAGTTCCACTTAAACAGAGCTCGAGTGCGTAACTCCGTGGCCGAGGCGAGGTGTGAAGATGAGCGCCCAATGTTTGCTCATGGCCTCCACATACGAAACCGTGGTTTGGCTAGAGGTTGAAGAGCAACTTGAAGACGACGAGCTTCCGATAGAACGGTAGTCAATACCAATGTCGAAGAGCATTGTGGTCCTGGATTTGGATTTCACTGGATAAGACGGGTATACGTTAGCAGGAACACCGTGGCATTACCCAAGTACAGTACCTTGAGTGTTTATCGCTGGATGCTACTGAGGAGCTGGCGAAATCCATCGACTCACTAAATACTCAAAGCACGATCCTCTAATTTGGTTTGTGCATGAGGCCGCCCGGCGTCCATGACAGGAGCAGCGTTAATTGCAGGGCTTCGAGTCACTTCAATGTGGCCTCGTTTCTCTTGTCTTCTACGGCAGACATTCAGTACAATCCAACCCATGACAACACCGCGAGTAAGACACGTGCTTTCGGATCGGCTCTTACTGAATGGGCGCTTATTTCTATGTCAGCGGTGTATGGAAGTGAGGAAGTCTCACTTGATAACAGGAGACCTGGCCAGTGGTTATGCCGCTGAATTGTGAGTAACGCCGTATGTGAACTTTTTTCTAATACTAATATCTCCCATTCGATCAGGATCACTGTGATACGCCAGTTTGAGAATAATATCGCACACACCGGGGACCGATACGAGAAACACTTTCATATGATTCAATTTTGAGGTTGAAGGTGAAGGTTTCGATCTTCCGATAGAACTTTTCATATATCAGATTCATTTCGCTGTTTGGTTGTAAGCAACGTGGCCTATAAACGAGTATGTATGAGCCATAAGAAAGCCCCGAGAGCCGATTTGTGAAGGGAGTCAGTCACAGACAAAAGAGAAAGAATCAAGAACACCCCCTAGAAGATAGTGTCGTCTCCCGAATGGCTATGCCCCAGTGGAAAGCCAGGTGCCCTACGTCGTGAAGACGATAAGCGTCAAATATCGAGCAGCCAACGAAGGTATATTACCCGAATGTATGAAACAGACGGTTACGGACCCAACCAGCGTCCAAACTCGTTAGGCTAGGGGTGAGTGGGGCATATGTGCGTCTGACCGCTATTCTCGAGATGGGCTTACAATGGCGGATAAGTGCTGCAGCGGGGGCACCGAAGATTTCCAGGTGGCGTAAAACCAATAAACGGGTCTCTCCAGAGGGAAGTTATATTGAAAAATGTATACGCGAACGTGAAGCAGCAGCCATCCAGCGTTAACAGAGCATTTTGAAGGCTTTTTTTTTCCACGTTGAAAGAAGGCTGCAAATTAGAAAGTTAGGGAAGGATCAGCAGCTATGCAGTATGATGGCTCACCCTTCCACCGTGCACACCTCACTCCGAGTGCCGGACAAGCACATCGATAAGAACGTTGATAATTCTGGCCCTACATGTCTTTTTATAGGTTATTGTCATACGAGAAGTAGGTTGCGCACACTAACCCCCAAGTTCCAACCAACCGCAAATCTCCTTTTCATTCCAAACGCCAACTGCCTCTGCCCTAATTCCTGCTTCCAACCAGCGCACCTCCGCCTCCCAAATCCAAATCCTCATAACGTGATTTTGGGTTTGAACCAACATACCCCTCATCGTAGTCGTCGTGTGGATGTGGATGTGGCATATATGTATATGTAGATGTAGATGTTGGTTTTCCAGGCGCAAAACAAACGGAGGACTCTACCAGATACGCTCTCCGAGAGTCGTTGATCTTGAATCGTGGCAGATGTTCATCCAACCAACATCTGATCGAGGCGGACATTTTTCCAGATCCCAAATGCTTGAGAGGCCGGGGTGGGGTGGTCGTGTATTATGGATCAAGTCGACATTTTCCAAGGCTTGGAATGAGCGTGGGTGAAGGGAGGTATCCAATCGTTTTGAAGGCTTTACTGGAGGGACCTTGGACAAAGTGTGATCATCGTATGACAATGTTCAAGCGAATTATGCTTCCAACTTCATGGATTGAAGCAAATCGGGTCGTCTGGGGTTTCGATTGAGCTATCTAGCGTTCTGTTGAGCCGCCTCTCGTTCTGATGAGTGCCCCGGTTGCGTGTGTAAATGGATGACTCGAGGGCCTGCCGCCTGGAGCTTGAGGTTAGAAGGAGGACGACGGGCAACGAGGGATGGGCGTTACATAGTTCCTAGTTGCCAGTCCGAATGAAAGAGGTAATTGACGCGGAGCAGACACGACAGATAACGCTGGACGATATAGATCGCTTGAGGACAGATCGCGAGTTCGCCTTGGTAATGGAACACGGCCGGTGGTGTGTTAGAAGCAGTAAAACGCACTCCCTGTACAGAGTTTTCTGAGCCTAAGGTTTAGGTGTTCGCCAGTTGGCAGGAGGAGCAGGATTTACGGTCTGGTATGGGATTCGAGGACTGGTCATGAAAGAGGCGTTCATATCTATAGTCAGTTTAGTCTTCGGTATAGAAGAGGGGAGACTTGCTAACCTCAGGCTCAGCCCTCGTGTCTACAATCGAGTATATGATTTGGATTGGAAGGGATATAGAGTTCTATAATGAGTACGGTAGAGACGCAGAGGCCGAAGATTTTGATCTGGAAGCAAAGGTCTGAGGTCTGTTGGGAAAGGAAGACTATGGATCCGGAGTTGCGTTCAGATGGGTTGGCCGATGGTCGTCGGAAAGTAACTGTAACCGCGACATGCTTGGCGGCCAAACTCCAAATCAACGATGCCTTATACTGGAACGTGTCCTTTCACGCCGGGCCGTTATAATAACATGGCACTAGATATACTCTTTTAGTATCTCGTGTCCGTCCAATTCATTTG
>Ga0247742_10002989_pt1 | contig 10888 bp, 17 predicted proteins | sample UWRJL208509C2_FD_180944 | JGI IMG/M metagenome (GOLD analysis project Ga0247742, IMG submission 180944) | Plant litter microbial communities from Arlington Agricultural Research Station in Wisconsin, United States - UWRJ-L208-509C-2 | ecosystem: Environmental > Terrestrial > Plant litter >... | reverse complement strand
GCATCACGCACTACAGGACATGGCGTCAGGCGAACAGAAGGGGGGCACTCGTACCACGAATGGGAGCCGACGCGAACGCGTTCGTGTGGCGTCGATGCATGATGTTTCCCGAATTCCAACAGAGAAGAGATCTCAGATCTGTCACGCATCCCAGCTGAAAACGAAACTTCTCTATCTCTTGTCACCTACGAAGAGTAGCTCGTATTATGGTGTACCCATTTTTAGGTTGAAGTTGTAGTCTGATGGCAGCTTGAGCGGCGGGCCTCGATAGGCGCTTGTGACATTGGCACGTGACCATGAAAAGCTCGTCCAAATGGGTTCCCACAACCGGAAATGTTCTTGCTTGACCATGGCCTCCAGACAGCTTATATCCTACGACGATATCACCCTGCCATATGAACATCAAGAACAGACACCAATTCATTCACACTCCGCGCACCCTACGGCTGCCAAAAAGCGGAAAAGGAATAACCAGAAAACATGGAGTGGATCCGCCTTCCAGAAAACCGCGTCTTCCGGGCCTAATAGTGCTCAGAATGCTAGAAATGGATCGTCACGTATCAATGGATCTTTGGAAAGCTACGCTCCCGCGGATGCCATGAACGAGGGTGAAGAAGAAGAGGAAGAAGAGGATCGAGAGTTGTCGCATGAGGAGATATGGGATGACTCTGCGCTCGTCAACGCATGGGAAGCTGCCCAACAAGAGTACGAAATGTTTCATGGGAAAGACAAAGATTGGAAGAACGAACCTGTCAAAAAATCTCGTCTGTATGTTATCTTTTAAATCTTTTGAAGATGGGGAGCATGACGAATGAATTTGCTTTCCAGCTGGTATAATACACCCGTTGACTCGTCTGTAAAGAAGACTCTAGAAGTTGCATCCCAGGTGCCGGCTGCTAACATCCCTGCAACTTCTGTTGAGTCTATCGACGAAGAAGAGACAGACTCACGACCCCTCAACTTCGAGACGTTTGTGCCCACATACGACCCGTCGCTGCCAGCGCCCCCGGTGATGACTCAAGACTACGTATCGGATGTACCAGCTGGAGCGGTGGTTAGTCAAGACGAGGCTTTCGCAAAGGCATTGAATGCAATGTATTGGGGTGGCTATTGGACCGCCATGTACCATGTATGCACCTTTTCCTTTTCTCTTTTATATGCTGATATCCTGACATCGGTGAATTTTTCAGTCCAGCCGACAAAACTTCCAACCTCGAACTTTACAGAACGACGCCGCTGATTTAGAGGACGAGGAGCTCCTTGCAGATGAGGAAGACGGTAAAGAGCAGGGTGACAATGACGGCTTTATCTCTACGCAAAGGTAGACAGAAGGATGGCTTGCTGCAATGCATTTAGAGGCTGTCACTTTCCAACGCGTACGTACCCCAATGGAATGAGCCAGATACCGTCATCTAATAATCTATGTCCTTAAGAACTCTCCTGGCCCGTTAACTTAAACATTAAATCTACGCGATCATGTCAACGGTCGTTAACAGGTACATTACCCTTTTCATGTCTCAAGACATCTAATCTCATACTACTACCACCATATCCACCTTACATCTTTCGCACGAGATGCCGCCCGAAGTTTGGAGTTGCTCATTGACGATCTTGGAGCCCAATTTCATCATGAAAGCGACTATCGAAGCGCTCTGGTGGCCTCCTCTCTTACCCTTCGTGTCTCTCGTGATCTGTGCCAATACCATCTGTTCGGCGACCTCGTTTTCGTCCTACCGGAATATAGCTCATCCTCTGGCCTCCTTTCGCGTTTCAGGCGGTTTCGGAAGGTCGCTGAATCAGGCCAGGAGATAACTATGACGAGCGTCCTCTACCACGTTCGTCCCTTCGGTCTGGTGTTGCACGGATTCATCTCCGATGCCTCGTTATTGTACCCAGCACTCTCCTGACCAATACGAACACCAAGAACGTGCATCACTTTATAAAGGTGGCTTACTCACTCAACTCTCGCTCCGTCTGTATTCCCCCTCCTTATGGCCAAATCCAGTCCCTTGATATCGACTTCACATTTCCATTCCCGCTTTCAGCACATCCAGCATATCTCCGAGAATACGAAGATGACGATGAGGGGACAGTCGACCACAGCTACTTATGGTTGTTACCTTAATCAAGTTGATGTCTGGAGGCTCAAGTACACCGTATACGTAACCGGCCACATGTAGACATTTCGGAAGGTTGCTGCGGGACTTTCATCATCGCTCCGTTTGATTGAGCTAGTTCTCTTTAATAGGGGCACTGGGCAACTCCCTCTCGTCATCCGAATGAAGAGGCTCTGGGACATGCAACCCCTTTTGGAGTTAATCGACACTCTGAATAGTACGACTCTACCACAGTCGCTTGAGACTATTCAAATTGGATCGGAAATACGATCACATCCCCCTGGCTGAAGAGGTTTCACTTATTCCCCGAAACGACGATCTGGTCCACTCTAGACAAAGTGATTCGCCACGATAAATACACGTCGGTGGATGTCATTTTTGATCTACATTATACAACCCTACAGGAACAAACGTGGGCGTTGGACGAAATCGCGTTTATTGAGAGGTGTTCTAGGTATCTGAAGGGGTCATTTCCTTTACTTGAAGTGCAGGACTTTGAAATCCATTGTACATAACTGGAGCCGGCGTTCAGCTGGGGCTTTGTAAGCATGATGCGATCCCCATCCACTTTTCGCGTCTGACAGACTTCGAAGTTTGTGCACTCAGAGTTTATAAGACTCGAGAAGATGCGAAAGCCTTTCTTACTTCCTCCCGCTTCCGCACTCGTCGTCATTTTTTCGACCCACCCACCTCCTGTTTGGTATAGTCTCTTCTTCTCAGCCCTTTTGGCATCCAGCATGAGATCCGGGACTACCACGGGAACGCTCAAAGCTTTTGGTTTTCGCTTCATTCTGAATTCTTTCGAGGTTTTACATACCCTTGTGTATCTAAAATCTGCTCAACTCAAGAGCTTCGTTTCAAATCCACACTTTTGATGAACATTTGCAATACCAAGGTACTCGTCGCCTTTCATCGCGTGCCTGAAATCCAAAAGCTTTCCATCGGGTTTTCATTGATTCCTCCATCCTCTAGCATCCGTGCGATAGCTGTGTACCCCTGTGGGACCGATGTTGATAACCACTAGGTGGCGCATTTGTCGATAGCACAATAGATGTTTTGGGTATGAAGTACCCCAAATGAGAGGCAAGTCGCCTTGCCAGCCAGACAGCCTGCTGTCATGTGTGGATGACGTGCCACCGTTCAGCATTGAGTATTAAATATTAAATTCTTTGAATGCTTCCCCAAGTATTGTGATTGAGCACGGATTGTAGCAAAGTGGGCAGATTTCTCTACACCCTGCAGTGTTTCCAGCAAAGCTACTGGCAACATTCGCTTTTCAAATCTTATTTCATCGGCTGCAAATCGTATACAGATTTTGCAGGTAGTAAGTACTCATATCACGGGGTAAAATACAGTTATTCGACTGGAAATCTGTCCCGAGTTGTCCACTCATTTTCCAATGGGAACAGCCTGAACCAATGCCAAGAAGTATTTGTCAACTGCGGGGCGTTGAATAGCGGTTAGCTCCCATCCAGCACTACTCAACAACTCGCGCATATGAGACGACGTCCGTTCTTGGGCGTTGAAGGCATAGAACATCTAAGGATTGGAAGAGCAAGTGAGCGCCTCGAATCTCTGAAGAGAAGTATAAGATATACATACAACCATGTCGGCATTATAGGTCATTCCATTCACGGCACCATAGTTGGCCAGTAGAGGGGCTGGTGCTTCAGGAGGCACAAGGCCAGGGATCGAGCTGTGTTCGCCACTTGGATCATGGCACGCATACGGCACAAGAAATTCCATGAGAACAAGCTTGGTATTTGCAGAAGAGGCGTCCCAAAGAGCTTTGAGGATTTTGACACAGTTGGCATCGGGCCAGTCGTGAAGGATGTGCTTCATGAAGAAAACTGAAACTTCTCTCTCCGGCTGAGCGGAAAAGAAATCTTGGACTATGAAGGAACTTATTCATCGAAACATCAACAAGTAAATAGTTGCACACTGACCTTCAAACTTGATCCTACTGTTGTTTACAGCGTCGGGTAATTTGACCTGCCATACCTGCCAATGATCGCATTTTCCAGTTTGTCAGTCCTCCAAATTGCGTAACTCATCCAATTACCTTCTTTGCCTCTTCTACTACAGATGGAAGATCTTGTAAGACTATTTGAAGATCGGGAAAGTCGCGAGCCAACGAGAGGGATACAGTTCCGACGCCTCCGCCAACATCAACGACGACAGAGCCCGTCGGGAGGCTTTTCCAATCGAATACTAAGCCCACTGTCAGATATTTCACCTCCATGAGATGTCTAAGATACGCACAAGCGAGGATATCCTCGAGAGGTTGAAGAGCCTGGACGCCCTGCATGCCAACATGAAAGCGCTTCTTCCTATATTCTTGATCTGGGCGACTATAGAATTCCCAGGTGGATTCATTTGGAGACATTCCCAGGTTCCACGGGGATCTCTTTGAGTCGTCAGACTTGGGCTCACAAAGAAACTCCCATCCGTATGCTGCTGATTTGAAGCATTCATCAAGGCTAAGAACGCCGTCACTTGCAGCTTTTAATCATGCAGATGAGACATACGTACTGATGGGACACCAGGGCAGGGAGTCCATGGGTATTGTCGTGTTTCTTGTCGGGGCTATAAACTATTTGAATAGAGATTTTCTCTGATGATAATGTACATACTTTGCTACCAGCTCTTGGTGGGGCTTGAGAGTGTCGAGCATGCTGGAAAGACGGTTATTCGCGAAGACGTTCGGTGAGACTTCCCGATAGATGTGACGAGTGGCAAGGGTCCTTAAAAAGCGAGCTAGTGAGGGAATTTAGAGGTGTTCTCTGATGCAAGCATATTTTCGTACCAATCTTTTGTGGCTCCTGGCCGCTTTTTGCAGCGATCTCATTCATGTGAACGCCCTACGAACGTCTGTAAGTGATTTCTTTGGCGAATTCATCAAAGCAATTGCTGTACATTGGGACCCCCTTCTCGAAGAATTTCGGTTACGTTCGATTCGATACAGATACGGGCAGCGGCAGCCGTGAAAGGCTAAGAAAACCGTCAGTACTAAGGAGGGACGAATTAAGGACTTTCCAGAGCATACCGCTCCAATGATCTCATACAGAGAGTTTTGGGGAGGACTAATGATAGCCGCCAACTGAAGAGCAGCTGCCGTGATCAAGTTGGCAGCCTCAGCAGCAGCAGGATCATCTCTGAAAGCCTCGGACGCTGGGTTAAAAGCAGCATGCAAGTCGGGTATCTCCAATCCTTTAGTTGCACAAGATTGTTCGAGAGTCGAGAGTGACGCAGAGATAAGGTCAACAAGTTGGCGGGCTGGGGAAGGCATATTGTTTGGGGAATCTGGGAGCGATCTCTGTAGGTTATATACGCTCTCTGAGTCAGCGGTTCCAGTAAATGACAGCACCCTTCATGGGCGGCTTCACGTTTGGCTTATATATCCATTAATCGAGTGTCATTTCTTGATCGTAACACCTTCTGTGGATGCCCTAGCTTGTTTGTGGTCACAAGTTCTGATATCAAAGGCTCAGCGCTCAGCTTTCAGGATCGATTGTGAAATTGTCATTTGGGATCGATGATCTCTGCTCCAGCAATCATGATAGCACTTGAGAACTCTTGCAAGCGACTCAAGCTACATGAGCAGATGCGCGCACTGTAGGAGACCATTCCGCTCGTTCACAGTGGCGGGATGAAGAGATCACTGTACTTATGAATGTCAAAACCTATGACACACCAATCCAAAGACTTACTAATCAGATATACATGGAATTTAAAGAGCCTTTCTTGTCCACTTTTTCTCTCACATGGGCTTCCACTTTGACCACCACCTTCCATGGGAACATCACTTGGCCCACGTATCTCCCGTCAGAATTCTGCCCAGGGCCAATTCGATATTCCTCTGCATTGATTAGGATTATGTTGAGCGGTTTGTCGGTGCCGGCGAACGTTCCGATGAAAACACGTCCGTCTGTAATCGTTATGCGAAGGATCTGTTGAAGCAGAGCACGCAAACGAGGAAGAGCATCAGCGGTTCCTTCCTGACCGGAAGTATCTGGCGAGGATATCACCGAGGACGGTGGTGATAATGGTGGTGGCGACGAAGCCATGTCGCGGTGTCACGGTGGCGTGACGACCTAGAAATCTGCAGCCAAAGTGGTGAAAATATTGGGATTTCGTGGCTAAATTTCTTCGTAGCTAAGTTTCTACCGAAATTCGTATTTACGTTAGGTCATAAAGAACGATGGGTATCATATCTCTCATGCCGTTGCGCCTGGGGCATGTGGTGCGCCTTTGAGCTCCTCAGCGGCGTGGATCTGGCCAGAGTCATCCATGCGAGCCCTGTAATCAGATTAGCAAGGTCACATTCAAGAAGAAAAGCCTTACAGAGTCTCATCGGCAATATCGGTAGTTTCCTTAACACGAAGGTAAAGCATGGGAAGAGCAAACAACAGGCCCACAACGAGCAGAACCCAGGTCGAGATGAAGATGTTCATGAACCTGCACAGATGATTAGTTTTGGGTATAGTGATGACCAATGAAACTATACTAACGGAACTCCAGAACCATCACCGCGCCAGATGCCAGCAGCACCCGCGGATTGAATGGCTTTGTCTAGGCGAAATCAGTGAACAGTCACCCTTTAGAAGTGTGCAGTAGTGAACACTTACATAACCCAGTGAAGTGTGCGAGTTTGGCAGGATCGTTCGACATGGCTCCCATGATCCAGTAGGCAGTAATTTGCCACATGGCGTCTAAGATTCCACAGAAAAAGTAGAACCATATCTTGGCGATGTAACCATCATCATAGATGTCGATTCTCCTGGCTTTTGGTGGGTAAGTGGCACGGGTATAGTCCCTAAATAAATGTTTTTAGCGGAGAAAACATGAATGACGAAGGGGGCGACATGCTTCTGGTAAAAGTAAGCCCAGATGTGAACAACCCAGACCATGGCAAAGAGCACACCCCATCCCGAGAATGCACGCAAACGACGACCTAGCTTCTTTTGGTCGAGGAGGAAACCGATCAGGATCGACCCAATGATCTGAGAAGTCCAATAGACCACATTGTTGAGCGAACGAGCACGGATGTTGAAAATGGCGCCGTTGAAGTCATTGAATTCTACCATGGTTATGAGTACGCCTTCATAAGAATGGTAGCATGCAGTACTGACGCCAGGTGTAGAACCAGTTGGATGCCAAGAACATGGGAAAGAGCATGATGATGTAGGGGTCGTCCCGAACCGCAACCCAAAGGCCGTAGAGCTCTACTTTCCAAGATGGGTGTCGAGGAGCGGTAACTTTGGTGCCGTCAGTACGGATCATGTCCCTGGGGTCTACCATCATGAGAGGGAGGGTGACACCGATCATAGTGAGAATGAGGAAGGCAATCTACAGTCACTTAATACACACAGCACCAGTAGCTCTGGAGACGAGATAACGTACATAAGTGCCATTTCCAACTGCATTTCATCTGCATCAGTATTCGTCCTTGTGTCACGAATTAATATTCGTACCTGCATTAGCCTATGTAGTGTGAGTCGCAATCGAATATGTATAACAGCGACACTCACCTCGGAGTGAAAGTTGAGAGCCAGAGACACAGACGCGCCGACAACACCTCCCAGGTTAAAGATGCCCCAGAAGATACTGATAAACCTCCCTTTCTGGATTTCAGTTGGATAAGAAAGCATCAGCGAGCCCTGTGCTGTCCAGAGAAGGCCTGCGCAAATTCCAAGAATGACACCAGCAGCAATTACGAAGCCACCAGCGTTAGGGTGGATATTCATTGCACTGTAAACGAAATGAACGTCAGAATGCTGAGAACACGTTGTCTACAAAGTCTTACAGATATGAGCCGACGTAAAGCGCATAGCCGGAGGTTCCAACAAGGAGGGTCAAACGCGAACCCAACCAGTTGTTGATAGACCTGTAGAAACATTGAGAAACATTATAGGCCTCACAATCCTATCAACACTTACCCAGCAAAGAAGGCTGAGACGGCAAAGGTCGCATACAAGGCCGAGTTGGAATTGGCGCTTGTTTTGGGGTCGACTTGTCCTCCACCACCGAGACCGTTCAAGGCGTTGAAAAGACCCGGGCACATAAAGCAGACCAGACCGAGCATTACCGTCTACTAAACTTGAGCCAGACCAGTGAAATAAAAGCCGAACAACACTCACCTGAGTGACAGGATGCGAGTACAAGCCTTTGAAACCCTTGGGGCGTTCAAAAACAGCCTCCTGTGAGTCAGAGTCATCGCTGCCGCCACTTCGATATCCTTTCTCGTGTTCAACAACTGGTTCGGACATAGCTGGATCGCAAAGCTAGAAGCTTGGAGGGGCAAGCTGGAAGGAGGTGCAGTAGCAGCAAAAGGAGCCAAAGATTTGTTCTGTTCGGGTCTGCATATATAGCCATCTAGCTTGAGCATCTCAACATGGGGTCGGACAGGAATATCATATGGGTATCTCCAGAATGATGCAGACAGCTGGACGGAACCATCGTTGGGATATAGAAGAAGCAACCACTAGAGCACATGGTCCTGGTGTCGCTGAGTTTGAATCAACTTGCGTTGTTATACACTTCTACATACGCTATTAGCGCCTTCAAATGCTTGAAAGACTTGTGTTGGTAAGTTCCCTATCAGAAAAACCTCCCAGCAGCACAAACGATCATCAAATGAGCGAGCGAGGTGTTCAATGAATGTCAAATTTCTCGCTGCCAGGCTTTACCAGTGAGTATATGTTTAGAAGTACGACGGGTTTCACGCATGTCCACTTTTTGGCTTCTATCTCGCTTTACTCCATCAAGTGCTTGAAGCACGCCGGCACGTGCCTCAAAAGGACAGTCTCCCTCGATTCCAACCAACCATCTCAATTCAGCGAAAGATCGTCGCGCCTTGAGTGAGCACTGAGGTAACATATCAGTCTGTCGTTCGGTCGTGTCCTCCATAGGTTTCACGTCAACCTCTAGGGAATATTTTCTGCTGAGCACATTTGTACCCGAGACCAACCCAAAATCATTACAATGTCAAATTCAAATTCATCCTCAGATATCGTAGGATTGTCGTTGATGTTCGTTATCGAGGCTCTACTTCTCGGCCGTGCCTTCTTTCTTAGCTGCAACTTGATCGGCATCGATTATATGACCGGAGTCATCCATGCGCATCCTAATGATAAAAGAAAATCAGCATATTTTCGAAGCACACGATTAGATAAGTTGAATATAGGTGGGTCGCTTACAGGGTCTCATCAGCGAGCTCAGTATGATTCTTCACACGCAGATGGATCATGGGAAGAGTGAACACAAGTCCCGCCACGAGCAATACCCAAGTGGAGATAAAGATATTCATGAATCTGTCAGGTGAAAGATAGTAGGATGTCAGATAAAGTCGTGATAGGATATGTATAGACACGCACGGTGTTTTCACAGCGTCCAGTCTCCACGCGCCTGCACCACCTGCCGATTGAATGGATTTATCTGATTTTTATCGTCAATACACCAATGCACCCGAGGTAGCTAAAATCAGAATTGACTTACAGAAACCTGTAAAGTGAGCCAACTTGGCAGGGTCATTCGACATCGCACCCATGAGCCAATACGCGGTCGTCTGCCACATCGCGTCGAGGAGGCCACAAAAGATGTACATCCAGATTCTTCCAGCGTAGCCATGATCGTAGATATCAATCTTAGGAGCGTCTGGAGGATAAGTTGCTCGGGTGTATTGCCTAATCTGGAGGTTAGTTATGAATTCTAAAAAGCGGGGGACTGCGCACTTCTGATAAAAGTAGGCCCAAATGTGGACGACAAAGACCATGACAAAGAGGACAACCCAACCGCTGAATGCGCGCACGCGACGGGAAATGGCATCCTTATCAAGAAGAGCTCCAATGACAATTGACCCCACAATCTGTGAGAGCCAGTAGACCAAGTTGTTCAGTGAACGAGCGCGGATGTTGAAGATTGCATTGTTATAATCGTTGAATTCTAAATAAAGTTCTTTGATTATATGAAACACTTCAGAAATAAGATAAGACGCTTACGCCAAGTATAGAACCAATTCGAAGCCAGGAACATGGGGAAAAGAAGGATGACCATTGGATCGCTAACAAGCGTCAACCAGAGTCCCATTAATTCTACCTTCCAGGATGGATGCCTCTCAGTAGCAACTTTGGTTCCATCGGTACGAATCATCTTGTTTGGATCGGCCATGCACATAGGAATTGCGACACCGATCAAAGTGAGGATGAGGAAGCCGATCTAAAGATTAGACTCGAGTCAGAGTAGGCGTGGATGTCATTGACCAGTCGACCAACATAGGTGCCATTGCCGACGGAGTTCGCCTGTGAATACAAAAGTTGATCAGCCAATTACAGGGTTGAAACAACTGAGATTCTGACCGTAGAATGAAAATTCTGCCCCAAAGAAACACACGCACCAACGACAGCGCCCAAGTTGAAGATGGCCCAGAAGATACCAATGAATTTACCCTTCTGGCTTTCAGTTGGATATGCCAACATCAATGAACCTTGAGCGGTCCACAAGAGACCAGCGCAAATTCCAAGGATGGCTCCTGCAGCAATGACGAAAGCCCCGGCCTTGGGGTGGATATTCATTGCACTAAAGTTCCCAGATCAGCGTATAGGTGATAGTCGATGAGATATAGAAACATACAGGAATGCACCGATATATAGGGAGTAACCAGTCGTGCCCAGGAGTAGTGTAAGTCGAGATCCGATCATGTTATTGACCGAGCTGAGTAGAGACATCAGAGGTCAGAGATTTTCAACTAGCTGAGGGTGGGCGCATACCCC
>Ga0247742_10002988_pt1 | contig 10889 bp, 8 predicted proteins | sample UWRJL208509C2_FD_180944 | JGI IMG/M metagenome (GOLD analysis project Ga0247742, IMG submission 180944) | Plant litter microbial communities from Arlington Agricultural Research Station in Wisconsin, United States - UWRJ-L208-509C-2 | ecosystem: Environmental > Terrestrial > Plant litter >... | reverse complement strand
GGGGGGCCGGGGCGCGGGGCGCACGGGTGCGTCCGCCCGCCGTTAGAACTTATAGCGGGCGCCAAGCATGTAACGCGGTCCGGCCTGCGTTACATTCAGGGTCGATGCGAAGGTGCGGCCGTGCTGACGTTGGGTAGCGTCGTTGACGTTGATCGCCTCGAACTGGAAACTCAGGTTCTTATCGAAGTTGTAGCCGATGCTGACGTCGATCTGGCCGTAGGGGTCGGTGTACACCGGCGCCGCGCGGCCGTTGCCGTCCACCGTGGCCGCGAGGAACTGGTCGCGCCAGTTGTAGGCCAGCCGCACCGACCAATCCTTGTTCTCGAAGATGCCCACCACGTTGGCCGAATTGCTCAGCCCCAGAATCGCGAACTGGTCATTGACGTCGGCGTCGTTGTACTTCAGCGGCGAGTGCACATAGGTGTAGTTGGCCTGCACACCGAAGCCGCTCTGGCCGAACATATGCTGCACATTGACCTCGGCGCCGCTGACGCTGGCCGATTTCTGGTTTGCGTAGGTGGTGGTCTGGAAGTTGAGCAGCGGATCGCCCGGCAGTCCGGTGATGGTCCCGTCCAGCATGCCATCGCCCTTGACCCCGGTTTTCTTCACGCCCGGCTGGCCGTCAAAGTTGGCCAGGATGTAGTTGCGGATGCAGTTGGTGTCGGCGGCGGTGCAGCCGTTCGCCAGCGCCTGCTTGTAGTAGGCGCCGCCGATCGGCGTGTGCAGGCCGTACAGCGACTGCGTGATCAGGGTCTGGCCGGCGTAGTTGTCGAGCTGCTTGCGGAACGCCGCCAGCGACAGCACGCTCTGCTTGTCGTAATACCATTCCCACGAGACGTCCAGGTTCTTGGACTTGACCGGCTTGAGCGCCGGATTGCCGACCGAGGCGGTGCCGCCGGTGAAGACGTTGGCGATGGTGCCCAGCGTCAGGCCGCCCTGCAACTGGTCGTAGCGGGCGCGGCCGATGGTGATGCCGGCGCTGGCGCGCAGCTTCATGTCGCTGCGCAGGTCGGCGTCGAGATTGATGGCCGGCAGCACGTTGGTGTAGGACGCCTCGGTGTTGCTGAAGGCCTGGCCGCCGAAGGTGATCGGCAACTCGTTCTGCGCCACCCACACCACCGCGTTGCCCGGCAGCACCTGGGCGGTGGAATCGACCTTGGTGCGTTCGATGCGCACGCCGACCGACGAGTGGAATGGAATCGCGGTATCCCAATCGGTATCGAAGGCAACGAAGCCCGAGGTGGTTTTCTCCTGCAGCGTGCGGTCGGTGTCGGCGCTGGCGAAGTTGGGCAGGTAGGCGGCCTGGTTCCCGACCGCGTTGGCCGTAACCTGACGCACCTTGGCGAAGTCGAAGGTGTACAGCGTGCCGAACAGTTCCGGCGAGTCATGCCCGCCCAGCTTGTTGAAGTACTGCGACAGGACGCTGGACTGGAACAGGTTGGCCGGGTAGTCCGACGCCTTGGTCGCGCCGCCCCAGGTGTTGTTCTGCACGTTCGAGTAGGTCGAGCGGTTGCTGGTGTCGGTGTAGCCGGCGCCGAACTTCAGGTTGGACGCTTCCATCATTTGCAGGCTGGCTTTGGCCTGCGCCTGCTTGATCACCGATTTCTCGTAGCTGTTGTGGAACCACGACCCGGCCGCCTGGATCGGCGCGTTGACCAGGTCGGCGGGCCGCATGCTGAGGATCGGCAGCTCCTTGGTCAGGTCCAGCTTGACCGGGCCGCGGCTGAAGCTGGCGTTCGACAACGCGTTATCGCTGCCGAATGGGCTGTCGGCGCCGGACTCGGCGGTCGAGTGGTGCACGTCGAAATCCACCTTCAGGCCCGGGCGGGCTTTCCACTCGGCGTTGAAGCCGATGGATTTGTTCTTGGTCTTGGTGGCGAAGTCGCTGCCCACCACCGAAATATCCTGCGGCGTCGGATAGACTTCCGAGTAGGTGTACGGGGCGACCACGTGGCCGCTCGGCCAGGTGCTGGTCGAGGTCGGGGTCTGGGCGAACCATACGCTGAGCTCGTTACGCTTGGTCTGTATCTTGTTTTCCGAGAAGGTGTAGTCCAGCGTGGTGGTCAGTTCCTTGACCGGGCGGAACTGGAAGGTCAGCTGGCCGTTGGTGCGCTGCCGCTGCACGGCGGCCACATTGTAGTTCATGTTTTGCGGAATCGAGTACAACGCGTCCGGCGCCGGACGGTTGGTGATGTTCTGCGCGCCGGGCTGGCCCGGCTGCGGCAGCGTCTGCCCGTCGACGACGGCCGAGCCCAGGTACGGGCCCTGGTAGCCGTTGAACAGGCCGGCGCGGTTGAAACCTGAGTCGCGCTTCTGGAAGCTGCCGCTCACCGCCACGCCGAAGCGGCCGTCGGCGCTGGTGTTGGAATAGATGCCCGAGATCTCAGGCGTGACGGTCTTGCCCTTGGCCGCGTCGGGCAGGTGGTCGTTCGAGGTGTCCTTGAGCGCCTTGGCGCCGACGCTGGCGTGCAGGCCGGGGTTGTCGAACGGCCGGCCGGTGACCACGTTGATGGTGGCGCCGATGCCGCCGGTCGGGCTGTCGGCGCGGCCGGTTTTATACACCTGCAGTTGCGAGATCGCTTCCGACGCCAGGTTGGAGAAGTCGAACGAGCGGCCGGACAGGTCGCTCAGGTCGGTGGTCGGCATCTGCCGGCCGTTCAGCAGTACCAGGTTGAAGTCCGGACCGAGGCCGCGCACGGTGACCTTCTGCCCTTCGCCGTTGCTGCGGTCGATGGAGACGCCGGAAATGCGCTGCAGCGATTCGGCCAGGTTGGTGTCGGGGAACTTGCCCATGTCCTCGGCGACGATGCCGTCGACGATGCCGTCCGAGTTGCGCTTCAGGTTCAGCGTCGATTGCATACTGGCGCGGATGCCCGTCACGATCACTTGCGGGGCGTCGGCGGCGTCGCCCGCCTGTTGCGCGTGGCCCGGCATGGCCAGCACGCCGCAGGCGCTGGCGACGGCCAGGTGCATCAAACTGCGTTTGAATGGTTGTTGCATAATGTCTCCGTTTTTTTATAGGACTATTTTTACGTGGTCGCAATGTTAGTTTCGATGTTGCGAATGTCGAAAATGTTTGCGATAACATTTCTTGCCGACGCGATAAATGTAGTCCTTTGATTTCCTTTTAACTAATAATTTTTTAAGGGCGCTTGATACCGGAAATGATATCGGCCAGGCGCCACGCCGGCGCCGGCGCACACACGGCCGGCGGAGAACACCGGGATCTGGACCAGTCCGCGCGCCGTCGCGATGCTGGCCGCCTCGGTGCGGCTGCTCGCGTTGAGCTTGGCCATGATCGCCTTGACGTGCGTCTTGACCGTGCCGGCGGCGATCTCCAGATGGCGCGCGATCAACTTGTTGCACAGCCCTTGCGCCAGCAAGCGCAGCACCTCGTCTTCGCGCCCGGTGAGGACGATGTGCTCGCCGACGCCGGACAATTGGCATGCCACCTGAGGACAAAGATAGGTCTCGCCGCGCGACAGCGCGCGCACCGCGCGAACCAGTTCCTGCAAAGGCGAACTCGTCAACACGAAGCCGTGCACGCCACTCATCAGCGCGCGGCGCACCGCATGCTCGCGCGCGATCGCGGCGATGGCCAGAACGCGTGCCGGCTTCAGCCGCCCCCGGTAGTCCCGGCCGGACATGGCTGCCGCCACGCACTGCGCCTGTGCATCGTCCGAGACGATCACGTCCACCGCCATCGGCAGAGCCGCGCGGTCGCCTTCCACCACGTCGATACCGGCCGCCTGTTGCAACGCGACGCGCGCGCCTGCCTGCAACAGCGGCTCGGCGATGCACAGGTACACCGTAATCCGGCGTTGCGCTTGCTCGACCTTCATACCGCGCTTCCCGCCAATTGCGCGATGGGCGAGCGCATCATCTCCGCTGCCGGTTGCGCGTGCCACTCGACCGTCCTGGCCGGCTTTCCGTAAGCATAGCCCTGCCCGGCCGACGCGCCATGGCTCACGGCGATGACCTCGGCATAGCCTGTTTCGATTCGCTCCACCAGCAGGGTCGCCTTCAATTCCTTGGCCAGCGACGCGGCGGACTGCAGCACGGTGCGTCCCCACGCTGGCAGCTGCTCGGTGGCGAGCGGGGCGACCACCTTCAAGATGGACGGCCGCAGTGCGCGCGCCCGCGCCGCGGTCGAGTAACCGATACCAAAGTCATCCTGAACGATGCCGATCCGGCGCGCCCTGCAGCATTCGGCGAACGCCTGCAGCGCTTGCAGGTCGATTTGCCGGGTTTCGGTGATCTCCAGGTAGAGCCTGGAACAGAGGTCGAGGTGTTGATCGAGCTGGCGCAGAATCGCGTCGGCGAAAGTGGCGATCGAGGCGCAAGAAATATTGACCGCCAGCGAGATGTCGCGGTGGCTTTGCAGCACGCTCTGCGATGAACTGATGGCATACAGGTCGACCTCGATGATCCAGCCGTGCTGCTCGGCCTGGATACAGATGTCTTGCGGCGTGGCGTCATTTCCTGGTCGGAACAGAGCCTCAAAAAAAAGAATCCCGCCGCGATCAAAGTCCACCACCGGCTGGTAGGCCATAAAACATTCAGGCAATCGGCAAAGACTCATATGGAATAAGGGCTCCTGTTATTTTGCTCGGACAATTGGTGCGGGCCGGCCGACCAATCGGCCCACATCTTATGCCGCTGCCGCCCCGGAGTTAAAACAAATGATGCTTGTAATGGCAACCAATATGATTTGTTTTCGAATGCGCCATGTTCCTTGTAAAATCGGTCTGCGCAAGCCAGACGCCCTCCGTGCCCCATAGCGAGAACCAATTGATTAATCGTATTATTGATCCTGTGCTCATGCACATGTTCGTCTACCTGCACGAGGAAGGAAGTTTCAGCGCCACCGCCGAACGCATGCACCTGACCCAGCAGGCGGTCAGCGCCCAGCTCAAGCGGCTCGAGGAAATGACCGGCCGCACCCTGGTGCAGCGCTGCCACCAGCGCATCGCGCTGACCCGCGACGGCGAGGCCTTGCTGATCTCGGCCCGGCAGGTGGTGGAGATCTCGCAACGTATCCGGCATCAGTTCTCCAGCGTGCCGCTGGATGGACTGATCCGCTTCGGCGTCACGCCGGGGATAGGCCCGTCGCTGCTGTTCCCGCTATTGAGCGAACTGCGCCGCGCCCACCCCAGGCTGGAGGTCCGCTGTCAGACCACGCACAGCAGCCAATTGCTGGCCAAGCTCGATGCCGGCAGCCTCGACGTCATCGTCGGCGCCCAGCGCGACGGCGACGCCAACGGCGAGGTGCTGCGCCGCGAGCGACTGGTCTGGGTCGGCGATGTCGAGAATCTGGTGCGAACCGGGTCGGCCGTCCCGCTCGTCATGCTGCCGTCCCCGACTTTCTTGCGCGAGCATATTTTTTCCAGCCTCGGCAACGCCGGCTTCAAGTGGACGGTCCATTCCGAATGCGACGATTCGGTGTCGTTGCGCGTGGCCATCCAGGCCGGCTGGGGCATCACACTGTTCAATGAAGAAATGATCCTGGCCGAGCCGTCGTTTCCACACGATCGGGGAAGCGGCCTGCTGCCCGATCCCGGCCATGTGGAATTTTTCATGCGCTTTAACGCCGCCGGCCGCAACCCGTCGATCGCCCCGTTTGTGGGCATTCTGCGCAGCACGCTCTCGCTGCAGCAGTGACGCGGCCTCGACTCAATGTGAAATCGCGCATCACCATGTTGAAGGTGGCTGCGGGTGCCGCTTGGCGCAAGCGATCACAACATGCAGCCGGGCCGTTAGCCGGACACTACCGCGCGAGTTCAGCCAGCTCGTATCCGCTGCTGCGCCCGCCGGCCGCCGTTTTGCGCAAGACGCCGCGCGCCACCAGATCGGTGATGTCCCGCAGCGCCGTATCCGTCGAACACTTGGCGATGGCGGCCCATTTGCTTGTCGTGAGCGTCCCCTCGAAGCCATCGAGCAATTTGTTGAGCAATTTGACCTGCCGTTCATTCATCGGCGCTTCGGCCCACTGCCGCCAGAAGCGGGCCCTGGCCAACACCGCGTCAAGGCCGAGGTGAGCAAGTTCGACAGCGCTTTGCAGCGCGCCGAAAAACCAGAGCAGCCATGCCGTCACATCCATCGAGCCCTTCTGCGTGCGCTCCAGGATCTCATAGTATCCCTTACGCTCTCGCTGGATCTGCGCCGACAAGCTATAAAAGCGCTGCGGACTTCCCTCCGCGCGCGCCAGCAACAAGTCGCCGACGGCCCTTGCGATGCGGCCGTTGCCATCGTCAAAGGGATGCAGGGTGACCAGCCATAGGTGTCCGAGGCCGGCCTTGATCAGCGGCGGAACATCCGACGCGGCGTCTATCCAATCGAGAAACAATGTGGTCGCCGCCTCTAGCTGTTGCGCGGGAGGCGCCTCGAAATGGACGCGCTGACGGCCGACAGGCCCGGAGACCACCTGCATGGGGCCGTTGGCGTCGTCGCGCCATCGTCCGACATTGATTCTCGAGAGGCCCGAATACCCGGTTGGAAACAGTGCGGCATGCCAGCCGAACAGCCGCTCGCGCGTGACGGTCCCGTTGCAATTGACCGTGGCGTCCAGCACCATCTCGACCACACCCTCCACGTGGCGATCCACCGGCGCGAGGGCCCCTATGTCGACGCCCAGGCGGCGGGCGATCGACGAGCGCACCGATGCGACATTGAGCGTCTCGCCCTCGATTTCGCTGGTCTTGACGACATCCTCGGTCAACGCCGCCAAACTGGCCTGGTCGCGCAATGCCAAGCCCACGTCGGCCAGTCGCCCCACCAGTCGCCCCTGCGCCCGGCTCACTTCCGCCATGGGGGAGGCCAGTTGCGCGAGGTCGAACCGCCAATATGGCCAGTCCCCGGCCTCCCAGATATATTTATAATCGCCGCTATTCATGCGGTGATTATCGGCCGCATTCACCGCACGCGCAAGATATTTACCGCACAATCTGCGGAGAAAAAAGACGTCTATTTACCGCTGGGGCCTCGGCACGCGCCAGTTCGCAGCAGGAAACAACGGTGGCGACAGCCGGAAACCGGACGGATATGAAAAAACCCGCCGAAGCGGGTTTTTAAGGTTCTGGCGGAGACGGTGGGATTCGAACCCACGATACAGGTATAAGCCGTATGCATCCTTAGCAGGGATGTGCCTTCGGCCACTCGGCCACGTCTCCTAGCTGATCGCTCAACTATTGTCTTTTCCGGCAACGTTGCCGCGCTGGATGGGACGACCGCTATAGTAAAGCCCCTCCTCCATTTGGTCAAGCCGTCCGCCTTGATGGCATCTCAAGTCAACACTTCCAAAGGCCGCCTTTTTGAGGGCCAACATAGTTGAGCCTGCCCGCCTTACGAGTTTGGCGCTGGCACGTTCGACCGCACTGAGCGACTTGCCTGCCTCTGCCGCCACTTCGGCAAGCATCATACTTGGGTTATCCGTCAGATATTTGGGAATCGCATCAAGCGTTTTCACCGGCGTTTCAACCGAAGCCGCAGATGGAGGCGAAGCAAACTGAAACTCCAACGGGAACGCCGTGCTGTCGCAATCGAATCTCGGAGCAGGACCGCCATCAGCAAGACTTGCCCGGCGAATAAGGTCGATGCCACGGCCCCACGACTCGATGAGGCCTGCCAGAAACAGATGACGGCCTGGCGCAGAGCCACACCTGATTGGCGCTACCGCTCCGCCGCCTTTGTAGCTGATCGGGCTTGGGTGGGAACGACCACCATTTCCGACCAGTCGCGGCCGGCGTCCGTGTGCAGATTAACCGCCACCACGATGCCTGGAATGTCGCGTACTTTGTGGGGATGTCTTCGAGCAGCTTGGCCGCATTGGACACGCCGGCTGTCTCACCATTATCGTCCTTGCCGGTGACCAGTGCACTGCCCTCAGCTTTGGCACCCGCCCGGACTACTTCCATTCGCATGGTCGGACACCGAGTAAGGCTGTCTTGCGTCATCGGAGGCGCATGGGTGACGCGGGCGTCGCGCGCCCTCGGCGCGCGGGGCTGGCGCTTCGCGCCAGCAATCGGGCGATTCGGAGAGGGTTGGGCCGGCACGGCCCAACCCTTCGAATCCCACCGTCTCCGTCCGAACAAAAAAAAATGGACTCCCGCAGGGGAGTCCATTTTCTTTTGTTCTGGCGGAGACGGTGGGATTCGAACCCACGATACAGGTATAAGCCGTATGCATCCTTAGCAGGGATGTGCCTTCGGCCACTCGGCCACGTCTCCTAGCTGATTGCTCAACTATGTCCTTCCAGCCAAACCGCACTGAAGCAGACGACGGCCATAGTATAGACCAGGACCGGATTGGTCAAGGCAACATGGCCGTTTTTTAGAAAAAATTACGCCTTTTCCAGTTCGAACGCTTTGTGCAGCGCGCGCACGGCCAGTTCCATGTATTTTTCATCGATCAGCACCGAGATCTTGATCTCCGACGTCGAGATCATCATGATGTTGATGCCTTCTTCCGACAAGGTGCGGAACATCTGCGACGCCACGCCCACGTGCGAGCGCATGCCCACGCCCACCACCGAGATCTTCGACACCTTGGCGTCGCCGGTGATGCTGGCAGCGCCCAGTTCCGCCTTGGTGCCGTTGAGCACGTCGACGGCGCGCTGGTAGTCGTTGCGCGACACCGTGAACGTGAAGTCGGTCTTGCCATCCACCGACTGGTTCTGGATGATCATGTCGACTTCGATGTTGGCGTCGGCCACCGGGCCGAGGATGTGGTAGGCCACGCCCGGACGATCCGGCACGCCCAGCACGGTGATTTTGGCCTCATCGCGGTTGAACGCGATACCGGAGATGACTGCTTGTTCCATGTTCTTATCTTCCTCAAACGAAATCAGGGTGCCCGAGTTGGCTTCTACTTCCAGGTCCAGCATCGGGTCGGTCAGCGACGACAGCACGCGGGTCGGCACGCGGTAGTTGCCGGCGAATTCGACCGAACGGGTCTGCAGCACTTTCGAGCCCAGCGACGCCAGTTCCAGCATTTCTTCAAACGTGATCGCCTTGAGCCGGCGCGCTTCCGACACCACGCGCGGATCGGTGGTGTACACGCCGTCTACGTCGGTGAAGATCAGGCATTCGTCGGCCTTCATCGCGGCGGCGATCGCCACGGCCGAGGTGTCCGAACCACCGCGTCCCAGGGTCGAGATGTTGCCGTGCTCGTCCACGCCCTGGAAGCCGGTGATGATGACGATCTTGCCGTCGTCCAGGTCGCGGTTGACCTTTTCGTTGTCGATCGACTGGATGCGGGCCTTGGTGAAGGCGGAATCGGTTTTAATCGCGACTTGCCAGCCGGCGTAGGACACGGCTTTCTTGCCGATCGCCAGCAGCGCCATCGACAGCAGGCCGACCGAGACCTGCTCGCCGGTCGAGGCGATCATGTCGAGCTCGCGCGGGTCCGGCTGCGCCTGGATTTCCTTGGCCAGCGCGATCAGGCGGTTGGTCTCGCCCGACATTGCCGATGGCACGACGACGATGCGGTGCCCGGCGTCATGCCACTTGGCGACGCGCTGCGCCACGTTCTTGATACGGTCCGTCGAACCCATCGACGTTCCGCCATATTTGTGCACGATTAAAGCCATAACAGAGAGTTTTCCGCTCAAATAAAGGTAAATGGAACCCTTAACTCTACATGCCGCACTGCAAAATAACAAGTCAAAAAACTCATAATGTCATACCGAATAGACATATCTACATACAAAATTTGGTAGATGAGCCTGTTGTCTATACTGCCTGCCAGCGCAGCCGCAGGCGCCCTGCCCCGGCCGTCAGCTTGTTGCAGTCCATGCCGATGCCGGCGGCGAACAGCACCTGCTTCGGCGCGCTGACCACCGGCAGCCGGGATCGCTCCCATGCCGGGATGTCCAGCGCCTGGTAGTGGTACTTGAGGCCGCGCGTCGGCCGGTTGTGCGCCGGCTTGAGGCGCTCGCCGCCACGGCGGAATTCGATCAGCAGTTGCTGCGTACGCAGCCACTCCGGGTCGAGGCCGTCCTCGCCCTCGCCGGCCGGGTCGAAATGCAGCACGCCGCCGTAGGCCGGGAACGTCATCTCGGTTTCGCCGTTCCATTTGAAGGATGTGCCCGGCTCCTTGTCGAACTCGTCTTCGCGCGTGCCTTCCAGGTCTTCCAGCTTGGGGGTGATGTGCAGGCGGTCGCGGTGGCGGCGCACGTGGCAGTCCGGGTGCGTGACCAGCGGCTGCGCGCCGTCGCGGGCTTCCAGCAGCTGGGCCAGCATTTCGGCCAGCCAGGCCGCGCTCGGCATGCGCAGCTTGCGGACGTGGAACCAGTGACGCAACATGTTGTAGCTGCGGTCGGTGCTGAGCGTGCGCAGCTTGCTGATGTCGATGCAGTCGCCGTCCAGGCACAGCGCCAGGTCTTGTTCGGCCAGCTCGGTCAGCAGGCGCTGCGCCGACTGGGCGTGCTGAGCGCTGCGCGCGAAGCGCTCCTGGAAGCCGGGGAAGGCTTCAGCCAGCGCCGGCATCACCTTGTGGCGCAGCGCGTTGCGGGCGAAGCGCGGGTCGTCGTTGGATTCATCGTTGATAAAGGCGATGGCATGCTCGGCCACATAGGCGGCCAGTTGCTTGCGCGACACCGGCAGCAGCGGACGCGCCATGACCAGGTCGGGATTGCCCAGCAGCTCAGGCGCGGCGTTGGCGGCGTCCATGCCGGACAGGCCGGCGGGACCGGAGCCGCGCAGCAGTTGCAACAGCACGGTTTCGGCCTGGTCGTCCTGGTGGTGCGCGGTCAGCAGCAGCTTGACGCCGTGCTCGGCGCACAGCGCGCCCAGCGCGGCGTAGCGCGATTTGCGGGCGGCTTCTTCGGTGCCGGTCTTTTCCTTGCGCACCAGCGTCACGCGGCGCGCTTCGAAGCTGACGCCGAGCGTGGC
>Ga0247742_10002987_pt1 | contig 10890 bp, 10 predicted proteins | sample UWRJL208509C2_FD_180944 | JGI IMG/M metagenome (GOLD analysis project Ga0247742, IMG submission 180944) | Plant litter microbial communities from Arlington Agricultural Research Station in Wisconsin, United States - UWRJ-L208-509C-2 | ecosystem: Environmental > Terrestrial > Plant litter >... | reverse complement strand
CGCAACCTCCGAGAAATTCAATGGCAAATCGAGCATCTCGAAGCCCTTCGCACCAAGGGGAATGAGAAGGCCGCACGTATTGCGGAAGAACTAAGCTGGATTGGATTCTCTGGACAAAACTATGAGGTTGTCAAGGAACTTCGCAAGGTTGATTCCAAGTTGTCTCTCTCTGATCCCCTTCCCAACGCCTCATCATCAGCTCGATTCACTCCATACAACAAACGTCCCACTCTCGCGCAACGACTCTCCTCTCCACCATGCGGATCATCCTCAAACCCCATCCTTGTCGACATATTCTCCGTCAAGAAACCCCGCGGATTCCGACAAGCAATGGAAGCCATCCGAGAAGATACACGCACCGTCATCCCTCAACACAAGAAACATCCCCGCGCCAGCCCAAAGGCTGTCCGATTCTCGTCCACCCACAGTACCATTCCTACTACGTCAACCGCTCCCCACTCTACCTCATCCACCCCTCGACCTGATCCCAGATCGATTTCCCAACAAAAAGGAAAAGCCCCTCGCCTCTCTTCGGCCGAACTTACTCGTCGTGGACTCTGCTTCAAATGTACCAGGGCTGGACACGGGTATGTTAATTGTGCCGCCTACACCTGCAAGCACTGCCGTCAACCAGCTCCTGGTCATTGCGCTGACAACTGCCCAATCCTCCAAAACACTTCGGAGACGGCGAGCAACGATTGGGACGACCACAAGGACTATAGCGGATGGGACACGGAATACAACGACGACATCTTTGGAGATGACGGATACGCCAACATTATGGGGGAACCTAACTGAGGTTGAAGGAAATCCGGTGAGATTTCCGGCATAATACAGGGGTAATGTTACGAATTTCATTTCTTTCTTTACTGTACAACACTTCTCGTGCACGTGACACACGTGCACTGCCTCGTTTCTCTTATCTTGCTTCTCTCTGACTCGCCTCGCTTCTATATGACTTGCTCTGACTCATGTGGCTGTGCCACCATTATGCATGACTTGTATGGACTCTTAGTGACTCGATCCTTATCTCGCACAGACCAATGACTGCAGTATAAATACGGTAGAATACTCAAGCATGTTCTTTAGTTAATTCTTAACTGGAAACGTTCTACTTGCACTTCAAAGACAATACTGCTTCCAGCAGCACTCTTTAAGTCGGTTACAGAACTTAGACAATTTGACTGTCATTAATACTTCGTCTTTGACTTAGTATTTAACTCAAGTCATAACAGCATTGGCCTCGGGAAATATCAGTATACAATGTCACCATTCATTATTTAAATCAGTGGCATTGGCTATACAAAAAGTTGGCCAATACATCGGCATCAGCATTGGCATTGGCCTCAGGGAATATCAATGTACAAGGTTTCCGTTAGTTATTTAAATCAGAAGTGTCAGCTATACAAAAAAGTCGGCCAATACATTGGCATCAGCATCAGCATTGGGGAATACCCATCTCCAGTCTCACTTTTGTATATTTAAAATGTAGGCCAATATGTTAGCCTCAGGGAATACCTGTCACCGTTCAATATTCCAAAATATCGGCATCAGCTATATGGAATGTCGGCATTGGCATTGGCTATACAGAACGTCGGCATCAGCATCAGTGCATCAGCAATGCATTGGCCACAGAGATTTCTTGTACTGTTAAATATTCAAAATATTGGCGTTGGCTACACAAAATGTCGGCCAATACATTGGCATCAACCTCAGGTAATATTTATCTACAGCACACAACCAACGGGATTTTCCCTGTGGCTGATAATTTCAAGTCGCCGACTAGCCGATGCCGAACTTCAATGCTGCATAACCCCCTGACTTTGGCCCATCCCCATAGCGTCCCCAAACTGCCTGTCAACATTACAGACCGTGTGAATTCAATAGCCTATCCTGTACCCTACAGTATAGCTAGGGGCCGACCCCATGGGGCCCCATGAGCCTGTTGTATCGATACACTGTACAGCTTCTATACACCGAACATTCGATACAATGTGACTTACCTATGTGGCGTATCTTAGCACAAGCAATCATAATGTGTTGACACAGCCATAATGGTATCCGAGTTTTGCGGCCTACGGTTGAGCTTTGTGGATTGACACATATTCTACCCCTGATGGTATTTTCGGGGGTCCAGTGCAAATGTCTGAATGCATAATATTGACCGAGCCTGAGTATAAGTATTGTGAGGCACCAGCTTATCTGTATCAGATGGTACACCACATCTATTGTGTACCCGATAGTTCGTCCACGTCTCACATTATATTGTAACCTTATCGGCCTGTTCATGTTAACCGTACATTGTACACGTGTAGTAGCATCCGCCCCAGTCCATTTTGCTGTTACAGACGGTAAATTTTTAGCGTTCGCTGTACCGTATGTAATGGTACATGTGCGCTATTATGTGTGCTATTCGTGGCATGAGCGTTCGTTCTTATGCTCATATCGGAAATCTCCAGAATGCCTTGCAATGCCGAAAAGGCCGAAAATGCAGTGCCGTGATTGTAAGGCCTTGCAAGGCAGGCGAAACTTTATAACTCGGACCGGGTGGCATTATAATAGAGCATCGCATTGCAAGACCAGCAGGCGTTACAATATATAAGTCGTTATTATAGCCCCTTTGAAGGTAATACTGGTGGATTTGCAGCAGCCCAGCGGTGCGAGAATAAAAGATAATAAAATATATTCCAAGTAAAGAGTATACAGCGCAGAGCATGTAGTACAGTATGCTACATAAACCGTTTCTCTTACACTGTGTTGGTTCTCTTGTCGTGGTCATATGTACTGGCCTGCATGTTATCGTTTGCTGTCATATGCACGTACTGGGTGGTGGCCTAGTGTATTAGCATCCCCAACATGGCATCTGTGCTGTAGTCACTGATTGTCATGCAGATTTTCACACCCTTGTTTGCATGTATACTGGCCTAGCCTGCGAATGCGACAAAATTGACATTGAACCTGTCAGAGAGGTAGAGGTGTGGTAGACGGCGCCATTGTTGTCAATAACTACAATGTGGTTTTGAGTGGACGAGAAAGAGACAGCGGAAAGTCAGGTAGTATGTGCGTTCGATAAAGGGGGAATTTGTCTATGTTTAAGGCTAGTGCAGTGTAGAGAAGTAAGTCTATCGCTTCGAACATAATTTCAAGTTAGACTGACCTTGGACGAACAAATACGTGGTGGTTATTTTTCATCCAATTTTGACTTTGTTGGCAGAGAATGGTGGTGCAGGTAGGTTGGGTTTGCAGTATTCAAAGGTTAGCAAGCTGGCAGTGTTCCAGTCTGCATTCCTTTGCAAGAGGCGGTATGCACAACGATGAGGTGGCATCATCACAGCGTCGTACTCGGGATACAGGCAGGCTAAACTGTTAGTTTGAGACTGCAGATGTATTCATTTACATTCCGTAGTCGTTTTAGCCAGCCAAGAGGAGTAGAAGTGTGAAAGGATTATACGTAGTGGTGGTTGAAAGAACAACATGCGTAGCGAGATGTTACCAACTTGGAATCTTGAGGCTGTGCTTATAATTCACACCACGTCAGATTGTAAGATGCCTGACAAGATAACCAGCTGGCATTGTAATCCAACGGCATTGTAAGGCACTTTCCAAAATTCCGACACACCTGACACCCTTAATCTGTAGTGCGCGATGATCGCCTAACGAGCATTGCACATACTTGTCTCTAGTTATGGTATCGTTCTGTCTCAGTTCTCGCTCTACCTTACACATATGAATGCACATATTTAAGCTATGAGACACTGTCATTTTCCACACAAATTACTGAGGTGAGCTCCTTCTATTTACCGTCACTTATATCATTAGATAATATCGTAATGTAGCTTTACTTCCTAGGTACGAATAGACCTCCTGTACAGCTTGTCTTCTGGTGGGCTTGAATGAGTAAACTCAATAGGTTTGGGCAATGTGTGAAACAGGCTCCTCCATGTTGGTGTAAACTCAGCCAACAAGGCTTCACGCAAGTTAATGATCAGGCGCGTCGCCTAGCTGGATTGTCAGTTTCATGATATCAAAATGAACTCAGCTCACCAATACAGCAATGGCCAGTTGTACCACCTAGAAAAAGTAAGTGTCTGTGAATCACAGGTTTTATGCCTAACTCACGGCTCAAACAAAAAAGGTTTCAGCCTGTGAGCTAGATAAAAGATTCATTGCACTGCCTATCTGTGCGACTTTTGATGTTACACTCAGCAGTCACTCATCAGAATGATAGTTGTAAAGCTTACCAAAGTTCCTGAATTCACAGGTCAATAAACCTGAATAATTTGAAAAATGGGAAGGATGAACGTACACAAGAAAATACACTGCCCCATCACTCCAGAATGCCTTCATCAATGTGGGAAGGTCGAACTGGATCCCTGCTTTATTATAGTCTCCATAAAATCTGACACACATTATGACGAAGAGAGTTACTGTAAAGCGTTTACCACGTCAGAGTTATTTCAGGTAAGGAATTGCGTCAAAATACTTGATGAAACCACATCTAATATCCTAGTGAGGAGTGAGCACCTGAATGGGATGATAAGAAAAGCCACTGACCAAACAGGTAAACTCAGAAGTATATTTATGGGACCGAAACATCCAGGCAGACCGAGTTCGGGCATTACAAAAGCCGCACTTGCAGTGTATGGTCCTACCAGGCATATTAAGCTGATATAACCCTAGGTGTTAACAGTAAGAGATGAACGCTGACAGGTAGAGAGCTGTTTACACCAAGGTCTGCTGAGTATGACATGAGTGAGCCAAAATATTTTGAGCAGATAGAAGGCAATACATAGCACCAGGAAAAGAAGGAACAATCCAACTAGAATTTGGAGTTAAGAGGCATAGTCAAATGTATTTGGTTTGATAGTCACCTTTATGGCTGTGACCGTACAGGGCGTAGATTCTGATTGCGAGGATCATGGTGCTAGCAAAGGTTATTGACGTAGTTCCTCTATTCATATTATCAATGACCAAAAAGGATAGGGAGAATTAATAAGAGTTGAGAGACTGACCCAATGATAGTGAACCAAAAGAAGAGTCGACATCTATGCTCGACGAATATCACTGGTCAAAAGGAAAGGATAAATTGATGTGGTAATTTCTTCACCTCTGAAAAAAGAAACTCTTAAAGATATGGTCGGATTAATGGTCAAAAATGGCACCAACCTCAACAGAACATTGAATAACTGAGTAGACTGTGCACAGATTGCATTAATCGTGTTGAATGCGTCAACCAAAATGGGTAGCATCTAAGAACATGATTCTAGTTGTGTGATGTGATGTAGTGATAAGGACTAACATGGATTACATAAATCCGGATATTTACCCATCCCAGTCCAAATCCAGTAATTTTTACGGATTTGGATAAGATCCGGCAGATCCACAGGTACCTGTGGACAAGTGCCCAAATCTTTCAGTGAGTTTAAAGCAGGTATTTCACATTTTCCTGAGCTCAAAGTGTTCCAGTGTACTTAGTAAACTTAGATTTGCGTACCTGTAAATTTTGAGCCTCAACCGTTGAGAATTCAAGGAGATATAAAAATGCAGTGAAATTATCAGGAAAATGCGCATTATATTCACCTTGATGGCCATTGGGCCCAGGCTGACTAGGACCCTGGAGGGTCGACTACAAAGCTCACTGACTAGTTAATTATTATGTATTGAATTGACTATTTTGGCTAGAAATCGTGCCAAATCCGTGGGTAGGCCCGGGTTTTGGCAGGTGGATAGCAAAGGATTGGATAAGTATGGACTGGATATGGATAAGGCACGGTCTCATCCATGTTAGTCCTTATGTAGTGAGTTATGAATACATCCAAATTTCAGCTTGTCACTTCTATTTGAAGTAAAAACTCTTACGTAGCTGTAAGGGCAGTCCAGTATCCGATGAAGAGATAGAGCACCTTGGGGGCCAACCATTTTGCACTGGGCGAGGAATTGTGGTATCATCAACGTCACCTGGGTCATAAATTTGTGTAAGATCATACTTGTGTCAATGTACAATGCTATGTTCTTTCACAATCAATATTGCTTGTTATACCCTGGACTCTAAATCGCTCAAGATCCGAGCTTGAGCTTCAAGAGTAATGAATTTGAATGTTATGGAAGCGGAGGTAAGTTCAAGGGGGTGGATGTGTTTTAACTTTGACGGATCGTTGGGGGTTACGTGATTTGGTGGCCATGTGATCAGAGTATATACTCTCAGACCTTATCTCTATCACCTCTTCACAGATCCATGTCAGGAAAATTCTTGTGTGCGTTTAATTTTTCCCTGGCACACTCTTAATTTTTTTTGCCTGCTTGGCTATGAGTCGAACGTTTGTGCTACTACCACCAACAGTTCCAACTTCAACTCTAATATGACGTAGTATGGTTTTGTCAGGAATAAGTGTCTATAGCTAGTAGTGGGTATGTTCTGAATGTACTACACGTGGTGCGGAATGACGAGGACAACGACTTGTAGTCCGAGTCCGGGTCCGAGACACTAAGCTTGGAGTATACGAAGGGTCCGAGATCTCAAAAAATGTGGCATTGCATGGTATATAGGTAGGAGGAAACCCTTTCCAGCGCTTTCATTACCCCAAATCGAACTGCACCACTCGAAGCTCTTGATTTTCTAAACCTTCTAGACCGAAAATTTACTTGACGTCAAGAGCATGTAGCAGAAGTGAACCTACATGAACACGAACACCCAGTCTGAATGGGTGGACACTGCCAGTGGCACAATTGAAACAGAGTACCGCACAGCCTTGTTGAAATACATTGTACTCTTCTGAGATAAACTGTACAGTGAAATCCCAAGAGAGCGTCGATCAATGCTACTGTGCAAGGGCCGACTTAGGGGCACCGTGGTGTAGTGGTACCGCGCGCTCACCTCTTGGCCTCTATGAGGTCTGAGGTCTAGGGTTCAATTACCTGCCCCAACACCCGTGGACTACAGGGTTGACACCACACGGCTTCGGCCACTGTTCCTACAAGGGATGTGTTTTAGTACTTTGGGATGAAATGGGGAGAGGCACGCGACATTAGCAAAGCCTGCGAAGCAAGCGTGGGAGTCATTGGATCAGGAGCAAGGCCGAAGTACTGTGTCGTGCCAGGTCTGGTGCCGTTTGACCAACTCGTGGAACTCCGGTGGTGGATGGAAGGGGATTTATCCTCGGGGGGTCCCCATCAGCGACCCAATTAAAAATTAATGATTACCATTGTGCATAAGCCACCAGGCATCCTCACCTACCGTGTTCAACATCATTTCACTCTCACGCTGCGGCTGGCCCATTAATCGACACAACATACCAACCCGCCAACAAGCTCCGGCAACAACAGCAGTTTACCCAATTTATCCCTCTACTCGACAGGTGTCGGTGAGGATTGGAGATCGGAGCAGCATGTTACCAAGAAAGGAACAAATGAAAAACACATGGACTCTCATAGTTTACAATGACAAACTGCCTAAAGTAGTAACTGAACCTTATCTCGTGTATCCATTAAACTCTAGGGTAGACTAGCTTCATTGGTTGTATGCAGTAGGACCTCCAGGGACAGGCCGCTTCGGCGGACGCGCAAGACAGGTAAACCCGACCCCTTTGGGACAGGTCACACATGTGACGCGCAAGACGGGTAAACCTGACCCCTGGGGATGAAAAGCCACAGGCTTAACACGAAGTATACGATTGGGGGTAGTTAGCTTACATAGATCAGTGCCCGAGGTGTCTACATAAGTATATACTTGAAATGACAATAAACAGGATTTTTTTTTAAAAAAAAAGGGCTGACTTTTCCGGATCTGAGCGGAGGTAGTGGCGTATGCCGGCCCAACAAGCGCCCATACAGGTGGTGGCCGAAGGGGAGGGAGGAATAGCAGCATCACCAGGATATCAATATCATCACACCAATCGATCGAAGACTGAATGGCTCTACTGGTACGACTCGTGGGATGCTTCTTTTTGTGCACAGCGAAACTCCTGTCGAAACTCTCAATTGCTCAGGTGAGCGCTGTATCAAAGTACTCACTACACTTATTGTTCTGGGTATACGGGCCTCACTTCCTATCTGAGTTTGTGCTTTTCATGCGAATAACCTTCAATGGCAAAGGGTGGGCAGGAGAGCACTGCTTCAGACGCATCAGTGATGCCCATCTCTCAGTTAAGCTCATACTTTTGAACTCCTTCTAGTATTCCATCGATTTCTTCATTTTGTCGTTATTGTGCAGTATTAGGGAGCATCTGGGTTTAGCCAGCAATAATCAAAGACAGTTCCTTGGGGAGCCGACTGTCTATGATGCTGAGAAAAATAACATGAACGAAGACTTGATTCCGCATCTAAATCGCTATTGATCTACCAACTCGACTACTATGAGAAGTACAACACATATGTGGATATCCTAACTCTCAGAGTTGACAGATGTCAGAATGTGTGTGTGATCGATCAGACCGGAGAGAACCCCAAAAAACTCACCAGTTTCAAGCACCAAGAAAAGAAGCACCTGGCGCTGAGAGCAGAGGAAGGGCTGATTTTCTCCTTCCAGCTGAGCTACTTGAGTACCACGTATATATTCAATGATAGACTAAGACATAAAAGCTTACTCATATAGTGGTGGTGCGAGATAAATATTGATCTTTGGGCATCCAGCTGACTTCAACCATTTTCAACTCCAGCAGCTGTTATCACCGCTCTGGTATACGACATTGTCCTCCAGTTTCCACTTGAGGTACGCATACTACTTTTATTCCTGGAAGGGATTTTCTAATTAAATGTTGTAGTTGGCCTATATCTGGAGGTGCAATCCACACAAGTTACAATGCAGCTGACGCTTATCATAACGCAAACACCCCATCAGCGCAAAGTGGACAGTACCTGAATTACTTTATCTCTTCATTCAATACTGGACCCTATTTTCAGCTATGTATAATTATTTTTGGATCATCGTCAACTCCAGTGAAAGGCTAAAATTTATACTAGAATAATGTCCATCGGTACTGCCCATGTTGGCTACCTCCTTTCAGCAGGATTTATTCAATGTGCCTACAGGTGACGCATTGATTCGACATTCTGTCGACGTACGTGCTGTATTTTACCCATAATCCTGCCAAATCTCAGATGTCCTTCATCTAGAGGTGCAGTAATTATTGTGCCCTTTAGACCCTATAATGTTCATCTTCCATAGATGCCCCCTCTTCTTTTGGTTCGATATCATCGGGTCAGTCTCGTAACTCTGATTGAATCTTGTCTCTTTATTCATTCATAATCAGAGGAACCAACTCTGTGACAATTGCCACCAATATAATCCTTGCAATTAGAATATACGCACTATATGGACATGACTGCAAAGGTGAAAGCAAATCACATCTAATTGACCGTGCTTCTCAACTCCAAAGTTTAGTTGGAGTTTTCATGTCGCTCCTGATACTAGGTACTAGTCTTTACTGCTCGAATTTCTCTGCTAAATGGCGTCATATTCAGCGGACATTGGAGTAGGTAGTTTCTTTCCTGTGGTGAATTCCCCACTAATTGGTAACACTTAGGCTCACATCAGTTCACTATGCGTAATTGGTTCAAACACCACAAAAGTGCCTGTTGTAATCCTCGAGCTCGGACTGCCCGGATGTTTCACCTTCAAGGGAGATATATTACTCAGTTTGCCTATCTCTGGTTGTCCCAGGTATTTCTCATGCAATCCGTTAGCTGATATGAATATGACGTACCGCACGGCTTACAGTGGTTCTCTTCCTCATGATGTGCGTCAGATTTTATGGGGACTATAACGAAGCCCGTAGGGAAGGAACCAAAGTCAAACTCCCTCCGCTAACGAATGCATTCTGGAGTGATGGGGCGATTCATTTTCTTGTGTACGTTCTCTCTTGATATTTCACCATTATGTTAGTTTATTGAACTTTCGAAACAGGAACTCTGGTAAGCTTCGCATGCACCACCCTGACAAGCGAATGCTAAGTATAACATCAAAAGTCGCACAGATTTGTGGGGCACTGATTGTCTATCTAGCCCATGGGCCTAAGGCTATTTTGTTCGAGCCGTAAGTTAGTCCTTAAGGAATTTCCCTTGAGTACGAACACTCACTTGTGTTAGATGGATACTACTGGTGACTTCTGTCTTGGTGAGTTGAGTTCCACTTTTAGATTATGGAGCTGACAATCCAGTTAGGCGACACGCATGATCATCAATTTACGTGAAGCCTCATTGAGTGATTTTACGCCAAGCCGGGCAAGCCGGTTTCAGACATTGCCGAAACCTATTGAGTTTGCTCACTCGCACTCACATGAAGACGAGAGCTAGGAATGTCACATTTACAACATTGATATGCGTAGTATGAAGAGTAGATCTTTTTAATAGCGACTGAATTAAGCGTCCAACCGATTGAGCTTTCTTCTGATCAATTGACCAATCTGTCTTCACATTCAACATGTTGAAGTAAGCTAATCTACGCAAGTTTCTATTCCCACTCAGATATCTTTACTACATAGCTGATTTCGGTAATATGAATACCTCTACTATCAAGCAGACCCACCCATTTCGTAGTTCATATCATACTCGGGCACTTGTCCACCTGATGTCACCATTTTATAGTCCAATACCAATCTTTTGTTCGACCCGCTGCGTCACTCCAATTTGAATCAATATACCATGGCCGCTTCCTTTGAATCAAGAGTTGAAGACCCGGAAGGTACTCGTACGCAAGTATGAAGACTCGTGGAACAATCCCTCCGTGAACCGATGGCCAGACATCCTCCTTCCTATATCACCCTTTTCTTCTCCTCCCAGTTTTTCACTCATCGCTTATGTCCGTTGAAGCCAACTACTGCCCCGAATATTTAATGACACAACGTCCAGGTCAAGCCCGTCCACGTCGTCTAACCATAACCTCGGAGCAATTCT
>Ga0247742_10002985_pt1 | contig 10893 bp, 10 predicted proteins | sample UWRJL208509C2_FD_180944 | JGI IMG/M metagenome (GOLD analysis project Ga0247742, IMG submission 180944) | Plant litter microbial communities from Arlington Agricultural Research Station in Wisconsin, United States - UWRJ-L208-509C-2 | ecosystem: Environmental > Terrestrial > Plant litter >... | reverse complement strand
AGCACCCACCAACGGTAAGTGGAGTGGTAGTTCAGTCGGTTAGAATGCTGGCCTGTCACGCCGGAGGTCGCGGGTTCGAGTCCCGTCCACTCCGCCAATCCGCAAAGGCGCCCGTGTGGCGCCTTTGTTTTATCTACCGTCGGTAAGGATTTGCCGACGCCACCTGTGCGAGTCGCATCATGCTGCAAGCCCTGCGTAACAAGATCCACGGTTGGCCCGCCGCCATCATCCTTGGCGTATGCGTGTTCGCCGTTGCCTTCTTCGGCATCGAGTCGTACTTCGTATCGCGCGTCGATACGTATGTGGCGAAAGTGGGCGACCACGAGATCTCGCAGCAGGACTGGCAGAACCGGATGAACGAGCTGCGTCAGCAGATCGCCCAGAATCCGAATGCGCCGTTCACCGCCGCCGACCTGGAAAAGCCCGAGCTCAAGCAGCAGGTCCTCGACGGCATGATCGGCCAGGCGCTGCTGCTGAAGGCCAACACCGATCTCGGCCTCGCAGTGTCCGATGTGAGCGTGCGCGAGGCCATCGGCTCCGATCCGAGCTTCGCCGTGAATGGGCAGTTCAGCCCCGACGCGTACAAAGCGATTCTTTCCATGCAGGGCATGAGCCCGGCCATGTTCGAGTCCAAGATCCGTACGGATCTCGGCAACCAGATCATTCCTCAAGCCATCTTCTCGACCACCCTGGTCAGCGACGCCGACGTGGATGGTTTCTTCCGCCTCCAGCTGCAGCAGCGCGACCTGCGCTTCGTGGAAGTGCCGCGTCCGTCGCTTACCGACGCCACGGTGGCCGACGCGGATATCGACGCGTTCTACAAGTCGCATATTGCCGACTACACCACGCCCGAGCAGGTCTCGGTGCAGTACCTCGAAGTGAAGCAGGCCGACCTGAAGATCGGCGAGCCGACCGACGCGCAGCTCCACGAGTTCTACGACAAGTTCAAGCAGCGCTATGCGCAGCCGGAACAGCGTGAGGTCTCGCACATCCTCATCGACGTGCCCAAGAACGCCACGCCCGAGCAGCAGAAGGCCGCGCTCGAGAAGGCGAAGAAGATTGCCGCCGAAGCCACGCCGGAGAACTTCGCCAAGCTCGCCGCCGAGAACTCCGAAGATCTGGGTTCCAAGCGCAGCGGCGGTGACCTCGGCTGGCTGGAAAAGGGCGTCGCGAACGCCGCCTTCGATACCGCGCTCTTCAGCATGAAGAAGGGCGAGATCACGAAGGAGCCGGTGCTTTCGCCGGAAGAGGGCTACCACATCATCTGGCTGCGCGATGCGCGCGAGGGCGATGCCAAGCCGTTCGCCGAAGTGCGCGCGCAGCTTGCCGCGGATTGGGCGAAGGGCGAGGGCGAGCGTCTCTACAACGAGCGCGCCGGCCAGCTGGCCGACCTCGCCGAGCGCAACCCGGGTTCGCTCGATGCCGCTGCCAAGGAACTCGGTGTCGAGATCCGTACCAGCCCGATGTTCGGTCGCGAGGGCGGTGAAGGCCTTGCCGCAAATCCGAAGTTCGTCGCCGCGGCCTTCGCGGACGACGTGCTCAACCAGGGCAACAACTCCTCGCTGGTCCAGGTCGACAAGGGCGACGCCATCGTCATCCACCTGGCCAAGCATGCCGCGGCCGCGCCGAAGAACCTGGCCGATGTTCGCGACGTGATTCGTCAGCGCATCCTCGACGAGCGTGTCGACGCCCTGGCGAAGAAGCAGGCTGACGAGATCGTTGCTCAGGCAGTCAAGGGTGGCGACATTTCTGCCCTCGCCAAGGCGCCGGTACGTACGCTGTCGGCGCTCGAGCGCGGCAAGCTCAGCGCGATCAAGGATGCGCCTCAGGCCATCCTGCAGCAGGCCTTCACGCTGCCGCGCCCGGTCGATGGCAAGCCGACCTGGTCGGTCGTGCGGACCGACGGCGGGGCCTACGCGATCGTCGCCGTGGACAAGGTGACGGACGGCGATCCCTCCAAGGTCGCAAAGGCCGACCGCGATGGCTTGCGCGGCCAGATGACCGCCGCCATGGCCAGAGCCGCCACGAGCGAGTACATCGAAGCACTCAAGGCCCGTGGCGAGGTCAAGATCGCCCAGGACCGCATGTAATCCAGCGAAGCCTTCAGTGCTTCGTCGAAGGCCCCTCGCTGAGGGGCCTTTTTTTTGCCTGACAAGTTCTTGCGCTCAAGGTAGGCTTCTGTGCCAAGCCGTCGAGGGGCGGAACAGGGATGGGGGATCATCGGAATGTGCAGACTCACCGGCGGTGTGCTGGCGCTTTTGCTCGTCTTTACGTCGTCCGTGCAGGCGACCAAAACACCTAGTCCTGGCGGCCCCGGAGCGGGCTATGTCGTGATGTCGTTTCCTTCGCTGGAATTCCCCGTGCGCGTGTTGGTCAGGAGCGCTGACAAAAAAGAGTACGACGTGCCCGTATTGACCGGTCTGAGCGAGGCGGCCGCAGGGGCCTGGCTTCCGGCCGGTGACTACCGCCTCGCCCGATGGGCTGGTCGCGAGGTTGCGGACTACGCCACATTTCACGTGGATGCGGGCGCTGTCACTGATCTTGGCGGTCTGGTGCCGATCGATATCGGGGGGTATCGGGCTATCGTCGTGCCGGTTCGTACGGTCGAAACCGCCGCTGCCGCGAAAGAGGCCGTCAAGGCATTGGCCATCCAGCCAGCACGAGCGGAACCCGTGGTCTGGCAGGCCACTTCTGAGCCGTTGCAGCTGGCTGATCAAGGTGCCAACTCTCCGCTCCCTGGATTGGTTCCGCTGGCACTGGCGGCGATAGAGCGCAAGCACAACCAGTCGCCGATGAGTGACCGGCTCGGTGCAGACAGAGATAATCGCCATGTGCTTGATGCGGCCAGGGAAGCCGCCGTGCCGGTCATGAGAGTGCCAGCGGTCGACGACCGCAAGCGGCTGTTCTTCGGGGCCGAGCTTGGCCAGATCCGCGTGAGGGATGAGGCGGGCCTCTGGACATCGATCGATACCGGCAGCCTGCATCGGGTAACGGCTTTGGGTACGTCGGGGCACGCCCTCGTCGCTGGCATGGACGACGGATCGGTTCGTAGTAGCGTTGATGGCGGCGCCCATTGGGTGGAGGCGAGCCGGCTCGACTGCGAGCGAGGACGCGTCACCGACGTATCGTTCTCGGGAACCCAGTGGGCGGTGACGGTCGTGGGCCTTACCGAGTGGAACTTCGCAGGCGTGCCAGCGATGTTCAAGATGACGCGCGCTTGTGTGTACCTGTCCGGTGACGCCGACCCCGCACACCTTGCTCGAAAGCAGAGAGTCGACTTCGAGCCACGCCTGGTGATCACTTCCATCCGTTCGCATATCACGCCCACGGATTACTTCGTCAGCATATCTCCCGACCTGATGAAGCTCGATCTTGCGACGGGCAACTGGCAGCGCCTTCCTTTCGATGGATCGATAGATGGCTTCTCCTATAACGACGCGAACGGAACCGTCGTTGCATTCCATCCCCAGGGAGCGTTCTCCAAGGTGTTCGTTTCCCCGGACGGGGGAGCCACCTGGAAGCGCGTTGCGCGTCCGCCTTACGCGATAAGCGACCTGCGCTTCCTATCGCCAACGGAGGGTTACGCGGTAAGGATCGATAGCAAGGCCTTCAGTGTCGAGCGCCAGCTGTACCGCTACGACGCGGCGCGTGACGACTGGAGCATGACGAAAAAGCTCCCGGAAGACTGCGTCGACTTACTGAACGACGCGGACGGCAAACCGGCGTACTGCCTCAGTCGCGGCGGGTCCATCCTCAACCTCGCGCAGACGCCCATGGCGGTCGAATATCTCCGCGACTGAGCCTGCTGTCCATGCGGAAGCGCATGGTGTGCCGGGCCGTTACAATGGGCGCCTTACTGCGTCAAAGGGACAACCCGTGATCATTACCCCCAAGGTTCGTGGCTTCATCTGCACCACCGCTCACCCGGTCGGCTGCGAGAAAAACGTGGAAGAGCAGATCGCCATCACCAGGGCCAGCGGCGCATTCACCGCCGGCCCGAAGCGCGTGCTCGTGATTGGTGCCTCCACCGGCTACGGCCTTGCCTCGCGCATCACGGCTGCCTTCGGCCAGGGTGCCGCGACGCTGGGTGTGTTCTTCGAAAAGCCCTCGAGCGAGACCAAGACGGGTACGGCCGGCTGGTACAACTCCGCCGCGTTCGACAAGCTCGCGACGCAGGCGGGTCTCTACAGCCGTTCCATCAATGGCGATGCGTTCTCCGACGAGACCCGCGCAAAGACCATCGAGATCATCAAGGCCGACATGGGCGGCAAGATCGACCTCGTGGTGTATTCACTTGCCTCGCCGGTGCGCAAACTGCCGGGAACCGATACCGTCGTGCGTTCCGCGCTGAAGACCATCGGTGAGACGTTTACTGCCTCCTCGGTCGACACCAATAAGGACGCCGTGATCCAGGCCTCCGTTGACCCGGCGACGCAGCAGGAGATCGACGACACCGTCACCGTCATGGGTGGCGAGGACTGGGCGTTGTGGATCAAGGCTCTCACCGAAGCCGGCGTGCTCGCCGATAACGCCACGACGGTTGCCTACAGCTACGTTGGCACGTCGATCACATGGCCGATCTACTGGGACGGCACGCTGGGCAAGGCCAAGCAGCATCTGGATCGCACCGCGAAAGAACTCGGCGCGACGTACAAGGGTCTGCGCGCCTATGTGGGCGTGATGAAGTCGGTGGTGACCCAGGCCAGCTCGGCCATTCCCGTGATTCCGCTCTACGTGTCCATGGTCTTCAAGATCATGAAGGCGAAGGGCATTCACGAAGGCACGATCGAGCAGATCAACCGCCTGTTCCACGAGCGTCTCTACCGTGCGGACGGCAAGGTGCCGGAGACGGATGCCGAAGGCCGCCTGCGTCTCGACGACTGGGAACTGCGTGAAGACGTGCAGAACGAGTGCAAGGCTTTGTGGCCGACGGTCACGACCGAGAACCTGTGGACCGACACCGACTACGCCGGTTACAAACACGACTTCATCAAGCTGTTCGGCTTTGATCGCAAGGACGTGGATTACGCGGCGGATGTGAATCCGGATGTGCGCTGGAACGTCGTCGAGATGTAAGCCACAACCTGCCGGGCAGGGCCAACCCCTGCTCGTTTTAGCTCATCAAGCCGACGATGTTGAAGCCTGCGTCGACGTACGTGACCTCACCGGTCACGCCGGACGCAAGATCCGAACACAGGAAGGCGGCGACGTTGCCGACTTCCTCCTGTGTCACGCCACGACGTAAAGGTGCGACGTTGTCCACCTGTTCCAGGATGCGCCGGAAGTTGCCGACGCCGGACGCGGCGAGCGTCTTGATCGGTCCAGCGGAAATCGCATTCACGCGCGTGCCTTCCGGCCCGAGGTTATAGGCGAGGTAGCGCACGTTCGCTTCGAGGCTGGCCTTCGCCAGGCCCATCACGTTGTAATTCGGTAGCGCGCGTTCGGCGCCGAGATAGCTCAGCGTAAGGATCGCGCCGCCGCGTCCGGTCATGAGCGGGCGGGCAGCCTTCGCCAGAGCGGCGAGGCTATAGCTGGAGATGTCATGGGCCACGGCGAAGTTCTCGCGCGTGAGATTGTCGAGGAACTCGCCCTGTAGTGCTTCGCGCGGCGCGAAACCCACCGAGTGCACGAGCACATCCAGGCCATCCCAATGCTGGCCGAGTTCGGCAAACACGCGGTCGATGTGCGCATCGATACCGACGTCGCACTCGAGCACAAGGTTGGAACCGAACTCCTGCGCCGCTTCCTCGACGCGATCTTTCAACCGTTCGTTCTGGTAGGTGAAGGCGAGTTCCGCGCCTTCACGGTGCATCGCCTCGGCGATACCCCAGGCGATGCTGCGACGGCTGGCGATGCCGACGATAAGAACGCGCTTGCGATGCAGGAAGCCCATGGGCTTACCGCGACGCGGTGAGGCGCAGTACCTGGCCGGGCTTCACGGCCTGCGTCTGCAGGTCGTTCCATTTCATCAGCTGCTCGACGCTCACCTGATGACGGCGTGCGATCGTCCACAGCGACTCGCCGTCGTTGACCTTGTAGACGATCGCCACGGCAGATTCGTCGGCATTGCCGGGGGACCTGACGCCCTTCGTCGACTTCGACGCCTTGGCGACGGCATCCGCCTTGCCGGACTTCGAAGCTTTCTCTGCCTTCGCAAGCTCCGCCTTTGAAAGCTTGCCACCCTTGGCATTCTTGCCGCTCTTGCCAGCCTTGCCACTCTTCGCAGCAGGCACGTCGGCGACGGCATCGTCATCGACGGAGGAAGAGGGCGGTTCGATGACGGCAGCCACAGGCCCGAGGTTGTACTGGTCGGCTGCGGTCTTTGGCAGCAGCAGAGACGACGATACCGTGCCCTTGGTGGTGCGATACGCCGGATTGAAATCGCGCAGATCGTTCATCGTCAGGCCCGACTGCTTGGCGGCCTGGGCGAGCGATTGCGGGTTCGACACCTGCACCACCTGCAGCGCATCGTCGCCATCCTGGCGCGGAAGCTGCACGTTGAAGCGACCCGGATCGCGCACGATGCATGCAATGGCCATGAGCTTCACCAGGTGCTCCCTGGTGCCCGCCTTCATCGGTACATCCGGCAGGCCTTCTTCCGCCGACGGACCGCCGTGCTTGTCGATGGTTTTCTTCAGGCCGAACTCGCCCGCGTTATAAGCCACGTCGACCAGGCGCCAGTCGCCGAGGTCGTCGTAGTAGCGATGCATCATGTTCATCACCGACTCGGTCGACTTGGTGATGTCCAGGCGCTCGTCGTAATTCTTCTCTACACGCAGGCCGAGCGTATGCGCGGTCTGCGGCATGATCTGCCACATGCCGGCCGGGCGATTCTTCGCGCCGGGCACGTGACGATACTGACTCTCCACCCAGGGCAGCAGTGCGAATTCGCCCGCGACGTCGTGCTTCATGGCCGATTTGTGCGCGTAGACGATCAGCGGCAGAACTTCGTTCACCTGTTGCTCGAAGCGGTTCGGCATCTTCGTATAGGTGCGTGCCCAGGCGACCACTTCGGGGCCGGCTTCGCAGCCGGGCATCTCAAAGCTGTCACGCATGCCCGACCAGAAGTCCGCCGTCCCGGCAGGGCGCACCAGCTTCGGCGACATCGACACGTCCGCCACCGGAGTGGCCGGGGGTGGCGGCGTCGCGGGCAGGGGCACCGGTCGCTGAGGGGCGGCGGCGCACGCCGTAAGCACCAGGGGTATCAGTGCGGGAAGAATGCGTCGGGTGAGAGCCATCATGCTGTGAAGGTGTCCTTGGCCCGGCGCAGCGCGGCGAAGCGCTCCGTCCGTGTGGCGGATTCCTTGCCCTGGGCTTCGACCCAGCGACGAATAGCGTCGCTGTCCACGCGCAGGAAGGGGTTGGTGGCGAACTCATCCGCGAGTCGGCTCGGCACGGACGGCCGGCCTTCATCGCGCAGACGCGCCACCTCGTCACGACGGAGGCGCAGGGGGCCGTTGTCCGGATCGACGCTGAGCGCGAAACGGATATTGGCCGCGGTGTATTCATGCGCGCAACAGACCAGGGTCTCCGGCGGCAGATCGGCGAAGCGCTCCAGCGATTCGAGCATCTGCTCGGGCGTGCCCTCGAACAGCCGGCCGCAGCCGACGCTGAAAAGGGTATCGCCGCAGAACAGGAAGCCTTCGCCGAAGTAAGCGATGTGCGAACTGGTATGGCCTGGCACGGCGATCACCTTGAACGTCGCCGCTGGCGATTCCAGGGTGATGACGTCGCCGTCTTCCACGAAATGATTCTTCGGCTGGATGCGCGGATCCGCCGTGGCATACACCTCCACGTCGTGGTCGCGGACCAGGTCCGAGACGCCACCGATGTGGTCGTTATGGTGGTGGGTGAGCAGGATCGCCTTCAGCCGCCAGCCTCGCTCGTCGAGCGCGGCTTGGACCGGGGCGGCTTCACCAGGATCTACGACAAAAGCGTTGCCTTCGTCGTCGGCGACCAGCCAGATGTAGTTGTCGCTCAGAGCCGCGACGGGAACCCAATGCATCGGGCCGATCTCCGTAACCAGTTGGGCGGGGCGGCCGGACTATATCAGCCGGGTATATCCCACTCGTTAGGACCTCGTTAACCCGTGCGAGGCCCATTCAAGATCACTACACTGGTCACACATGCCCACCCTGGCCCCCGACATCTATGCGACGCCGCAGATCGGTAAGCTGCTGGCCGATGAGGCCCGCGTGCTCTCGCCGCTGCTGACCCGTTGCACCGGTGAGCATGGATTGCACCTCACAGCCTCCCTCCAGGCCGATCCGCCGCCCTTGCCCCTGTTAGGCCACTGGGCGACCGTCAGGGTCGCCGGCCCCCTCCTGGGCGGCGACATCCGCGCGAGCGGCCTGGAAGCCCTGCCGTTCGCTGACGATGCCTTCGGGGTGGTGCTGCTCCGGCACGCCCTGGAAACCACGGCCCGCCAGGACAATCTCCTCGATGAAGCGATTCGCGTGCTGGCGCCCGGCGGCATGCTCGCCATCACCGGCATTCATCCTGTGGGTCTGTGGTCTCCCTGGGTGGCGAGACAGGCCCGCGGCACCCGTCCGCGCCTGACCTGGCCCTGGTGGTGGAGCCAGCGGCTGGTCCGCGACGATTTCGAGCTTTCCATGCCACGCCGGCTGGGCAGTGCGTGGCCGCGTGCGGGCGGTTCGCCGGTGGGTGAGTCCATCGTCGGCGGCGGATACATGCTTATAGCGCGCAAAAAACGTCCGGCAGCGGTACCCTTGCGCCCCCGCATGGCGGCGGCCGAGGCTCCCCTACCCGGCACGCTCGCTTCTGGCGCCCGTCGCAACGCACGTGAGTCCATTCCTTGACCGAAATCACCACCGAAACCGTTGAAGTCTTCACCGATGGCGCCTGCCTGGGCAATCCCGGCCCCGGCGGCTGGGCTGCACTGCTCAGGGCCAAGGGCATCGAGAAGATGCTCGCCGGCGGCGAAGCCGACACCACCAACAACCGCATGGAAATGATGGGTGCGATCTCGGCGCTCGAAGCGCTGACCCGTCGCTGCCATGTGCACCTGATGACCGATTCGAAGTACGTCATGCAGGGCGTGCAGGAGTGGGTGCCGAAGTGGCGCCGCAACGGCTGGAAAACTGCCGACAAAAAACCGGTGAAGAACCAGGACCTGTGGATCCGACTCGACGAGGCGGCCGCGGCACATACCGTCACCTGGGAATGGGTGAAGGGCCATGCCGGCCATGTCGAGAACGAGCGCGTGGACGTCGCCGCGCGCGACCAGGCCATCATCTATAAGTCGAAGGGGACCGTGGCATGAGGCAGATCGTTCTCGATACCGAAACCACCGGCCTCGAAGCCCACCTCGGTCACCGCCTCGTGGAAATCGGCGCGGTCGAGATGATCGGCCGCCGGCCTACCGGAAACCACTTTCACACCTACCTCAACCCGCAGCGCGCTATTGACGAAGAGGCAAGCAAGGTCACGGGTATCAAGGACGAACATCTCGTCGATAAGCCGCTTTTCATCGAAAAGGTGGATGAATTTCTCGACTTCATTCGCGGCGCCGAGTTGATCATTCATAACGCGGCGTTCGACGTGGGCTTTCTCAATGCCGAGCTGAAGCGGGCAGGGGAGCACTACGGGCAGATTGCGGATTACGCCACGGTGCTCGATACGCTGCTGATGGCGCGCCAGATGTATCCGGGCCAGCGCAACAGCCTCGACGCACTATGCAAACGTCTCGGCGTCGACAACACCAAGCGCGATCTCCACGGCGGCCTGCTCGATGCGCAGCTGCTGGCGGACGTCTATATCGCGATGACCACGGGCCAGGGCGGCCTCGAGTTCGCGTTCGATGTGAACGACGAACGAAGCCGTACCAGTGTGCTGCAGGACATCGTGATCAAGCGTCGGCCGATCGTGCGCCGTGCCGATCCGGAGGAGCTTGCGCGGCATGCGAAGCGGCTTGAAGCGCTGGACAAGTCAGCCGGTGGGCAGAGTATCTGGCGGAAGATGGAAACGTCCGAGACGATTCATTAGGCCGCTGCGCGAAGCAGGATCGCGGTGATGTTGTCGCGTGCGCTTTTCGAGAGCGCTTCGAGCAGGAGGTGATCGACACCTTCCTGCGCAGCGATGTCCGTCCGCGAGACGATCGCGCCGATGCGCTCGTCGTCCACTTCATCGGTGAGACCGTCCGTGCACAGCAGCAGCCGTGCGCCGAACGAGAGCTCACCCCTGGCCAGACCAATGTGGAGCTGGTCCGGCGAGGTGATGCCCAGGGCCTGCGTCAGCACGCTGCGCTGCGGATGCGTCCGCGCCTGGGCCTCGGTCAGTTCACCGGCCTCGACGAGGGCTTCCACGATGGAATGGTCGTGCGAGAGGCGCTTGAGCTCGCCGTCCCAGATATAGATGCGACTGTCACCGACCCAGGCCGCCTCGTAGGAGCGGCCGACCAGACGCACGGCGGCGATGGTCGTGCCCATGGGCCGTGATTCGGAGAGGCCGCTGGAACGGGCAATGAGCGCCTCGTTCACCCGCTGGATCGCGTCCACCAGCGACTGGCCGGCGGTGACCTGGGCCACCACGCCGTCGCGCGCCGTGGCCGAGGCCACCTCGCCATGCTTATGCCCGCCCATGCCATCCACGACCAGGAACAACCCGAGCCCGGCGTCGGCGTAATAAGTGTCCTCGTTACGCGTGCGGCGGAGGCCGATATGCGTGCCGTGTCCGAACTCGATCATGGGTGCCTTGGAAGCTGGGGAAGGGCGCTGCGGCGCCGGAATGCACCGCGAGAATGCCCCATCAAAAGTCTGTTGTCACGGCAGGAGAGACCCACTATCATTGCGGGCCCGGCAGAGCGAAAGCCCTGCCGTCGACCGTTCCCGGAGAGGTGGCAGAGTGGTCGAATGTACCTGACTCGAAATCAGG
>Ga0247742_10002983_pt1 | contig 10897 bp, 17 predicted proteins | sample UWRJL208509C2_FD_180944 | JGI IMG/M metagenome (GOLD analysis project Ga0247742, IMG submission 180944) | Plant litter microbial communities from Arlington Agricultural Research Station in Wisconsin, United States - UWRJ-L208-509C-2 | ecosystem: Environmental > Terrestrial > Plant litter >... | reverse complement strand
TCAGATCAAGCCTGGGCAGATGGGGGAAAACGCAGAGCACCCAGAAACAGCAACAGCGGATGTAAAGGCAGTCATACCAGAGGAGACAAAAGCAACTAAACCTGCGACTGCACCGACAGTGTAGAGCAAGCAAGAGAATGGATCTTGAAAGGTTGTAATAAGCAGTAGATCTCACAAGTGACAAGCGCGATAGTAATTGTATTTTGGAACCCAGCAGAGCAGTAGCAACACAAATGATGATAACAACACCGAACATCTAGGATAAGAACATCCTGGGATAGCTCGCGAGAGAGCCGTAAGTTGAAGCGTATCGTCAAAGTTAGGGAGGTTCACGTGGATAGAAAGGTTTGTGGATGTCATATACCATCTACTTCGTCTTCTTGGCCGTCTTCTCATCGTCTTCCTCTCCATCCCCTTCATCGTCCGACCTATCATCATCCGCCTCACTCGTCGTAATGGCACTGTACATCAATCAGAATGGCAAGACAAGGTGTAAAATATGTAACGTACCGAATAAGAATCTTCGCCATCAATGAATACCAGAACAGATTCATAAACTGCAGGAGGAGGAGCGGGAGGAAAATTTGAAATTTGATCCAGTCTGGGTGGTAGGCACCATCGGACCAGGACCAGCGCCTTGCGCTTTCACTAAAGGAGAGAGAGTTAACGGGTTTCGGGGCGAGTGGTACATGAGACCTACGGGAGTGTATACTCCAGTTCGAACCAGACAGACCAGAGAATCTTGAGGTTAAGGTAGTGGCGGAAGTATCTATGAGAAGGGTGGATGTTTTGGCAGAGTCAAATACATGGACCGGGAAGACTTACGTCCAAATAGCAAAGAACACGCCAAACGCGTAAATTTTGGCGGTGTTCCATTGCATGTAGTTGAGGAGTTTGGAGAACTGCACATATATCTAAGTTCACATATGGGGTGGGCATGGGCCGAGGGACGTACGGCAAGGAATGTATCTGGAATGTCCATACTCATGTAGACTGCGTTACCGATCAGGGTGTAATTGAGGAGATAGCTCCATCTGTGTATGAGAACCAAAATAGAATCAGACTTGGTTTGCATTTCAACAATAGTTTGTGTACGCACCCGACGAGCCATAGCGTGACGAAATGGTGGCAGACAAGCTCTTTATAGTCTTTGCGAGGTTTCTCTAAGCCGAGGAGAAGAACGAGGAGCTGTTGAAGCCAATATGAGAATTGCATGAGGTAGTAGCGTTTCAATTCGGGTTTCATGTCCCAGTGTGGGTAGCCTATTTGGATGTTAGTAAGACATCAAGGGGCTAAGTGAGAGACCATGCCTTTCCAGAATTCGGAGGTGTTGTACCAGTATGTTGGGAGGCTTGCCATTACGCGCTATTAATGGAACGTTAAGAGAAAACTTTGGAGAGAAAGAAAAGACATACATAACCCCAAGCACCAAAGAAGGCGAAATAAACGAGGGCATAAGCTTGTTCACTGAATCTATCAATCTTGGCTGCTCGCCTGAGCCCAAAGTATCTTGCAATGGGTGTTGAGACATTGATGAGTAAGGCCTGACGGACAAAAGAGAAGAAGACGACATAGTAGGCGAGGAATACGAGGTCCCAAAATGTCTTTTGGTAGCGAGGGTCATTGGGTGCCGAGTCGGGGACGTGGCCTGAGAGGAGGAAGAGTTTTCCGAATGGGTTTGCAACGCCTGGTTCGACGTAAGGCGAGAGCAGCTCCCAGTTGGCGTAGAGGACTATGGGGAGGATTACGAGTTTGAAGGATGTGCTTGGGTCAATAACCCAGCGGACTAGGATAGACCGCTGGGGTGCAGCTGGACGGGGAGACCTGCTGCGCTCTGGGGTAGCGCCTCCTAGTGGGCTGGAAGCTAGTGAGCTTTTGGACGTGGCAGACAGCGGATCGGCGTACGTTTGAGGTAGAAAAGGCCCTGTCAGATGGTGGTTGCGGTCGTCACTGTGAAGAATTAGTAGGCATACTAGCTGAAAAGACTAGTGCTCACTCTGTTCTGGCGGTGTTGACCGCGGAGGGAACGCTGCGTTTCCTAGACATGGTGCGTGAACAAGAGGCGCGTCGGTGTTTATCGTGGGACAGCCACAAATATAGTCACCGGCGGCGCTGCGCACTCTGCTGCGAACGGACATGTTCGCATCTTTGGGGCTTTTTCGCAACTTTCCTTGCCCAGAACGCGACCAATGTACGCGCCAGAATTGTCTCTTTGGCCATCGCCAGGGCATGCCAGATCCAAAACCCCTGGTTTTAGTGCCCATTCCGGTCAGACCCCCTGTTGCTTCGAGCTCTGGTGTGCAGCGCCAATCCCAGAGGACGAGTGATTTTGTTATCCCAGCCAAGAGACCTGCTGGCTCGCCTGTCAAGTCAAATCCGACTACGCCAGAACCTCCGCGAAAGCTGCAGAAAGTTGGGCCAACACAAAGACCATCGGCGATACCCCAGGCTCCGGGTCGCTCAGAGGTGCGCGATATCGATGCCCACCTTAGTCTCATCCAACCTGCTTTCTAGTCTGGTGTGCCGATCTTGAGAGTCAATGCTGCACACTCTCTCGTTCCCATACCAGTCAGACAAGTGAGCCTCACTCTTGTCTTCACCACCACCACACATTACAACTTTTCTCTGCAGACAATGCTCAAGACTTTATACGACCACTTTCTTGTATTGTACCACAATATACTACCCTCAAACCCTACCCTTGCTTCAGACCATGCGCTCAAGCAGGAAGAAGAGGTATACAAGAAATCTACCAAGGCTACATATCGTAACGTAAGTCCATAACATGCTGCTAGTCGCGTGCCCACAATCTCATCTCATCCTCACCACACCCCCAATATTCCCCACAGGCCGTGATCCAATGCATCACAGTCCTCAAACGGCGACCCATCCCCATTTCCCCCTCTGACCCCTCCGTTGGCACAGAACAAGAGATCGCCTCCCGCGTCGAGGCCCAAAAGAAGCTCGACGCACTCCAACTCTCCTCCTCTTCCCTTGAGCATCTAGTCCACTCCGTCGAGGAGCTGCAGAAGTGGGGGTACTTTATCGACATCCCGCCAGGCCCTGGGGGCGATCAGCCGTCCATGGAGGGTAAAACTGCAAGATGTGATCGGTGCCCGCAATATTTCATGGTGAAGAAGGCGGAGGAAGCGGAGCAGTGCGTGTATCACTGGGGAAAGGCATATACGACGCGCGTGGGTGGTGAGTCTCTTTTCTTGATTGGTAGATGGGTATCATACTAACCTGTATACCACACAGGCGAAAAGGTTCGCACATACACCTGCTGCTCACGTCCTGTTGCAGACGGCGGCGGATGCTCGCACGGCCCACACGTATTCTACGACACAGAGCCCGCTCTCCTCCATTCGCGACATGCCTTCTCGTTTCTGCCAAACCCAGCTGCTGGTCAAGAGGGCCCGAGTAGTGGTATCGTACCCAGCAGCAGAGGAAACCCCCGAAACACAAATACGAAGCTGGACGTAGCAGCTCTGGACTGCGAGATGGTGTACACCACCGGTGGTATGCGCGTTGCGCGTGTGTCGGTTATTGACGGCATTGGGAAAGAGGTGTTTGATGAGCTGATCAAAATGGATGAGGGCGTTGAAGTTGTGTACGTGCCCTTCTCCTTCCCTTACCGATATCACCTACTAACCCCTTCCCCTACAGCGACTACAATACCCGCTTCTCCGGTATAACACCTACTTCGCATGCTCTTGCCACCTACACACTCTCCACCGCCCGGGATGCCCTCAATGCTCTCATCGACTCCCGCACGATCCTCATCGGGCATGCACTAGATAACGACCTCAAAACCCTCCGCATCATACACCACCGGTGCATCGATACCGCATTGTTGTTCCCCCATAAAGCCGGGGTACCGTACAGGAGGAGCCTGAGGGATCTGTGAGTCCTTTTTTGTGGGTATTTTAGGTGTACATTTGCTGATAATTGGTCCTGATTTTAGGGTACGAGAGAAGCTAGGGAAGATGATCCAGACGGCGGGCGCAGAGGGACATTCGTCTGTGGAGGATGCCAGTGCGACGTTGGATCTTGTAAGGTGGTTTCTTTTGAACAAGCAGAAGTCTGCGATTCATGCGGATGTTGGGTCGTAGACTCATTCCTTCTATCGAGGTTATGCTCTCTCTTTTTCTCGTCCTTCATTCTGTCTATATCCACCGCTCCTTCACTATCTCACTTTCCAATCCGAACCTCCACACTCTTTTCACATTTTATCTCCTCGTTCTTGACGCATCACAACGCAATAGTCTCTTCCTTTCTTGTCTCATCCTCGCATTCGCTTATGACCCGGACGATCATTACTTGATATCGCATTCCCACTGTTCACGTTCTTTCTGTCCAACTTCACCCAACGTAAAACATAACACACTTGTGTATGTCTTCTGTCTTTGTACAATCCTCCTCGCATCTAAAACGGACAATCATATCATATCAAACTCGCGGCTTGTTCTGTCTGTCTTCAGCTCATTGACCCTCATAGTATCTCATCCATTGCATTTCAAATATCGCTTTCACAATCGCATCACGTATACAGTAAGAATCTGTTTTGTATAATGTGCGATTGGCTGTACTATACAACTTATAATACAAAAATAGTTCTTGCAAATGCTGGACAACATTGAGTGATGTGTGGTTAGAAATCCGTGAAGATGAGGATGAAGAACTTCGAGCGCTGTGCACCACGCATATGTCCATGTATGCATTCAGAAAAGCATGACAGAAACGACCTGCGACCCGCCTGCAACTTCTAGAACGATCCCATCGTAGCCGTATACTTCACGCAGGCACGCAAAATAAATGAATTAGTACGAGTCAGTTTATATAAAATTGAAGAAGATGGATACGTACGTTGCGTCTTGGGATCGGGTAGAACTAGATCCTCCTCCTCGTCTGTTCGGTCGAGAACCATAGATGCGGGAGGTTCACGTTGACCGAGGAAGTAGCTGATTGTTTCGAACTGGACGTTTGTTAGCTGCTGTATAGAAACATTTCTTAAAGAAAATAACCCCAGCGGAGACTTACTCTGTCAAAGAATCGTTTCCGTGGAGGGGTGTCTGAAGGGAAGGTAGGTATTACGAAATGCAACGGTAGCAAGAGATGAAAACACACCATCCTCATCATCTTCTGGTTTATCTTCGATCTCCCATGCACACCGTTTGTACCTTTGGAATAGCGGTGATCCTGGCTGGTTAACCCGGGAAGGTCAGCCAGAGAGTGGTGTAACTCGAGAGGGTTTATTCACCACGTTCGTATGTAGGATGATCTTCCGCACGGTATGTGTTGTTCCTGATATCAGGAAGTCGATACCGTGTTGGAAGTAGTTGTAAAAATCTGGTCAATGGACTCATGGTCAGACGCAGAATTTAATCGTGTAAAGTATGTCTTGCTTACAATCAGTTGCGTCTTCGGATGCTTGTGATCGAGCTGTCGCGTGGATCTTCATCCGTTCGTCGTCTTTGTAATGTACGCGTAGAGGAGGCCCAAGGTCTAGTGTTAGATCCTGTGCTGTTGTTTCGCCTAATTGAATATGTATTGGGGATATCGTTGCAATTGGGTGGAAGTACAGTGTTACACCGTCGTGGACCTATTCGAATGAATGTTAGACACGTCCAGAACGCGATCTCGAGAGGGAAAGTACCTTTACTACAGCACGAGCAAGTTCACCAGCCATAACCGGACACTCGTTCACCTCTTCCAAAGCATCGTGAACCTCCGAAGGGGAGCCACCGGTGTGTTTCTGAGAGATGATGATTCTCTTCACTTCCTGCATCCTATCACCCACACTTGGATTTTTCTTGTGCCCTTGCACATCCATCAGCACGGATTCCCTATGCCCATGCGCATGTCCGTGCTCTTCATCAAAACTAAACCAGATCCCATGATACCTCAGCTCACCTCCACCTCCCGTACCACCTCCCGGCCCATTGCCCATGCCCGGATCAGGATACGTCGGCCCAAATGCCTTACCCACCCCAACCCGCTTCAGCACCTCCTTCTCCGACGACAGTAACATATCATTGTAGTATACCGTCACTGGCGGGTTGGGATCGCGCAGTCTTCGGATGCAGATTGTGTGGAGGCGTTGGTGTTTAGAGGAGAAGAGAAGATCTATGTGAGGCCGGATGTGAACAATAATTGGAGTCAATGAGGAAGGGGATGATTCGGGGTCGTATTTGATGTCGATTTGGGGGTAGACATGGGGGTGCCGGCGTAGGGTGTCGAGGAGGGTCCAGAGAGATGTTCCTGGAGGCTGTGGGTTAGATATCGTTGCGCAATGAAAGATGTAGCATACCGATTTCAAATATTCCAAAGCCATGCCCAGGCTTTAGGTCGATGTCGAGGGCGGAGTACATGTCGCGTAGTAAGCGAGACGGAGGTTGGCGTCAAGTCATTCTCGACAGTCCAGATTTGGATGCAGGCGGTCCGGGGGTGAACTGCGCGACTTTTGGCCTCGGCAACAACAAACTACGCAAAGTCACCGTATAACTGGACCAGCTTGGGTCAAATCTATTTTGAACTTGGTCTGCGCTGGTTATAATTTGTCTGTCGTCATTTCAATGCAATAGGGAGATCAATACATCAACGGATGAGACTCATTTTCGTGTACTTGTATGAGCTCACGACCTGCCCTATACCCAAACAGAGAGAAACCGTGATGTGGGTGGTTGTACAGCTTGAACACAGCTGTGACTCTTATCCAATACATAAACCCGCTATATCCTTCAAGCTGTTCGCCTCTAGGACTATGGCTTCCGAAACACGGTTCATGGATCAAAATGAGTCACTCGCAATGGAATCCCCAGACCCACTGCCAACGACCAATGTGTTCACCAGAGTCTCCAATTCTGTTGGTCTTGCCGCCCTTCCCAACGAAATTTACTCTCGTAGATGCATACAGTACAGACTCTTACAGGTACGGAAGAAGACTGGTTTGATCACGACAGACGTCTCACGCTATCGGCGCTTTCGCAGACCTGTACATCTCTGCGGAAAATGTTCTTGTCACATCTCTGGGAACGCATTCAACTTTACTATAGGATGAGAATGGAAGGAGGTGTTGCCTTGTTAACCGTCGAAGATGAACTCCTCGTTCAGGAACTAACCCGTCAGCTTGAAACCCCTACCAAACGAAACCCAGATTTAGTGTAACTCGTCAGGTGTGTAACTATTTCCTGCGGCCTTCACACTTATGTTAAGCCTTCTATCACCCCTCGTAGAATTATGAACTCGTGATCGAGGATCAGCGTAAGCTCAGGACCACACTTACGAAGTTGGCGGTCTCCATGTTGTTGTTGCCTAACCAACATACTGCTTGAATGCACTTCAAATTCAAAACTACTCCGATAGGATCACCCCATGGCCTGGGTATATCATCAGTATTTCAAACCACCCTGAACTTGTTCGGGAGTGCTTGAAAGACTATACCTGCCCTCAAATCCGGAATCTATCTATGTCATCGGCTGCACATCCATTTATACACGTGCGCCCCAAGCTGAAGGTCTTGAACCTTACATGGCCAAGTATCTAAGCGGTGGAGATGAATTGCTTGATTACGCCCCCGAAGTGTTGGAACATTTTTCAACGACTGGCGAGACTCTTGAGGGTAATTTGGCTTTTTGAAATCATGCTCTCGTCTATAATATATATTGCTCACGAATTCGTCTCTCGGCGCTTTTCGAAAACTGCCAAAACATGCGCGATTTGACTCTTGGTGGTGAAATTTTTCAATTAGAAGAGGTGAGCCTTTCTCCAACCTTCCTGGTGACTCACGAAGACACCAACAGGACTCGGATTCCTTAAAGACGGTTTCAACACTACCTTTTCTCGACACAATCAGGTTGTGATTTGAAGTCCGCTTTTATCTGTCAAGGTGACGAATGGCACTTTACAACCCGATAGCATCTTCTAAGAGCACAAACTCGCGAAACGAAATGAGTCATCGTCACTTATCTTGATGTACGATCTCAGCGTTATCTCTCCAGCCAAATGGATATGGGTTGAGGCCTCCTAATTGTCCAGGCTTGATGAAAGGAGCTCGAGGAGGTCAGGGTGCTAGATGTAATTCCACTATTTGGGATACCAAAACTATCTTCACGTTGTTGCGCTGTGATCCAAGATTCAAGATAATTCCACCTGCTGTGATGCCCCTTTTGCTAGCCACCACATCTCAAACTTGCATCGTCCTACGTCATTGTAGTTTCTGTCGATTCATCAATTTGATCAAGGGTGCCTTCCTCGTCTGAACAATCCCATCCTCCCGGTACGACTGCACGGCGGTCGACCTTGTTCACCCATGAGAGTCTGATATGGCCACCTTTTCTCCCGTTAGGCGTCGATGGGGTCGCTGCTTGTCATGGACTCCACTGCAAGGAGCGTGTAATGCAGGTAGGGAGGGACGTGCGGGAAATAAGGCGGGATCACTCCGCTTGAGGCAAGTATGTTCAACGTAAATTTACATAAAACCTGTATCCTTGTATATCTTTGTGAGAGCTCAAATAATAATAATAATCTGTAGACATATTACGAGGAAGAAATATTATTCTTGAAATGGATCTTGAAGAGGTGGTTTCCGGTCGCCCCTGCACCGTGACTGAGAGCCATTGTCCGCAACACGTTTGTAAGGAGATAATGATCCTCGTGAACAATTTGAATTCTGCGGGATAAGCCGCCATATGCCTCTGTGTTATGGAATCCCTGTCCATCGGATCGCACCTTTTCTATATGGGGTATCTTCACAGCGCTAGTAGTCTAATCAATTCGCCGCTGTTCGACTCTTGATACCCTGTAGGTATGAGGGCTCAGTATTTATATGGCGCATTGTTTGAGGTACTCTACTATCATCTTTCATAATGGCCCTTAGCGACAAAAAAGACACGGCCTCTCGAAACTCTCCTTGTGCACCAACTCTTTCCCTTTCCAACAGCAAAGCGACTCCAACCCAGAGTGCAAGTTGCCTTAACTCGTCACCACAGCCGCCATTTGAAGGCAGATCAGGTTGTAATGGAGCGAGTCTACGGTTGCCAGAGTACGACGTCACTCAAGGAGCATCAACGGTGGAACGAGAATTCAACTTGTCAAGGGTATGTCCACTTCACACAGAAATGCACTGCGAGCTGATCACAACGTGAAGGGGAGACAGATCATATCGGTAACTACGCCTTCGCAATTGCGCTACATTTTCAGTGCTAATTCATCCAGAATGAAAACATGGCTGTCCAAATATCAGGACGTGGATGGTTTATTGGAGCAATTGTTGCCCTTACGCGCTTCGTAAAGAAGGTACCCTCCCCTTCTTCCAAAAGCCCAATTAGACTGGCTAACACGTTCTGTAGTGTACGGGGTCTGACCTGACTGTGGGATACGTTGACCAGAGTGACGGGCGTTCCGAGAGATAATGAATTGCGGGGTCTGTACAGACAACTTAGATCTTTCATGAAAGCCTATCTAGACCTTAATCTTATATAACATCCGCGACGTCTTGAAACATTTTCTTTCATTAATCAACGTACGTCCGCGTGGTGGGATATCTTGAATAAGCAGGAGTCACTCGGACACTATTGTACCAAACCTTTGATCATAACCCATGCAATGTCGGGACGTAAGATGGTACAAAACTTGGAAGAAGAAGAGGCCTTCCATAAAAGAAGACACCCTGAAGACAGAACGGTGGTGTTATTTGCAACGTGTAACTGCCTGAATCTAAGCGATATTGCCTTCCCAATTGATGCCGAGCCTTAGGCGCCGGTCTTAAATTGCCTAAAATAGTAATTAATAATTCAGTCAGTTAACGCCGTACATGAATATGGTCCGCGCGGCCTGCTAGACCTCATGGCGCTTGGAACATATATTTGACTTCGATAGCTATCGCCGCAGTCGGCGGCCCTGACTTTCCCTCGACCCATCGTCTGGCGACGAGCTGCTCAAAATCTCGAAATAGAACAACGATACCGAGCCCTGCATGAACCAAGTTTCTTCCGTTTCTTCTTTCTTCTTCTATGGAAATGAACATGCTTTCGATATCTTGACTTCAAAGATTATGACAATTAGCAGTTTCAAATTGCCCTGGATCACACGTGATCCGCGATGCTTTGTTTTCATTCCCTTTGAGGGTGACATAGGTGAGAATTTGACCCGACAGTCCTGTGTAAACTATGACCCCTCTTCCTCCGAAACAATTACCGTTCTATCTGGTAAAAGAAACACTTCAGCCGAAATGCCATCAGGCCACTCGATATAATGGGCTATACCGAAACCCCCGAAAGATAGAGCGCAAAGTAACGCCCCCGGAAGTTGGAGCTCAGATGTTGAACCAAGATCACAACTACAACGTGTCCTGTACTAATCAATAGATCTTACCGCCCTCGACACACCGCTCGGCCATATCTGGGCGCAACATACAATTCAGGCAGTGCGCACCGACACGAAGGCGGTCATCGCAGCTCTGTAACTTTCCTTCCTAAATCTATACTTTATTACTTCTAGTGAGTCATGATTTTTCTGGTGTACACCATGTGTCTCTCATACTCTTTTGCCGTGTATCAGTGCTACGCGCAGTAACATGCACCCATCTAATATCCATCGTTGTACCATTTCCGAGTCAGACACCTAAGCTAAGAAAAATTCCACACCTCTACGCACAGGATAGTGCACCAGCTGAAAGCTATAAAGCTGCGGATGTTTAGACATTATAATCCCAGAACAATTACCCCCTCTCATCTGTTCCCACAAGACGACCATGCCAAAGGACACCAACCCCGCTACCAAGCCCTATCCGCCGCCGCCACCACCTCAACTCAACGATGGCGTGCGCGGCAGGCAGGTGCAACAACGCGACCGCCAAATTGCTCGAGCCTCTGCCCCCAACTACCCTCCGTCGTAT
>Ga0247742_10002982_pt1 | contig 10899 bp, 10 predicted proteins | sample UWRJL208509C2_FD_180944 | JGI IMG/M metagenome (GOLD analysis project Ga0247742, IMG submission 180944) | Plant litter microbial communities from Arlington Agricultural Research Station in Wisconsin, United States - UWRJ-L208-509C-2 | ecosystem: Environmental > Terrestrial > Plant litter >... | reverse complement strand
CGTCGCAATGACCGCAGTCAAAGACTTGAGCACGGCAATATGGGCGCCTTTCTCGCCTTGCGTACCGAATCCAAGGACCTCTCCTCCGCCCTACAAAAGTTATAAACTTTCAGATGCATTGCAGTCTTATGTAGTACGCACCATAGAGTGACCCATGAGGAACAGAGGTACACCATTGAATGTCTTCTTTGCATGCTCAATAGCCCACGCGACATCGCCCATCTGGTCCTTCCAAGAAGTCTTTCCATACGCACTACTCTTGCTTTTCTTGCCCGTCGTGTCCAGGGCAGTCAAACCAAAGCCACGAGAATCATACGTAAAGACTGCAATTCCACGGGCGGCGAGAAGGGGATGGAAATGCGTATAACGACCGATGTGTTCCGCGAAGCCATGGACGAACACGACAGCGGCTGTTGTCGGAACCGTTGGGGTGTATGTACGCGTATAGAAGTTGGTTGCTTGAGGCCCAACCAGCCATTCTTCGGTGTATGCTTGAGACATGACAGGCTCTGGATAGTCGACGCGTGTGGACTCAAAGTCGCTTATATGCGGTGAACCGATGGTGGTGGTCTGGGGAAGAGAGTCTATTCTTGGTCCCCAGCCTCAGACTAGAATATCCTGCCAAATTTAGAAATTTCGGCAGCATTGATGCCGAGAGGTCGAAAATTCATCATCTTTTCCGTTCTGCATGATATTATTACACCTCGAATTCGCTGGATCCCATACAGGTTATGCAGACTTTGAGAGATGCTCTGTGTATACCACAATCCGAGTATTACGTAGTCCCCAACTAAATATACCACCATACCACCAGGCGCTAATTGGACACCTCAAAGGGGCCATTGGTGAGAGAGATCGCCGCTTCAAAGGCGATAAATTGCGTACGGAGGACGGGCAGTAAATTACGAATGCTAACCCCATCCCCTTTTCAGAAATGGTATTAGTGCACCGCGTGACGCGACAGAGAAAGTAAAACTCGCCCCCCCCGAGTTCAAAGTTTTCTTCAAAGGCACTCCAGCCATCGACAAGACTCATCCATCGGCTGCTGACACAATGCGCAGCGAAAAAATACTAGTATCTACTGTGCGTAGAGTCTCACAGGTGGGCGATGATAAATGAACCATAGCGTCAACGGATAAAGGTGTGATGGAATGCTTTGCGTTCGAGCCTAGCCTGAAAGTACAAATACGCACCCTTGCTAAATACACATGAACAGCAGGGTGCCATATCTTTTATCTGTGTTTCACGAACCACTATTATTATTATTATTATTATTATTATCAGTGCAACGACTTCAAGTAATATATCTTTTTGCCTCCGACCATCCCCAATTGGTGGCTGGCATTTGACTGCTACTCCCAAACTGGGTCAAAATATCCTTTTTTGGAGTATCCGGGACCTCAAGCCAGCTCAGCTCTGAGCAACACTAGTCGGGGGCCTGGATTATCCAGGCCCCCGACCAAAAGGTAAACCCCGCAAGAGTCGATCAAAAACCATCGGCGTTAGAAGCTCGGTTGATAGAATTGCGTGTAGCACCTCAGACGGAAATGATAAATAACTACATGCTACACGGGGAATCGTGATACGGCAAGACAATCATATGTCGTACCAGCTCCCTTGTTAGTAAGTGGCCAATAGACCTTCAGATTTAAGCACAGCTCTTCAGTTAATCCTCGCTTGAGGTATCGAAAGATTTTAAAACTTATTTTTGTCTATTCATGTCGATTTTGGGCACCAAATGGAACCACACGAAAGTCTCGAGTATGGACACTGACCAGTATCAATCATTATCCTTTCTGAGTCGAAGTGCTATACCTGTTATGAGAAAATTCCTATATCATCTTGAACTTAGAGCAAATTGAATGGCTAAGCTACGAAGGGCATCAAAGCTTGATCATGATGTTGATACCTGTCGTAGTTCTGGTGTAGTCAGTGTTGTTAAATTACACCCTCTTGATATCGACATGGTTGAGAACCTCGGGTTGAGTGAGCTGCGACACCAGCTCTGTGGTTCATGCGACACGTACTCGTAACATTGTGAAAGCTTGAGGTTTTCCAGCAGGACTGTGCTATGATTTGAACTATTTCTGAAATCGTACCTCGCCAATACTTTCCTCGAGGAATAAAATGTTTGACTATCAGGGAGGATCACAAATGAATATGGACAGAAATCCAAATATTTTCCTAATTACTCTATAATGTAGCTCCTAAGGCTTGTCCATAAACGTCCAGCTGGTCTGTGTGCACATGTCATCTTGATGAGTTGGAGTAAAGATCGTGATGCACCACCCAAGTAAAAGCTATCCTGTTGGATCTCAGATGTAATCGCAGCTAGAAATAGCACCGCACCTCATTACAGAGTTAGAGGTATAAAAGCACAGGACGAACGACCAGAATTCTTCAGCTGGTCTCACCCATACAACTTTCACGCTAACAATCTGCGAAGCAAAACAGCGTTGTGCCCCATCTCCCACATATTCCGGGTCCTTACTTTAAATATAAATTTCAATCCAACCTGATAAACCGCCATGGTCCGAATCACTGTCGCTGCTCTCCTCGCCACCGCTATCACCTCGGTCATTGCCACACCAATCGAGGCCCGCGAACCCCGTAAGTTCCCCAGCCGCATCGGCGCAAAGGCAAAGGGAACCAGAATGTGCGTATTTATCTTGATGGATTACCTATGCTAATGTTGTCTTTAGTAATGGAGTTGTGGGCACAAATAACCAGCCACAGGAAAGCGAACTTGAAGAGGTCGATGCTCGCGAGCCCAAATTCAATATTGGTGGTCTACTCAAAGGGGCTGCCCGTGTTGCCGGAAACTTCATCCGAGAAGATAAAATCATGGCCCGCGAGCCAAGAGGTGGCTTCCGCGGTGGTGCTCGTGGTGGTCACCGCCATGCCAGTGGTGGTGCATCTGAGGCTCGTGAGCTCGAAGTTGAGGAGGTTGGTACTCGTGAGCACAGGGGTGCTTACCACAGTGGTGCTCGTCGCACCAGTGGCCGCCATGCTACTGAGGCTCGTGAGCTCGAAGCTGAGGAGGTTGGTGCTCGTGAGCCCGAGACATGCGGTGGAAATCGTCACTGCAAAAAAGGTCGAACTCCCAATACGCATAGCACCTGCGCTCGTGAGCTCGAAGTTGAGGAGGTCGGTGCTCGTGAGCCCGAGACATGCGGCGGAAATCCTCACTGCAAAAAAGGTCGAAATCCCAATACTCATAGCACCTGCGCTCGTGAGCTCGATGCTCGTGAGCCCAGGACTGCTGGCCGCCATATTCGTGAGCTCGAGGTAGAAGAGATCGGTGCCCGCGAACGAAGGGGAGGCTTCCGCGGCGGTGTTCGGGGAGGTCGAAACGGAGGTCGTCATGCAGCTGCTGCTTACGCCGCGCCTGAGGCACGAGAGGAAAGCGGCTTCAACGTTCGGGAGAGCTCTGAATTTGACGAGCTTGACTAAATATTGGTAGAGTGCAAACTCTTCTAGTGATAAAGTTGTATTAAGATAGCCACCATGCCTGAGAGTCTCGTTGAGATAAGGCCCACAGGTTTATGATGCACCTAGAACTGTACCCATGCGCCGCACGGTGGAGGGGCTTTCAACTTGGTCATTTGTTATAAGTAGCCGTGGTGATATAATAAATGAATTTGAAACATCTCGGATTTATGCGGCAGTCAGCTTGCCGAGTGAGGCAAGAGAGAGAAGAGATCGTATTCTATATGTGGTAGTAGGGTATTAGCAGTATATAGAAGGTATAGAAAGCAGTAGCAAGTGGATGGAAGAACGAAGTGTTCTCTGCCTGGAGAGTGTCTCTTTCTTGACCGAGAGAGAGACTCGCGACGGGCGGGTGGCCCAAGTAATTTGGCACAAAACTCCTCGCCGGGAAGAAAATACGCGATAAATTGGCTTGGCTTACTTTGAATGAAAATAGAGTGGTGGGTGGATGAAAAACTTGCTGGAGAGAGGGACGGCTTCTGAGCGAGTGCCGTTCATGAACGATGATAGAGGCATGGAAAGAGAAGAGACACGTGTCACCCCGCACTGCGCAGGTAAGATCCTGTTTGTACCGCCCCGTGGGTAAATAAAGACGCTAGGCATGATGTTTCCAGAATGGTTCTATCGATGTGCAATTTACTGTAACGCCTTTTCTCAACATTTTTGACCACGTTGTACGGTATATAAATAAGACTTTGGTTGTGTTATGCTCTGTTTCGAGGTACGCATTCCAGCAAATTGCATATCGATAGACTCATTCTGGAAATATCATGCTCAGCGTCTTTATTACCGGCGGGCGATACAAGCAGGATCTTATCTGATTGAGGACGACGGCGGGGCCGGCAGAAGCGCATTGGAGTAGTTTGGAGTATTCTTTTCACCTATCTGGTTAGTATGGCCCAAAGGTAAACAAAGACACAAATTAAAATGAGTTTATCGATATGCAATTTGTGATCAGAACAGCACATCATCAATGCTGCGCCTCATTTTCCAAATTAGGATATTCAGTTAATAAGGCCGAAACACCAAAATTCTATGTGTTAACATAGGGCATGCTCTTGAGTACCTCCCGCCGTACATTTACACTTGTCAGGGTCTAAACTCTCAAAACAGTGACAACACGCGACCCATCACGAAAAGAGGTCTGTAGGATGCGTTGATTTCTTTCATACAATCCATTAGAATTCCCCTCTTCGTTAATGTCGGTCATATTGTGTGAGTTATTATTTTTATTGTATTGATCGTCTATTTGGCAAGATTTCACTACCTTATTCGTCAGGGGAACGATCAGAATCAGCCCTTCGTGAAGAATGGTGTATCCAAACACACACCCAGCGCAAAAGGTAAATATGGTTGATGAAAAATAGGCATGACGTGCATTATATCAAATTCAATGAATGCCTTGATACTTCATGCGATTTTATTCACAAGGACATTGCGAGACGTGAAGTCGTCAAGGAAGATGCACGATTTCTCTGAACCCGGCAGTATTATCACATGACTCATTCAACTCGTATAACTATAAGTAACTTAAAGTATCGTAGCGATCGCATCATTCTTCCATGAGTTCATCTACTGCCAGTGGCGGATGTCTGTTGCCTGCACCCGGAGGGATCCACCATAGTCCTTACAAGCCACGAGGACGGGCTTTCGATCGCTCTAGGGCTGGGTTTGTGATAATTAAACACCATCATCGAAAAACTTGCGAACATAAAGAATAACATTTAGAAAAGGGAGAGTATCCTAATTCCGTGTCAAATTGTGACCACCTACATTGATCAATTCCTGTATCTGAGACATTGGGTGGTAATTTCAGGTAATTTCAGGTCCATAGCTCAGCAAATATCTCTGTCAAATTTGTTGATATCTTCTTCGACCATTTTGGCAACAACGTAAGATCAAAGGCTCAATGATAAGCAATGGGACAGCGTGGTTTCGTCTAGTACTCTCTACCCCAAATCCCCGTCAGCAACGTCACCAATCCAAATCTTTCGCTGGTGGATCCCACGCATGAACTGCAGGAGAAGACTAGCTCCACCCGAAGTGGTTATAGAGCTTATTTGAGAGGCACACGCCGATCAACGAGCTTCCTCTGAGTTCGTGAGAACTCGCTCTAACTAAATCTGTACCTCCTTTAATCTTATAATTTTGAGACACGGCCGTTGGATTTAGGCTTCAATTCTAAGGTGTGGAATACCGCATGGGCAAGGGCAGCTGGAACAGTGTTCGCACCGAAGTGATTTACATAGACCTTGACGCGATTTCCCGAAGGGGTTGACAAGTTACTACTAGTGTCTTGATTAGATGGTCACTTTTATTTGGCATACGGCAGAATTCGGTGTCTCAAGCTTTAGAATTCAGTCATCGATCCAGCGAACTGTCGCTTCGGTGGCCACAGGAACTTTGAGCCATTTATGTAGATTTGAAACTGACAAAGGTGCCACTGAAAGATTTCAAATCCTCATCGCCAATTGGTTTAGTCAGTTTTCAAATTCTAGAGCCGCCGATCTAGAGGATATCTCATCTATGAGAGAAAATTAAATGGACTGTACGTGTACATGTATGCGCCTGCGTCCGGTCAGTCGTAAAAGAGAGATATATACTGTGTAAATTGCCGGTTATTGTGATAAGCGATAATGGGCATGGGCGCTTACTAGACGATGCGTAGTTTCCCGCGCTTCATCTGGCAGGAATCATGCTCACGGTCTTGGGCGGACTAGACTGATCATGGGTCATTAGGAATATCGGCATCCCTCTTGCCACAAACAGTCACCAGCAAAGGCTTAACAGCGCCCGTACGGAATATTGAACCTGTCGAGCTTACTTTCGAGTTTCCGTTTGTCGCTGAAGTCCGAGATTGCCGTCTATCCCCATGTTATGCCTACCAACGCTTTGGGCGCTACTGGTACAATTGCTGGCGCATGTCCGCCAAGTCCACCTCCCTCGCGGAATATAGTAGGATTTGTATTAGGATTCTGAGTTACTCGAGGATTACTTGGATTATAAGATTTCTGGTCCTTCTACCTCAACATCAGCGCCGATATCACCAAGGAGCAGTACAGGTCGGAGCCGTCCTGGCACCGAAACAAAGTTGTGTTTGGATTGCCGTACCTTAATTTCCAAAGGAGAATTGCTTTGATTAACCTCAATTGTATGACTGACGTATAATTACTTGCTTGGCGGTGAGTCCGGACAAGTATAAAAGCTCTGAGGAACCATTTCAATTCGTCACCAGATCGAAAGGCTCAGCGTCCAAGCATCTATCAGTTCACATCCACTATGAAGTTCTCTGTTGCGTTCGTTCTTGCTCTGGTCTCCGTCGTTATTGCGACCCCCACTCCTGAAATTGTGGAGGCAACCCTCCTTGAGGACATGGATAATGGCGATCTCACTCTTCCTCCACCTGTCGGCCAGGAGATTCTTGAGTTCCGTGGTAAGTTTTCTTATATACTCTTTTTGCTCTCTATTCCATAGCTTATCTTCTTGTAGATGTTCTCGTGGACAAGACTCTCAGCTCGCATAACGCTGCCCGAAAGAACTATGGAGCGAAGCCTCTTGCATGGAACAGTGCTCTCTACCCTGACACTTTGGCCTATGCGAAGCGTTGCAAGTTCGAGCACAGGTAAAATAATTGTATCCTATCAGCCTCAGATCTTGTTCTTACGCGCTATGTAGCAACGGGGGTGGAAAATACGGAGAGAACCTCGTAAGTGATTGACATTAATGGTCCTCGATTTACACTGATGTCAAAATTCTAGTTTGCTGGCTCTGGCATAAATGACGCATCTGTTGGTGTTTCCAAAGCCGTTGATTCATGGATGTCCGAATCATGTGAGTAACAAGTAGTTTCTGCTACAACACTGCCTAACTTGCTTCTTAGCCAAGTACAACTGTACGTATAGACCTACTAAGACATGATCCATAAGTTTAAAAATTTTACAGACAATAATCCTGTCTTCCAGCCAGGCACTGGACACTTCACTCAAGTACGCAGTTCTTCTCATCTCACGACCTTTCGCTCACCTTCTGTTCCAGGTTGTATGGAAAAGTAGCACTGGTGTAGCATGTGCTGGCGTTGTGTGCCCCAAGGGAACGATCTTCCCTACCCTGGCGGCCATGAACGTCGTCTGCCGCTACACGCCTCCTGGAAATTTCCAGGGCAGATTCCGGTATGTCTCGTTTCCTCAGACTTGACTATCCCTCATTACTAATATTAATCATTGCCTACAGCGAGAATGTTGGAAGGCATATCTGAGGAACTCGATGTACAAATAATCACCCGTTGCACTTGATATCATAGGCTTGAGTTAACCGCTAATGGCTCACCCGTGTGAGACCGTTGCTCAGTCAAGACCGGCCATTTCTCCTCTGATACATCGCTCGGACTCTTCCCTACAATGTATCCACTTCTTTATTCAAAATACAACCTATTCCCAATTATAGATTTACTAAGCGAAGTCGGAAAGCTGAGAATGGTCGACATTACCACGTAGATCAGAGGGATCTGACTAAAAACATGGCTTAGTGTTTTCTCCGCATTACAGAGGTTGCATTCCCACTGTGCCATGAAACATATGTAGGCTCTGCATCAATTTGCCGTTCGAAGCTTCGGCTGGCGCCTGAAATGCAAACGCGGTAGCAGAGGTTTGAATGAATCGAGTTACATCTGAGAAGAATGAGATGTTTGGCTCATTCTACATCAGATCTCCGCCAACAACGTCGATGTCGTACAATGGAAGGACGAGTGCAACTGGATTAATAATTGCTGATACATTCCACGCATTGTCGCAGAGGGCACACCTTGGACACTGCCGACCAACCCGAAATGGTTTCATATCCTCCTTGGATTTGTGGCTTCGAATTTGAGCTATCCGATTTGGGCTGTAGTAAGGCGTGGGATGCGGGGGCATTCAAGCGTCAAGCTTCAAGTTTTAAAGTTGCGGGGAATTGACGACGTGCGAGGCCACTTTGTATCTGCATGAAGTAGCGAAGTAGATCTACAGACAGTCACAGAGAACATACGCTCGAATAAGATCGGGCCAGTCATTGAGAACATAGCTAGGAGTCCGAGCAAGGATGTAAGTAGTTGAATTCAGGCTGAAGCGCGATGTCATTGACCGTCACGTGATCGTTTCATCCGACTCCGAGCCGACGTCGTTCGCCATCGCTTACCCACCTCCGTCCTCTACCTCCGCCACCACAAAGTGCACCCAAATCCCTGCACAAACCGTCGGTATCCGCGCAGGCGCTACCCGTATAGCATCTCTATTCTCAGGATGCTCGGTCTATGGGCAAGGTCCTGTATACGGCCTCCCGTGTCGGGCTCAAGTTTGAGCACCATGACCTACGCGAGACCATCCCCCGTCCGGGGATACCACGTCTTATCGGGTACCACGACTTCCGTGCCTCGAAGTACACAATACAGAATACTGCTAAATATACGGAGGCACCCTTCAAGACTCTCAATATGTTGGCCGACACGACGATTCAATTCGACACAACCTACATCATCAAGTCCTAGCTCCAGTGCATCTTCCTCATCTACTCCGGCCACTAATACTCCGTCGTCGTCAACACCGAAAAAGTCACTCTTATCACGGCTTCTACCTGCTTCTGTCGCTGCTAAGACACCACAGAATACCTCCTCATTCAGGAAGATCATGGCTTTAGCCAAGCCGGAAAGCAAACCACTGCTCATAGCTATGGGCCTGCTGTTGACATCCTCCGCGGTATCGATGAGCGTGCCATTTACTATTGGAAAACTCATCGATTTCTTCTCATCCTCTACTCCAGTGAGTAGTTCGCCTAACCTGCGTTTAAATGCTTATTGATTTATTCGTTCAAGGTGATTCCATTTGGCCTGTCAATATGGCAGGCTTCGGCCGGACTTTTTCTTCTTTTCACGCTCGGGGCTGTTGCAAACGCTGGCCGTGCAATGCTCATGCGGTTATCAGGTTTGCTTTGAGTGCTATTGTGACTTCATGTCCTGACAACGTATCCCCTAAGGCCAACGGATCGTGGCCCGTCTACGAGAGCGGACATATGCCGCAACACTCAGACAGGAAGTGGAATACGTGGAAAAGGGAGAGGGTGATGCTATCAGTCGACTCACTGTTGACACGAGCATAGTCGGAGAGAGGTACGCAATTTGTCCATTCCGGTAGATGTTCGGGCTTCGATACGGCATACCTAGTGTCACCCAGAACTTGTCCGATGGTGTGCGGGCAGTCGTTATGTCTTCTGTGGGATGTGGGTCGTATACTATCTCTATGAGATATGCTATGTTGATTTTTCTGTGTAGTGGGCGCTATGTTTTGGGTCTCTCCGACCCTCACAATGCTAATGCTTTCAGTCGTTCCTCCTGTCGTTGTTGGGGCTGTAAGTCACAACCCACCTCCAACTACGCGCGTCCCTCATAATGATATAGGCTTTCTACGGTCGCTATGTCAAGCAATTATCAAACCGCACTCAAGAGGCTATCGGAGAACTGACCAAGGTTCGTTTCAATTCAATTGGCCGATATGGTAATTCACAATCCATTTTTGATAGGTCGCCACAGAGGCTTTGTCAGCTCTGCGGACGGTTCAGTCGTATAATGCCATTCCCCAGGAAGAGGCCAAGTTTCACAATAAGGTGACAGATGTGGTAACGCTTGCAAGGAAAGAGGCGATCGCGAGTGGCATCTTCTACGGTAGCATGGGCTGGAGTGGAAACATCACCATATTGTGTCTTTTGGGCTATGGTCTGTAGCTCAGCTGCCTTTGGTCTGCTGGACAAGTCTTGCTGAGCGTCTGTCAACAGGCGGTACACTGGTGTCTCGTGGCGAGATCTCGGTCGGAGCGTTGACCAGTCTTCTTATGTATACCGTCTACGTCGGAAGCGGCCTGCAAATGCTCACGTATGTCGTCCTTCCATCTTAATGATTGATTTATCTCATGGAATTCCTTCAGGGGTTTTTTCGTATGTTGCCCATTTTCTTTATTAGCAGAATACCGGTCTAAGTGAGTTCTAGTCCTCCATCATGCGTGGGATAGGTGCAGGTGTACGTGTCTTCGAAGTTTTAGACCGCACACCCGCTATTCCCTATGGCGTGGGTGAGGAAGTACCGAAAGGCCACCTTGGAACCATAAAATTTCACAGGGTGCATTTTGAATACCCCAGCAGGAAAGGAATACAGATTCTCAAGGATTTCAACCTGGAAATTGGTGTTGGCGAAAGTGTGGCGATTGTGTATGTGTCTCCCACTGCTGAGTATCCACCGAGATTGATGACTGACTCCTCGTGATTAGTGGAGAGAGCGGGGGTGGAAAGTCTTCTATCCACTCTCTTCTCCTACGATACTACGATCCTATCCAAGGAAAGGTTACATATGACGGCAAAGGTGAGCTTGGGTTGCATCATAGGGTCCTG
>Ga0247742_10002981_pt1 | contig 10902 bp, 11 predicted proteins | sample UWRJL208509C2_FD_180944 | JGI IMG/M metagenome (GOLD analysis project Ga0247742, IMG submission 180944) | Plant litter microbial communities from Arlington Agricultural Research Station in Wisconsin, United States - UWRJ-L208-509C-2 | ecosystem: Environmental > Terrestrial > Plant litter >... | reverse complement strand
GCCTGGCGGGTGTGGGACACCGGACACCGGGTGCTCTACGCGGGCGACCTGGTGGCGAACCACCCGGCGATCGACCCCGCGCGGCACTCGTACTACTACCGCCTCAACGCGCGGAACCGCGTGTGGCTGGCCAAGCGCAACCTGCCGTGGATCCTCGTGCCGTTCTACGTGGGCAGCTGGACGGGAATCCAGCTACTGAGGTCGATCCGCCGACCGGCCGGGCTGGCCGCGTGGTTCGGCGGATGGGCCGCGGGGTGGCGCGAGAAGCCGGGCGGCCGACGGAGCATCAAGTGGGTAACGGTGTGGCGCATGACGCGTGCGGGCCGTCCGCCGCTGGTTTGATGGTCTCGTGCCACTGAGACAAGACTTTGCGACCGCCCGCCGGCTCGTGCGCAACATCCTCAACTCGCGCCGCAACCGGGCCGCTGTCGCGCGGCAGTCGTTCGACCACCCGCAGCCCGCGCCGGGCACCGTCAAGATCGCCGTCTACTTCGCCGACACGAAGGTGAACCTGTACCAGATCCGTCAGTGGTACGCGCCGCTCGCCGAGCTGGCTGCGACTTGGCCGGTTGCGATCATCGCGCGAGCTCCCAGCAGCGTCCTCGCTCTCTGGGACGAGTCGCCCGTGCCCGCGGTGTACCTGCGCAGCGTCGCCGACCTTGAGCGCTTCGTTCAGACGCAGGACATCCGAATCGTGTTCTACGTCAACCAGAACGCCAAGAACTTCCAGATGTTCCGCTACGGCCGCATGTGGCACGTTTTCATCAACCACGGTGAGAGCGACAAGATGTACATGACGACCAACCAGTTCAAGGCGTACGACTACAGCTTCGTCGCGGGGGATGCCGCGGTCGACAGGTTGAGCCACAAACTCTGGGACTTCGACCTCAAGCGGCGTGCGATCAAGATCGGGCGGCCGCAGGCCGATCATCTTGACGGCGAGCTGCCTTACACTCCCGACGGCCGCACGGTGGTGCTGTACGCCCCGACGTGGGAGGGCGACCGCGCTGCTGCGGCGTACGGCTCGATCGCGACGCACGGCGTTGCGCTCGCGGCATCCCTGCTCGCGTCGCCCCAGCACCGCCTCATCTACCGGCCGCACCCTCGCAGCGGCGTCGTCGACGCGGAGTACAAGGCGGCGAACGAGACGATCATCGCCGCGATCGCGAAGGCGAACGCTGCAGACCCGAGTGCGCAGCACGTGTTCGACCAGGGCAACGCCCTCGGCTGGCAGCTGGCCGCGGCGGATGTCGCGATCACCGACATCTCGGCGATGGTCTACGACCGGCTCGCCACCGGGAAGCCCCTGCTCGTGACAAGGCCCGTTGCTCCAGAGGCCGAGGTCGACGACACCGGATACCTCGGCGCTGCGGAGTGGCTGTCGGCGCCGGAGGCCGCAGACATCGTGTCGATCGCGGATCGGGTGCTCAACGATCAGGAAGCTCAGGATCGCCTGAAGTACTGGGTCGAGCGCCACTTCGGCGACACGACGCCGGGCGAGGCCACCAGGCGCTTCCGGGCCGCGATCTCCAAGCTCATGAAGGAGTGGGAGAAGCACGAGAAGCTGCACATCGACGACGCGCGCGGAAGCGAGGGCGACCCGTTCGACGACGAGGACGAGGATTCCGCCCCCGGCGAGAACTGAGCTCTACAGGTTCACGCGCCAGAGGTACTCGACCCCGCTGGGGCGGAACCAGCGCAGCACGGCCAGCGCACCCGGGCCCCGGTGGCGGTCGTCGATGGTGATCTCGAGCTCTTCGCCCGGCTGCAGCTTGACCGGGTTGTTGGCGGCCAGTGCGCTCGCGCCGTGGATGATGACGGCCACACCGTGCACGGGCTCGTCGCCTAGGTTGTGGAACCTATAGGTCGGCGGCTGACTGTCGAAGCGGAACGGTACGCGATAGGCATCCTCATACATGTATGAAGAATAGCCCCGACCCGCGACAACTCACTCGACGGGCGGCTCGATCGCCTTCGGGCTGCGGCGGGGGAGCGCCGGCATGCGGAGGCGCCTGGTGCCGACCTCGCGCGGCGGACGCGCGGCCTTCGGCTGCTTCGGGATGATGGCCAGCCACTCCGGGAAGGCCGCCGGGGGCGGGCCGAAGCCCTCGCGCGATGCGCGCACGATCTGCCGGCCGAGCAGGTGGTTGCCGCCGCCGCCCACGACGGCGCCGATGCCGAACGGGATGAGCCTGCCGACCACGTTCGTGCCCTGTGCCACCGCGAACTTCTTGAGGAACGTCGTCTTGATGCGGTCGGCGATCGGGCCCATGATCGCGCGCGGCATGCTCTTGGTGATCATCTCGCCCCAGAACACCGACTTGCCGCCACCGCCGGCCGCCTGGCCTGCGAGCTGCTTGACGAGGTCGCTGCCGGCGGTGCCGAGCACCATCGTCATGACCAGGGCGCGCGCACGATCGGGGTCATCGACGACGATGCCGTGCACCTCGGTGATCGACTGGGCGAACAGCGCGCTCGCCTCGAGGAACCCCGCAGTCTCGACGCCCGAGAGAGCGAGTGAGGCGCCCGTGCCGATCGCGGGCACCGCGGCGCTCGCGCCGACTAGTGCGCCGCCGGTCGTCACGGCGGCGAGGTAGCGGCGCTCGAGCGTGCGGATGATCTCCTCGGGCGTCGCGTTCGGGCGGCCTCGGCGGATACTGCGGATGTGGGCGAGAACGACCGGGCGCTGCACGGTGAGCACTCGGTCGATGCCGCGAACGACCATCGGGTTGGAGACCTCGATCTCACGGGACTTGGCCATGGCTCAACCGTAGTCGACGGGCCCGATCGGGAACTGGGGGTTCAGTTTTCGTAGTCGGCGTTGTAGCGGTCGAGGACCTCGTCGATCGAGGCGTCGAGCACGAGCGAGCCCTTGTCGAGGTAGAGGCCGCGGGTGCAGAACCGGCGGAGGTCCTTCTCGTTGTGAGAGACGAAGAACAGGGTGCGGCCACCGGCGAGGAGCTCCTCGATGCGCTGGTAGCACTTCTCGCGGAATCCCTTGTCGCCGACGGCGAGCACCTCGTCGACCAGGATGATCGGCTCCTCAAGGCGGGAGATCACGGCGAAGGCGATGCGCACGCGCATCCCGCTGGAAAGATGCTTGTAAGGGGTGTCGAGGAAGTCGCCGATCTCGGCGAAGTCGATGATCTCGTCGAACCGGGCGTTGATCTCCGCCTTCGTCATGCCGTGGAGCCCGGCCGTGAGGTAGACGTTCTCGCGCACGGTCAGGTCGTCGACAAAGCCGCCGGTGATCTCGATGAGCGGCGCGACACCGCCGTGCACGCTCACGGAGCCCTCGTCGGGCAGGATCACCTCGGCCACGAGCTTGAGCAGCGTCGACTTGCCCTGGCCGTTGCGGCCGACCACGCCGATCGCCTCACCCTGCTGCACGTCGAAGCTCACGTCGCGCAGCGCCCAGAACTCATTGGCGCGAGCGCGGCGCTTGCGGCCGGCGAACAGGTCTTTGAAGCTGCGGCGCGCGCGGCGGTTCCGCTTGAACCGGATGCCAGCGCCCTGCACCCGGATGACCGGCGCGGCCACTAGATCTCCTTCAGCACTGCGCGCTCGGTGCGGGTGAACACGAGGACGCCGACGACGAAGATCACGACGGTCACCGCGGCACCGATCCCGATGGTGAGAAGGTCGAGCTGCTCGGGGAAGAACGCTGCGCGGTACATCGAAAGGATGCCTGTGAGCGGGTTGAAGCTGGCGATGAGGTGAAGGCTCTTCGGCAGGTCGGTGACGCCGTAGATGATGGGGCTCGCGTAGAACAGGAAGCGCAGGGCGAGCTTCGTCGCCCGCTCGAGGTCGCGGAAGAAGATCACGAGCGGTGCCACGATGAGGCCGACGCCGACGGTCAGCACGGCCTGCATCACGATCGCGAGCAGGAAGTACACGGCCTCCCAGTTCAGAGTCGCGCCGGCGAAGATCGCGAAGGCGGCGAGCACCGGCAGGCTGGCGATGAACTCGATGCCCTTCGAGAGCACGAGCCGCACCACCCAGATCGTGCGGGGGATCTTGGTGGACCGGATCAGCTTCGCCTCGCGGATGTAGGCGCGCGTTGAGTCGGAGATCGCCCCGTTGAACCACATCCACGGCAGCAGGGCCGAGAGGAGGAAGACGATGTACGGCTCGTTGCCGGCGCCGCGGTGGAAGACCTGCGTGAAGACGAACCAGTAGATGCCCGCCATGACGAGCGGATCGAGGATCGACCAGAGGTAACCGAGGGCGGAGGTCGAGTACCGCACGCGCAGATCGCGAACGGTCAGCAACCACAGCGATCGCCGGTAGCGGTCGAAAGGGGAGCGCGGGGGGCGCACTACATCGATCGCGGACACGCGCTCTATCGTATGGCTATCGCGGATCGAGCCGCGGAGCTCAGTCACACGAAGAGGTTCGCGCGCTCCAGGTCTTCAGCGAAGTCGATCTCGACCGCGTACAGGTCGGAGATGTCGACGGGCTCGATGCGGATCTTGTCCTGCTCGATGGCGAGCTCAATGCCGCGCTCGAAGTAGTCCTGGTCGCCGACGCGCTTGAGCTGGCGCAGGAGCACGGCCTTGTCGTCGCGCGAGATGTAGTTGATACCGACGGCCTCGCCGAGCCCGCCGACGACGGTCTTCGAGAGCTCCTTGATGTAGCCCTCAGCGTCGGTCGTGTACTTGACCTCCTCGTCAGACACCTTCGCGGTGTTGACGGAGACGAACGACTGGTCGCGGGCGACCATCTTGGCCGCGCGCTCAAGGGCGGTCGGGTCGAAGACCACGTCGCCGTTCATCCACAGGACGCCGCCGGGCGCCGAGGCCTGCAGGGCGCGCATGAGGCTCTTGGACGTGTTGGTCTGGTCGTACTGCTCGTTGTAGACGAACGACGCCTCCGGGAATGCCTCGATGATGTGCTCGAGCTTGTAGCCGACGACGACCGTGACCTGCGCGTCGTTGCCGAACGCGTGGCGGATGTTGTCGAACTGCTGCTTCATGATGGTGCGGCCGTCGGCGAGCTCGGTGAGCGGCTTCGGCAGCGAGCGGCCGAGACGGCTGCCCATGCCGGCGGCGAGGATTACGATCTGCGTGGTCACGAGGTGGACTCCCTGGTTGTGTCAGGTCCCCGGTTTTCAATAGCTGGGCGAGAACTGTTTGCCTAGCGTTAACCATGGGGATGCTATGTGGACACACCTTTGTGCTTGATCCAGAGTATCGACGGCACCTGTGTAGAACACGGGAACTGCCGGGTTGTTGCCTATTTGTGATGCTAGCTCAAGAGGCGCTCGAAGGCTTGGTAGGTTTGTGCAGTGGACAACGCCCCAGACTCCGGCCCCGCCAAGAAGCCGACGCCTCGGACGAGCAACCGTCCCAGCGGTACTCGCAAACCGCCCCCCGTGCGCACTGCTACCGGCCGCAAGCCCGCCGCCAAGCCTCCCGTCACGCCTGTCGTGCCGCCGGTGGAGGAAGCCCCGGTCGAACCGGTCGACGCAGCAGTAGAAGAGCTCGAATTCGAGGATGCCACGGTGCTGTCGCCGCGCGACGCCGAACTACGCGAGCAGGCCGAGGAGCCCGTTGAGGTTGAGGCTGAGGCAGTCGCGGAGGTCGAGGTCGAGCCTGAGGCCGACGTCGTCGCGGAAGCGGAGCCCGAGCCTCTCGCTGAAGCTGAAGCTGAGACTGAGACTGAGACTGAGGCTGAGGCCGAGGTCCAGCCTGAAGTAGACCCGAGCACGGAGCCAGCGGCCGTGACCGCGAGCTCGCCGGGATTCGCCGCGAGCGTTGCTGCTTGGGGCCGACGGGTTGCCGCGGCATCCACCGCCCACATTGCCGCCGTGCGCGAGCAGCGTGCGGCGCGCACGACCGCGACGGATGACGCGCCCTCGACGACCGTCGTCGCGACGAAGCCCAAGGGCAAGCAGAAGTCGGGCAAGGAGCTGTTCCCCGAGGTGGCCGCGGGCACGAAGGGCTCGACCACCGTGCTCTCCGTGCGCGGCCTCACGAAGAGCTTCGACGGCAAGCTCGCCGTGGACGGCGTCGACCTCGAGGTCAAGGTCGGTGCGTTCTACGGCATCGTCGGCCCGAACGGCGCGGGCAAGACCACGACCCTCTCGATGATCACGGGCCTGCTGCGGCCTGACTCGGGCACGGTAGTCGTCAACGGCTCGGACGTGTGGACCGACACTGTGCAGGCGAAGCGGATGATGGGCGTGCTGCCCGACCGACTGCGCCTGTTCGACCGCCTCACGGGCGGCCAGCTGCTCTACTACGCGGGCGTGCTCCGCGGGCTCGACAATGTCGTGGTGCGGGAGCGCACTGCAGACCTGGCCCACGCGTTCGGCCTCGAGGAGTCCCTCGGCCGACTGGTGAGCGACTACTCCGCCGGCATGACGAAGAAGATCGCGCTGGCGGCTGCGATGATCCACTCGCCGCGGCTGCTCGTCCTCGACGAGCCGTTCGAGTCCGTCGACCCGGTGTCGGCCGCGACAGTGACCCAGATTCTCAAGAAGTACGTGTCGGCAGGCGGCACCGTGGTGCTCTCGAGCCACAGCATGGACCTGGTCCAGCGGATCTGCGACCACGTCGCGGTCGTGGTGCGCGGGGAGATCCTCGCCGACGGCACCATGGCGGAGGTGCGCAACGGGCAGACGCTCGAGGAGCGCTTCGTCGAGCTCGCCGGCGGGCGCACGACCGTGGAGGGGCTCGAGTGGTTGCACAGTTTCTCCGACTGAAGCTGACGCTGCTCGCCAACAACTTCAGGCGCCCGGCCGGCCAGTTGGCCGGCATGGTGATCGGCCTGCTGTACGGCCTCGGCCTCGCCGCAGTTGTCACCGCCGGGCTGGGCGGCCTACGGTTCGCGACGCCCGACATCGCTCGTGTCATCCTGATCGTGTTCGGCGCCATCGTCGTGCTCGCGTTCCTGCTCCTGCCGCTCGCGTTCGGGGTTGACGACAGCATCGACCCGCGCAAGTTCAACCTGTTCGGCATCAAGACGGGGCGTCTTGCCCTGTCGCTCGTGATCGCCGGCGCCGTGAGCGTGCCGACCCTTGTCGTCGCGATCTTCTCCATTGCGCAGATCGTGACGTGGTCGCGCGCCACCGTGCCGCTGCTGTTCTCCCTGCTTGCGGCCGTGCTCATCGTCCTGACCTGCGTACTCGCGGCCCGCGTCTCGGCCGGAGTCGCCGCCGCGTTCTTCTCGTCGCGCCGCTCGCGCGACGCCTCGGGCATCGTGCTCGTGCTGGTGCTCGCAATCCTGGCGCCGCTCGTCGCCCTCGGCGCGACCACCGACTGGCAGGCCCAGGGGCTGCCCGTGATTCGGCGCATCGCGGCGGTCGTCTCCTGGACTCCCTTCGGCGCCGCCTGGAGCGCTCCCGGCGACGCCTCGCTCGGGCGGCTCGACGTGGCTTGGCTGAAGATCGCGATCGCCGTCGTGTTCGTCCTCGTGCTGTGGGTCGCGTGGCGCGCGCTCGTCGCGGACATGCTCCTGCGCCCGCAGCCTCTGGCCGCCGCCCGCCACTACGCGGGCCTCGGCTGGTTCGAGCGGCTGCCCGCCACCCCGCTCGGAGCCATCGCCGCCCGCAGCCTCAGCTACTGGGGCCGGGATGCCCGCTATCGCGTCTCTCTCGCGGTGATCCCGATCGTGCCCATCGTGATGGTGGTCGCACTTCTCATCGCCGGGGTTCCCGCGAACTTCATCGTCTGGGTTCCCGTGCCGGTGATGTGCCTCTTCCTCGGTTGGACCGTGCACAACGACATCGCGTACGACAGCTCCGCGTTCTGGGCGCACGTCTCCGCCGACACCAAGGGCACCGACGACCGCTGGGGCCGCATCGTCCCCGCGCTGCTGCTGGGCATCCCGCTCGTACTCATCGGGAGCTTTGCGAGCGCGCTGGTCGTCAGCGACGTCTCGATCTTCCCCGGGCTGGTCGGCCTCAGCGTGTGCGTGCTGCTCGTCGCCCTGGGCGTCTCAAGTGTGATCTCGGCCGGATTCCCCTACCCCGCGGTTCACCCCGGCGACAGCCCGTTCGCGCAGCCGCAGGCGGCCGGGAGCAGTGGCTCGGTCATCCAGTCGCTCTCATTCTTGGTCACGGTCGTGCTCGCCTCACCGGTCGTCGTGCTCGTGTTCCTCTTCCCGGCGCTGCCTTCCGTGCAGTGGCTCGGCCTGGGACTCGGCGCCGTCATCGGTGCCGGAGCCCTCGTGGGCGGTGTGTTCTGGGGCGGCCACCTCGTCGACAAGCGGGCGCCCGAGCTGCTGGCGTTCACCCTGCAGAACTAGGGCCTGCGCCTGCGCCGCTGGGCCGCCCAGACGTAGAATCGCAGGATGGCTGACCTCGACCAGACCGGCGGCGGAACCGACACGCTGGACCGCGAACTCGAAGAGCTCCTCTCGAAGGAGCTCGTCGAAGACGGCGATCACGAGCGCTTCTCGCACTACGCGCCGAAGAACAAGATCATGGAGTCCGCGCTCACCGGGAAGCCGGTGCTCGCGCTGTGCGGCAAGCTCTGGGTGCCGGGGCGCGACCCTCAGAAGTTCCCGGTGTGCCCGGAGTGCAAAGAGATCTACGAGAAGCTGAAGGACTAGCTCCTACGCGTAGACCGTGGGGATCGCGGGCTCGCCGCGGCTGAGGCGGAACGCGTCGTCGGGCAGCTCGGCGATGGCCTGCTCGTGGTGGTCGCGGGCGAGGGCTGTGCCCTCCGGTCCGGTGTAGCGGGCGTCGGCGACGCCGGCGGTGAGCAGCGGGACGAGCAGCGGGCGCTCGGCGGTGGCGGTGGGGGTGGAGTCCACGTAGATGGTCTCCGCCTTGGCGATACCTGAGGAGTGCAAGGACCGCACGGGGTACTTGCGCCCGCCGACGGTTGCCTTGGCCGCGGACTTCTTGGCGACGTTGACCCAGTCGCCCGCGGCATCCTTGTGCGCTACAAGCTTGTAGACCATGCCGGAGGCGGGCTCGCCCGACCCGGTGACGACCGACGTGCCGACGCCGAACGAGTCGACGGGGGCCGCGCGCAGGGCCGCGATCGTGTACTCGTCGAGGTCGTTGGTGACCGTGATGCGCGTTCCGGTGGCGCCGAGGGAGTCGAGCTGGGCGCGCACGGCGGCCACCTGCGCGGGGAGGTCTCCCGAGTCGATACGCACGGCTCCGAGGGAGGTGCCCGCGACCTTGACCGCGAGCTCGACGGCGGCCGGGATGTCGTAGGTGTCGACGAGCAGCGTCGTGCCCGGGCCGAGAGCGTCGACCTGCGCCTGGAACGCCTCCTCCTCCGTGTCGTGGAGGAGGGTGAAGGAGTGCGCGGCGGTCCCCATGGTCGGGATGCCGAACGAGCGCCCGGCCTCGAGGTTCGATGTGGCGCCGAACCCGACGATGAAAGCAGCCCGGGCTGCCGCCACCGCCGACCGCTCCCCGGTGCGGCGGGAGCCCATCTCGGCCAGCGGCCGGCCGGACGCGGCGGACACCATGCGCGCCGCCGCGGAGGCCACGGCGGAGTCGTAGTTGAGCACGCTGAGCGTGAGTGTCTCGAGGATGACGGCCTCGGCGAAGGTGCCGTCGACGACGAGGATGGGGGAGCCGGGGAAGTAGAGGTCGCCCTCCTGGTAGCCGGTGATCGTGCCGCGGAAGCGGAAGTCCGCGAGCCAGTCGATGGTGTCGGGGCGCACGACGCCTGCCGTCCGCAGCCAGGAGAGCTCGGCATCCCCGAAGCGGAAGTCCTCGATGAGCGACAGCAGCCGCCCGGTGCCGGCCACGACGCCGTAGCGCCGCGTCTCGGGCAGGCGGCGGGCGAAGACCTCGAACACGCACTCGCGCTCGTGGGTTCCGCTGCCGATCGCGGCGTCCAGCATGGTCAGCTCGTACCTGTCGGTCAGCAGCGCGGTGCTCATGGGTCGAGCCTAGTAACCTCGTAACCGTGACCGACGCGCCCATTGGAGTCTTCGACAGCGGCGTCGGCGGGCTCACTGTGGCGCGCGCGATCATCGACCAGCTGCCGCGGGAGTCCATCCTGTACGTGGGCGACACGGCCCACTCGCCCTACGGTCCGAAGCCCATCGCGGAGGTGCGCGGCTACGCGCTCGCCGTCATGGACGACCTCGTGGCCCAGGGCGTGAAGGTGCTGGTCATCGCGTGCAACACCGCAAGTGCCGCCATGCTCCGGGATGCCCGTGAGCGCTTCACCGACGGATACGGCATCCCCGTGGTGGAGGTGATCCAGCCTGCCGTGCGCAGCGCGGTGCGCCAGACCCGCAACGGACGGGTGGGTGTCATCGGGACGGTCGGCACGATCAAGTCGAAGGCGTACGAGGATGCCTTCGCCGCCGCATCCGGACTCGAACTGTTCACCCAGGCGTGCCCGCGCTTCGTCGAGTTCGTCGAGGCCGGAATCACGAGCGGCCCCGAGCTCTTCGCTGTCGCGGAGGAGTACCTCGCGCCGCTCAAGGCCGCGCAGGTCGACACCCTCGTGCTCGGCTGCACGCACTACCCGCTCATGTCGGCCGCGATCCAGTACGTCATGGGCGACTCGGTGACGCTCGTGTCGAGCGCGGAGGAGACCGCTTACGACGTGTACCGCACCTTGGTTGCGCACGGGCTCGAGCGCACGGCGACGACGCCAGCGGTGCACGAGTTCGAGGCGACGGCTGACACTGCCGCCTTCAAGAAGCTGGCTGCGCGATTCCTCCCCGAGGTCGCCAGCGTCGAGTCGTTCGAGACCGGATCCATCCCCATACAGAGAGAAGCACGATGACCAGGCATGACGGCCGCGAGGCGAACCAACTGCGCGAAGTCACGATCGAGCGCGGGTGGAGCGACCAGGCGGAGGGCAGCGCCCTCATCTCCTTCGGGCGCACCAAGGTGCTGTGCACCGCCTCCTTCACCAACGGGGTGCCGCGCTGGCTGACGGGCAAGGGCAAGGGGTGGGTCACGGCGGAGTACGC
>Ga0247742_10002980_pt1 | contig 10905 bp, 10 predicted proteins | sample UWRJL208509C2_FD_180944 | JGI IMG/M metagenome (GOLD analysis project Ga0247742, IMG submission 180944) | Plant litter microbial communities from Arlington Agricultural Research Station in Wisconsin, United States - UWRJ-L208-509C-2 | ecosystem: Environmental > Terrestrial > Plant litter >... | reverse complement strand
TGTCGCTCGACAGGCGCACGTCGGTCGACTTCGCGCTCCTGTACGAGCGCTCCGACGGCATTCCCTTCTTCATCGAGGAGCTGCTGTCGTGGCAGCAGACGCACGATGCCGATCGGCTGCCCGACACGCTTCGAGACATTCTGCTCGCCCGCTACGACACCGTGGGCGATGACACGCAGCAGGTGCTCCGCCTTCTCGCCTCCGGCGGCATCGGCGTCGAACACGAACTCCTCGTCGCGGTGTCGTCGATCGACGAGGAACCGCTCGAGGCCGCCCTGCGCGACGCGGTGCGGTCACACATCCTCGTGGTCGACGGCACCTCCTATCGGTTCCGTCACGCGCTCGTGCGAGACGCCGTGCATGAGCAGCTGCTTCCGGGCGAGCGCATGCGGTATCACTCGAGGTACGCCGAAGTGCTGGCGTCTCGTGCGCGGTCGCACACCGATGCCTCCGAGATCGCGTACCACTGGATGGCCGCGCACGATCTTCCCCAGGCGTTCGTGTCCGCTCTCGCGGCCATGGATGCCGCCCGCGGGTCGTACGCGTTCACGATCGCCGCGAGCATGGGGGAGAGAGCGATCGACCTGTGGCAGCACGTGCCCGACGCAGAGACAGTGGCCGGCCGGACTCTTCCTCAGCTGATGGCGCAGACGGCCTACATCCTGCGCAACGCGGGCAGGAGCGATCGGGCGATCTCGCTCATCGACGAGGCGATCGAGTCGTCGTCGACCGACGACTCGTCGTTCTTCGCGCGGATGCTCCGCGACAAGGCGTCGTTCCTGGCGAACATCGGCCGCGAAGGATCGATCGAGCTTCTGCGGCGGGCCCTCGAGGTGCTCGAGGGGCAGCCCCGCAGCGTGCTCCGGGCCAACGTGCTCGGCGAACTGGCCGCCCGTCTTATGCTCGCCGCTCGGTTCTCCGATGCGATCCCCATCGCCGATTCGGCCTACGCGGAGGCCGAGTCCGTGGGGTCGAAGGCGCGCATGTCGGTTGCGGCGAATATCCGCGGCATGTCGACCCTCAGCGTCGGAGGTATCGACAGCGGTCTCGCCGACCTCGAGCTCGCCGGCGAGCTCGCCGAAGACGACGACTCGGCCATGATGCGGTTCTGCGTCAACTACTCAGACGCCCTCGCGATGCTCGGACGGTTCGACCGGGCGATCGAGGTCGCCCGCACCGGGGCGGCCCGTGCAGCTGCTCGTGGGGTCGAGCGCACCAGCGGCATCATGTTCGCGTCGAACACCATCGGGCCGCTCCTCTCGCTCGGTCGTGTGGCGGAGGCCGACGAGCTGCTCGACCGATCGCTCGAGCTCGACGCGCCGATCGGATTCAGCTCCGACATCCGCCTGCTGAGACTGAGATCGCTCGTGCTGCACGGAGATGTCCTGCAGGCGGAGACGCTCCTCGAGGAATGGGCTCCCGGCCTCGAGCAGCAGTCCCGCATCGACGCACGGCTCGAACGCACGTGGGTGGCCATCGCCGGCGAGGTGCTGCTCGAGAGGGGGCGTCCGATGGATGCGTGGCAGCGGTGTCGCGTGGTGCTCGACGACGGCCACCTCGACTTCGCCGCCCTCGACCTCCCGGTGCTCGCGGTCGCTGCACGGGCGTTCGCGTCGGTCGAGGCTCGACTGCCGGCCGACGATGTCGTCGTGATCCGCCGGCGCTTCGATGACGTTCTGCCCCGCCTGTCCGAGTGGCCGACCGCCCCTCAGTTCGAGTCGGTCGTGCGGGCCGAGATCGAGGACTCGATCGCAGCGTGGCGGCGGGCGGCGGAATCCGTCTCCTCCTCCCACGTGCCGAGCCACCTCGAGCCCTACGCCCTGGCGCGTCTCGCCGAGGCGCTCGCCCGGCAGGCCGAGCAGCAGTCCGCGCGGCAGGTCATCGCAGAGGCCCGCCGTCGAGCCGATGAGACGTCGAGCGGATTCGTGCTTCTGCGCCTCGACGCGCTCGAACGTCGACTCGGTCGATCGGCACCCCGAGACAGTGCGACGGGCGCGGCCGATGCGGCCGCAGAGCTGACCGCGCGGGAGCGCCAGGTGCTCGATCTGATTGCAGAAGGACTCAGCAACAGGCAGATCTCCGAGCGACTCTTCATCAGTGCGAAGACCGCCAGCGTGCACGTCTCGAACATTTTGCGCAAGCTCGGGGCCGCGAGCCGAACCGAGGCCGTCTTCCTCGATCGCTCGCACGACGGCTGACCGTCGTTCTCGGGGTCAGGAGGAGCGCTGCGCCAGCAGGCTCTCCATGTAGTCGATCTCTCCCGACTGGGCGAAGACGATCGCCCGCGCGAGGGTCGTGACGAGAGGATGGGTGCTGCGATCGAGGACGGCGTCGGCCATGTCGACGCCGCCGCGATGGTGCGCGAGCATCAGGGTGAGGAAGAGAACCTCCGCATCGGTGCCGCTGGCATTCCGGAGCCGCTCGAGATCGGCGTCGCTCGCCATGCCGGGCATCGCCACAGCGGCGGCGTCGTCCGCCGACTCCGTGGTGGGGATTCCATGCTCGTGGCCCTGGCCTGCGGAGCCGTCGAGCGTCGGTGCCGACATCCACTCCATGGTCGCCCCGGGTCGTGCCTGAGGCAGGCCCCAGTCGTTGAGCCACGCGTACATCTGACCCGACTGCTGCGCCTGGCTGGTCGCGATGTCGTACGCGAGGCTGCGGATCTCCGGGTCGTCCGTGCGGTCTCGCACGATGAGCGCCATCTCGACGGCCTGGTCGTGGTGCACCTGCATGTCCCGCGCGAATCCGGCCTCGACGCTCGTCGTCGACGGGTCTGCGGACCGTGCCGCGAGCATCCAGCCCCCGGCGAGGCCGACGGCGAGAACGAGCGCGCCCGCGATGACACCGGCGACCACGAGCCGCCACCGGCTCGCACCGGCCGGCCGGCCGGGCTCGGTCACGGCCTCGGAGTCGGTCACGCCACGCGACCGGGCGCGTCGAGTCCGCCGGTGCACGCGGCACCGGGTTCGGGTGCGTCGTTGGAGCGCCAGAAGCGGTCGAGGAACAGGCCGAGCCGCTCGTCGTCGGGATCGTCGAGCGCGACCTGAGCCCCCCAGGCGCTGGCGACGATCGGCGAATCGAGCCCGTCGACGGGCGAGACCACGATGTAGGAGTCGGGAAGCTTCGAACGGAGCGCCTCGACCCCGGCCTCGTCGAGCTGTGCGGGATCATAGGCCAGCCACACGGCGCCGTGCTCGAGGGCGTGGACCGCGTTCTCATTGGGCACGGACTGCGTGTAGACGCCGCAGTTCAACCAGACTCCGGCGTGATCGCCGCCCACGGGCGGGTTCTGCGGGTAGTCGACGGTCGTGGTCACATGGTTCGCGGTGAGCCCCGGGTACGTCTGCAACCCGTCTATTGCAATGCTCGAGGGATCGGGCTTCGGCGTTGCAGACGTGACGACGAAGCCGATGAGCAGCCCGATGATCGCGACGGCCGCGACCGAGCCGGTGATGATGCCGATCAGGCGGTTGCGCTTCTGTCTCGCCTGGGCCTGCCTGAAGGCGGCGAGCTTCGCTTCCCTGTCGGCGGCGCGCTGCTGTTTGACCGTGAGCTTGCCGGGTCGGTCTGTCGGTCGGGCGTCTTCGGGTGGCGGTGTCACGTCTCTCGATTCGGTCGGATCTCTCGGTTGTAGCTACAACTTCTCATGGGCGGGCTGGAGAAAGACTGGGAATGGCGCTCACCGGCCGGGACCGTCGGCCAGCCTGGTGGCATCGGCCCACGTCGGCGACACGAACGTCGTGTTCTTCTCGATGAGGGCGTCGATGACCTCGATGGCGTAGTCGAGCCGTGCGTCGTGGGTGCCGCGAAGCAGAACCCAGGGGAGACCGCGGGCCGTGAGTCCGTCGACGATCCAGTTCGTCATCTCCGGGCGGATGTGCTCGCCGTCGCGCCAGCCGTCCTGGTCGAACGGCACGCCGATGTGATCGGTGATGAGGTAGAGGTCTCGGCGAGGCAGCTCGGTGGTCGCCGCCTCGTGCGCCGCCCTGCTGTGCGCGCCGACGTAGCGACGCTCCCACAGCGACGTGGCGAACGCATCGGTGTCGGCGATCACGAGCGAGCAGGCCAGGGCCGCGTCCTGCTCCATGGCGGTCTGGGTACGCGCGATCTGCGCGAAATGCTCGGGCAGCCAGACGAGGTCGTCGATCGCGGGCGCGGGCGAACCGGATGCGTGTGACTCGGCCGCCGCTCTGGCATGCAGGTCGTAGGTGAACCGGCGTCCGTACTCGTCGACCTCGGAGATCGCCTCGTATCCGGGCCGAGCGCGATAGTGCTCCCGGAGCGCCTCGGAGAGTGTCGTGGTGCCGGTCGACTCGGCGCCGATCACGACGATGCGCGTCGCGAGGTCGAGCCGGGCCGGTTCGGCCAGCTGCGCCCAGCGTTCGGCCAGCCCCTCGCGAGCGACCGTGCCGCTCATGGGGATGCGGCGGCGCTCGAGGTCGTCGAGCACGTGCACGGCGCCCAGTCGCTCGGCCAGCTCGGCGCCATAGTTCTCCGAACTGAAGACCACGTCCACGGTGTGGATTCCGCCGCGGCGGAGCGCCGCCAGCGTGACCTCGTGATGAGCGACCCAGGCGATCTCGCTGTCGTAGTGCACCGGCGCATCGTCGAGGATCCCGAGCACGGTGACCGCGCCGAGCTCCGCTGCGGCCGTGGTCACCCAGGCGACGCGGCGCTCCAGCGGAATGGTCTCGATCTGCGTCGCCATCACCAGCACGACCAGTCGATCGACCTCGCGCGAGGCCCGCTCGATCAGTGACACGTGACCGGCGTGCAGGGGGTAGAACTTGCCGATGATGAGGCCCGTCCGCGCGGTCATCGGACCCCGACCCGGCTCTCGAGGCCCGGCTGTGTCTCGCGCTGGGCGCGCGTGCGCCGCAGTTCGATCGTCCAGCGCCGCAGTCCGTCTATGCAGAGGGCGAGGAAGCCCGTGTAGAGAACGGCGGTCAGCCAGAGTCCCTTTGCCGCGTAGAGCGGAATGGAGACCACGTCGACCGCGATCCAGACCCACCACTGCTCGATGATCTTGCGCGCCTGGCCCCACGTGGCGAGCAGCGACCCGGCCAGCACGAACGCATCGGGGAGGGGAACGGTCGAATCGGTGGCGCTGTGCAGGAGCACGGCGGCCGCGGCGGTGAGCAGGGCGGCCGCGACCAGCCCGCCGACGAGCTCGCTCCTCGTTGCCCGGCGCACCTCCACGACCGTGCCGGAGTTCGCGGCACCGCGCCTCGACCACAGGACCCAGCCGTACACGGCCACCGCGGCGAAGATCACCTGGAGGGCGGCGTCGGCGTACAGGCCCGCGCCGATGAAGAGAATGAGGAAGGCGACGTTGTTCGCGATGCCGACGGGCCAGTTCCAGATGAACTGCCGCGTCACGGCCCAGACGCAGAGTGCGCCGGTGACGAAGCCGATGACCTCGATCACGGACACGCTCTCGCCGAGCAGGGAGAAGGCGGTGGACTGCAGGAAGTCGAGGAGGTCGAACACGGATCGAGAGGGCCTTTCGAAAGGCGAGGAGGGGGCGAGAGGTCAAGCCTAACGATGCGCGGCATCGATCGGATTTGGCCTGCATGCCGAGAAGAGCGAGCATGGAGGCGGCCTCACCGGCCATGCTTCGAAAGAATCCGCCGCATCACCGACTCTGGGAGCGCGAATGCTTGCCGACATCCTCCAGTCCGAACTCGTCACCAGTCTTCTCGGCGCCCTCATCGCGATCGCCGCCGCGGTGGTCGTGGTGCTCGTCGTGGCGCTCGTGTTCCGCATCACGGCGAGGCGCAGGCCGTGGGCCGGCCAGCTGATCGACACCGCGCGTCGACCGTTCCGTGCCGCGCTCGTCGTCTGCTTCGTCTGGGCATCGCTGAGCATCACCGTGACCGATCCGCAGGCCGCGTCGGCCATCGGGCTCGCGATGAGGATCCTGGCCATCATCACCATCGCGTGGCTCGTCGGCGCGATCATCGTCTTCCTCGAGAACCTCGGGCTCGCGCGTTACCGCATCGACACGCCCGACAACCGGGTCGCCCGACGCGTGCGCACGCAGGTGCTGATCCTCAAGCGACTGAGCATCGTGGTCGTGGTGGTGGTGGCGCTCGGTGCGGTGCTGCTCTCGTTCCCCGGAGCCCAGACCTTCGGGGCCAGCCTGCTCGCCTCTGCCGGACTGCTGTCGATCATCGCCGGCCTCGCCGTTCAGTCCAGCCTCTCGAACGTCTTCTCGGGCATGCAGCTCGCCTTCAGCGACGCCATCCGAGTCGACGATGTGGTCATCGTCGAAGAGGAGTGGGGAAGGGTGGAGGAGATCACCCTGACCTACGTGGTCGTGCACATCTGGGACGACCGGCGCATGATCCTCCCGTCGACCTACTTCACCTCGCGGCCGTACCAGAACTGGACCCGTCGCAACTCCGAGCTGCTCGGATCGGTCGAGTTCGATCTCGACTGGCGCGTGACGCCCCAGCACATGAGGGAGGAGCTCGACCGGGTGCTGTCACGCACCCCGTTGTGGGACAAGCGTGTGAGTGTGCTGCAGGTCACCGACGCGGTCGGCGGGTACGTGCGGATCCGCATCCTGGTCAGCGCCGTCGACGCGCCGACCCTCTTCGACCTGCGCTGCTTCGTGCGCGAGGAACTCGTGACCTGGCTCCACGAGCAGAGCCCCGTGTCGCTGCCCCGCGTGCGGGTTCAGGACACGGCGGCGGCCGACATGCGCCGGCCCTCGCTCGATCCCGAACCCAATCCGGGAACGGGCGGCCTCTTCTCCGGCGATCCCGAGGCCGAGAACAGGGGAAGCCTGTTCACGGGCCGCATCGACGTGGTGCGGCCCTCCGAACCCGAGTGACCGTCAGAGTCAGCGTGTCGGGGTCGACGCATCCGGCTGCCCGAGCAGCGATGTCGCGCCGCGACGAAGCTGGATGGCCGCCACGATGAACATGACTCCGAAGATGATCGCGTAGATCCCCACGATCCAGATGAGGCTCAGCACGGTGGCGCCCGGCGTCACCAGCGTGAGAATACCGAGCAGGATGCCGAAGGCGAGCGTGAGCACGCCGGAGACGATTCCGATGGTGCGGCTGCGACCGTCGCTGAGACCGGCGGCGGAGCCTATGCCCAGCGCGCCGTGCATCACGGCGTAGATCACGATCGTCCACAGCGCGAAGAGTCCGCCGATGACGCCCGCGAGCGCCGGGAACACCAGAGCGACGAAACCGGCGACGATCGAGACGACGCCCTGGAAGAGCAGCCATCCCCATCCGCTGCCGGGGGTGCGGATGCGCAGGGCATGGATGACCGCGGTGACGCCGTCGATGATCGCGTAGACGCCGAACACGATCACGATGCCCGTCAGGGCCGCGCCCGGGGCGGCGAGGGCGATGATGCCGAAGATGACGGCGAGGATTCCGCGCAGCAGCACGGCCCACCAGATCCCTTTGGCGACGGCTGCGAGTGGATTATTGGTCATGCTGCATACGGTAGCCCTGATCGCCCTCCCCGCGGAAGAGACTTTCGTCCTAGGGAGTCAGCACGACCTTCACGCAGCCGTCCTCCTTCTTCTGGAACACCTCGTACATGGCCGGGGCCTCCTCGAGCGAGACGCGGTGGGTCGTCAGGTCGAGCACGCCGAGCGGATCACTCGAGTCCTCGACGAGGGGCATCAGATCGTCGATCCAGTTGCGCACGTTGCACTGGCCCATGCGCATCGAGACCTGCTTGTCGAACATCGACTTCATGGGCATCACGTCGGCCTCGCCTCCGTAGACGCCGCTGAGCGACACCGTTCCGCCGCGGCGAACCAGGTCGAGGGCCGTGTGCAGCGCCGCGAGGCGGTCGATTCCCGCCTTGTCCATGGCGGGTCGTGCCAGCGCGTCCGGCAGGATTCCGACGACGGCCTGGGCGAATCCGGCTCCGGGCGAGCCATGGGCCTCCATGCCGACCGCGTCGACCACCGAGTCGGGCCCGCGCCCGTCGGTCTGGTCGCGGAGCGCCTCCACGATGTCGTCGTCGAGGTCCCAGACCTCGGCGCCGTGCCGGGCAGCCATCTCGCGGCGCTCCGCCACGGGATCGACGGCGAGCACCCGGTAGCCGAGGTGAACGCCGACCCGCGCCACGAACTGGCCGACGGGCCCGAGTCCGAGCACGCCCAGGGTGCCGCCATCCGGCACGTTCGCGTACTGCACGCCCTGCCAGGCCGTCGGCAGGATGTCGCTGAGGAAGAGATAGCGGTCGTCGGGGCCATCGGAGGAGACGGGAATGGCGTTGTAGTCGGCGAACGGAACACGCAGCAGCTCGGCCTGGCCGCCGGGGACCTGGCCGTAGAGCTTGGTGTAGCCGAACAGCGAAGCGCCGGAGCCCTGGTCTCTCACCTGGGTCGTCTCGCACTGGGACTGCAGGCCGCGTCGGCACATGTAGCAGTGGCCGCAGGCGATGTTGAACGTCACGACGACGCGATCGCCGACCGCCAGGTTGCGCACCTCCGAACCGATCTCCTCGACGATGCCCATCGGCTCGTGGCCCAGGATGTCACCGCGATCGAGGAATGGTCCGAAGAGTTCGTAGAGGTGGAGATCGGATCCGCAGATCGCCGTCGAGGTGATGCGGATGATCGCATCGGTCGGCTCGATGATCTCCGGGTCGGGGGTGGTCTCCACCTGGACGTTGCGTTTTCCCTGCCATGTGAGTGCTCTCATGCCTCCATGGTGCGCGGTCGCGGCCGAGGACGCCCGACGGGTCGACAGCGGAGGGATAACGGTGTAGCAACCCGGATGCCGAGGGGCCAGACCTCAGGATCGGCCGGTATTGTCGTGCACGGGACCTGTGGGTCACACGTTGAGCAGGAAGGTTCACGCGCGGTATGTCTGACAGTCCGACATCGGCCACGCCGTACGAGGTTCTGGGAATCGCCCCGTCGGCGAGCAACGACGAACTGCGGCGTGCCTATCGGCGGCGGCTCCGCGAGACGCACCCGGACACGGGCGGCACATCCGCCCGGTTCCACGCCGTGCAGGCGGCCTGGCTCGTGGTGGGCGACCCCGAATCCCGGTCGGCATACGACCGAGGATCGTCGTCGGCATCCGGCCGCGTCGGCCAGGCCCGGCCCGCGGGGTCGTCGTCGTGGGCTGCCCGCAGTGCACCTCCGTCGACCGCGTCGTCCTTGAAGGCCCGCTCCTACGGACACCCGGGCGGGCAGGCGCGCGAGCGGTTCCTCACCCTGATCCGCGAATGGGCGGGCCGCGGCGCCGCTCTGGCCGACCCCTACGACCCCGCGCTGGTGAGAAGCGCCCCGCGAGAGATCCGCTGGCTGCTGGGCAAGGCTCTGGCGGAGGAGCAGACGGCCCGCACCCTCTCCGACCTGGGCATGGGATTCACCGTCTGGAACGACGTGGCCAGCCCCACGGGCCACAAGATCGACCACATCGTGCTCGGGCCTGCAGGACTGCTCGCCGTGCGGTCGGAGGACTGGGGCGATCCGGTGCGCCTGCACAGAGGAGAGCTGGTGGGCGACGCGATCCCCGACGGCGAGCAGCCCGTGCGCGACCTCGTGCGCTCTGCCCGCAAGCTGGGCAGGGCCCTCGGCGTGAGGTTCGACGGACAGGTCATCGTGCTGCCCGACGAGGCCCTCGTCGACGCCTCGTCGGAATCGGTGGATCGGGGCCGCAACGCGGGCACCCTCGTCATCGCGCGCTCGCGGTTGGCCTCCGTGATGCGATCAGGCGTGTCCGAGGGCGATGCCCGGCGGCGAGGCGACGTCTTCGAGGTGCGGACCCGGCTGCAGCAGGCAGTGCAGTTCGTCTGACGGTGGCGATGACCGCCACTCTTCGCGGCTAGTGCCCGCGGAGCTTCTCGATGTCTCGCCGTTCGCGCTTGGTCGGGCGGCCGGCGCCGCGGTCGCGGATGGGCACGAAGGGCACGTCTTCACGGGCCGGAGGCGGGGGAGTGTTGTCGGTGAGGCTCTCCGCCGCGACGACGGCACTCACCCGCTTCGCGAGGATGCGCCGCACCACCACGATGCGCTCCGCGTCGCTCGTGCGAACACGCACCTCGTCGCCGATCCTTACAGCCTGGGCCGCTTTCACCTTCTCGCCGTTCACGCGCACGTGGCCCGCGCGGCACGCCGCCGTGGCGAGCGAGCGCGTCTTCACGAGTCGCACAGCCCAGATCCAGCTGTCGACCCTGATCGATGAACCGGCTTCCATTGTTCGACTCTACGAGACTGTCGAGGCGCCGGAGCGGACTAGAACATATGTTCGAAGAGAGCTATCGTCGAGGCATGACTCTCGCATATCAGGCCTCGCTCTTCGACGAACAGGGCGCGGCTCCCGTCGTCGGCCCCCTCGGTGGCCGTGTGAGGCGGATCCCGCTCGAGTCCGGCGCGTGGATCGACCTGTGCCCGGGCTGGGTCGCCAACTCGGACACGCTCTTCGAAGAACTGGTCGGGGCCGTCGACTGGCGCGCAGACCGACGTGAGATGTACGACCGCGTGGTCGAGGTGCCGCGACTCGTGAGCTGGTTCGGTGCCGCCGATGCGCTGCCCCACCCCGCCCTCGACGAAGCCATGCGACGGCTCAATACGCACTACGCGCGTGTCGACGACGAGAGATTCGCCACGGCCGGCCTCTGCTTCTACCGCACGGGCGACGACAGCGTCGCCTGGCACGGAGACCGGGTCGGCCGCTCGGTGCAGCGCGACACGAGGGTCGCCATCCTCTCGGTCGGAGCCGAGCGCACCCTCTCGGTGCGGCCGGTCGCGGGTGGGGAGGTGTCCCGGTTTCCTGTCGGGCACGGCGACCTCATCGTGATGGGCGGCAGCTGCCAGCGCACCTACGAGCACGCGATCCTGAAGTCGGCGAAGGCGGTCGGGCCCCGTATCAGCGTGCAGTTCAGGCGAGCCTGAGCGGCTACGACGCCGAG